>Ga0209816_1002363_pt1 | contig 13466 bp, 12 predicted proteins | sample CoawatmetaG01DNA_FD_187509 | JGI IMG/M metagenome (GOLD analysis project Ga0209816, IMG submission 187509) | Marine microbial communities from the West Antarctic Peninsula - Coastal water metaG017-DNA (SPAdes) (version 2) | ecosystem: Environmental > Aquatic > Marine > Coastal ... | reverse complement strand
CTTTTTTAATTTCGACTTAATGAAACTTACAAATACAAAAGTACTTAAAGGTATAGGCTTAATGCTCTTAGGGATGACACTTGTTCCTTTTTTGGACATCTTTGCTAAGCTTTTAAGTCAAGAGGGTTATCATGTGACTCAGGTGACATGGACGCGATTTTTCTTCCATGCTTTTTGGTTGTTACCAATGATTGTTTGGCAAAAAGTTAAGTTGTTTTCCGTGCCTGAAAAGCCAAAACTTCAATTGCTTAGAGGGGTGTCCCTTACATTAGCAACACTGTTCTTTTTTGCAGCTATTGAGGCCAATCCTATTCCTAATGCCCTAACGCTCTTATTCGTCTCCCCGCTTATTGTTGCAACTCTGTCACCTTTTATTTTGGGAGAGCGCTTTGATGTATTTATTGGAGTAGGTGTTGTAGTAGGATTTATAGGGGTATTAGTTGTTTTGCAGCCAGACAGTGAGCAGTTTAGACCAAGTCTATTGTATGCTCTAGCGTCTGGTTTTTGCTATGCTATGTACATCATTATTACCAAAAAACTTTCTTTTAGGGCCCCACCAGTTTTAACTTTGTTCTACTCTGCAATTGTTGGAATACTTATTTTGACGCCATTTGTTATTTCTTATTGGATAGTGCCAGATTTAAAAGGCGTATTAATGGGAGCAGCAATGGGCTTTTTTGCCGCCTCTTCACACTTTATGATTATAAAGGCTTTAGAATTTGCGAGCGCCTCAGAGATAAGTCCATTTAATTATTTTGAAATTGTTGTTGCAATTATTTTAAGCTATCTTGTTTTTGGATTTCTTCCTAATGTCCAAGCAATAATTGGCTTAATTATTATTATTATTAGTGGTCTTTATGTCTCTTGGCGAGCAATGAAAAATAATCAAGACCAAGAAAATAACCAAGAGCCCATAATTGAGCCTTTGTAAAGAGACTAGTCCTTCTATATATATCTGGAATCCCATTCTTACTCTTAAATGTCTAACATATAATATGTAGGCTTTAAATTTCTTATGAAGCCCTTATATTTTCAATATTACAACTAACCTTAAAATAATATGAATTGGCGAACAAAAACCGAAGCAAAAATTGAGTTATTTTCTGATTGGCTTTTTGAAAATGCAAAGAAAACAATACTAATTATTTTTCTTCTTGTGGCGGCTCTTGGCTCGCAACTACCATCCTTAAAGATTGATACTACTACAGAAGGGTTTTTACATAAGACAGACCCAATGCGAGTTGAGTATGACCTGTTTAGAGATCAGTTTGGCAGAGATGAAAAGTTAATGATCGCTGTTAAAACTGAAAACATTTTTGATTTAAACTTCTTAAAGAAGCTTGATAGTTTTCATGACGCTCTAGAGAGCGAGCTTCCAAATATTAAGGGCGTTGACTCTCTAATAAATGCCAGAAATACTTATGGAGTTGAGGGTGAGTTAATCGTTGAGCCTTTAATCGAAAACCTCCCTGAAACTAAGGGGGAATTACTCAAACTAAAAGAAACAGTCATCAGTAATAGTCTCTATGAAAACTCGCTTTACAGTGAGGACTTCACTATGACTACTGTTACGATAGATACTGAAACATACTCGAATAATGGAATATCAAATGAGTCAGAAAACTTTGAGTTTGACGATGGCCTAGAGTTTGACGATGGCCTAGAGTTTGACGATGGCCTAGAGTTTGATGACGATAGCTTGGGTGGACAGAGAGTGTATTTAACTGATGCTGAGAATGACGAAATAATTTCAAAAACACAGAGCATTATGCAGCGTTTTGATGGAGATAATTTTGAAATATACTTATCAGGCTCGGCTGCAATTGCGGGGATTTTTAAGCAAGCTTTAATGAACGATTCAGTTGTCTTTATTAGCCTAATGATGATTGTTATTATGATTGTTTTGTTTGCTCTATTTAGGCGCATTTCAGGTGTTATATTGCCATTAGCCTGCGTGTCTCTTACGCTTATAACAACCGTCTCATTAATGTCGGTATTTTCAGCTCCTTTTACAATGGCTACCCAAATTATGCCAACCTTTTTGTTGGCAGTGGTGACTAGTGCATCTATACATTTACTGGCTGTTTTCTATAAAGATTTTTCAAAAACAAACGACAAAAAAGTATCTCTGAGATATGCAATGGGACACTCTGGCCTGGCAATTATAATGACTTCGATAACTACAGCTGTTGGCTTATGGTCCTTCTCTTTTTCTGGAGTTGCGCCTGTAGCCGACCTTGGTATTTTTGCTAGTAGTGGTGTAATGATTGGTTTGGTTTTTACTCTTATCTTTCTACCTGCCTTAATATCTATTACTAGGGTTAAAACTCTTAAGACTAATTCTGATAAAGAAGGTCAAACCCTAATGGATAGAACTCTTATTGGTATAAGTGTTTTTGCAACTGGACGCCCAAAACTAATAGTGTCGGTAAGTGCCGTATTAATAATTTGCGCAGCTTTAGTTGCATCACAACTAAGGTTTTCCCACTTTCCACTTCAATGGCTTCCGGAAGATAACTTTGCCCGCATTGCAACTGAGGCGGTTGACGAAAACCTTAAGGGCTCTCTGACGCTTGAGGTTATTATTGATACTGGAGAAACAAATGGCCTTTATAACCCAGAGCTATTAAGGGTGATTGATGACGTTTCTCAAAATATAAATTCCATCTCAACAGGAAATATGTTTGTTGGTAAAGTTATTAGTTATATTGACGTTATTAAGGAAACAAATAGAGCCCTAAATGAAAATCGTGAAGAGTATTATGCTATTCCTGACGACCCTGACTTGATTGCTCAGGAATTTTTGCTTTTTGAAAGTAGTGGTAATGATGATCTTTCTAGCCTTGTAGATGCAAATTACTCTAAAGCCAGACTAACCTTAAAAACTCCTTTTATCGACTCACTCGAGGCTAATATTTTTATAGATAGTGCACAGGTCTATCTAGACCAAAAGTTTGGCCCTCTTGCTAAAGTTACTTTCACAGGAATTGGAACTTTGATGACTGTAACTTTTGAAGAGGCGATTTATAGTAGTGCGTTTAGTTATGTACTTGCATTTTCATTGATCACTATTCTTATGGTGCTATTAATAGGCAACTTAAAAATTGGCCTAATTAGTATGATTCCAAATATTTTGCCTATAATTTTTCTTTCAACAATTATGGTTGTTTTTAAAATGCCTCTTGACATGTTTACTTTATTAATTGGCGCCATAGCACTTGGACTTGCTGTTGACGATACTGTTCACTTTATGCACAACTTTAGAAGATATGAACTTAAATATAATGATGTTGATAAGGCGGTAAGGCTTACATTGCTTGGCACCGGAAGAGCTATTACATTAACGTCTATAGTTCTTGCCCTTGGTTTCCTTGTGCTGACCTTTTCACAAATGAATAACATGTTTGACTTTGGTGTTTTAACAGCTAGTGCAATTTTAGTCGCTGTGTTGGCAGACTTTTTCTTGATGCCTGCAATAATGAAGTTAATTATCAAAGATAAGCTTGGTTAATGAATTTTTATCTATAAAAAAATCCAAATCCTCCCTGATGTGCTTGGGAGGGTGAATGGACTTCAGGATACTTCGAGCAAATATAAGCAAACTCTAGCGTTATGATTTTGCTAGCTAAGTAAAGGACTTATCTTTGGAATTATGTCTTGAGAAGACCCTAGTTATGACTCTCTAAATTAGTTCCAGTCTTGCCACTCTGTTATGAGCCTTGGTTTTAGCCCCCAAGCCTATTTTCAATTTTAAATCGAGTTAAATATACAAATAATAAAACAATTACTAAAGTTACGATTAGAAGAGCCAATCCAATAAAAGATGCAAAGCCCCAATTTAAAAGTTGATTAATTTGAAAGTTAATTAAATTGCCAATCATAATATCTTTTTTTCCACCTACTAGAGCGGGAGTTATAAAGAACCCCATTGATAAAATAAAAATAATTATTGACCCACTGGCCGCTCCAGGAAAGCTCAAAGGAAAATAAACTTTATAAAATGCTTGAATTGGCCCAGCTCCAAGTATTCTAGCCGCTTTTACATAGTCTTCTTCCACTCTTAACATAGACCCATAACAAGTTAAGATCATTATAGGCAGCATAATTTGAACCATTGCTAGATAAACAGTCCCAGTTGTGTAGAGCATTCTTATTGGCTGATCTATAACACCTAAATATATTAATGTGGTGTTAATAACCCCTTCAATTCCAAGAACTGTCATCCATGAATAAGATCTAATTAAAATACTAACCCAAAAAGGTAATAATATTAAAAATAAAAAATATCCCCTAAATCTTTTATTTGAATGAGCAATAAAATATGCGGATGGATATCCAAGAATAAAGCAAAATAGTGTTGTGAATAAAGAGATTTTTACAGTATTAAGTAAAACTTCTATGTATAAGGTTTTAGAAAAAAATTTTTCTAAATGTCTTAAAGTAAAATCAGGATCAAAAAAACTTGATTTTAATAATTCAAAGATTGGAAAAATTATAATTAATATAGTTAATATTAGTGCGGGTAGAATTAAAAGATGTTCTTTTTTCATTTTAAAAAAATCCCATACTCAATAAAAATATTAAGTATGGGATACATTAATTAAATGGAATAAATTACGAGCTTCTACTCAAGCGTCCACTCTTTCCATCTTTCATTTAAAGATTCATAATTTGCATGCCAAAATGCCCAATCTGTCTGATGTTGCATCGCAACATTTTCAGGGGTAGTTGGCAGTAATTTTGCATATTCAGGATCTAACATCTCAGCCACTCCTCCTGTAAAAGGCGGGTAAGGCATAACTTTGGCAAATTCAACTGCCCACTCAGGAGTAGTCCATGCATTCAAGTAGAGAGCTGCGTTTTCCGCACTTTCTGTACTACAAGATGCTGGGATAGAATATATTCCAGAATCTAAGTTTCCATCTTGAAATGTATAAAAAACATCAATACCCTCATTGGCCATAGCTTGCAATCTTCCATTCCATGCAATAGCAGCTGCAACTTCACCATCAGCAATCATTTGAATAGGTTCAGCTCCAGAAGACCAAAATTTTACAATATGCGGTTTGATCTCATCTAATTTTTTGAAAGCTCTATCTATGCCACCAGGACCAGATAAAACTGTATATACATCAGAAGGTGCAACCCCATCGGCTTCAAGTGCAAATTCTAGGCTTCCAACAACTCTATCATGCATAGTTCTTGCTCCAGGAAATTTTTCAACATCCCAAAATTCAGCCATGTTAGTTGGGCCACCATTAGGAAACTGATCGTTTCTATAGGCAATAATTTCTGAGAATGCTACAAACTCATAGCCGAATTTCTTTTTATGAGTGTCAGCAACAATATTATTAGGATCTACGATGTCATAATTAATTTCTTGTAGTAATCCTTTTTCTTCAGCCAAAATATATGTAGCTCCCTCTAATTCTATTACGTGATAATCACATTTACCAGCACTTACCATTGCGTCTAACTTAGCAAGGCTAGGATCTGGAACTAAGTCAACATTAAGGCCAGTTTTAGCTTTTAAAGGCCCCAAAAAAGCTTTTGTAATATTTTCCCATGTTGTGCCACCATAGCCATTTACATAGATTGTCTCAGCATTTACATTTGTAGCAAATAAGAAACTAGCAAAAGTAACACTAATAAGTAATTTTGATATTCTTTTCATGATTTTTCTCCTATTGATTATAAAATCAAGTTCATTATAACACCAATTTATAGCACATTATATATAATATTTCATATTATATTATATTTTGGATTTTATTCATGGTATCTTTATCAACTCTTGATAATAATCTGTTAAATCAAAATAGGGGGATCAAAATGGATAAAAAATTTATAATTTCAGAAATTAAAGTTTCAATTGTTAAGACTCAAAGTGCAGGAGCTGACTATACGGATCATGCAAAAGGTCATTGGATCAATGATACGATCATAGCCAACCCAATGTCAAAATATCCCGAATATCATGAATCAAGATCTTCTTGGGGAATGGACGCAATAAAAGGTATCTTTATTGAAATTTCTACAGAAGGAGGCCACACTGGTTTTGCAACAGCCTATGGTGGATACATATCGAGCTGGATTATAAAAAATCATTTTAATCGTTTTTTAATTGGAGCAGATGCTAGAGATTTAAATTTACTTTATGATCAAATGTATAGAGCTTCTATGCCATATGCAGGACAAAGTGGAGTTGTTGTTAATACAATTGCAGGGATTGATTTAGCGCTATGGGATTTACTTGGTAAGATAAGAAATGAGCCTGTTTACAAAATGATTGGAGGTAAAGTTAGAGATAAACTTCAAACTTATGTAACTGGTCCGCAAGCAAAAATAGCTCAAGATTTGGGCCATGTCGGATCTAAGATCCCTCTACCTTATGGACCTGGAGACGGAATCAAGGGGCTTAAAGAAAATCAAGAATATATAATGGAGACTAGAAAGCAAGTTGGCCCGGATTATAGATTGATGATTGATTGTTATATGGCTTTAGATGTTCCTTATACTATTGACCTAACTAATGCAGTTAAGGAAGCTAATTTATATTGGATTGAAGAGCCTCTTCCACCGCACGATTTAGAGAGCCACAAACACATTAAGCAAGCTTGCCCCTGGCAGAAATTTGCTACAGGTGAGCACACAAATTCAAGATACGGATTTAGAAAAATAATAGAAGATAGATCGGTTGATATATTACAGCCAGATATAACTCTTTGTGGCATGACAGAAATATTGCGTATAGCTGCAATGGCATCGGCTTATGACATTACAGTTATCCCTCATTGTAGTGGTGTGTATGCTTATAATTTTGGCATCTCGTCAACAATTACTCCTTTCAATGAGTTTATTAATTTACATCCAACTGCAGAAAAAATTGTTCCAATCTTTGGCAGTATTTTTACTAATGAGCCTGTTCCCATAAATGGTGAAGTTACATTAACAGACCTCCCAGGTTTTGGTGTTGAGTTTAATGATGCTGTGGAATTAGAAGAAATTTAATGCCTATGTCCCCTGATTTTTACTTACTATTTTATAAAAAAATTAGGGGATAAAATTTAAAGTAATGAACAAAAGTATGTTTAATTTGCACTTAAAAGAATGTGAGTTTAGATTCAATAATGGTATGCAAAATATTTACAAAATTTGGCTTGTAATTTTTAGAATAAAAGCGCTTAAGTTGTCATGACCAAAATTTTAAACTTTTTATTTAAAATTTATTTTTGGATTGTGATCTTATTTCTTCTTCTACCTTTAATAATTGTAATTCCTATATCTTTTGTTAATTCAAAATATTTACAATTTCCACCAACAGATTTTTCACTGCGATGGTATGTAAATTATCTAGATGATCCACATTTTTTAACATCTACTCTAAATAGTTTATACCTAGGTTTTTCCTCAAGCATAATTGCGACAATTATTGGAACAATGGCCGCAATCGGATTAAGTAAAACTAATTTTTTTGGTAAAAAATTTTTAATGGGTTTGCTTTTATCACCTTTAATATTTCCAGTAATTATTTTAGGGCTAGGGCTTTATATTTTTCTAGCTAGTTTTAATTTAATAGAAAATTTCTATGCTCTTATAATTGCACATGCAGCATTGGTAATGCCATTTTCTCTGATAATAGTATCTACAAGTTTGATAAATTTTGACACTACACTTGAAAGAGCTGCTAGAGTTTTGGGCGCCAGCCCATTCAAAGCTTTTTGGTTCGTGACATTGCCTTATATAAAGCCAGCTGTTATTTCATCAGCAATTTTTAGTTTTTTCATTTCATTTGATGAATTGGTAATTGCTTTATTTATTTCTGGAAAAATTTGGACCTTACCTCAGAGAATATGGCAAGATCTTAGATATGAAATTGATCCTACAATAGCCGCTGTGGGATCTGTTCTAATAATAATAACTTTTGCTGGAATATTATTTGGAACTTTAATACAAAAAAAATCAAGAAAAATATTGAGAGAAAAATCATGAAAAACACTATGTATGGCGATTCAGTTACTTTTACCAATGTTGAAAAAAAATATAATGAAACGATTGCTGTAAGTAACTTTAATTTAAAAATAAAAGAAAGTGAATTTATTACCATTCTGGGACCAAGCGGTTCTGGAAAAACTACTGTTCTGAACATGATAGCGGGTTTTATAACGCAAAATGCAGGTTCGATTCAAATAGGAAAAACTTCAATTCATGACTTACCAACTGAAAAAAGAAATGTGGGCATGGTATTTCAGAATTATTCACTTTTTCCTCATATGAATATTTTTGATAATGTTGCTTTTCCATTAAAAATGCGAAAATTAAATAAAAACCAAATTAATAATGAAGTTAAGTATGCCTTAGATCTTGTAGGATTAAAAGATTATGGTTTAAGAATGCCAAATGAACTATCGGGTGGACAAAGACAAAGAGTAGCTTTTGCCAGAGCAATAGTATTTAAACCAAAAGTTCTCTTAATGGACGAGCCACTTGGAGCTTTAGATCTAAAATTAAGAGAAAAAATGCAAATGGAAATAAAAAATTATCATGAAGAAATTAAATGTACTATTATTTATGTTACTCACGATCAAGGCGAGGCTTTAACACTATCAGATAGAATAGTAATAATGGATCAGGGTAAAATTATTCAAATAGATAATCCAAAAAATATTTATGATAATCCGATTTCAAAATTTGCGGCAAATTTTATAGGTGAAACAAATATTTTAAATATAGAAGATTTAAAAAGTAATTTTCAAAATATAAATAATGATAAATTCATTTCTATAAGACCTGAAAAATTAAAAATTATTAGCAATAATCATATTAAAAGTGAAAACCAAGTTATTCTCAAATTAATTATCAATCAAATTGTATTTTTAGGTGATGTTATAAAATATATATGTTTTGATGAAAATCAAAACGAAATTATATTAAAAAAAACTAGAACAGAGATTGAGAATGATTTTAATATTGGCGATAAAATACAAGTATATTTTAATATTAATGATGGCACAATTCTTAAAAATTAATTGATCTGATTTTTGTCATTAATCTCCCTGCCTAGTATATATTATTCATCAACAGTATATTGTTTTTGGGTGCCTAATTTTTCAATTCCAAGACGTATTGTTTGCCCAGAATGCAGATAAATTGGATTAGGTTTTTGGCCAAGACCAACACCTGGAGGAGTTCCAGTGGAAATAATATCTCCAGGTTGAAGAGTGAAGTACTGACTCAAGTAGTGAATAAGATAAGCAACTCCAAAAATCATTGTACGAGTATTTCCATCTTGATAGCGTTTTCCATCAACCTCTAACCATAGATCTAAATTTTGAGGATTCCCAACTTCATCTGGAGTTACAAGCCATGGGCCAATTGGACCAAAAGTATCACAACTTTTTCCTTTAATCCATTGTCCAGAACGCTCTAGCTGAAATTCACGCTCAGAAAGGTCATTAATTACGCAATAACCTGCCACATGATCAAGTGCATTTTTTTCATCTACATATTTAGCAGTTTTTCCAATCACCACTCCAAGTTCAACCTCCCAATCTGTTTTTAGTGAATTTCGTGGAATAATCACGTTATCATCTGGACCACAAATTGCACTGGTAACTTTGGAAAAAATCACTGGCTCTGAAGGAACATCCATCCCAGATTCTTTAGCATGATCTGAATAATTTAAACCAATACAAATGAAATTACCTACTTGTCCAACGCATGGACCAAGGCGTTGACTTCCTTTAACCTCTGGAAGAGTCACGTGGTCAATATTACGCAAGCGATCAATACTCTCAGGGAGAAGTGTTTCAGTTGCAATATCATTTACAATCTCAGAAAGATCCCTAAGGACTCCATTTTGATCAAGCAAGCCAGGCTTTTCTTGTCCAGGCATTCCATATCTAAGTAGTTTCATTTTTACTCCTAAAGTTAACTTTATTTAATAATTTGGCCATTTGAATAGTAGTATTTTAGTTGAGGATATGACGCCTTAATGGTTGATCGAAGGCAATTTAGAGGGTGGCTCAAAGAGCTTTTCATTTTCATCAGTATGCATAGAAATATTGGTCTCTGGATACGGAAAATTATTTCTTTTAACCTCAGAATTAAAATTACTGAAAGCTGAGATACGTTCCTGATGAATTTTTTTTTGAAGCCTTCCAACATCTCCAAATGCATGCGCATCCTTAGGAGACTTTTCTTCTTCGCTATCTTGACCACAAATATCTGCTACAAAAGACATAATTACGTCACCAGAACTACCTAAACCCAAAGCTGGTTAGGGATTTTTTGTAATCTGAGTAAGGTGACATTGGAGTTGAAATTTTTGAGTCACTTATCCAGTAACCAGCCTCTTGATTGTGATAATCTCCACCACTCCCAGCCTGCTCTATAACATAAACTCTTACATCAACTATTTTTACCTGACCAATCACATTAATATGTAGAACGTCCACCACTCAAGTCAAAAACTCCACCAGTAGTGAAGGAATTTTCTGCAGAACAAAGCCAAGCCACCATAGAAGCGGCCTCCTCAACTTTTAAAAAACGACCACGTGGAATTTTATTTAACATGTACTGGATATGCTCTTCTTTCATTTGGTCGAATATTTGAGTTTTAGCCGCAGCAGGAGTGATACAGTTAACAGCAATATCTAATTCTGCAAGCTCTTTTCCAAGTGATTTGGTTAAAGCAATAACACCGGCTTTAGAGGCGCTATAAGGACCTGCACCTGGATTTCCTTCTTTACCTGCAACAGAAGAGACATTAACTATTCTTCCATAATTCTTTTCAATCATTAATGGGGTAACTGCACTTAGGCAGTTAAAAACTCCAGTTAAATTAACATCTATAATTTTTTGCCAAGCCTCAGGAGGATAATCCCAAAGTTTTTCATTAGGGCCTGAGATTCCAGCGTTGCAAATAAGAATATCAATTCCACCCATCGATTTTTGAGTTTGTACAACAGCATTTTTAACCGAGGCTAGGTTAGAAACATCAGTCACAACAGCCTCGACATTTCCTATTGAGGATAATTTATGGGCAGTCTCATTCACAAGCTTTTCATCTTGATCCCAGAGACTTACAGAAGCGCCAGACTCTAGAAACACTTTAGCAATAGCTAGCCCAATACCTTGAGCGCCCCCAGTTACTACAGCTGTTTTATTTTTAAGATCAATTTGATTCATGCTTCCTCCTAATTAGAGTAGTTAAAGAATTACCTCTACCTAAAAAAGAATGGGTATAGTTTATGATATATTCTAAAAGTAATAAGAATTGGTTTTTTTTATTTATCATTGTCTGGTCTTAAGTCGTTTGGCATTGAATGACATATGAACTGAATACTCTCCAGCTGAAACCGTAATCGATTGAATCAGTTTTTTACTTTTCATGTTATGCTCTATTAAAATTTTAAATAATATAATATAATATAATATAATATATCATATCTAATTATTATACAATAATAAAGGGCTTATAAATTTCAAAATTTATATTTTTTATAAAATCATTTTCGCCTTTTGTCGGCTTTAAACCGAGATCAAGAATTCCTTTTAAAGGCCAAGAATCTGCTGCTGTGTAGCCAATAAATAACATCCTGCGTGAGATATCAGAGTTATTCTTTTTTGATCCATGAAGAGTCCTTACATGATGAAAAGGAAAAATGACAGCAAATATACCTAAAGCTAACTGACTGCTCTAGCGCTAAGTGAAGCACCCTGTCCGTGCTTCGAAGTAACCCTACTGCTGCGCTACCAGAGCGTGCAACGGGTCTGACACGATCAGTCCTGCATCCGCCAGACCATTGGTAGCAGGAATGGGAAATTCGTTGCCTCGTCGATTTCCACTTTCATAATTGGCGCCATGAATTTGTCCCAGCGACGGGTGGCTTCGCCTTCATTCATTCGCTTAATTGCAAGTTCCAGATCATCAGTTTCAAAATAGCCAATCAGCGAAAGTCCATGGCGAAAAATTGAATAATTGCGAACACCGGCATCTTTCGTTTCTGCTACGAGTTCGGGCCAGATCTCATCATGGCGTTTCGTATATTCGTCCTCATATCCGGGGCGTAGTTCCAAAATCCAAGCATATTGCGACACGTCACTCTCCTTCGTTACAAAAAAATAATTTCAATTCGCCTAATCTCTAAACCGGATGTTCTTACGGTTAAGTTGGTCAATTGATGTGCAGTCCATCAGTCTCATGTTACGCTCAATGTCCTCACGCACCAAACCCAAAGCCCTGCAGTTAGATTCGGTAAACCCGCTCAGCTGTTTCCCGCAACAAAAGCGCCTGTTCGTTTTTGGAGAGCGGCGCTATAATTTCGGCAAATACCTGCCAATGCTGAACATAAGTCGCAAAGAGCTTGTCAACTGGGAAGTTGCTGGCGAGCATTGATCGATCAGGACCGAATGCTTCGAGAACCTCATAAATGTACGGACGGAAGCTTTCGACGGTCCAGTTGTGATCAAACATGCCGAGACCGCTGATCTTTACAGTTATGTTGGGTTGAGCGGCCATCATCCTCAGACCCTCCTTCCATACTTTCCAGCCTGCAGGCGTCCGATCGACAAACATACCAGCATGGTTCAAAACGATGCCTACTTCGGGATTTTGGGCCGCAAGCGCAGCGCAGCCCGCCATTTGATGTGGGTATATTTGCAAATCAAATGTCAGATCATGTGACCGCAACAGATCGAAGTTTTCCATCCAAACTGGATTGGCTAGATAATCAGGCGCACCGTAAGAATATGCAGCGTTTTCGTGCAGATTCATGACCTGCCGGATACCACGTGTATTGGCAAATCTTTTTTGATCAATTATCTGTGCTTCTGCATCATCCACGGCAAGATCTACATTCACGACAAGAGCCTGGGGTTTACCTTCGCCCGCTCCGTCGGCGAGCGATTGAAGAACTCGAGTCTCTTCCACTCGCTCCGTCGGAAAAGCTTCGACATGCACCGCTTTTTCAAGGATAACCTCTGCCCCACCCTCAGCCAGTAGTTCAGGCAGAAGATAGCTGCGCGCAATTTCGGCGGTATTTCCAATAAAACTGTCTGACGGTTCCTCAAAATGCGGGTACAGCCCCGTAGACAGGTCCCACAAATGTATGTGTGCATCGACTACTCTTATGGGATCGCTCATGTTCTTCTCCTTCTGATTTCAAATAATCCGGTTGGGGTTGGCTATTCCAAATTTACGTACATGCCGCCGTCGACAAGAATGCTTGCGCCAGTGACATAGCGGGCCATATCCGAGGCCAAGAACACCGCAACTTGGCCAATATCGTCTGGCGTTCCGAACCGACCGAGTGGAATACGTTTCAGGGAATACTCAGCAAGTTCTGTACCGTCGAGAACCTCGCGTGTAAGGTCAGTCAGAATGGTTCCAGGCATGATGGAGTTGCAGCGAATATTGTGCTTGCCAAGCGAGATTGACACCGACTGCATCATCGAATGAACCG
>Ga0209816_1002361_pt1 | contig 13468 bp, 9 predicted proteins | sample CoawatmetaG01DNA_FD_187509 | JGI IMG/M metagenome (GOLD analysis project Ga0209816, IMG submission 187509) | Marine microbial communities from the West Antarctic Peninsula - Coastal water metaG017-DNA (SPAdes) (version 2) | ecosystem: Environmental > Aquatic > Marine > Coastal ... | reverse complement strand
TGGTTATAAAAACCTCCTCCGTTATTTCTTACCGCAGAGTTGTTAAGGTCGAGACTTGAAAGAATTTCTTTTATTGACTTACCCTCAAGCTCAGAGTCTTTAATAGCATTATTTAAGTTGTTGGTATAACCCGCATGATGTTTTCCGTGATGAATTTCCATTGTTTTAGCATCAACATGAGGCTCAAGCGAATCGTAAGAGTAATTTAAAGCAGGCAGTTTAAAAGACATATGATATATATTTAATTCAAGTTATTTCGTTTATAAAATTAAGCAATAATCACGTACTTTTATATACATATAAAATTTTTTTTTGGCAACCAACTTCGACATTTATAACGCTTCTGCTGGATCTGGAAAGACATTTACCCTTACAAGCAGGGTGTTGACCAGCATAATTAAAGCAAAAGAGGAGGATTCTTTTAAAAATATTTTAGCTCTTACTTTTACCAACAAAGCTGCTGAAGAAATGAAAAACAGGATTTTAGCAGGCCTTAAAGAGTTTTCAGATTTAAAAAACTTAATAAACCCTTCAGACTTATTTAAAAAAGTAATAGAAGAAACAGAACTATCTCCTAAAAAAGTTTGTGAGATTTCAAAAAAGCGATTGAATATTTTGCTTCATAACTTTTCCTTTTTTCAGATCTCTACATTAGACAGCTTTAACCACAGCATAATTAGAGCCTTTTCAAAAGAACTGAACTTAGTGTCGAATTTTAATGTCATAATTGATTCAGAAGAGTTTATTAATGAGTCTGTAGACAGGTTGTTGGCTCAAACAGTTAAAGACAAAAAAATATCAAAAGCTTTAATTGATTTTGCAAACAAAAAAATTAACGAAGGGAAGTCTTGGGATATAAGCTTTGATCTAAGAGAGTTGGCAAAAACGCTAACAAATGAAAGTCACTATAATAACGTAAGAGTTTTAGAAGGGAAGACTTTAGATGATTTTTTAAGTGAAAAAAAAGAAATTAACGAAAGAATTTCTAAGATTGATAAAACTAAAACTGAGCTAATCAGGCAAATGGAAATATCGGTGAATTTGGCTCAGGTTGAGCTGGTTTTTGCAAGAAATTCATTTCCAAACTTTTTAACAAAATTAAAAAGTGACAGGTATTCACAAGTTGACATAAACAGCATCTCTAATCTTTTTGAAAAAAGAACATTAATAACTAAAAAAAGCCTTAATGATTACCTGCTAAAAGGAGAAGAAATCCTTACATCTCTAAAGGGATTATTTTCTAAAACAAAAGACCTGTTACAAGAGAAAATGGTTTTAAAAGCATTTAGCCTCACAGTTATTCCTGCTGCTGTTTTGAGTTTAATTAAAAAGAATTCAAAAGAAATACAAAAAGAGAAAGGTGAGCTTTTATTGTCAGAATTTAACCAAAGAATAAGTGAAGAAATAAAAGACCAGCCGGCACCATACATTTATGAAAAGATGGGCACAAAGTTCAAAGATTACATGATAGATGAGTTTCAGGACACGTCATTGTTACAGTGGAACAATTTAATCCCACTTATATCACACGCTTTAGAATCAGAAGATGTATCTGGCAAAAAAGGGTCGCTACTTTTAGTTGGGGACCCTAAACAGTCAGTATATAGGTGGAGAGCCGCAAACCCAGACATATTTATTTCTCTTATTCTTAAAGCGAATCCATTTAGTGTTGAAAAATCAAATAATATGCTTCCAAAAAACTACAGAAGCAATAAAGAAATTATAGGATTTAATAACAGTTTTTTTCAACATCTTTCACAAATAATGGAAAACCCTGTAAACAAGCAGATTTATCAATTAGGCACAAAACAAGAAATTAGCAAAACTAAAGAGGGGCATGTTTCTTTAGAATTTTTAAATAACAAAAACGAAGAAGAGTATTTAGAAAAAACTTTTCAAAAAATAAAAGCCTGCTTAAATAATGGATACTCTTATTTAGATTTTGGAATTTTAGTTAGAACAAAAAAGCAAGCAGCAGCAATAGCGAGCTATTTAATTTCAAAAAAAATACCAATTATTTCATCAGAAACGCTGCTTTTAAACAGCTCAAAGAAAGTTAAGTTCTTAATTGAGCTCATTAGGTTTAGGGTAGATCCATCAAACCAGTTTTCTAGAAAAACAATTATCAATTTTTTAATACAAAAAGAAAAGCCAAAGGACGAGTGCCTGTATTTTGAACAATTGATAAAAGGCTCTACTGACGAAATCTTTGAAAAACTAGGAATCATGCCGTTTCAAGACTTTATAAAAACACCTTTTATAAAAGCAATAGAAATAGTAGTTTTAAGGCTGAACCTAGACAAAAACAACGACGGATTCATTCATTTTTTAAAAGAAGAACTTTTTGAGTTCGTTCTTAAAAACGGAATAGACGAAAGGGAATTCTTGGACTATTGGGAAAAAAATAAAGAAAAAAGGAGTGTTGTGATGGGGGGGGGTCAAGAAGCTGTAACCATACTGACAGTACATAAAGCCAAAGGATTAGAATTCCCAATTATTATTTATCCTTTTGCAGATTCTGCTACATTTAGATCGTTTTCTAAAAAGACATGGCTGCCTGTTAATGATAAGAAAAATAGTATTGAACTTTTAATTCCTTTTACAAAAGCAATTCAAAGTTACGGCGAGAATGGAAAAAAAATATTCAATGAGTTAAGAGACCAGCAAGAATTAGACAACACAAACATTTTATACGTCGCCTTAACTAGAGCAGTTGAGGAGCTGTATATAATTTCAAAATACCCCAAAAATAAGTCTATGAACTCACATAATGAGATGTTTAGATCTTTTTTGGAGAGTGAAGGATTGTGGGAAGAAGATAAACTGGTTTATTCTTGGGGAAAAGCACACAAAAAACAAGACAAAATAACTCCTCTTATAGAAGAAGGTAGTATTAAATATGAGAGACAAGTTTACAATGTAAGGGGAAAAATAGAGTTTGAAGATGAAGATATTTTATTTGGAAAAATTTTTCATAAAATCATGTCTAAAATTCAATATTCGTATCAATTAAAAAAAGAAATTGTAGATTTTAGAGAATCCAAAAAAATCAAAGGAATAAATAAAGAGGAAGTTATCAACCTTGTTGAACAGGCGCTAGTCCATCCAGATTTAAAAAATTTATTTGATACAAAAAACAATGTAATTTGTGAAAAAGAAATTTTTGTTAGTCAAAATACAACAATTAGGCCAGATAGAATAATAATAAAAAATTCAAAAAATTGCATAATCGTAGACTATAAAACAGGAGAGAAAAGAACGAAAGATATTAAGCAGGCTCTTGGTTATTCAGCTGTTTTAACAAAAATGGGTTATGTAGTTGAAAAGACTTTGATAGTGTATTTTAAACCCAAAATAGAGGTTATAGAGGCTAAATAATGTAAAAAGCTAAGGAATAAATATCTTATATTCTATAAATTCATTAAGTTTGCATCTATAGAATTTTTTAAAACAACTTTTACGATGAAAAAATTAGGAAAAATAATATTAGTTTTTGCTGTGCTATTTTATGTTAACTCTACTTTAGCTCAAGATAAAAACAATCAATGGCAGTTAACATTTGGAACTAATGCCGTAGATTTTCACCCGGTTGGAACTGATAGCGGAAACAACGCTACGGGACATTGGTTTAGTGAATATTTTAATATTCAGGAGAACTGGAATACTCAAACGGCTTTCAACACTATTGCCTTGTCAAGGTATGGAACAGAAGACTTTACTTATGGGTTAAGAGGTTCTCTAAATTCTATTTCTAGAATGGGGGACGAAAGAGCTAGAATGACTGCAAAAAGAATTGCTAGTCTAGATTTGGTAGTAGAATATAGTTTACCAGAATTTTTCTCAATTTGCAATGCAAATCCTTTTCTTGAAGCTGGAACTGGTTACACTTGGTTTGGCAATCAAAAATCAACTACAATGAATGCGGGAATAGGAGTGAAGTTTCCGGTTAATGAGAAGGTTTCGATAAAATTAAATACATCATACAAACACGCTTTTAATGACATGCAAAACTTAAATGCTCACTTTCAGCATAACGTAGGGGTGGCAATTAATTTTGGTGGAAAAGACTCTGATAGAGATGGTATTTATGATCAGTACGACGATTGTCCTAATCAACCTGGTTTACCGGCTTTTAACGGTTGCCCAGATAATGATGGTGATGGAATAGAAAACAGTAAAGACTCTTGTCCTGATGTTGCAGGTTTATTAGAGTTTGACGGTTGCCCTGACACTGATGGTGATGGAACTCCTGACGCAAAAGATGCCTGCGTTAACGAGCCTGGTTCATTAGAAATGGGGGGATGTCCTGATTCTGATGGAGATGGAGTGTCTGACAATGTTGACGGATGTGCTGATGTTGCAGGTCCAACTGAAAATAACGGATGCCCATGGCCAGACAGCGATGGAGATACTGTTTTAGACAAGGATGATAAGTGCCCGAATGTTGCTGGTTTAGTAAACAATGCAGGTTGTCCTCAACCTTCTGAAGAAATTATGGAACAACTTAATGCAGTTGGAGCGATGATCCCATTTGAATTAAATCAAGCTAAACTTGGAGTAAAAGTTACAAGCCTTTTAGACGTAGTGTCTACGATAATGACTAAGTATTCTCAAACTAGCTTTATTATTGAGGGTCACACAGATAATTCTGGACCTAAAACCTTTAACCAGAAGCTATCTGAAGACAGAGCAAGCGTGGTTAAGGATTACTTAATAGGAGTAGGAATTAGTGCAGATAGAATGTCAACTTCAGGTTTTGGTGAAGACAAGCCTAGTGTTTCTAACGACACTAGAAAAGGAAGAATCACTAATAGAAGGGTTGAGTTCAAGGTAGTAGACTAATTAAAAATAAAATAATTATATTAAAAGCGTCTAATTTTTTTAATTAGACGCTTTTTTATTTTAGGCCTATGAAATCTTTTTTAGAAAAAGTTTTAGAAGACGTACAAAGAAAAGATATCGATATAGAAAAAGCATGCTTTGTATTTCCTAACAAGCGCTCTTCGCAGGTTTTTAAAACACTTCTTCTTCAAACGACGAAACGTCCTTTTTTTGCACCTACAATTGAGAGCATAGATTCATTTATAATTAAAATCTCAGGATTAAAAGAATTAAAAAAGTCTAGAGCACTCTTTAAATTGTTTTTAATATATTCTTCAATAAATAAAGATAATAACCTAGAAACCTTCATTAGTTGGGGTGGGGCATTTATTAATGATACAATTGAAGTTGAGCAAAACCTGTTAGAGGTTCAAGTCGTGCTAAAAGAGTTAGCAGAAATTAATAAAATAAAAAATTGGGGAGAAAACAATAGAAAGGATATTGAAGCTAATCTTTTTTGGGAACAGCTTCCAAAGCTTTACCAGAGTTTTAAAAAAAAACTTTTAGATAATCAAGAAGGAACAAAAGGAATTTGCTATAGTGAAGCCCAAAAAAACCTAGAACACTACAAAGACGCTAACAAAGATATTAAGCATGTTTTTATCGGACTAAACGCGCTTAGCAAATCGGAAGAATTAATAATTAAGGAGCTGTTGAGTTTTAATCAAGGTGAAATTTATTGGGATATTGACCAGTCTTTTATTAATAATAAAAATCATGGAGCAGCTCATTTTATTAAAAAATACAAAAACAGCTGGGATCATTATATAAAAAATTCATTTAACTGGATTTCACAAGAGTTTAAAGGGCCTAAGACAATTAGGATCGTAGAAGCGACAAAGTCTATTGGACAGGCAAAGGAAATAGGCGAAATACTTTTTGTTCTAAACAAAGGCAAATCAAAAAAAGTAGCGGTGATTTTGGGAGATGAAACCATAATTGAGCCCGTTTTGAATCACTTACCTAATAATATAGAACACATTAGCATTGGCTCAAAAATCCCCTCTAGTATGCTAGAGTTAAAAAAACTTTTAAAGTTGGCTTTAGAAATACAGGTTAGTAACTCAAAAATTAAAACAACAAAACAAACAGAGTCCATAATTTCTTCAAGAATCATTAGATCCGTTTCCCAAAATTTAAAAAACAAAAACACTCTTTTATCACTAATTTTAAAAAAATGGAAATCACCAGACGAAGCTTTAAACAAACTCATACGCTTTGTAGAAGAGTTATCCCTTAATAAAAGCTTTAACAAAACAGATCTGACAGAATCAAAATTAATTTTGGAGATTCTGACAGAATCAAAGTCGTTAGTAAAAGAAAGCGAAAACATTAATAGCATTAAGGCTTTAAAAGATGTTTTATTTACATTTTTAGACGAGATACACATCCCTTATAAATCTGATAATGAGGCCATGACTCAAATTATGGGACTTCTAGAAACCAGGGCGTTAGATTTTGAAACAGTTATTATAAGCTCGGTTAATGAAGGTTTTCTTCCCAAAGGGAAAAGCTTTGATTCTCTAATCCCTTTCGATTTGAGAAAAAAAAATAATCTATTAACCTTTAACGAAAGAGATAAAACGAATACATATCATTTTTATAGACTTCTTCAAAGAGCAAAAAATATATACTTGATATATAACAGCATTAATGAAGGAATTAAAGGAGGAGAAAAAAGTAGACTGATCCATCAACTAGAAATAGAAGGGCTTGAAAATCATCAGTTGATTTACAAAAGAACTACGCCAAACTTGTCAAGCAATAATACTGAAAGAGAAATTTTAAAATCACCACGCTGTTTAGAATTACTAAAACAACTCGCTATTAGCGGGTTTTCTCCGTCTTCATTAGAAGCGTATTTAAAAGATCCGGAGGATTTTTACTATTCAAAAATTCACAAAATAAACTCCAAAAATGAAGAAGAAGAATCAGTTAGTTCAAGAATTGTTGGACTTATTTTTCATGAATCTATCGAAGAGCTTTATAAGCCCCTAATAGATAAAAAATTTACCGTTAGATTGTTAGGTGATGTGTTAAATAAAATTGAGGTTGCTGTTAAGGCAAGTTTTGTAAACAATTACGCGGCAGATTTTAATACTGGGAAAAATCTTATTGCGTTTGAAGTGATTAAAAATGCAATAAAAAAATTCATCACAATGGAGCTAGAAGATGTAAAAAAAGGGAACACTATTAAGCTCATAGCTCTAGAGCAAAGAATCAGTCAGCCTATCGACATCATTGATTTAAATTATTCAGTTAAGCTGAAAGGCATTATAGACAGGGTAGATATGAGAAACGAAACCATAAGGATTATTGATTACAAATCAGGGCTAATGAAGTCGGGGGATTTAAAAATAAAGTATCCGTCTAGTCTTTGTGACAGTTCATCTCAAACCAAAGCAATGCAATTAATGTGTTATGCAAGTATGTATTTAAAGAGCAGCCCTAGCTCAAAAGGAATAGAGGCAGGAATTATTTCTTTTAGAGATTTAAATAGTGGCTTGATGAAGTTGACAGTAAATAACAAAACAGAGAGAACAAGCTTTATCAATACTTCTCATATTGTCGAATTTGAAAAGGGCTTAAAAAAGTTGATATTAGAAATGATGTGTTCGGATATACCCTTTTCAAAACCAGACTCTAATTAGCCTTGTAAACAACCTCTAATAAAACTTCATTTCGCCTATTAAAAACCTTGTAAGGGCTATTGTAAGATAATACGACAGGCTCATTACTAATTATTTCTACATTTTTTTCGTTTAATTTATTAACTAGTAAACGATAGTTTGCCAAAACTTTTTTTTGATTAGAGTAGCCACTATAAGTAATTGATGCAAACACACCTTCTTTTGATTTATAAACCTTTATACTATTATCTTTAGGTGAAACAATGTTTTTCTCTAGATATTTAGAAGGCAGAACAAATTCCATAGTGTTTAAAGATCCTTTGTTAGTCATATAGACAGGTGTGGTCATGGCAATTTTTATATTATCTGAATTATTTCCACCTATATATTTAAAGAGCTTTGAAAAGTTACTGTTAGAAGTCACTTTTGCTTTCATTGAAGGCGGATAATACCGTATTTCAACATTGTCTAATGTGGATAGAACTTCGTATTGTTGGGTTTCATATTGTTGAGAGATCATGGTGATTGAAAATAATAATAAAAAAAAATTATACATAATATTTATACTCTAGTTAGTTTAATTGGGTATGTTTTTCCAGAATTCCACTGAGGAACATAAAGATTCCAGTCATTGTCAACACAAACATCGTGAGGATTTCTAAAACTGACTTGATCGTATTCAGGCTTAATAAGTGTTTTTTCATTATAAGAAGGAATACTACCACCTGGAAATGAAACAACTTTATTGTTTTTATCTAAAACAGCAAGCATTCCATCATACGCCCCCCAATCTTTAGTGACTATAACTGCAAACAAAAGGAAGTCTCCTTTAATTACAGGCCTGCAAACATAGCAACCGGGAAGCTTAATAGTTTCTATCCATTTTCCGTCAAGAGAAAATCGTTTAAATTCATTTTTGCTTCTTGAAGATATTAATAGAGTAGGATTAGAGCTGTCTCTATTATCTATTGTTATTCCGTGACAACAATCAAACAAATCATCCCCATTGCCATGACCTCCAAAATGACGAATATAATTCCCTTTACTATCGTATTGAATGACATAATCTAACCCATATCCGTCAGCTACATAAAAATCACCATTTTCTGCAACTGCAATTTCTGTAGGTTTAAACTGAGAGGCATTAGAATAAGCTTTAATTTCTTTGGGGTAGGATAATTCTATAAGTTTTTCACCTTTAAGAGTTGTTTTGCAAAACTTATTAGAATCTGGGTCTGTAACAAATAAAAACTCCTCTCCTCCTTGATCAACAATAGATAGGCCATGTGCACCAGGATAATTTAACCCCCAAGAGTCTAAAATCTTACCAGAACGATCGTATATTAAAATATTATTTTTAGGATGTGTTGTAGTTAAAATGATTCTATTTTTGGAATCCATAACCATTTCATGACAGTGATTTACAGGATAAGTATTTGAGTTTTGAACTCCCCAATCTTTATTGACTTCAAACTTAAAATCACCATGTCCGATAGGGTCATTTAAAACTGTCTTAGAGGCGCCATAAAGAGAGGGTATATATAATGGAATAGAAGCTAACAAAGAGGCTTTTTTAATAAAAGATCTACGAGAATTTTTTTTAATCATCTAAACAGAGTTTGTAAAATACACTTCAAGTTAAATAATATAAAATAAAACCAAAAAATAATGAGAGATACTTCCTCCAAGAACAAATAAATGCCAAATAGCATGTGAATATTTCATCTTTTCAAGACTATAAAAAATTGTGCCAAAAGAATAAAGCAGACCGCTTAAAATTAACAACAATAAACCGTTAAGTTCAAGAGAATTAAAAACACTATTAAAATCCAGGACAACTAACCAACCCATTGCCAGGTAAAGCGCTAAGGAAAGTTTATCAAATTTTCCAGTAAAAAAAATCTTAAATACCGTTCCAATTAAGGCAATTGCCAAAACAGCAATAAAGATTTTAACTCCGTTTCCGCTATACAAGGTTATTAAACAAATTGGAGCATATGAACCCGCAATTAAATAGAAAATACTTACATGATCAAATATCCTAAGCTTGCTTTTTAGTTTTATATCAGATGCATAATGATATAATGTTGACGCAGCATAGAGACAAATCATGCCAAATTCAAAAAACAGAATACTTTCAGTGCTAAAGTCTGTAAGGTTTTGATTGTAAAAAAGTAAAATGGGTAGGCCAATTAAGCTAAGAACAAACCCTATAAAGTGAGTAAGTGTATTCCAAAATTCTTCTTCTTTAGTTTCGTTCATTAATTAATTTTAAAAGATTTTTTTTAAGTTTTAAACGATCTAATTTTCCATTAATTCTATCGATTTTTTTTAAACAATATATGTCTTTAGGCTTTTCAAACATCTTTAAATTTTGAAAAGCATTAACCGCATCATTAGGGATGTTTCCTTCAAAGACTAAAACAACTTTTTCTCCTAGAATTTCGTCAGGCACTCCGCAAATAGCAAAATTTTCTAAGTAATAAAGGGTTAAAATTTTTTCAACTTCTTCAGGGAAAATCTTAATTCCTCCAGAATTAATTATAAAATCATTTCTGCCAATCCAAACAAATTTTGTGTCAGAAAGCAGCTCTATTTTATCTTTTGTTAAAATGGGAAGGGCGGAAAGATAAGGAGCGTTAATTTCTAAACAGCCCCGTCTTGACTTAAAAGAAACACCAGGAATTGCCGTAAACTCTTTTTCTCCTTTACTTAAACTCTTTACAGCTACATGAGATAAGGTTTCAGACATTCCGTAAGTTTCAAAAACTCCTAAGGAGTTGTTAATGAGCTTTTTTTGAATCGAAGACCTGATTGGACTTCCCCCTACAATTAAACAGTTTACTTTATTAATATAGGGAATGGATTTCTCTAACTGATGAGGGGTCATGGCAACAAATCCAAAGTTTTTAGAGGAGTCTTTAATTGGGTTGTCATCTGGCTTTTGAATAAATAAATCTAAACCTAAAACTAACGATCGAACCACCATCATTTTTCCAGCAATAAAGCTAATAGGCAAACAGAGCAATGCCTTATCTTCTGCTTTTAATTTAAAAAATTTTCCAGTATTTACTGCTGACTGAACCATTGCTTCTTTTTGAGCTAAAAACAACTTTGGAGGACCTGTTGAACCAGAACTCTGAACTGTAATATTTAATTCATCACTTAACCAATCTAAAATAAAAACAAAGACTTCATTGTCTTTAAATAATGACTTCTTACAATGCTCAACTAAAGCGTTTTTTTTATATGAAACTCCATGTAGCTTAAAATCGGGATGAACAATCATTGCTTTATTAGTCATGAATTTTTTAAAATATAATTACTAAAAAATGCTGTTTCCCAATTCTTTTTTGGATTGTACTTTAAAAGCCCCTTTTCTATATAACAAGGGGAATCTATATTGTTGGAATAAAGCATCCCTGTTCCAAGCCCTTGTTTCATCTCAGATCCTTTATTAAAAACCCATTGAGAGATAGCATTTAGACCAACATTGCTTTCAAGTGCGCTAGTAGACCACCATTTTATTCCTTTAGAATCTGCAATTTTTATCCAAGAATCGCATGCTTTAAGACCTCCGGTTAAGCTGGGTTTTAAAATAATATATGATGGGTTTATTAATGAAAGCATCGTAGTTTGTTTTTCCTTTGACGTTAGACCAATAAGCTCCTCATCTAATGCAATTGCTATGGGGGATTTTTCACATAAAAAAGCCATTTCGTTCCACATTTTAGGCCTTATGGGCTGCTCTATAGAATGAAGATCATGTTCAGAAAGAATCTTTAATTTTTCAAGCGCGGAGTTAGGGCTAAAAGAACCATTGGCATCTAATCTGATTTGAATATCAGATGAAGAATACTCAAGTCGAAGAGACTTTAAAAGCTCACACTCTAAATCAAAATTTAAAGCTCCAACTTTAATTTTAATACAATCAAACCCACTTTCAATTTTTTCTTTAATTTGTTTTTTCATAAAGGGTTTTTCACCCATCCAAATTAATCCGTTTATAGGAATAGCCTTTTCTCCTTTTGTGAAACTAGAGGCCATTAAAACAAAAGGGTTGGAACTTTCAAAAGATAAATAGGCGGTTTCTAATCCAAAAAGAATTGAGGGATACAGTTCAAGCTTCGTTTTTAACACGTCTATTCCAAGGGAGATATTATTACAAATTTCTTTTAATTTATCTTCATATGAAGCAATTGGATCCGGGCTAAGCCCAGTGATCAAACTACACTCTCCCACACCATATCCATCTTTGTCGACAATTATAATAAACCAACTTTCTTTGTTGTTTAAAACACCTCTTGAAGTTCCACTAGGAGTTTTAAATTTCAATAAATGTCTGAAATAATAAGCCTTCATGAACTATATAATTTCCAAGTAATGTAAGGATAAAACCATTGAGTAAAAAACAGTAGCGAAGACAAGTGGTCTTAAAAACTCATCAAACTTTTTAGAGTTAGTGATCTTAGAAACCTGGAAAAGATGCACAATTAACCACAAAATAATTGATGTAAAAAGTACTGTTAGTAAAGAAAAACTAGAATTTAATTTAAATAAAAACACGATCATCAAAATCATTGAAACAGAAATTAAAAGATAGTGATATAGTTTAGAAAAGTGAGCCCCAAGATAAACAGCCAGAGTTTTTTTACCCATTAATTTATCATTTTCTAAATCTCTCATATTGTTTAAGTTCAATACACCTGATCCTAAAAGGCCAATTGTGCAGGCTGGATAAATAAGTGAAAAATTTAAAGAAGATGTAAATAAAAAATTTGAGCCCAAAACACTTACAAGCCCAAAAAAAACAAACACAAAAAGATCTCCATATCCGCTATATCCATAAGCGTTTTTACCAACAGTATATTTTATTGCTGCAATAATTGCTAAAACTCCCAATCCAATAAACATAACAAAAGAGAAAAAATCATCGCTAAACGATAGATAAACTAATAAAGTTGTCAGTAAAAGACATATTAAAGAGGTTATTATTATGCCTTTTTTCATCTCTTGAACACTAATAATTCCCGATTGAAGAGCTCTTTCCGGACCAATTCTGTTTTCATCTGTCCCTTTTACTCCATCGCCATAGTCATTTGCAAAATTTGAAAGAATTTGATATGATACAGTTGTAGCTAAAGCAAGTATGAAAATCAACAACTTAAAATCGAACGTGCTGTAAGATGCAAAAGAGCCAATAAAAATTCCTGATATTGACAAAGGAAGCGTTCTTAGTCTAGCTGCAGAAACCCAAGCACTAAATTTTGAAATATTATTTTTTGACAACGATTTTTTAATAATGATTAAGGAAATTTAGGAAACTTTTTAAAGTTAGGAGGTCGTTTTTCTAGAAAAGCATTTTTACCTTCTTGAGCCTCTTCCGTCAAATAGTACAGTAAAGTAGCGTCTCCAGCAAGCTGCATTAACCCGTGTTGACCGTCAAGTTCTGCGTTAAGACTACGCTTGATCATTCTAAGAGCTAAAGGACTTCTTTGTTGCATAATAGAACACCACTCTAAAACGGTTTCTTCTAACTTTTTTAAGGGAACAACTTTATTTACCATCCCCATTTCGAAAGCTTCTGTTGCAGAGTATTGTTGACATAAAAACCAGATTTCTCTAGCTTTTTTTTGCCCTACATGTCGAGCTAAATAGGATGATCCAAACCCCCCGTCGAAGCTACCAACTTTAGGTCCGGTTTGTCCAAAAACCGCATTTTCACTAGCAATGGTTAAGTCACAAACAACATGCAAGACATGCCCTCCCCCAATAGCATATCCGTTAACCATAGCAATAACAGGCTTAGGAATTTCTCGTATTTTTTTATGTAAATCCAAAACATTTAATCTTGGCACTCCATCATCCCCTATGTAGCCTCCAGATCCTTTTACATTTTGATCCCCTCCGCTACAAAAAGCTTTATCGCCCTGACCAGTAAAAACGACAACATCAAT
>Ga0209816_1002359_pt1 | contig 13475 bp, 18 predicted proteins | sample CoawatmetaG01DNA_FD_187509 | JGI IMG/M metagenome (GOLD analysis project Ga0209816, IMG submission 187509) | Marine microbial communities from the West Antarctic Peninsula - Coastal water metaG017-DNA (SPAdes) (version 2) | ecosystem: Environmental > Aquatic > Marine > Coastal ... | reverse complement strand
CAGGTCTTGTCTGGGTAAATGAAAACATAACTAGTAAGATGGGCGATAGCACAGCAGCCGCAACGAGTTCAGCAACAATAAAATTTAATAGTGCAGTTATGCCCTATGGATTTGTCGAGGCGTATGCTGAATGTAGTGACATCTCAGTGGGTAATATTACTGTTGATGTTGAATTGTATTATAGAGAACAGGATAGTACGGTTTCAGAACTAGCCACAAGTGGCTCACTTTCATTTAGTTTAGTAGACAGAAATACACGAAAACTAGTAAGAGTTTCTAGGGAGATAATAGATGCAATCAAAGGGTAAAGTTTTAGTAACAGGCGGTGCTGGATATATAGGAACTGAGGTAGTAGAACAGTTACTAATGAAAGGTTATGAAGTCACTGTCTTAGATAAGAAACAAAAACCAGAGGGATTAGAACATGTCAAGTACATAGAGGGCAACATTCTAAGTTCTGCTAGGTGCGTCATGGCATGTGGTGGTCAAGACTTTGTTATTCATTTGGCAGCAAAGCCAAGAATACCAGAGAGTTTTATCAATCCAGATGAGTATTTTGATAACAATGTAACTGGTACACGAAACATACTGACAGCCGCAAGTGCAGTCGGTGTTAACAAATTCGTATATGCGAGTTCTAGTTCTATATACGGAAATAACACTGCTCCTCATAAGCCGAATCATAAACCAGACCCACTAAATTATTACGCAATGACGAAGTTGTTTGGTGAGCATCTATGTAAGCAATATAAGATTATGTTTAATCTTAATTATAATATACTAAGATTCTTTACAGTGTACTCTGAGAATCAACCAAATTCTAATGATGGCGGATTGATGATTGGTAAATTTGCCAGACTTGCGAAAGAAGGCAAAGTACTACCTATTCATGGAGATGGTGAATTCAAGCGAGACTATATTCATGTAACTGATGTTGCATCAGCGTTAATAGCCAGTATCGAAAGTAAAGTTAAGAACGATACGTTTAATGTTGGCACTGGTAGTAATATATCAGTAAATGCGGTAGTTGATGTGCTACGAACATTCGCACCTAAACTCACTGCAATAAATATAGAGAAGCCGAAGGGTTACGCACCAGAGACATTAGCAGATATTAGTAAGACTAAGAACTTGTTAAACTGGAGCCCTAAGATTGAAATTCAAGAAGGATTAGCAGACACATTTAGAGAATTATTTAAGAAATAACATGGCAATACATAAAGAATTTTATGCCCCACCGGGCGCCTCGATTAACTTTATCGGGTCCATGTGCTTAGACCATTACGGAGATATATTTGATAGTACTACTAATGAATATCGGGCACACCTTGTCAACGATGTACTAACGTTAGATGAAATAGATTTTCCTATACGCAGTATGTTACGTAAAGAAAAAGCAATCAAACAATCATATGATATTATGGCGCCAAACATGAAAGCGTACTTTTTCTGGCTGCGAGATAATAAGACAGTTCCTCTAGAAGTTAATGAGTACTCTAATCATCTAGACAACATTGATAAATGGGCAATTACGCCAGGAGTATATTGTTACGAAGGTATTTGGGGACACTTTGGTGACAAAGATCTAGATAAGAGAACATCTGAATATTTTAATATGCTTGGATTGAAATATTATGAAATACATGATGAATTAGATGTCAATACTTATATATTACGACATACAATCAATCATAATAAAGAATTAAGAGACAAGGTTTCTTATTCATTGGAATTTGAGATTGATATCTTAATCAGTATATATACCCGTTCATTGTTTAATATAAAACACAAAATCAATTCTTCAATAGTATCAGTAGCCGACCCCCATCACTATAACGGTGCGACGGCGCAAGTGCTTGATTTCTCTATGTCTGCTGAGTATGATATTGATACCTCAAAAGTGAGTTATAGAAAAGTGTTTTTTGAAAATGATGTAGATGAAATATTGAAACTATATGAATTTTTTGATAATACATCATATTTTTATTCTAACAGAGAACGGATTATGAAAGAATTTAGAGACTATCATACTGCTAATATGTTATTAGTCAAAGAACATCAACCAATTTTATATGAGCAAGTAAATGGCAAAATTTAGAGAATTTTACGTACCAGGTGGAGCGGCTAGTAACTTTCTTGCAAAGCATATACTGTGGGCAGGACATGAGTCACCTAAAGAATTACAAGATGTAGAAGTTTCAGTCAATGAGTACTTTTTTGATAGATGTGTATCTGATGCAGTTAAACTTAAAAAAGACAGATTTTTTATTCCCACTGATTCTAGTCCAGACCACCCTCTTCGGCAACCAGTCGCATGTGATGATGAAAATTTAATATCTGAAACAAAAAGAATAAAGCCAATACTAATAGAAATAGGCAAGTACATAGAAACTACAGAGAAAATTGGAAGATGGTATGTAAAGAGTGAAGAAAACGCTAGTAATTTACTCAGTAGCCATAGGGAGTTACTTCTTACCCATATAAATGACATATGGAGAGAAGATTGGTCAATGTATAGTGTGGCTTTTTCTAAATTCAATCTGGATGAGAATGTTGTTATTCCCGAATCAATGTTGTCTAAGTTTGAGCAGGCTAAAAAATATTTTGCTCAATGCAGAGAATACTATTTTGAACTATGTGAAAGAAATGACTGGGATGTTCGCATGATAACGCATCAACATCCGTTTAATTCTATTTCATCTGAATTAAAATTTCCCAAGAACACAAAAACTCTTGCTATGAAAATAGATGCAGAGATAGATAGGTATCTTATTGCACTACAAGATGTAAAGTCACCTTCTAGACAAATTCAGACTGAATATCACCGCTTTCTAACTCCACTATCTGATGATAACTTACATATAAATAAAAGTGTAGAACCTGCTGATGACCGAGTTAGTTACAGAAAGATATTTTTTGAAAACGATAAGAATGAAGTAATGAAGATGTATGATTTCTTTGATAACAAAGAATATTTTGAGCAAAATACAGCACAAATTATGAAAGAATTTAAAGAATACCACGATAGCAATATAGCAGTATTAAAAAAGTATGTACCTTCTTTCTATGAACAGATTATTTCGTATAAATACAGTGTATTAATGGAGAACACTATAATGAAATTAGTAGATAAAGACAATAAAATATTAAAAACTGAATGTGATGAACATATTCTTTCAGAACATTCTGAAAAGTTAGCATATGATATGATTACAGCAATGAGAGAACACGAAGCACTTGGTCTTGCCGCACCACAAGTTGGCGAAAACACAAGATTGATGATTATCGGACACGAAGACACTGGTTTTGTTGTGTGTATAAATCCAACGTGGGAAGTAGCAGAAGATAGTGAATATGAAGAATTCTTAGAAGGATGCCTTAGTTTTCCAGGGTTAGAATTAACGATTACTCGTCCTAATAGCATTATAGGAACATTTACAAACTTAGAGGGAATTAGAAAGTCATCTACGTTTGTTGGAGTCTGGGCACAAGCATTTCAACACGAATGCGACCATCTTAGTGGTGTAACATTTGATACATTATCCGCTGAGTAACAACAGTGAAAGATTGGTCAGAATATACATTAGTCAGTTTCGGCGATAGTTTTACATTCGGACAAGATACAGTGCACCATGATTTCCCACAAATGAATGATAATGACTTAAAGGCAAAAAATAAAGTATGGAAATCACAGTGCAATAAGAAGTCATATACACAAGTTATTTGTAATAGAATGAGATTTAAAGATAACTTGAATTTCGGAATACCTGGTTGTTCTAATGAAAGATCGCTGATGTTGTTGGAATCATTTTTACGTCAGAATCCAAAAAAGAAAGTATTTGTATTATTCAATTTTACTTCTACATCAAGATTTATGAATATGTTTAAATATAGAGAAGATAAGTATTCATTAGTAGATATAACTCCAGAACGTGCAAGTTCCGAACCTACGCCTAGCAACCAATCAGGTGTAACTAAAAAAAGCATGGAAAATTATTATACTTATTTTAGAAATAAGATGCAAGAGGTGTACTGTCATATAAGAGACAGGAGAATGTTATTGCAATTGGTATCTATGTACAACGTGCCACATACAACATTTGATGTATTAAATGATATGGATTCTCGTATATTACGAGATAATCCATCCCAATATATACATTCCTCCGCCAGCGATTGTGGAAGTTTATACAATAATGACGAAAATTACGTTTTTGATGAAATGGAGTACTTTGATTCATATTACAAAGAGTTGATTGATAATTCTTCGCCAATTTCGCATATAGGAATAGATTATTTGTCTAACTTACCACCAGGCAGCATCAATGTCATGCAGTATATAGGAAGAACAGGAATACATAAGCATAACGACTACCACGTCTATACGGTAGGTGGGGTGCCAGGCGGACATTGGACTCGCGAAGGACATATAGAAGTAGCAGAGTTAGTAGAGAAGTACATAAATGAAAATTACAACTAGGAGAAAGAAATGGAATATTTAACAGACAGAATGAAAGAAAAAGCATCACATGGTGGATTAGGATTAATCGCAGTAGGATTGATTATTCTATTTGCTGGTAGTTGGGTCAACCTCGCCGCTTATGCCGCGATAGCCTTCGGTGCTTACCAAGTAATAACAAAAAAATAAAACTTGACAAAATCATCAATATATACTATAATGGTATATATTATGAAAAAGAAAAGCAAAAAAAGAATTAGAAAACCAAAGATTAATAAGAGAAATCCTGTTGCGAAGGCTCTCCGAACTCCTAGGTTTAGGAGTCGAGTGGAGATAGATCGAAAAAGAGAGATGAAAAAGACTGGTAAATACACTGAAGAGGAATAGATGAGATGGCATATGTAGTAACCCAAGATTGTATTAAATGCAAGTATACTGATTGTGTTGAGGTTTGTCCAGTGGACTGCTTTTACGAGGGACCAGATTTCTTAGTTATTAATCCAGATGAATGTATTGATTGTGGAGTGTGTGAACCGGAATGTCCAGCGGATGCGATAATCGCCGACAATAACCCTAAGTTTACTCAACGATTACTTGATATTAATACAAAATGGAGCGAAAAGTGGCCTGTGATTGTCGAACAGATAGATGCACCCGCTGACGCAGATAAATGGAATCCTAATAAAGGATATACTGAAGATAAGACTCCATTACTGGATCAATACGACTAATTTTGTTAAAAAACTTGACAGATCTTGGATTTATGCTATAATAGTACTATATTAAAGAATAAAGAGGACTAAAATGGTTGATATGAAAGCAGTATTTGATTTCGCGATGAAGGCTCATACGGGTCAGAAGCGGAAATACACGGGTGAAGACTACATTATTCACCCTATTGCTGTATGTCGTCTAGTGGAACAACATGGTGGTTCTATGGAGCAACAAGCGGCCGCAATACTACATGATGTTGTAGAAGATACAACGGCCACTATAGAAGATATTCGCCAGTTTGGTGATGAAGTGACTGAGTTAGTTGAATGGTTAACTGATACATCTAAGGCTTCTGATGGTAATCGTGCGATTCGTAAGGGTATTGATAGGAAAAGACTGAGTGAAGCATCAGCAGAAGCACAGTTTATTAAACTTGCAGACATGATTGACAACAGTAAGTCTATCTTTCTACTTGATAAGAACTTTGCACCTACATTTAAGGCTGAAATGGCCCTATTAGTAGATGCAATGGATAAAGTAATTGGCAGTTCACTATGGATTGAAGCCCACAAGGTTCTTAAAGATGGTCCAATAGAGTCTGCAGGTGATTATTCACTACGTAGGTCTGAAGTATAGTAAAAACTTGACAAAATCTTAAAATATGCTATAATATAATTAATTAATCAACAAAGGAGTAATAATATGTTCAAATATCTTATAACAATAACAACCGTGCTATTATTTGCTACAAGCGTAACAGCAAACTCGACAACGAGTCTTAAATCATTATATGGCACAGTTATCGAAAGTTCACCTATCGTAAAAACTGTAATACAAGAAACTCCAACACGTTCTTGTTACATAAAAACAGTTCCAGTATATGGTAAAGGTCCTACTGATGCCAGCACGGCAGATGTAGCCGCCGGAGCAATTATTGGCGGAATTCTAGGTAATCAAGTAGGCGGTGGTAAAGGTAAAGACTTCGCAACTATTTTCGGTGCTATTCTAGGTGCCAAAGTGGCTGAAGACGGTGCTACTAAAAAAGTAATAATTGGTTATAGAGAAGTAGAAGTATGTGAAATACAACAAACAAGGGGTGCAGTAGAAGTAATAACTGGATTCAATACAACTGTGCAAGTCTATGGTGAGAATCGTGAAGTTCTTATAGACAACCAAACATTCATTACACGAATGAGATATTCAGTTGGTGAGTCAGTTTCATTGACTTTAACACTGACTTTACAGTAAATGTATAAGTAATGCTATAATTTTACTCTAAAACCTCATAAATACAGTATGAGAGAAACAAAAGCCTCTATATAGGGGCTTTTTTATTACTTTAAAGAGGAGGATTATTATGTTATTTCCAATAATTACATTTATAACCGCTATTACAATCGCGGCAATTGCCGCTTGGTTTTCAGTTGCTGGTCTTATGGCAATTTTTACTGCATCGGCAATTTCTGTTGCCATTATGGCAGTAGCACTTGAAGTTGGTAAATTAGTATCAGCATCATGGGTATACCGAAACTGGAAAAGGGCACCTTTTCTTTTAAAATCATATCTTACTGTTGCAGTAATAATCTTAATGCTTATTACATCAATGGGTATTTTTGGTTTCTTATCAAAGGCACATTTAGAACAGGCCGCTGATAGTGAAGAAAACACTGCTCGTATTGAACGCATAGTACAGGATATGTCCAGATACGAAAGTACAAATGACAGATTTGAGAAAAAGATTGTAACACTAGATGCAGAGGGCGAAACAGATACCTCAAAAGTACAAGAACAAATCGACCAAGAAGAAACAAGAATGGACAACGTTATGGTCCGAATTCAACCTTCAATCGATGAACAGAATGTAATCATCACTAATGAAAGAGCAAAAGATGATGATAAGGTTGCTCCATATTTAAATCAGTTAGATAACTTAGACAATGAACTTGTCAAACTTGAAGAACAGGCTAAGAAGTACGAGAATGATATCACTAACGTTGGTAAAGATACAACTAGTTATGATTACGCAGTAAAACCATTTCAAGACCAGATTGAGAAAATCAAATCTGATATTGCGACATTTAAAGAAATGTCTAAATCTGGTGAACAAGCAGACATTAAAAAAGCACAAGCAGTTGTCGGTATTCCTTGGGGATATTGGAGAAATGCAGAAGTTCTAAAAGAATGGAATACTGAACAAGCACTAAACATATCAAACCTAGGAACAAAAGTTGCAGAAGTTCGTAAAGATTTCGAAAGACAGTATAAACTAGAACGCATTAGACTTAGTAATATGGTTACAAAGTTGAGAGGACTAGATACGCAAAGAGTCAACGAACGCAAGATGGAGTTACTAGTAAAAATAGAACAAGCAAGAGGAATAGAATCATCTGTGATATCTTCCGCTAGAGAAGAAATTAAAAGACTACGTGAAAAAGCAGACAGAGAAGTTGCAGGTTCTTTAATTATTCTTGACCGTTTAAGAAATGCATTACTGAATGTATCACAAATTGACAATTCTGTTGTCATTAATGAGTTGCAAGTAAAAATCAATAGTAATGATGCGGCAATTGTTGGATTACTAGACCAAAAGTTTGAATTAGAACGTGAGATTAGAAAAATAGCAACAGAAATTGGACCTATTAAGTACCTAGCAGAAATGGTGTATGACAATACTGATAATGAAACGATAGATGAAGCAGTAAGATGGCTTATCATTGTATTCATTTTTGTATTTGACCCATTAGCAGTATTGCTATTAATCGCGGCTAATTACAGTTTTCAACATAGAAATGACCACAACGGCAGACAAGAGGAAATCTCTGAAAAGTTGTTTTCAAAAAAAAAAGTAGCAAAACCACTTGACATTCAGTCTGAAATAAGAGATAATAGACCTAGTGAAGTAATTGATACACCAGTCATTCCAGAAGAAATTGCTGAAGTGACAGTTCATGTTGACGTTGACATTGACGAAGTTGCAGATGAAGTATTGCATCTTGACTTTGAAGATGGAATTGAACTTGAAATTGAAGATGAAATTGAGTTTAAAATTGACGAAGTTGAAATTATTACGCCAACAGAAGTTACCTCAATACCAGAGCAATCGTGGGCAAAAATGACTGAAGTTGAAATTGACGAAGTTGAAATTGACGAAGTAAAAATTACCCCACCTGTGCTAACTAGTAAAATTGATAAGGTTATTGTAGTTCCAAAGGAAGAAGATATCGGAACTGGACGTTTTAATATTACAGCAAATGATGATGGTGTTTCGGTTGATGTTGATGAAGAAGTTATTGGTGTAATATTAGATGATGTCGAACTTGACGAAGTAAAGAAACAAAAAATTAAGAAAAAAGTTAAGAAAGATAAACAAAGAAAGATAAATACCAAAGCAATCAGACGAGATGGTTGGTTGGATGATGTTGATAACAAAAGGTAATTACAATTGGCAGAAAATAAAGAGTTCAAGTGTTCGTTTTGTGGAAAACCCAAAACTGAAATTAAAACACTGATTGCGGGACCAAATCAATATATTTGCAATGAGTGTGTTGATTTGTGTCACGATATCATTCATGAGGTGAAATCAGAAGATAAACCTGACAGCAAAACTACGACCACTACGCCAGAAGAAATTAAAGATTTCCTCGATGTTCATGTAATCGGACAGAACGAAGCGAAAGAAGTCATATCTGTTGCAGTGTATAATCACTACAAACGCATTAATGCAGATGACGGTGATATCGAATTAGATAAGTCTAATATCTTAATATTTGGTCCAAGTGGCACAGGTAAAACGCTATTAGGAAAAACTATTGCTCATTTTCTTGATGTACCATTTGCTCAAATTGATGCAACTACATTAACTGAAAGTGGATATGTTGGCGAAGATGTCGAGAACGTAGTTCAGAGATTACTTATTGCTTCTGACTTTGATGTTGCAAAAGCAGAACATGGTATTGTCTATATTGATGAGATTGATAAGAAAGCAAAGAAAGGCGAAAACTTATCAATTACAAAAGACGTATCAGGTGAAGGCGTACAACAAGCATTACTTAAAATCGTTGAAGGAACAATTGTTCGCGTACCACCAGGTGGTGGTCGTAAGCACCCTAACCAAGAAATGATTGAAGTAGATACTAGAAAGATTCTATTCATTGTAGGTGGCGCATTTGTTGGTGTTGATAAGATTGTTGAAAAACGAGTTAACACAAATCCAGGCATCGGCTTCAGTGCAACGCCTAAGGGACATACTGAAATTAATGTTAGAGAAGAAATTAGAACACAAGACCTTATCAAGTATGGTCTGATTCCAGAATTTATGGGAAGATTTCCAATCATTGTTGGACTTGATGAATTAACAGAAGAAGAATTAGTTAGAATTTTAATTGAACCAAAGAATAGTATAATTTCACAATTTAAGAAATTATTCTCGCTAGACGATGTAGAGTTAGAAGTGAATGATGATGCCTTAGTTGCGATTGCAAAAGTGGCAAATGAAGATACAACTGGAGCAAGGGGATTACGTAGTGTAATCGAAAAGTCTTTACTACAGTTACAGTTCACACTTCCTAAACTTGCAAAACAAGGTCTTTCAAAAGTTATCATTACTAAAGACTTTATTGAAGGCAAAGAAAAACCAATACTAGTATTTGATGAGAAAGATGAAAATAAGGACGCAGAACAAATTATAAATGAGTAAGTTTAATAATAAAGACAAAGAAACTATTATCAACTGGCGTATAAGGTCAGATACATTACGTGTAATAGACAAAGATAGAGTTGCATTAGGAATAATGACAAAGGACGAAGCACTCTCACTCGCAAAAGCAGAAGGATTAGACTTAGTACTAGTAGTAGAGAACGCAAGTCCTCCAGTTGCTAAGATAATTGAGTTGAATAAATACCTGTATGAAACTAAGAAAGACGAAAAAGAACAAGCCAAGAAAGCAAGGGCTAGTCGTGTAGAAGTAAAAGAAGTTAAGTTTAAACCTAATATATGTGAACATGATTTGCATATAAAACTAAAAAGGGCACAAGACTTCTTAGATAGTGGCGCAAAAGTAAAGATAACAATACAAATGCGTGGTCGAGAAAACTCTAACAGTAACGTAGTCTTTTCTCATTTTAAAGAATCAATTGATTCATTTTTAGAGAATTTTAAGTACGACTCTCCATTAATGTTGAATGGTAATAGAATAACAGGAGTTTTATATAAAGATGGCTAATCGTTTCCCACCCAAAAAACCAAAATACAATGGTAATGAAAGATCAATAGGTACAACTGTAATAGTAGAACATGACAATGTTGAAAAAGCATTAAGATTATTCAAGCGAAAATGTGCTGATGCTGGAACAGTATTAGAATGTCGCGAACGTCAGGCTTTTGTCAAGCCAACTGAAAAAAGAAAAAAAGCGAAAGCGGCTGCAAAGATGCGCCAAAAACGTGAAGTTCAGAAACATAATCTGCACAAGAAAAGAATGTACTAATCATGGCCAGTGAAATTCTTGATAATTTGGATATAAGAACTTTACAGAAAGAATGTGCTAGAGCATTATTGACAATGGATGGCACTAGTGCTGGAATTTCTCGATTCAACAAAACATCACAACACAACTCGCAAAATTGGTATAGAGCAGTTTTGACAGAGTATATAGAAGAACATGGTGGACTACCAAAAGATGTTGGTCCCGCAAAAGATTTAGTGTTATTTTCTGAAACAATCGGATTATAGTGCTAAATATAACTGTATATTAAGAAATAGTTCTTAGTGTACAAGAGATGCCGAAAGGGTCTCATTAATTCTTGCTTAATAAAGGAGAAAACTCATGACAAGAAATATAACAACACTAACCCTTCCCGATTTCCACCGAACAATGTTAGGATTTGACCGTCTGGTTGAAGACTTTCAATCGTTCAATAACGCTGGATATCCCCCATATAATGTAGAAAAGAGCGGAGATGATAAGTATCAAATCACTCTTGCATTGGCTGGGTTCATTCGTGAAGATTTAAAAATCGACATAGAAGAAGGCACACTTACTGTCGTAGGCGACAAAGCCGATATAGAAAGTGATGAAATTGAATACCTGCACAAGGGTATTGCAAACCGCGGATTTACAAGAAGTTGGAAATTAGCGGAGTATGTTGAAGTAATCGAAGCAAAAATGGAAAATGGTATGCTTTATATTCAATTAGAGCGAATTGTTCCTGTAGAAAAACAACCAAAACATATTGAAATTAAGTAACAAATCTGTTATAATAGAAAGAGAGGTACACACAATGTATCTCTCTTTTTTAATAAATACATAGTATAAGAGGGAGTTACAATTATGATTCACAGTAAAGATGAAGAGAAGATACAATCGACCGTACATTCGCTAATAACAATTGGCGAACCAAAGCAGTACTATGTTGTTATGCACAATGACGATTCTACCCCGTTTGACTTTGTTGTCGAAGTACTTATGGATTTATTTAGCCACGATAACGATACTGCGGCAGATTTAGCACATAAGATTCACACAGATGATAAAGCAATTGTTGGTATGTATAATTTAGAAATAGCAGAACAGAAGATAGAGGAAACAGTAAAAGCCAGTAGAGCAAGTAATTATCCGTTATCAGCCTCACTAGAGCCAACGACTTAATTGGGTATGCGACATCGCATATTGCAATACTGTGCAAATGATAACTATCATGGCGATGATTATTTTGCGAAAGTAACTACGGATATAGATTACGCATTCTTTCAAAGACTGCCAATAAAGAACGAGTTATCATTAATAAAAGAAATTCACTTAGAAAGAAGTATACCTGGAATGCCAGATTCGTTGTATGTGGGTGTAGGAAGATTTGCAGATGTAACCCCATTTAGTTCATGGAATTATTACGATTTGCCAAGTAAAAAGATAGTCAAAGAAACTTACCATAACAAGTTTCAAGGTTCTAAAGCATTGTGTACTGGAGTTAACAAGATTGTATTTTGTAGTGTGTTGCCATGTTATCCTAACAGCCAAGATGGTGGTACTATAACAAGTAAAGATACACTAGAAGATATTGAGTTTCTATTGAACAAACTCAAACAGACTAAATGTATAATAGCGGGCGACTTTCATCATGTGCCCGGAGACTTCAAAGAGTTAGATGAATTAATTAAAGATTATGGATTTACATCGTACCTCGATGAGTATGATACATTTGTTAATCCTGGCAATAGTGAACATGTGTTTAATTTAGACAGAATGATATCAAACATACCAGACTTGACTATTGATAACGTCATTGTTCATCAACCTGACATACCTCGTAGTCATCTAGCAATTACATATGACGTGAATTTTTAGTAGATAAATATATTTAAGTAATTAGGAAATTAAGAAATAGCATGAATTTAAAGATTTTAACTGAATTAGATAGAATTCTTAAAAACAATCCTGCCTTGAAAAGTGACAAACATGAATTTTGTCAAGTAATCAATGGTGTGTTTGATATTGAACTAAATCAAATTGATGATACAGAAATAACAGCATTATCAGAGCAAATTGATAAAGAGTGTTTACATAATTATTTTAGTAATGTTTGGCAAGCAGAGACAAAGAAATACAAATATAGTGGACTTGCAATCATTGATGAAGTGAATGCTATGAATCCAGATAATGTTGTCGATATTGGATGTGGCTTTAATGAATTCAAAGGAAAGATTGATAATCTAGTTGGCATAGATCCATACAACGATAAAGCAGATTTCATGATTCATACATTGGATTACAAACCACATATTGAATATGATGTTGCCATCTGTTTGGGTAGTATCAATTTTGGTAGTAGTGACAAGATACTAGGAGAACTTGAGAATGTTGTTGATATGGTCAAGCCTGGTGGTTTTTTATATTTCAGAGTTAATCCAGGTATTCAACACAACAAACCAGCGGCAAAATGGATTAATTTTTATGACTGGGACCCAGTCTTCATTTCAAATGCCGCAAGACATCTTAACTGTAAGGTATTAATCTTACGCCAAGATGATAATGATAGACTATACTTCGTATTACGCAAAGCATAGATAAAAACCACGGGAGAGGTTAATGAATTTTTTTATTATAGCCATGATATTAGTGGCAGGAAATGGCACACAATATAAATATGATATTGATGAAGACACTCAATACACAAGTCTAGACTCATGTACATCAATGATATCTGACCCAGAGTTTAGATTCAAAGATAAAATAATTGCACTTGTTAGACTTTCGTGCATACCAGAAGATAAAGTTGAAGAATATAAAGTCTTCATGAATAAAAGTA
>Ga0209816_1002357_pt1 | contig 13477 bp, 16 predicted proteins | sample CoawatmetaG01DNA_FD_187509 | JGI IMG/M metagenome (GOLD analysis project Ga0209816, IMG submission 187509) | Marine microbial communities from the West Antarctic Peninsula - Coastal water metaG017-DNA (SPAdes) (version 2) | ecosystem: Environmental > Aquatic > Marine > Coastal ... | reverse complement strand
AACCCCAATATTTAGCTGATGCTAGTACAACGGTATTACCTGGAGAGATGTCAACGTGCATTCCTACACCTCCCATATAACCTGAACCAGCACCAATTGATATCGCACCAGCAGCCTTAGCCGCTTTTGCAAAGCTTGATGCATCTGCAACATTATTAACCATAGATATCCGATTGCCATCTTTATATAACCAAATGTCAGCAGCATAACCATCATCGTGTCGGTGTGAGCCAACGGTTCCTGTTGTTGAGTTTTGTCCACCTGAGAAAATTACAACGTCTAATCCTGTGGCATTAGCAGCAGATACTAGTATTTGTTCTAATGCTGATATTAATGTCAGTCTACGTGTAGCCGCAGCATTTTGATATGTCACACTACCTGATGTTGTAGTAACCGCGACGTTATCTGTTGCCGAATTAATATTGGCAGGAGGCGTGACCGTAGATGTTACTGCTGAAGATGATTGATCTTTACGTGGTATTGTAACTCCACCTGCAGTCTGTCTTGAATATGAAGTCGAACCGTCTGGCTCAACTACCGAATGTAATGGTGTCACAAGTTGCACATCAGCGTCATTGTTTTCAGAAATGTCTGGCTTGAACAACGGTGTTTCATTCTCGTTGTGATACTCAACAAATCCTCTTGCCGTAGCCGTGACTCCAGTTTTATTTAGATCAACAGTTGCACCTTTTAGATTCATTGCACCGACTGATGATATTTTAAATGTAGTACCTGCAACTATATCGATACTGCCTTGAGAAGACATTTTAATATCGCCAGCGGCATGTATATCAAGAGTACCAGATGTTTTTACATTTACTGTATCTTGAGTTTGAATATCAGTAGTACCAAAGGTTTTTACGTATGAATTACCCTCAACAGTAGTATACATGTTAGCTTTTGTTTCAGCTGTTATGGTACCAAATGATGATAGTGTAGTAGTACCTTCTACTAATGCATTTAAATTACCACCAACATTAATAGAAGCGTTATCGGTTACGTTAATCTCAAGCTTTTGTGATGAATTATAGTGTGCTCCAGAGTGGACAACCATTGAACCATCTGGATGTATCTCAATGAAAGCTCCCGTACGGTGGTACACCTGTACCCGCTCGTGCCCGGGAGTGTCATCCATCTCTATCATATGACCAGATTCTGAATGAAATACATGGTTGTATGGGTATTTTGCATTATACGGATCTGCTGGTTCAGAACCAACTGATTGCTTATCTAATTCATTTGTTCCACGTGCACGTCTTGCTACGTCGGATTCATTAATCCGTCTTGGAAATGTACCAACCGGATCAGCAAATCCATCCTCAGGGTTTGGTTTAGAATCAGGGAATCCATTAACAGTACCCATAACAATAGGTGACTGCATCTCACTATCTAAGAATTGAACCACTACCCAAGATCCAGGAACAAGGAAAGGTGTTTGACCTAACCCAGAAATACCCGGGGTTGTTGTAGGATTCATGACAGGAGCCCAAGGCAAATCTGCAACTGGGATATCATTAATCTTATCTGAGCTATGAACACCAAATATACGTACACGTACACGGCCCATTTCTTTTGGATCGTTACGATCTTCTACTGTTCCAAAATATAACATTATTGAGGGCCCCTATTTTCAGCAGTAGCTGTATCAACATAAGAAAACCCGCTGGGTTTAGATAACCCTTCTCGGATTAGTTCCATGGACATTTGATAATTACCACCTTTAATATAGTGTCTTAGTCTTCCAATTATATATCGACCAGAGAATAGTTGATCTACAGATACAGTGCCGTCTAAAGGTGGCAAGTTAGATGCTACAATTAAATTAACACATTTACCTACCATGTATGCACTTGGACTTGAGTCGGCATACGCTGAAATTCTTACAAGATCACCCATCCGAGATATCCGTGAAAGTCTTTTAGTCAGTGCTAAATCATCCTGCTGTGTATGAAGCTCGGTCACACCTTCAGTCTCAAAAGCTAATGGGTTATGCATCTCCACACTTCGTGATGGTTTAAGAAGATTAGATTCAAGCCTATCCTCATCCACCTCATAATTTCTAAACTGGTCTAATTGATCATCAAGGATTGCTGCATGTTTACCATAAAAGAATGGCACTTCTTTATAACTGTTATTAGAAAAATTAATTCTAATAGTGTTATTCACTAGTGCTCCTCTGCTTAATAATCTAAGTGTATCGCCTGTTTTATTTATTTCATAACTAAGTAACTGGCCAATTGATCCTGGATTAAATCTTGTACCTTGACCTAAGTCATCATTATTAGTGGCCATGTTCTTAGTAAGTATTGGAAGTTGCTCTAGTTTCTCATCTGTCAACATGGATTCATATGATTGTAAAATAGGCCCGTCGCCGAAGAGGTTCTCATATAAAAAATAAGGTGTTCCATCCTCGCCAAACGTTTTATTCATAATCATATCAATTGCGGCATATGGTTTTATGAAGGGGAATACGATTCGATGCGCACTGCCTGATTTAGATTTTACATCAATGTGTTCTTTAAAACTATCAAAATGCACAGACTCAATAATGTCAGAAGCTAATCCGCTATAGGCTTTTGAAAACTGTTTTACAGCATTAGTTAAATGTTTTTTAGATGTAAGAGTCATCACTACACCTGCAACTTCACCAGCTACCTTTTCAATGTTAACCACACTTGTACATGCAAATACTTTTTCTACAGAATGACCTGCACGTGTAAATTTTATTTCTACTTCTTCTTGGCCAACAATAGGTAGAGCCGTCATAAGTCCAGAGTTATCTGCAAAAATTAATTCACCCTTTAAGAAAGGACATTTTAAATCTTCGAATATAGAAATTTCAATAATAAGCGGAGTTATATCAATTCGATCTACTCGAGTAACGATATTAACTTCTAGGTCACGGTATTTGCCTGGTACTGAATCTCTTAAATATTTAGATTGATAGTCTGAGCTTGGAGGATCGCGAGGCGGCATTTAAGAGTCCCTCATTGCTTGTTCAAATGCAGCAACAACTTTGCCGATTTGAGTAGGCTTAATTACCTTAATCTTTGACTTCTCTGTATTAGTATCGTTCTCTCTTTCAAAGTGAGTTACTGGCGAAGTACCTGCAGTCCGTTTACGAGTACGTTCCAGTGTGCCATCATCAATATGATACGATGGACCATATGCTGCTTTCACAATAGATGTACACACGATAGTATTACCTACTCTTGCGATGTCAGCACTTAATGTGCTATTAGCTGCTGTAAGCGTAATAGACTCACCAGCAGTTCTAAAGTTAGCCGGAGATGTTTTACTTTGTTCTATTTGAATATAAGCAGCTGTAGGATATATTGCCTTTACAGTACCTATTGCACCTGAAAGAGAACCTGTAACAGTTCCGCCTTTGACCATTTTGCCAAATGATGGTACATCTGATTCATGAATAGCAGCCAATCCAATAAACTCTTGCTCTACGTAATCACGCAACGCATGAGAGGACTTAGGCCAATCGTGCCAATAATTCTGAAGTTCTGGATTAAGAATAAAAAATATCCAATAATAATCAGGAGTGCCATATAGCTTTTCTGATACATTATCTGGACGTTCGCCATCTAGTATATTATAATAGGAATAGTACGCAACGTCATCAACATTCTTTGAAATAATAGTAGAGTATTGTGCTAAGTTCTTAATAGTTCTTTTAACACCTGTTCCATCAAAGTCATAATCAATTGTTTGGAATTTATCAAAATACGCCATTAGAATCCATCCTTAATATTTTTAGCAGACAGCGGCATCATTTCTTGGAACGATAATGTTAATCCAATTTCTACTGGTCTGTTGTGATGTTTGAAATACGACATACTATTTGGGTTATATGTTGTACTAGCGTTTGTTAAAGCAGACTCAGCAATTTTAGGAATGCCATCTATATTTTTAAATTTAATAGTGAATACTTCTGGGAAGTTATATAGCAAATCATTATTTGCCAGAGTTGGATACATTCTTTCACGAAAGTATTGAATAATTCTTTTAGTCTCATTAGATTCTGCTGCTGAGCTAGGCATCATATTAAATGTGAAAGAAAACTGTCTAACGCCTGGTGCTCTAAATAACATGAACTCGTTAGGGTTAACAATGTTTTGCCTTCTTTTTGCTCTAAGTGCTTCAGCTGCAGCCGCAGTAGAAGATGCACCTTCGGCACCAATAAGAGCACCAACACCACCACTACCTAAGGCTACACCCGCTGCTGCTACAACGCCTTGTACTGCTGCGCCTACTCCAAGCGATGCAACTTCCATAGCATCAGCTGCAGTATAATTGTTATTACCGTTCATGAGGTTTTCTGCAATGCCACCCATCATGCCTGGGGATGCAGATTCATAACGCATAATGTCTGCTACTTGGAATCCTGGAGGCATGTACATCGCAGTCGACTTATTGTCAGTCAGAGTGGTTTCTCTAGCTCCGGGCTTATACTGCGCACGATGCGAAGTAAATAAAATGAAAGGTAAACCTTTGCCATTTGTGCCGGCGTCAAGCGGATATCTAAGTGCCATAAATAGCTCCATACAGTTTAGGATATTATAAGGTTATTTATATGCGTAGGATGACGTACAAAGGCAAATGGAGGCCTAAAAACCCACAAAAATACAAGGGAGATCACACTGCAATTGTTTATAGATCGCTGTGGGAGCGTAATACATTCAGATGGATAGACGATAATCCCGATATTATTGAATGGAACTCAGAAGAAGTAGTGATACCATACAGGTGTGACACAGATAAACGTATGCACAGATACTTTGTTGATGTATATTACAAGGATAAAAGCGGTGCAACGTATCTTGTAGAGATCAAACCTAAAAAGGAAACAATACCTCCTAAAGTCAGTCGTAGATCACGCCGATCTATTACCGAAGCATTGACGTATATTAAGAATCAATCCAAGTGGAGAGCTGCAGAAGAGTTTTGTGATAATAGAGGATGGCATTTTGTTATATGGCATGAGGATGTTCTTAAGTCTATGGGAATAAAGATCCTTAAATGACGTATAAATAACAGTATGGAAAATTCATTATTTCACAAATTAGAGATCGAAGCATACCGCAAAGGTTTGCAGGCAAGATCTAAAGAAGCTCGCAGATGGTTCCGTGGCAAAACCAAAGAATTATCTGGAGTTAACCGTCAGTCCCTATTAAAAGATGCTGCTCTTAAGCGTACAAGTGATCCAGCAGCTGGTGACATGTACATGTACTTCTATGATCCTAAACACCGGAAAACGCTTCCTTATTACGACTCGTTCCCGCTGACTATTATGGTAGAACCTACACGTGACGGATTCTATGGTTTGAATCTACATTACTTATCACCTATGCTACGTGCAAAGTTCCTTGATAAGTTAATGGAGACTGCAACGAATCCTCGATTTGATGATAACACTAAACTAAGACTTAACTATAGATTGTTAAGTTCAGTCAAGACCTATAGAGCATTTGCCCCTTGTTTTAAACGTTATCTAACGTCTAACATACAAGGTAACGTTGCAAAAGTCGAAGCGCCTGAATGGGATATCGCTATATTCCTTCCTACAGAACAATTCCAAGGCAAGAACAAGACCCACGTTTGGGGCGCATCGAAGAGGATGATCTAATGGCATTACCAGCAGGCATAGACACATTAAAGGCCACGATCGGCCGTAGAGGTGGATTAGCAAAGGCAAACAGATTTGCGCTTTACATTTCACATCCAGGTAAAAAGCCTAAATTAATAAACACTGATATCGAAGGTATTATCTCTAACGTTGGCCGTAGTCTTATCAGCGGCGGTAGCTTATCGTTACAAAGCTTTATTGAAGATCCACGTGACATGTATCTGTTGTGTGAATCATGTAGTATTCCAGGTCGACAGATTGCAACTCAAGAGCATTACACCGATATGAAGGCTATAAAGAAGCCTTATGCTTATATGAATGAAGATGTCAATATGGTATTCCACTTGACTAATGACATGTACATATGGAACTTCTTTAATAGTTGGCAGGAACATATTATAGATACTACTGGAAATCGGGGAGTTAACTTCCTAAATGAAATAGGTTCAGAAGTTATCATACAAGTTATGGGTAACACTGATTACATTCCAGTCAAAACTATTAAATTAAAAAATGCATTCCCAACTACTTTGGGATCACTAGAATTATCTAACGCCTCAGAAAACACAACTCTCCGTTGCAACGTCAGCTTGGCGTATGAGGACTGGGAAGAGGTTAGTCAGTTAGATGGTTTCTCAAACTTATTAGGTCGAGCCAGTGACTTAGTAACTAACTCTGTAAACCTTGCAAGAAACATTGGCAAAAGATTTTAAAATTATTCTATTTAGGAGTGACGTGAAATGGCTTTACCAAAGCTAAATACCCCAACATATATGTTGACAGTTCCATCTACAAAAGCAGAGGTCACGTTTAGACCTTACTTAGTAAAAGAAGAGAAAGTACTTATGATGGCTTCTGAGTCCCAGGACGAGAAGCAAATGATTAGTGCTATGAAAACTCTGATTGGTACATGTACTTATGATGTAGTTAACCCAGATGATTTGACTATGTTTGACCTTGAGTATCTTTTCGTTAAGATTCGTTCAAAGTCTGTAGGCGAAACATCAACAGTTAGGCTAACATGCCAAGAAGATAACTGCGAACATAAGACTGACGTAATATTTAATCTTGATGATGTTAGTGTGTCTAATATAGAGGATAGCCAAGGAGCTAAAATCGAATTAGAACCTAATGTTGGATTGATAATGAAGTATCCAACAGTCAATGAGATTATGGATATCAGTAATGGTACCGATCTTGAGAAGATGATGGGCATGGTTCGCTTATCTATTCAATCGATCTATACTGCAGAAGAGGTCTTTAATACTAAAGATCAGACTAAACAAGAAGTAGAAGACTTTATTGATTCACTAAGCTCTATGCAATTCACATTACTTCGTGAGTGGCTTGAGAAACTTCCAACAACGGAAGTAAGCGTAGACTACAAATGTGGTGATTGTTCTAAAAATAATAGTATTGTGCTAAGTGGCGCAGCAAATTTTTTCGGATAGCCCTCTCCCACGATTCACTTGCTAACCATTTTCAAGTGAATTTTAATATGATGCAACATCATAAGTATAGCTTAACAGAGCTTGATGCTATGATGCCCTGGGAACGTGAAGTCTATGTCAGTATGTTATTAGAATTTCTCAAAGAAGAGAGTGACAGGCAAAAACAAGAAGAGTCTCGGAGACGCTAACAATGATAGGTGAAGGCAAATGAATCTAGCAGAATTAACAAACCAAATGGAAGAGAACAATCGCTCTACATTTGAGATCGAGCGGCACACGCGTAACGGTCGAGGGCATCTTTTAGAAATAAAGAAGTCCATGTATGAGTCTGTTGATATTCAGATGGCTATGTTTAAAACTATGCAGAAGCTACTTGAGAATCTTGTAGGTAACAGCCTAAAAGATCTTGAAGCTGCACGTGAAGCCCGTAAGGGTAAAGGTGGTGGTGATGTAATTGCTAAAGCAGATTTCACTGGCACTGACATGGCTGGTGGTCTTGGTCTGGCATTAGGCGGTGCTGCACTTGCTATCGGAGCTGGTATTGCTGCATTAAAAGCTTGGGCAACTACTGTTAAAGCTTTTACAAAACTCTTTACACCTTTATCGCTCCAGACTCGGGTAGATAAAATAGTTAAAGGTATTGCGGATTCATGGAAACTTGGAGTAGCTGCATTTAAGACTGCTATGAGGGGTAAAATCCTTGGACTGTCTATGCGCATGACTTTAATGTTTGATGATTTCAAGAAAATGTTTACTATTGAACCAGAATCAAAATTCGGCAAAGTGAAGGGTAAAATCCTTGGACTGTCTATGCGCATGGGTTTAATGTTTGATGATTTCAAGAAAATGTTTACCATTGGACCAGAATCAAAATTCGGCAAAGCTATCGCAGGCATTAAAGGAGTGTTTGGAGGCCTTAGCGCTAGGTTAGTCACATTTGCAGATAACTTTAAACCTCTAATTAGCCTAATAGGCAGAATAGCTGGTGGTGTTGGCAAAGGCGCAGCTGGCCCAATAGCCAGACTTAAGGGGTTTTTCACTACTGTAAAAAATGGACTGTTTAGATTCGGTACTAAATTCAGTGGTATATCAAAGCTACTCGGAAAGATATTTGTTCCTATTGCAATATTAATGACTGCATTTGATACAGTAAAAGGTGCACTTGATGGTTATGCCGAAGACGGAATATTAGGTGGACTCAAGGGTGCAATAGATGGACTTATCACTTCACTAATTACTATTCCGTTAGACCTAGTTAAAAGCGCAGTTACATGGTTGCTTTTAAAGATGGGATTAATTAGTGAAGATACCTCTGAAGATATGAAGAACTTTAGCTTCACTGATACCTTCAAAAAGATAACCGCAAAGATATTTTCCGCCCTCAAAGGAATATTTACCTGGCTAGGTGATCAGATACTCTTTAATCCAGAAGGTGGATGGAAATCCCCATTAGAAATGTTAAAAGGTTTATTGATGTTACCGTTTAACGCAATTAAAGCTGCATTTGAATGGATCACATCAAGGCTAGACTTTAGGAAAGTACTAGACGATATCGGTGCAGCCTTTGGTAGTATAGCGCAATACGCTAAAGATTTAATGAAAAAAATATTAAGAATGGTTCTTCCTAGGAAAGATGCAACTGACGACCGTTGGTATAGCCTGAAGAATATGACTTCAGGAGCTTTGTCAAAAATAGCACCAAGTTTATATACATTTGCTGGTATTGATCCCGGAACTCACTTAGATGTTCCTGAAAAACCTACAACCGGCGAGGCTATGAATGGTGCAGCTGCTGATACTGCAGATTTTAAAGGCAATCAAGCAGCGCTTTCATCTGGTGGAACTAGTACTACTAAGATTGATGCATCTACTACTTCATCAGTTACAATTAAAACTAATACTCCACCGGCTGGATCCCCTGCTGCTGGATCCATGTCAGATCTTACCGGAGGTTACGCAACTGCTCCCGGAATGATGGGTGCATGGTCTCCTGGATCTTTTTAACCAATAAAAAAAGGGAAGCGATTAAGCTTCCCTTTTTCGTTATCTGATTTACAGATATTTAGCCATTAGCTAACTTGTTAAAGTAACTTAAGGCATCCTCATCATCATTAGTAGTTGACGCAGCTTGTGGCTCATATGACGCTTGTGGCGTTGGAGCAGCAGCAGCCTGATATGTCGGAGCTGATACAGTTTCATCAAGTGATACTGCTTCGGCTGTAGTCATAACGGCACCCTCTTCACCTAAAACACGGTTCAACTTCTCTTTGAGTTCGTTGTATGTTTTAAAGTTCTTAGGATCTACAATTTCCTGTAGGCTATACAATGTATTGTACACACCTTCAAGTTTAGTATCGTCATCAGACAATGGCTTTGCAGCAGCAAACTCAGACTTATCATAGTTACGATAACCAGCAACCTGTTGGATCTTAAGTTTAAAGTCAGCACCTTCCCAGAAGTCATACGGATTAACCGGTGTTTCATCTTGGAATTGTGGCTGCATTACATCCATGATCTTATCAAAGATCTTCTTGCCAAATGTGTATAAGAACGTCTTACCATCATTAGCAGGATTAGATGGATCAGACACAATCATAATGTTTGACACATAGTGTAGACGACGCTTGCGATTACGTGCAGTCTCTTTGTCTTCATCACGACCAGAGTTCCATAGAACACTATTCATTTCAGAGACTGGATCATCTTTGCCGATGGTAGTCAACGAATTCTCGATGTACCATTGACCAGTTGGTCCTTTAAAACCGTGATCCCAGTAGCGAACCCAAGGCAGTTCTTCACCCTCAGCCGCTGGAAGAAAACGGATAACAGCATAACCGTTACCGGCTTTATCTACTGTTGGTTTCCAGAAACGCTCATCCGCATAGGATTTCTTAGCGCCACCTCCTACAGCTTCGGCTGCGGCAGTAAGTGATGCGATATCAGTACGATTTCGTTTCATGTTTGCAAAAGACATATTTTGTATTCCTTATATATTACAGTGTATGTTTGTATGATGTAAGACCATTATAACACAGTTTCACTAGAATGTAAACACTTTAAAGACAATTTTTTTCATCTTTTCCATATCAACATTTACTAACAAACTGTACTTTCGAATCTTGCGTGACACATCTGGCCACAGTATAGGATCCGAAACAGTCCTGTCGGCTTTCCCCATAAAGCTGGTGAGCTTGTTTAGAATCACGACCGACTCTATATTTATATCACCAGCCAGATAGGCTTCAACAACCTTTGGATATTGGTTGCCTATTTCAAACAGTTGGTCAAATCCTTCAACGCCGACCTCAGCAAGGTCTTGCTCAAAGTTATATCCCATGGACTCTGTTCTCTTTTGCCAATTACGATATGTATGGTCATCGCCTAACATATCGCCAACCCACTTATTATCTGCAACAAAGTGTGCAGCGTAATAGTTAATCAGCTCGGTTGGTTTATCAAACATCCGTCCAACCTTCGCAAAGAAGTACTTATCTTTACGTTTCCAAAAGGATTGTGGTTTGACAGATGTCTTATAATTATACTTTGGTGCATCATAAGACTCTTGCTCAAAATGCAGCTTCAAAGATTGGTAGTATCTAAAGGCTTCAAACGGTTCCATAATCATAGTGCTTCCTCATCTTATCTGCACGGTCCATATAAACTATATGCCATTCTTTAGCATAAACATCTAGCGCTGCGAATGCATTGCCACTCTGATCCCATGCATCTTTAAGACTATTAAAGCCTATTGGCATAGAATCCAGTTCACCTATTATATCTCTATCAAGAGTAAGACAACGTGTCTTAATCAAATTATCGTGATCCAAATAGGTTATAGCATACACACCGTCTTCGAGTAGTTCAACTATCTCAAACTTATCGTAGTGCAAACTCATATTGGAAGCCTAGCTCCTCCGCCTTTAATTGAATTAACCTCAAGTGCTTCAGCTTCGATCTTACCAATAATAGATGGATTTAATAGTCGCTTAATATCTTCAGGTGGTAGCTCACGCTCATCACATACTATTAGAACAGCTTCAATGTAATTAACCAAGAGGGCTTTCACCTTCTCTTCAACCATAGTAGAAAAACGTTTCTTTGTAATGATAGGGGTTTCTAATTTACTTGCCCCAGTTGTAGAAATGGTGGTCGTCAATTGTTGTAATGTATTCAAGTGATGTTCTCCAATATGGTTCAACGTTTTTTGAGTGATAGTGTGTACTTCCATGTGTAATATCAAAGCCACCATGGTATAAGTCTAAAGCAGCTAATGTTCTTCCTAGTGAATCTAGCCAAGCTTTATTCTCTCTAGGTTTATCGGATAAGCCATCACAGTACCAACTAAATTGGCATTTGTTACGTTTCACGCTACCGTCTCTATTCTTAACACTATCTTGTACCACATCACAAACTGTGTCAGGATAGCGTTCATCGGCAACACGATTCATAACTACATGAGTCACTGCAATACCGCCATTAGGGGATTGGTTACGTGACTCAAAGTATGAGTTCAAAGCCAAACAAGTCATATCATCTGATGAGAGCGCATTAGCATTTGCCGCTGAGGAGAGAAGGAGACATGCGGCAATACTAGCGTTTCTTATCATCATTTGTCTGATACCTTTACTAGGACACAGTCATCGTTGATACGACCGTTTGGCTTTGATTCTTTTGTAGTCAACTTATCCCAAGCGTTATCGATTTGCTTAGGAGTCTTTGACTGCACAACTGTTAGGAATTCAGCAGGCTTACGTAGCCTGATCTTCCGAGAATTATCGACTTCAAATCCTTGAAGAGTAGTACCCTTCATGGAGAACCCGTCCGTTCTTCCTGACACGTATTCAGTGATTTCCCGTGTCTTGACGTTAAAGACATATAGTCTCATTGCGCCTACTATTGAGATTGGGTTGATGGAGACTAACTTGTTTTCTGCATCATCCTTCTTGTACTTCATCTTAGCGACTTGCTTATCAGCGCTTTTGACACGTGGCTTTGATACCTTACGTGTAGCTGCACTTGCTGCCTTTAGTTTCACACAATCTTCAAGCATCAATTCGACGTGTTTGATACGTCTTCTCATAACAGAACGCTTGACGTGTGAGTAACCTTCAACAGCTTGATCGCAGCGCTTATGATAAGCGTCTGTGAAGTCTAGAAGCCAACCCTCAAGGAGTCTTCGGACGGGCTCGGCCGCCTTACCGGTAAGAAGGTGGAAGCGAAACCTGTTATATAAATCAAACTCAGGTTCTTCGCCACTGATCCATTCTTCTTCCAGCTCATCCAAGTCAGTTAAAATAGTTTCATTTAACTTGGCTTGGTAACGCTGTGTAGGATTAAGTATAACGATATTCGACTTTTCTTCAGTCTCAGATTCCCTAGTTTTAAGGATTGCTGTACCGAGGATTGTCGCTTCTTTAAAGAAACGATCAATAGCGACATATCCATCATACGAATAAGCTACTTCGCGCAATACCACACTGCCATCATCTTGCAATATATTCCTCATGACCTTACGAGGTTCAAACTTAAGGCCTAGGTTTATCCATTGCATACAGGCAGCAACGTGTGACCGGATATAAAAAACATGATCCGGGCATGCTAGTATGGCTTTACAGTCAGATTTAGATGCATTCTTTTTAGTATAGTCCTTCATAACTTTCATGAAGTCTTTACGTTCAATTTCAGCGTGGAAGTAATGTTTAAAATCCATGAACCCCTTATCTACAGGGGCTGCAGCAATGCCAGTTTTGGCACGGCGTGGAATTGAAATCTTTTTCTTCTTAGGCTTTGTAGCTATCTTTCTTACTGTCGCCATATTTAATTCTCCTTATCTCTTCTGATTATGACTATTATACCACAACCAGAAGAGGATGTACACCTTTATTTTAGTTTATTTTAAACTATTTTCGGTACGCGGATACAGTATCCAATAAAAATGACCGCCAGCCTTCAGCTTTTACATCATAACACTTAATAGCTTGAATAGTAACATCCACGCCATCCCATAATGTATTGCCGTCTGACTTAGGATGAGCTTCAGTCGGAATGATATCCATATTCAAAGTGCATTCCATAATGCGTTCATCGCCATTCTTTTTAGTAAAGGTAACAGTACGTACACCTTCACGCAGTTCGTTTAGCATTTCTTCACGTGTAATCATTCAGATCTCCTACTGATCATATTCATTCATGTAATCTAAGTACTCACCATAACTGATAACGTACTCGCTTATAGTTGCAGTTTTATCTGCACCATATTCTATATCTTTAGTGTTGCGAACCCATTCGCTACGAATAAAAATATTAGAATTCCTAATTGCCTCTTCCAAGCGTTCAGCCTGGTCACGCAACACATTAACTATAGTCATCACAGACTCGACACCATTCA
>Ga0209816_1002356_pt1 | contig 13480 bp, 10 predicted proteins | sample CoawatmetaG01DNA_FD_187509 | JGI IMG/M metagenome (GOLD analysis project Ga0209816, IMG submission 187509) | Marine microbial communities from the West Antarctic Peninsula - Coastal water metaG017-DNA (SPAdes) (version 2) | ecosystem: Environmental > Aquatic > Marine > Coastal ... | reverse complement strand
TTTAAAGATAAAAATAGTGCTCTTTTTCTAGGAAGAGGAACAATGTATGCTATTGCGATGGAAGGCGCACTCAAACTAAAAGAAATTAGTTATATTCATGCTGAGGCATTCCCTGCTGGAGAATTAAAACATGGGCCAATCGCACTAATTGATAAAAATATGCCAGTAATTGCAATTGCTCCAAATGACAAACTATTAGGCAAACTTAAATCAAATCTACAGGAAGTAAAATCCAGAGGCTCACAGATGATTATTTTTGAAGATGAAAATTCAAAAGTTCAAGCAATGGAAGCAATGGAAGTAATCCAAATTACCTCAAACCTTGGTCGAATCTCTGCCCCAATTATCTTTACAATACCTCTTCAGTTGTTGAGTTATCATGTTGCCCTGATAAAAGGCACTGATGTGGATAAGCCAAGAAATTTAGCTAAATCCGTCACTGTGGAATAGAATTGATTGTACGTGTTTAGATGGACACATACTCTGCTTAGAATTCACCCTTGAGATGGAGTCTAACAATCTTATATACAACCAAAATAAAGCGATAAGAGACAAAGTCTTCCCTCTCAAGATAGGTAAATTCTCAATCGAATACTATACTTTTGAAGAACTTCAGTAGTAGAATTAACTTATAGTTCAAAAATGACACTATTATGAAAAAACTACTACCCATTCTTATCATTATTCTTTCATCACTCTTAATTACGAGAGAGGCGTTGAGTTTGCCTAATTGTTCAGGAGTTTTATCATTTTTTTGGAAGAATAATTGTTTTGGCACAGATACCTTGCCAGATAAATCACAATATATTGGTGAATTTCAGAATAACAAGTTTAACGGTCAAGGCACTTTAACCTTTGCAGATGGACGCAAATACGTCGGTGATTTTAAGGATGGATTATTTAACGGTCAAGGGTCTTTTATCATGTCTGATGGAAGGAAATACATTGGTGAATGGAAGGATGACTATCCTAACGGACAAGGCACAGATACCTTTCCAGATGGAACACAATACCTTGGTGAATTTAAAGAAGGAGAATATAACGGTCAAGGAACTCTAACCTCTCCAGATGGAACACAATACCTTGGTGAATTTAAGAATAACTTATATAGTGGCAACGGAACTTTAACCTTTCCAGATGGAGAAAAATACGTTGGTGAATTTAAGGATGACTCTAAAAATGGTCAAGGCACTTTAACCTTTCCAGATGGAAGCAAATACGTCGGTGATTTTAAGGATGGATTATATAACGGTCAAGGAACTTATACCCTTCCTGATGGAACACATTATGTTGGTGAGTTTAAGAATGATTCTCCAAACGGACAGGGAACTAGAACCTTTCTAGATGGAACAATACAAGAAGGTATTTGGAAAGATGGTGAGTGTATCAGTGGGGATTGTTAACTAAAAATATTGGAATTGATATGGTCAAAAACACGTACACTCAATTCTAATCCGTTACCGTTGAATGAATTTGGATGGAACATACTATTAGTTAATTTTTTGATAATCTTTTAACAAAACTATGGCTAGAATCAATAAATATAGCTGAGAAACGAGATTGCTAATATAAAAATGATCTTGCGATTAAATAATCGATTTGACTCAAGAAATATTTGAAAGCTATGATCATAGAAAAATTTCGTCTTTGAAATTTTTATTGTTATTATTGAAGTTAATAATCTCAAAATCAATAATATTTTTAATAATATCATTCATCAATATTGATGAACTTAATTCTAAACACTTAAAGGCTTTCTCAGGATTTCCAACTATTTTCTGAGGCTCATAGAAGCGCATTAAACTTTTATCAACAGTAACATATTTTTCCCAATCCAAGTCAAGGTAGTCAAAAACAATAGAGACTATTTCTCTTATGCTATGAGTCTTTCCTGAGCAAAGAAAAAAATTTTCGGGATTATGTAAAGACAACATATTAATCATTGACTCAATGAAAGAGGGAGCATAACTCCAATCCCTCTCTACATCAAGATTTCCTATCTTTAGTTCATCAATCATATTTTTTTTTATAGATACAGCAGTAGAAATTATCTTTTGAAATGCAAAATCTGGACTCCTTCTTGGAGACTCATGAGGAAATAGCACCGCATTAACCGCATAAATACCTTTATTTTTTCTATAGGAGTCAACCATCAAATGACCAAGAGATTGTCCACATCCATAAGGGTTGTAAGGAGCAATAAATGAATTTTGATTGATTTCATCATTAGCATTAATTCCAAAAACTTCTGCACTTGACGTATTTAAAAACTTTATAGACGGATTTATTTTTTCAATCGCAACTAAAAATCTACTTGCAATGATACCTTGACTAAATATTGTCTCCTCTACCAAGTTCCAAGACTTACTGACATAAGATTGACCAGTAAAATTATATATTTCTCCTGGATTAATATTTCTAATTAAATCATTTATCTCACTTTGTTCATAATTAGTTTGTATTAAACGAAAATCACCAGTTAGATGTTTTAAATTAATAAATTGATCTAACGAAGTATTTTGTCTCGTTAACCCATATACAGAATAACCTTTTAATAAAAGACTTTCGGCCATATAAGAGCCATCCTGACCGCTAATTCCTGAAATAATTGCAACTTTATTTACCATGCAGTCCATCCTCCATCAATAACATATGAACTGCCAGTGCAGTAGCTAGAGCCTTCAGATAACAAAAAATCTACTATACCTAAAATTTCACTTGGCTCCATCATTCTATTCATTGGGGTATTTTTTGAATACTCTTCAATAAACTCTTGAGGCTGTGAGTCAATTATTCCCCCTGGAACAACGCAATTTACCCTAAAGTTTGGCGCCGAATGAACTGCCAAATGCTTTGTCATTTGAATTACAGCGGCCTTAGAAACTCCATATCCAATAAATTTTTCAGAATTTTTGTACATTTCTGGTCTAGGAGAACCTAATCCATAAATTGAGGAAAAATTAATTATATTTCCAGTTTTTTGATTTCTTATATACTCTCTACATACTGAAAATAAGGATGTTACATTAATATTCATACATCTCTCAAATTCTTCAAGTCTTAAATCCAAAAAACTTGATTCATCTCTATCTGAAGTAATTGAATCATTCAAAGCAAAAAGATTAATTAAATGACTTGATTTATTTTCTTTGAAACAATTAACAACAAACTCTTGATCTGATAGATCATGGCCATTTAAAAAATCTAATTCCAAGATTTCATACCCTAAAGAATCAAGATGCCTAACTAAAATCTTACCTACTAGACCATTTGATCCAGTTATAATTACCGTATTATTTTTGATATGATTCATGCTTTTTTAAATCCCATAATTTTTACAGGCCCTATCAATTCATCTTTAACAGATTTATCATCAATTGCACTCTTTAACTCACAAAAAACTGCATTAACTGCAGAAAAGAATTCACCAATATATTTGTCTGAATGCGCAAAATTTGCATAGCATCTATCATTGGCCAAAATGCTTCTTGAAAGCATTTTTTGAGTATAAAGTGTTAGCACCTCTGGCCAACAATCCACTTCTAATCTGAATGCCGTTAAAGGAGGTATCCCAGAGATGATAATTTTTAAGTTAGCATTCTCAGCTGCAAGCTTAAATCCATTTTGAATTCTTAGGCCAATTTCCATTGTTCTTTGCCCAACATTTAATTTAGCATGTTTTTCAAGAAACGCATTTGCCGCAGAAGGGCCGGCTCTATCTGTCCAATATGTGCTACTAATAAAAGTGGAAGTAGCGGCTTTCATATATTCTTTTTTTCCTATTAAGGCGGCCATTGGAATTCCGTTTGAAATAGTTTTACCGAAGGCACAAAGATCTGGAAAAACCTTATATATCATATGCATTCCACTGGTTGCAGCTCTAAATCCTGATGTTATTTCATCAAAGATTAGTATAGTATTGTTTTTTGAAGCAATTCTTCGAACATTTTCTAAGAAACCGGGATTAGGGCCATTGTCACGACATGGCTCCATAACGATTACTCCTATATCTTCGCCATGATTATTAATTATTTTCTCAAGAGATTCAATATTATTATAGTCAAATGGTAACATTAAATTACTTAATTCGCTTGGCACTCCTTTTGTTTCAAGGTCTGGCATCAAATGGTTATCTAAATTTGATTTATCAGAAATATTAGCAGATAGATACCAGTCATGCCAACCATGATATCCACAAAAAGCCACTTTTGAACGACCAGATGAAGCTCTTGCAATGCGAATTGCAACTGACATAATCTCTCCTCCACTTCTAGCAAATCTTGCCATATCAGCCCAAGGGTGTATTTCTATTAACTTTTCAGCTAACTGAACTTCTTCTGGGGCATTTAAGGTTGTTAAATTTCCATTATTTATTGCATTAATTGCAGCTTCATTAACATCTGAATCAGCATACCCAAGTATAGAGGTTCCTATACCCACCATAGTGAAGTCTAAGTATCGTTTTCCATCTAAATCCCAAATCTCACAACCTTTTGCTTTGGAGTAATAAGCAGGCCAATAATCTGGCAAATACATTTCAGGCTTTTTACCAAACAATTGAGTGCCTCCTGGAATCAACTGTTTTGCCTTCAGATATAGATCTTGACCCTTGTTGAATGAATTATTCGTCATCTTTACTCCTTTTGATCAAATCAGTTGCAACAGTATTTAAGTCTTTTTCATGGTGTCTATACCAATTAATTCCAGATAGTTCATGATTTATTTCAGAAATATAGGGTTTATTATTGAGCAAATTTAAAACGTCTTTAAAAGAAAAAAATTCCTTGTCCTTAAATTCGTCGAATATTTTTTTTATGAATTCCAGATCTTTTTCATAGTCAAGTGTCCACCTGTAACTCATAAACATATCTCCATATGGATTTAATAAATTTCCAATCTTGAATTTATCTGGCTGATCCCAAATATACGGAAAAGTATGTTCTCTTTCGTAATCTTTTTTTGCATGTGTCCATGCGGCAGATAAAGCTTCTATAGTACAGCCTTCAACATCCAATCCATCAGGAAATGATGGCGGATGATAATTACTAACATAATCATATTTTTCATGATTATCTATCCAAAGATTTGCTACTCGATCAATGAGCTCTGGATCTGTTAAGGGGCAATCCGATGGAATTTTTATAACAAAATCTGCCTTATAAATTAAAGCGGCCTTATAGTGTCTATCTAGAAGATCAAGCTCACTGCCTCTATAAACTTCAATGTTATTATTGATGCAAAAATCCTCAATTGCATTATCTTGTGTCTTTGTAGAAGTAATTACCACAACCTGATTGATAGTTTTTGCCCTCATAACTCTATTAATCATATGGAGTAAGAGCGGTTTTCCGTTAACTCTTTTGAGTACTTTGCCAGGTAATCTTGAGCTTCCCATTCTGGCTTGAATAAACACTACTATATTTTTATTTATTTTCTTCATTTTTTGATACAAACTTAGAGTTTTTATATAAATCAGTTAACCTAATTATTGCCCTCCTAAATCCATCCCCATTATTTAAATGGCCTTGCCATACCTCAATAACTTTTAGACATTTATAATCTAATAACTGCTCAATAAGATAAATATTTTCAGGGTCTCCTTCACCTATTGCCATACCTTCACCATCAATACCGGTAGCATCAGCAATATGAATATGTCGTATCTGGCCTCCTAATAATTTAATAATTTTTTTATCAGAAAAATTATAAAAATTTCTACCTAGGATTAAATGGCAAACATCCATACACACACCCATATTATTATGTAATAAGTAATCTACATCATCAATGTTATTCATTATATCTAATTCTATCGAGCCTCCAAAATACCATGCAATAGGAGGAAGCCATTGGGGGACAACCTCCACGCCTCGGTTTAAAAAACTCTTAAATAAAGAATTATAATCTTTATAAAAATCACCTTTGCCTGAATGGACAATTGAAAAACTACCTAAAACCAGGACGTTTTTGCCAGTCAAAGATTGCAAGGATTCAGCAAATTGAATTGTCCTCTCAAGCAATTCAATGCTTAATTCTTTTTGCTCAGTATCTTTAGAAAATGGATCAATTAACTGAGTTGGGTTTATATAGTCTGGTAAATGAATACTATATTTGTTCTTAGGGTTTATATTGCTTAAGTCAATTTCTGAAAGAACCTCATCAAAAGACAAGTGAAATTCAAAAGCTCCAATTGGAAATAACTTTTCAATTTTATTTAAATCATGAAGCCTAACTGGTAATGATAAACCCATCTCCTTTGCAAGATGTATAACATCATCGGACAAAGAGGCAGTTCTTTCAAAATAACTCTTAGCTACAACACTGCCAGATGATATATCTATTTGTAAAGGTTGAGAAATATATTCTGATATATTAGTTTTGTCTAAACCAGTATGAGGGGAGCGATACTGAAGCTCTGACATCTGTATTTTATCCCCTTTTTTATAATCATTCATTACGTAATAAGATCTACCTAAATTTTGTCTATTTAGCAATTCGCCTTGATTAGGAACTCTTGGTGCATTACCGAGTAAAAGCATTGGCATATTTTTAGCAAATTTTGATATTTTTTTGAAATGATCTGGGGTAGAGCTTGAAGAGTGATCTAAGCCATTTGCTTTTCGATCTAAAGTTATATGCCTCTCTATTACAGTTACGCCCATTTGCATCGCTAAAATACATACTTCCCAGTCATCGTCATGACTTGAATAGCCTATATCAACCCCCCATTTATCTTTTAAATAATAAATATAGCCTAGCCTTGAATTTTCTTGGGTAACTGGGTAGTTTGAAATACAATGCATCGGAATCCATCCTGAAGATGGTAAACGATCAAGGGCATTGGTAATTTCTGACTCATCATGTGCGCCAAGAGAAATGTAAACCATTTTATTTAAACTCAACAATGTATCAATTAACTCATCATTAGACAATTCAACTGAAGGAATTTTAAAAAAATCAAAAATTTCAATATTATCTGAAAAATCATTGATATCCTTCTCATCAAAGAAACTTATGCCGACCTCTAGGCCAAGCTCTTTAGCATAAATTGATAGCTCAAGCAGAATAAGAGGATCAAGATAATTTCTGTTTATCTCCTTTGATAACATTTCATCACCAATTTCTTTAGCATTATCAGAATACGCATTATTTAAGTTTCTGTATTGAAATTTAATTGCTCCGGCACCAGAAAAAAAAGATGCATCAATTAATTTTTTTGCCATTTCTGGACTGCCATTATGGTTGATGCCAATTTCTGCAATTATTTTAATATTTTTATTCATTTTCTTCCTCTAACATAACCATTAAATTATCAAATTCTTTCAAAAATAAAAACTTTTGATCATTATCAAAAAGCTTTACTCCACTCCTAACTCCAGGGAAATTAAGTATTGATTTATAGGAGAGCACTGATTATAGATATTCTTTTGCAGATTTTGCAATCATATTATTAGGAGAAGCCCAATCAGCATCTATCTCTTTCAAAGATTTTATATCTTTAAGACTTACTGCGCCTAGAATGTCTTTAAACCATGGCTCACCAGTAATAATAGTATGAAGTCCTTTTAAGGGTCAATTCTTCACCTTTTGAATAGCTACAGTTTCTAACAACTTGAATTGTTTTACAGCCAAAAAATCTATAATAACAGAAAAAATAATATTAAAAAAATCATTGCTAAGTAACTAAGTATTCTCCCTAATAAAATTGAATAAACGTTTTTTAACCAAGTAACATCATCTGAATAAGAGTCAATTGATCGACTAAGCATTGGGTCTAGATAAAAAGCAAATATTACAGCCCCGAAACCATGAAAAAAAGAAGTAAATTGACTTAAAGTCAATCTATTCTCAGGAAACAAGACACTCAACATAAAGGCAACAAAAAAACCGGTTGTCAAAAATATATATGCTAAAAAAGAAACTAAGGTTTTTTTTAATATTACCTTTTCAAAAGTAAATTTTTCACAAGCCTGCGCATCAAAGCCTGTTTTTTTAAGTATTAAAGACTTAAGTAATGCAACAGGAATAGTACTCTTAGCATATTCATGAAATACAGCTTGATAAAACTGCTGGAGACTATTGAGCTTAATAATAATAATGGTGGATACTATAAGAGTAAGAATAAAAGCTACAATTACTAAGGCTAAATAATCATCAATGGAAATTCCAGACTCTACTATGTAGCCTAGACTAGGCAAAAAGAGGATTAATAAAAATCGGCTTCCTGTATATATGGTTTGAGCCAGTGTAGTGCCTAATGCGGATCTATTAGTAATTCTTCCTGCAACACGAGCTCCAAAAGAAGCAATTTCAATAGCTTGAAAAAGAACATAGCTTGTTATAATAATTATTATAAATAAAAGCATAAAAATTCAATAAAGTTCATATTGGATAGATTGGATAGATTGGTGATAACATCCATTTTAATCTTGATTTAATTAAAAAATATAGTAATTAACCTAAAGCTTTGCCGCCTTACTTGGTAAATTTTTAATTTTTGATCTGCTCACTCCTTTGATCTATTTTGTGTTTTCTCTTCAAGACTTAGATAAAAGATGAAGAGAACCAGTTTTCTCTCAACAGGTCTTTATTTCACTCTGATTTAACCATTTTGATGTCTTTCTGAAACCCCTCAGTCCTCTAGCTTGGAGATGTTGAATTCTAACATAAATGATCTGTTGTAGTTTAGTATATTCTTTAAGATAAATCAGTAGGTTAGACTGGAATTCCATTGTGAATTCCAGACATGGAATAACTTTTTTATTAAAGATTCCATCAAAATTCATTCTATAACCGTTGAATAAGCTATTATATTTGGCACTTTTAGTATCTTTATTGCTGTGTTGTTTGATTAATATGAGTGTCCATAAAAGCAGAGCGGTGCATCTGGTATAACATCACTATAAAAATTAATAAAAAAGGTAGCAATAAATGATTAAAAAATGTCTTTTCCCTGCAGCTGGTTATGGAACCCGTTTTTTACCTGCCACCAAAGCAGTCCCCAAAGAGATGCTCCCAATACTAACCAAACCTTTAATGCAATATGGGGTGGAAGAGGCTCTGTCTGCCGGCATTACTAACATGGCTATTGTCACTGGACGAGGTAAAAGGGCAATTGAAGATCACTTTGATAACGCGTATGAACTGGAATCACAACTAAGTGGCACTTCAAAAGAGATCTACCTAAAAGATATCAAGGAGATCATTAAGAACTCGACCTTTACCTATGTTCGCCAAAAACAAATGCTAGGACTAGGTCACGCTATCCTCACCGGCGAACCCCTTATTGGGGATGAGCCTTTTGCTGTAGTTCTGGCAGATGACCTGTGTGACTGTGATGAAGATGGCGTGATTTCACAATTGATTGAAATATACAACCAACATAAATGCTCAGTCGTGGCCATTGAAGAAGTACCAATGGACCAAACCAGCAAATATGGAATTATCGCTGGCAACCTAATCGATAAGACAGAGGATACCTATCGTGTAACCGATATGATTGAGAAACCCGAGCCAAAAGATGCGCCAACCAACATGGCAATTATTGGGCGCTATATCCTAACGCCAGATATTTTTGATATTCTCAAAAACACGAAGCCGAGCAAGGGCGGTGAGATTCAAATCACCGATGCACTTCTTACTCAAGCCAAACAAGGCAGGGTGATTGCCTATAAGTTTAAAGGGAAGCGCTTTGACTGCGGCGGTATTAAGGGATACGTAGAGGCTACAAATTACTTTGCTGAACAACAAGGTATTGTCTAAGCCTTAAGCAAAAAAAACATTTAACCCCAATAGCATGCTCTTTGTAAAACGAAAGAAAATACTCAGCTAATGTTTTGGGAATTTCGAATCACCCAGCGCTCAAGCATCATACAAAATATCGCTAATACCAGATTGCGGTTTAAAGCCCGGCACGGCTTTTATTAGTAACTTTCGCAGCTTTACCTGATCGCCGCTATCAACAGCCTTCTCTAGCCCATCAAGAATTAACTTTAAATCACTCCAGGCAAGCATCTCTTCCTCTGCGCACAGAATCATTGGATTGTCAGTTTTGGAAACATTACCACTAATCAGCAGCTCCTCATACAGCTTTTCACCTGGTCTCAGACCGGTAAACTTAATCTCAATATCGCCGTTCGGGTTAAGCTTATCCTTAAGCCTTAGGCCGCTCAAACGAATCATCTTTTCAGCCAGGTCTAAAATTCGAACAGGCTCGCCCATATCGAGCACAAACACATCCCCGCCCTTCGCCATAGCGCCCGCCTGAATAACCAGCTCAACAGCCTCGGGTATGGTCATAAAATAACGCAGGATCTCAGAATCGGTCACCGTAACCGGCCCACCCCCTTTAATCTGCTCTCTGAACAGTGGCACCACCGAGCCACTGGAATCGAGCACATTGCCGAATCGAACCATGCTAAAGCTTGTGCTGCTCCCTACTGCCAAGGACTGCAATACCAATTCAGCCACGCGCTTTGTTGCTCCCATGGTGTTGGTTGGGCGCACCGCCTTGTCGGTTGAAACAAGCACAAAAGTATCTACCCCATGATCGATCGCAGCCTGCGCGCAAGTAAGGGTGCCAAAAACATTGTTACTCACCCCTTCAGCGTTGTTCGACTCGACCATCGGCACATGCTTGTAGGCCGCAGCGTGATAGATTGTATTTACACCCAAGCGCTCCAGGATATGACTTAAGCGTTTACGGTTAGTAACAGAGCCCAGCATTGGCAGTATCTCAATATTGGGCATGCCAACATTTATGAGTTCTTGATGAATCCGGTATAGGGCGTACTCACTCTGATCAAACAGCACTAATAATTGGGGTTTTAAACCTAGTATCTGCCGGCACAGCTCACTACCAATCGAGCCGCCAGCTCCTGTCACCATGACCACTTTATTGATAATATTTAGGCCCAATAACTCACTGTTGACGTTAACAGAATCACGCCCTAGCAGATCCTTGATGCTTACATCACGCAAATCAGCAATTCTTAACTTGCCCTGCGCCAACTCTGCCACACTTGGTAGCGAGCGCACAAGCACTGCATAAGGCTCCAAAAAATGGATAATTTCATTACGCTGGGCGCGGCTCAGTGACGGAATCGCCAGTAGCACTTCGGTGACGTTTTTTGTCTTAATCAGGCGCCCTAAATCATCCCTTGGAACAACTCTAATACCATGAATAGATTGGCCAAGCAGTGCAGGGTCGTTGTCAATAAAGGCCGCCGTCTTGTACTCAGCCGCCTCTTTTAAAGCAATCGACAGCTGCCTGCCAGCCGAGCCAGCACCATAAATTACTACATTAGTGCACCCTGAGGCATCTTGTCTAGTACCAGTCTCTGAGAGAAGCCAGCGCGCAGTCATCCGAGAGCCGCCTATGACTAATATGATCAAGAGCCAATTAATTAATACAACTGAACGTGGTATACCATCAACCCTAGCCATAAATCCAATCACACCCCACAGCAAGGCATACAAGCTTGCCGCCTGGACAACGGCCCACAACGCCTTAAAGCCAATGTAACGAATCACTGAGCTGTAAAGGCCAAAGCGAACAAAGACAGGAATGGCAATTATAGGTGCACCCAACACTACCCAAATCAAGTCACCATCTGGAAGGAACAGGTAGTCTAGACGTATTGAAAACGATGCCAGAAGAACTAACACAGTCAGCACAGAATCAACACCCAGCATAACAAGCTTCTTGTTACGCCGTGACAAATGTATGAGTGAATCTAACACAGTATCTATAGTCCGTTTAAATGGGTTATTTTACAGATGATAAGGGCATTTATCAAAGGTCAGTTCGTTTCGTAAAAAAGGTTTTTTTTGCACGCATATAATTTTATAAATCCAGTTAAAATAGGGTGTATAGTTCAATTATAGTCTTAACGCCATTACTAAAAAAGATAACTACAGCAGCGGCCCAAAGACCGGCAAGGGTAAGGCCATCTCCAGTCGCAATTCACTCACTCACGGCCTAACTGCAAGAAACTGGTTGATTGTTAATTAGCTACAGAAAGTCAATAACTCAATTTAACATAATCGCTAAGTGAAAAGCATACAATAATTGCCTATAAAAACAATCACCAATTAATTAATATTACTAAACGAAGAATTCCTTTCACTACCATCATAAATTCAACTATACCTCATATCAATGTATATAAAAATACCAATCAACAACGTAACTAGCTACTTAATAATTCTTGAAAAGCTTATTAATAAACTTAGCTGATCATGCGCACAATATGAAGGCCTTCTCCGTAGCCAAAACCTGCTTGCGTGCCTCTAAACTTAGCTAACGCCTCTACCGCCTCAATTGACCTTGGTCCAGGAAATTCAGAAATTTGTGATTTATAACATTCTAGCGCATTAAGCTTCTCACTAATATGGTCTGAAATATCAACAACCCAGTTAGGAGTGAAATTTGGCTCAATATGCGGGGCATTCCAGTGAGTCTCAGATAGTGTTTCATAGGCTGCAACGATCTCAATATCTTTCCCCACTCCAACAGGACGAGTTGCCACCATAACACTGTCAAAAACTAAACGATGGTCAATATGTCTGTCTGGATAAGGGCACAAGACTATATGTGGATTAAAGTCATTAACTACCTTTGAAATTCTACCATTCACTTCATGAAGTGGTTGATCGCCAATCATGGTAGCAGGAATTTCTAAAAATTCTGACTTTTCAACACCCAGCACACTAAATGCTGAATAAGCTTCAGAGACCGTTTCTTCATATGCTTTACGACTATAGATTGGTGGCAAATGGCCAGATACCATCAATACAAAAACCTCGTCACCTTGGGCAGAATATTTTGCAATAGTACCACCAACACCAAGTGTTTCATCATCTGGATGAGGCGCTACTACCAATACTCTTTTCTTATTTTTCACGATACAACCTTGGGTTCTGGCATGGGGATGATAAACTTACCTATCTCATGACTATATTTTTCATGCATCTTCATAATTGGCTTAGAAAAATTCCAAGCTAAAATCAGTAAATAATCTGGTTTTTGATCATATAGAGCTTCAGCTGATAATACCGGTATATGAGTAATCGGTGAAAACAATCCTTGCTTGAGAGGGTTATCATCAACAATAAAATCAAGCATTGTTTCATCCAATCCAAAATGCGCCATTAGTGTTGTTGCCTTAGTTGGTGCACCAAACCCAGCAATTGTTTTGCCTTCTTTTTTTAGAGAATAAATCAACTTCTGTAATCTGTCGCGAATAGTGTTAATTCTGGCATTAAACCGACTCAGTGTATCTACTCGATCCAATCCTAATTTATACTCAAGTGCAATCAGGTCATCGACTGAATTATCTCTTTTTATATCACCACCTATTTTTTGTACCATCACACGAATAGACCCCCCTTGAGGAGTAATACGTTCTACAGTGATTACTTCCATTCCAACTCTTGCAAACAGTTTTTCAAAGGGTGCAACTGTATGAAAGTCCACATG
>Ga0209816_1002354_pt1 | contig 13485 bp, 34 predicted proteins | sample CoawatmetaG01DNA_FD_187509 | JGI IMG/M metagenome (GOLD analysis project Ga0209816, IMG submission 187509) | Marine microbial communities from the West Antarctic Peninsula - Coastal water metaG017-DNA (SPAdes) (version 2) | ecosystem: Environmental > Aquatic > Marine > Coastal ... | reverse complement strand
GGTTGACATGAAATTTAAAGGCGTTAAGATTGATGTCGAAAAAGCTAGAGCATTTGGTAAACGTTTAGAAAAAACTAAAAATAGTATTATAAATTATATAGCAAGAAAAACTAACATTCGAATAGAAATGTGGGCAGCATCTTCTATTAAAGCTTTGTTAGATCATCAAAACATTGACGATTATGCGGTGACTAAAGCAGGCTTACCTCAACTCCCTAAAGATTACTTATCGGGTCATAAAAATAAATATTTAAGATTAATAGCTAAAGCAAGAAACTTTGATAAAACTCAAAATACTTTTATCGAAGGACTGTTAGGTTTTGTACATAAAGGTAGAATACATGCGGACATCAACCAAATTAGATCGGACCAAGGTGGAACGGTTACTGGTAGATTTTCTATGTCTAATCCTAACTTACAACAGATACCTTCAAGAGGATTCATTGGTAAAAAGATGAGAGAATTATTTATACCGGAAGAAGGATGTGAATGGGGATCATTTGATTACAGTCAACAGGAACCACGGATCGTGGTACACTATGCCTTAAAACTAGGAATGCCTGGAACAGATACCTTGCAAAAAGAATTTAATAAAGAGGACGCAGACTTTCACCAAATCGTAGCAGACATGGCTCAGATATCACGGACCATGGCCAAGACAATTAATTTAGGCCTCTTCTATGGTATGGGTAAAATAAAATTAGCTAGTGAACTTGGTTTAGATAGACCTAAAGCAAACGCATTGTTTGCTGAGTATCATGCTCAGGTTCCATTTGTAAAACAATTATCTTTAGATTTAATTGAGTTTGCTGAACAATATAAATTATTATTTACATTAGAAGACAGGTTTTGTAGATTTAATAAATGGGAAACTAGAGACAGGAAGTGGAATAATAAAATTAATAGGTTTGATCCTGTAGATATTTTAGATGAAGCAGTAGCAAAAAAATACTATACAGATGATAGACTAAACAAAGGTTATGTACCTGATCCAACTTATAAATATTTTACAGATTTTTACAAACCTGCGTTTACATACAAAGCTTTGAATAGATTAATCCAAGGTAGTGCAGCGGACATGACTAAAAAAGCTATGGTAGATTTGTATGAACAAGGTATTTTACCTCAGATACAGATACACGATGAGTTGTGTCTATCAATAGAAAATGATACACAAGCTAAAATAGTAAAAAACACAATGGAATCCGCAATAGTTTTAGAAATTAATAATAAAGTAAATTATAAGCATGGTAAAAATTGGGGTGCACTAAAATAATGTTTTTAATAAATACTTACCTAGACAAAAGTAAAATACAAGGAGTTGGTGTTTTTTCAAAAGAAAATGTTAAGAAAGGTGATAAAATAAAAGAAGTGCGACCTGAATTTGAATTAAGGTTTAACAGTACAAATTTACCAAAAATGCCTTTAGCATTTGCTAACTTTATTGAGACACATGGGTATGAAGACCGCAAAGACGAATATGTTTTGAGCATTGACAATGAAAAATATATTAACCATAGCACAGATCCTAATGTAAATGATGAGGGTATAGCATTAAAAAATATTAAAGTAGGCGGCGAAATAACTGTAGATTACAGGGATTTTGATGATAGTATTGAATCATGGCTTACTTAAATGCAAACATACCAGCAACCTACGCACAAATAAGGAGAGAGTATTTATATGACTGTAAAAAACATCATGGAGAAGTTGAGGATTGTATTGTCTTCGGTATATCGTGTATTACTGGAAGGGCTATATTATGGCACGCTATTATGGAGAACGGTGCAATATTTTATCGCTTACCAATTACGGCTTTTATTCAACGTGGTTTTAAACCGGAAGCTGTTCCATCTAGACGACTTGATGAACTTCAGCTTTGGAATAGTTTTAGTTATTACCCTACTGTTAATGTATTTGATCTTTTAAGCGCATCATCCGGTAAATACATAGGTAAAGATAAAAAATGGCATCATGGTAAATACTTATTTACTATTGACTTTGCTCATCCAGAGACTAATATACTAGACACGGATCATTCCGAAATACCGCACGAACATAAGTGCGCTCACATAATAGCCTTAAATGATGGTAATTATGCAGCACAACCTAATAATAGATGTATCTGGGACCTACCTTCTTTTACTGTGAAAGATAATATTCCCGACTGGAAAGTGCAAACTAACGAATGGAATGTAGAAGACACAGGACAGTGGAAAACTGAAGACACAGATAATTTCTTTTATGAAATTGAGGAGAAAAAAAATGATTAAAAAATGGTTAGAAAAAATATTTGGTAAATTTTGTAAGTGTGAAGAAATAGATGAGCATATTACAATGTACACAGAAGTACCTGAGCCTGAAATTCCACTGGTATTAACTGTAGAAGAAAAAATTGTTTGTTGGACACACAACAGATTTAAAAAATCATGTCCAATTTGCCAAGAGGCAGGAAAAAAATAAGGATGGTAAATGAATATTGCAGAACTATTGAAAAAAAATGTAGTAATGATACCTGTAGTTGCTTCTTTAATAGTTGGAACGTTTACGGGCGTTAAGTATATTGTAAGTCTAACAGAGACTATTAATAAAAATAAAGATCAAATTACTATCATAAACGATACTCATTTAAAAAATCAAATTGGATACATAGCTAGAATACAAGAAAATCAAAGTCATTTACTATTAAATATAGAAACTAATAAAGGTAATACCCTTGTTACAAATGATAAACTTAAAAGAATGGAAGAAAAAATAAAACAAATGGAAAACGATTTTAAAAGTTTTTTAATTATGCGTAGTACATTAACAGGAGACAATAATTAATATGGAGTGTGGGTATATGAATTATTATTTTACAGGGACTTTGATTATTATGTTTTTAGGGTTAGCTATATTTGGAGGTCCTTCCGGATATTAATATGAGGGATACAAAAGTATTAGATTGTTTTAAACAAAGAACAGAAAAAAAATTAAAAGAAATGAATTTATTTAAAAATTTAAAAAAAGAAGTTGAGATAGGAGCTAATGGCACACAAGATTATGTTATCAAAGAAGGTTTAAACAAAGGTAAAATTGCTAAAAAATGAAAATATCAGATAACACAGCAGTAAGTATGCCAATCAAAAATATGATTGGTCTGGTAATAGGAATTTCTTTTGGAATTATGGCTTACAATGAATTAACTGCAAGACTAACAAGTTTAGAGACATCAAGAGAATTGTTTAATGCTGATCTGCTCAAGAAAAGTGAACAAAAGCCCACGGACCAGGAACAATACATGCTTATTGAAGATTTGTATAAAGCCACTGAAAAATTAGAGATAACTCAAGAACAAAATATGACCAACAAAGTTAACATACAATTTCTTAATAAACAATTAGAAAAAGCTTTAATAGATATAGAACATTTAAAAGATAAAGTTAGAGCAAACGGCAATGGAGATCATTAAATGGTAGAAATTGTAGTTGCTTTACTTATGATTATAAACGGAGAAATTAAAGAACATCGTATACAAGACTCTATGTCTACTTGTTTAAAAGGTAAAAGAATTGCAATGCGTTCTAACACCGGTAGTAGTGTAGATTATCAGTGTATAAAATCAAAAGCAGAAACAGAAATTTATTTAGGTGAAAAATCTATAAAAAAGCTTATACTAGAGTAATGAAAATACAGGCAGAAATTGTCAATGGTAAATGTCCTACGTGCGAACAAATTACAACATTAGTTGGAATATCATCTCAATTTTATAGATGTATGGAATGTGGTGCAGATTTAGAACAACATATTAATGGTAAAATAAGTTATTTACCTATTATATCTTCAACCAATGACAGTCGTAGTCATTTTGTAAAAGAATGGAAAGATGGCTAAACAAAACTTCTCACATTATGTTAAAAGAGACCAGCCCAAGAAACGTGGTTCTAGACAACATAAAAAAAACCTTAATAAGTCCGAAAAACGTCAAAAATCGCAGAAAAGATATTTAGGCCAAGGTTAAGACTTGACAAATATCCCTCTATATCCTATATATAAGATATGAAAGTAATAACAAATAGAAAGGAATACAATGAGAAGAACTAGTAAACATATGGCAATCCGTAGACATAACGGAGCTGAAGATCGTTATGCCAAAGGCATTCATTTTGACATAAGAATGAAAGGATGCTGTTATATAACTATGCAAACTAATGCAGGTCCACTAGAAGTTTATATAGATGCTATGGATGGGTTGACTGATCCACCAATGGTACGTGCATCAATACCTGGTAGAAAAGATAAGGAGATAAATTTAAAATGAGTAAAATAAAATTAACAGGCTATGGTTGGGCTAACGCTTATCATGAAAATGATTTAGACGATTTGCCTTTGGGTTATATAAAAAAGGTAGAAGCTTTTTTTAGAGAGATGAAGATGACATTAGCTGAACCCTTTGAAAAAAGAAGATTAGATGGAGGTAGTAAAAAATGAAAACAATAACATTAAACGTAAAAGGTACATCACAAAGTCAGTGGTCTACATTTGTATTAGAATTAAATCTAATGAAGAAAGCCTGGACAAGATATGGTGTTGAAGTAGAATTAAAAGCACCAAAAATAAGTAAAATAATATCACAGGGGACAAGTAATGGTAAAAACGATAGTAATCCTGGTTCTACTGTTCAACGGAGACCTAGTAAAAGAACCGTTACACTTGCCATCGGCTAGTAGTGTAAACGATTGTTTTAATTATGCAGAGATGTATATTGAAACTATCACAACACACAGCTTTGATGACCCTAGAGGTCAAGGCTTCTATCTAAATGATGGTAGAGGCACGGTACAAGGTTTTATTTGTGAGTAATTAAATAATATATTGTGGTTTACATACAAATCTTGTGTGAGCACCATATTTGTTTACAAAATCTTTATTAAAATCTGCTATTAGCTCTCCTGAATATTGATGTGCATAAACAGTGCAACTATATATATCCTCAAATTCATGAGGGGCTGTAGGAATAATTTGGCACTCATTACCTGGAATGGTGCTACAGATATACATAAATAAAATAATTTTAATCATTGACAAATCCTGTTAACATCCTATATAGTCATTATAAACAAATGAAAGGTAAAAATGACTGATATAACAAAGTATAGAAATGTATCATTAACACACGATACATACAAGATATTGATAAAATTATCTAAGGTACTATTACCGGATGCTAAATTATCTATAAGTAAAACCATCGAATCAATTGCAAACGAGAAAGCGAAGAAATTAAATGGCAAATTTAAAGAAGCGTAGACATAAGGCAATCTGTTTTGAATGTAATGGAAATGGTTACAAGCAATTCCAAATACAAGAAGATGGAAAGTTAGACGAAAATAAGAAGAGTAGAGAACATATAGTGCTGCAATGTGATATATGCGACTCGGAAGGAGAAATCTATGTGGATGAGTCCAAAATTGTGGAGTCTTATATCGATGCTGATAATTTGGCAGATGATGAACATATTGATGAACCTACTATAAACTGATGAATGATAATTTTCACTTAGACACAGCTTATATTGCAGGACTCTTTGATGGCGAAGGATCTTTAACTTACAAAAAATATAAGGAAAAGAAAAAAACAGGTACTTATGATTGTTGGCGTATTGTTATGGAGATATCTATGACAGATAAAAATGTTATAGAACTTGTACATGAGACGTTAATGGTAGGTACTGTAAGACCTAAGAAGGTCCCTAAGGGTATGAAACCACAATGGCGTTGGCGTTGTTCGTTTAGAGATTGTTTGGCAGTGTGTAAGAAATTATGGCCTTATGCTATTGTTAAATTACATAAAATAGAACAAGTAATTGATCATTACGAACCTGATATTCAGGATATAAATGATAATGTAGTAGAACTAGATAAGTTTAGAGATAACATTTGGTTTGGAAAGGAGAAATAATGATAGATTTATTAATATTTGGATGTTTAGAAAAAATTAATGGTATATCCACTAAAGTAACAAGTTGGTCATGGACAAAATTATGGGCTAACAGAAAGACAGGTTATGGTTACAAAAAAAGAAAAATGGGACGGAAGAAGTAGACCTAGTACCAATAAATATAGAGAAAATTTTGATAAAATATTTGGTCAAAAAGAAATTAAAGAATTAGATGAGTCTTTAAAACAATCTAAAGCTAATAAGAAAGAAAGAAAAAAAAATGGATAATGAACTAATAAAACAAGAGCGTAGACAGTGGCGAGAGAATAGTTTGTTACAGAGTAGATCTATTCAACGATTATCTGAGGAGTTAGATATGTTACGTAAGCAGAAGGAAATGCTTCAAGAGAAGTTATTAAAGGTAGTGACTAATGATGGATGATAAAGATGCCAAGATTTACCAAAAGTTAATCGATAAACTAGAAGAAACTAACACGCCTAAGGGACCTAAAAAATCTAATAGATACAGCTATATACAAGGTAAACAGATCACGGACCCCGGAACAGGAAAACGTGTTTACGAAATAGATAAATATAGACTTCCGTCTGTTACTACGATATTAGGAGCCACCAAAAATCAAGATTTTATAAAAAAATGGAAGGCTAAAGTAGGTGAACAAGAAGCAGAACGAATTAAGAATCATTCAAGTTCCAGGGGGACCTGTATGCATAAATTTCTCGAACATCATGTTCTCGGAACTGGCTGTGTTGATCTTACAAGCATCGGACAAGAGGCGCGTCCCATGGCCGACAAAATTATTGAGATGGGTTTATCGGCAGTGGATGAGTATTACGGTTCGGAAGTTACGTTACATTATCCGGATCTATACGCAGGTGCTACAGACCTTATCTGTTCACATAATGGCATGGAGACTGTTGTTGACTTCAAACAAAGTAACCGTCCGAAGAGGGAAGAATGGATTGAAGATTATTACATGCAAATTGCAGCATACGCCATGGCCCACGACTATGTCTACGGATCTAAGATCAAACAAGGAGTTATCATGGTATGCACGCCTGACTTATATTACCAAGAGTTTAAAACTGAAGGATTGCAATTAAGAAAATGGAAACATGAGTTTTTAAAAAGATTAGATATGTACAATAAATTAAGTGTCGAATAGGGTGTCGAAAGGGTGTCGCAAGGGTGTCGCAAGGGTGTCGAAAACTAAATTACATTAGAATGATTCTAGATTATTTAACTAAATGTGCGACATTTATAGCACAATGTGTCCAAAAGAAGGCAAATAAGGGTAAGTTTGCGACACCGCCGACCCCCTGCCGACCCCCCTCCGACACCCTAGGTGTCGCAAAGATTTGCTTAAATCAGGGTTTAATATCAAGGGTTATAGGTAATAGAATACAGGTTTTTATGTTTTTCGACACCTAATTTTTTTTTTAGCGCAATGTAAGAGAAATAAAAAAAATAACCACTGTTAGGTGTCGCAAGATTAATATATAAACAAACCATGAAAAATAGAAAGAAAACTTCACACTTTAGAAAAACATCAAAGCCGATTCCAGTTGAGACACATGGATTGCCTAACACCGTTAGGATTGGTTATAAAGATGTTAAAATTAGATATGTTAGACCTGATTATAAAAAATGGGAGATGACAGATTGTTTTGGAGAATATGATTACAGACAAAATGTTATACATGTACAACATGATTTATGTGGTCAAGAAATAGCTAACACCCTCTTTCACGAGATCATGCACGCAGCTGTTCAAGTTGCCGGCTTGAACCAAGAGAAATCACCACTTGAAAAACCTGAGCATGAAGAAGCTGTTGTAAATCAATTAACTAATGTGATGATGGGCGTATTTAGAGATAATGTTTGGGTAGTAGATATGCTTAAGAATCAATTAGAAGATTCAGAATGATCTTCTTCATCAATTTCTTCCGGTAGTGCCTCGACAACTTTCGCATTTAGAATCGGTGCGTAATCCGATAATATTTGTTTCATTTTTAATTCTAATTCTTCCTCTGATAGGTCTTCTAGTTTACCTGTTTTTATTATTTTCCGGTCTATATATAATCCTGCAGCCATACCTCTATTCTTTTCAGCGTTGGTCGCAGCAGAAAAGGCACCCTTATTTAAAGCGGCTTCTCTAATCTTACCAAGTTCAGCTACATGTTTATCGTAGGTGACTTCGTATTTTCTAAGTTTTTCTTCTCGTAATGATCCTATGTATTGTACTACCAATGGTGATAGTCTAGGATTTTGTAATTCTGATGCTTCAACTCTAGATCTACCTTCACTATATCCAGCAGCTATAGCTGCATCTGATCCTGTAGTTCTGCCTTCATTGAAGACTAGATACTCGGCGAATCTTTTTTGCATTTCTGTTAATCTTTTTGGTACACCCATAATAAGTAGCCATGAGTGAGTTTAGTTCAAACTGGCTACACTTGACATTTTAGGGTAACATGACTATATTGTCAACATATGAAAGATGACAGAGGACCTAACGATTTAGAGCAACAATTAGAAAATAAAGACATTTTAATTAGTAAACTACATCAAAGAATTACAGACCTTATGGCTATTAATGAAAGTCACACTTTTACGTTGGCTAATCAAATAGAAACAAACAAAAATTTAGAGATTAAAATGAAAGAGTTAAACAAACAATTATCAGATTTTTATCATGTACGTTAAAGAACTACAGGCCTTCATGGAAAACTTTACTAGCAAAAAGGGTAATGCTATTAGCAATGCTAGAATTTATATTGAAAAGAATGGTTACCTTGAAGAGATAAAAAGAATGGAAGTACAAGAGAGCACAATCATTGGACAGCCAAGTATAAGATTAGTTATCAAGAGTCAAAATGAGCAACGAGAAGTGTTGCCAGAAAAATTATTAATAGATTATTAATAGAAAGGAGTAAGTATGTTTGAATTAACTGAAGAACAAAGAAAACAAATTTTGCAATATCTATCGACAAAACCGTATATTGAATCTGCAAATTTAATCAATATGTTAGCGTCATTGAAGTCAAAAAAGAATGACACTGTTACCCCAAAAAAGTAGGTGGGACCAGAGGCTAAACTCTATCAAAAATTACGTAAATCATGGAGTGACTTTTCTCTTACAAGGCTGGAAAACCTTAGTAATCTTGGCACTCCTGATATACTGGCTAGCAATAGCCATGGCCACTTTTTCACTATTGAATTAAAAGTAACCAAGGGTAATTCTATCCGCTTCAGTCCACACCAATTAAGTTTTCATTTGAGGCATCCGCACAATACTTTTATCATAGCAGAGGCCCTTGGTCCGAGATGCTCTAATCGTTTTCAAATGTTCCGTGGTTCACGAATCATGGAGCTTGACGCTTGTGGCTTGAAGCTTGATGCTTGCTGCTTGGGGCTTGAAGCTTGTCACTTGATGCTCGGGGAGCTTGGAGCTTGAGGCTTGCAGCTTGCTGTTTCCTGAATATTGGTGCTTGAGGCTTGCGGCTTGTAATTGGTTTCGGGGCCCTCGGATCTCTATGTCTTATACACCAGCCGGTGCCGTTCTTAAAAAAATCCATGCTAGTGTTTACCATAACTAATGTTTGGAATCTCTTTATTCCAGCAAGCGCGGCAATCTAAACATTTTCCGCCCTGGCTGCCTGATGGGCAGGTCTCGGATCCATCGGTTACGACTGTTGAAGTATGGGCCCACGCCTTAGGCGCTGCGCCGTCAACCTTAGCTCCTGACAACCTGATGATCATGTTGTCCGGGACCGCTGCAGGGTCTGGAAGATAAGGCCGTTCTTGTGTTGGCATCCAGTGCTTAGTGTCCGGCGTTAACCTTGCCACTTCTAAAATTTTGGCCATGTGTTCGTGTGACTGTACATCGCCAGCGTCATGCCACCTGAAGACCTTCATGCGCTTAACCTGTGCAACCATTGCTGGAACCCATAACGGGTTAGACAATGAGTCAAGCCGCCTGTACTGAGCTGCTTTGATAGCTGGATAACGTGTATAGTTTCCCTTCAGGGCATAGCAACCAAAACACGGTGAGGTTGGAACCTTCCTGAGCTTCGCTCCTGTTTGGCATTCCCACGCTGGAAGAGAGTAACTCTTGCCTGGCATCTTAGACGTGCCGGTTAATGAGTCGGTAATCAATTTTGCTTCTTTTACTAACATGTTTCTTTCTCCTTTAGTTTATAGGATACAATATCCTTATAATGTAATCTTGTCAAGCTTGCAGCTTGGCGCTTGCAGCTTGCCGCTTGATCCTTGTAACATGGTCCTTGCTCCTGGAGCCAGCGCCAGTGGCCGACCAGGATCGGAATACTTTCCGACCCTGATCTATTAACTTTACTCACTTTTATTCTCTTCCATATATTTTCTAGATCTCTCTTGGTCAGCTTTCACCATCCGCAGGATCTCATTTAATGCATCAGCTATTCTACGTAGCTGCGTAACTTCACCAGTTCTTGTTGTTTCTTCAGTCATATCTTTCTCCTGTATTTGTTAATATACTCATCCTATACTATCCCGTAACCATTGTCAAGCTTGCAGCTTGCAACTTTCCTCTTTAATCATATAAACCCGGCGCGCTCCTCTGGCCGAGAGAACCGAACGCGCTGGGCTAAGGCTGCCCCACCCGAAGTCACTTAGCGCGAAGCATTTGGTGAGCGGAATGTGTGCCTTATCATTAGCAGGACCAACTGCGCCCCGTCACTGATCGACGATGTGTAGTTGCACACAATTGGTCCAGCAAATGATAGCAAGTGTTACTCTTGGATTTTATCACTTGCTATAATCCGACTAATTTGAGTTTTTTAGTTCCGTATATTAGCAAAAGGGAACCTCTCCTATATAGTACTTGACAGATTAATTGTCAAGTGCTAAAAACTATTTATGCAAAATAACTTAACCAAAGGAAACATGACCGAGAAACGATTGACACTAAACACAGAAAAAAGAAAAGCTATTGCTGACGTGTTCCAAACACACTTTGAACAAACAAGTCCAAAGTATGAACTGCACAAAAAATCAATAACTGATTATAATGAGGCAAGAACTAAAATGAAAGTCCTAGCTGAAACAGTTGTTAGACATCATCAACCACAAGAGGACATTGACACAATTAGAAGTATGATTGCTAAATACAATAGAAGTGGTGGAGAGTTATACGAGGATAACTGTTTCTATTTTACTGCACCAGAGAGAACTGAAACTGATAGTGATGGTAGAATAAATAAAATCATTGATGAACAACACGTCAAGTTTAAGTTAGGAGAAAACTTTGCAAGGTCTTATTATAGAGATGAGATTAAAGCCAAAGGTCTTAACCCAGACTTTAATGTTGCAATCAATAATAACTTGGATAAACGAAGTCCAAGCTATTATACTATGGAAAGCCAAGTCAATAAATTTACTGGGCATGAAACAAGTAGCAATGATAATAAAACAGACATAAGTCTTAAACAAGAATGGGAGAATGATTTCCAACTTGATACCATTGGTACATCATACTGTCATAGTAGAATGTTTGCAGTTGACCAAGAAACATTTGAGATGTTTAAAATGTATAACAGTTTGAGAGAACAAGTTATCATGGCACATCAACAACTGTTTGAACACGTCAATGGTAAAATGGACAAACTAAGATTAGGTTTAAAATCTTACAGATACTTTGACCAAGCTAAAGACTTAGCGGACAAATTAGGTGTTGCACTTAATGAGGGCATATTAAACGAGAGTTCATCTATGGCACTTTCAGTTTATAGTCCAGAGAACTTAGCTGATCTTTTAACAGATAAGGTTGAGCCAACGAGAGAGGAGAAGATTGCTTTTGCTAGAATGCAACAGCAACAGACAGTAAATTAAACAGTTGACATGGGGTATTCTATAGGATAGAATACCCTATAACAAACATACAGGAGAAATACATGTTCACACAATTAGAAAACCTAAACAAACAAATTAGAGTAAGTGATAAGATTGATATTATAATGACGCAATCTACTCAATTACTTGAAATGGTAAATGCTAATCAAGATATAGTTAATAAATTAAGAGAGGAACTTGAGCAATTAAAAACTCATGCTGATAATGCAACAGATAGTTTAAAAGAATCTAATGATATTAGAGGGGGTTGGTAAAATAAAGAGTTGACAACCTATCCTACCTAGTGTAGGATAGGGAATACAGAAACAAACATACAGGAGAAAAACATGGAACTAAACAAACAATTCAAGATCACTTATTATTCTAACAAGGATAAAAAACACATTACAAGAAATGCAAAGTGGACAGACATGTGTAGATATTGGACTAGCAAAGTTGGAGATACTTTGGTCACATACTTTGACATGGACAAAATGGAATACAGAACAGCCAAGACATCTTGGACAATAAGAAATACAGAAACGAGGTACTAATGGTAATAGAGGGTTGGATATTTTTCGCAATGATCTTAGTGTTAATTGTAGTAGGGTTAAGCTTTGCTAGATCAACACAAGATTATATTGATGAGCAAAACGACAGAATAAGACAAGACCAAAAATGGAGAGATAAAAAATGACACAATTAAATGATGAACATCTAGAACTACACACCCAGAACAAAGCTGAGAGATACGAGCGACAGAAGATCAAGTTCCTAGAAGATAGAATAACAACACTAGAGAAAGCATTGGAAAGCCATACCAAAATCTTGGCAAGGTTTCAAATGACCGAGGACAAATCATGAGTAGCTTTGTTTGGTGCCATGGACCAAGTTGCCATACCAACGACACTCAAGATAGAATAAGAGGTGTCAAGGGTAGCAAGGTCTTAAGGACTAAGAAGATAGCACAACGAACCGAGAGTAGGTGGTACAATGCTAATAACTTCTATAATTACTTCTGTAGTAATGGTTGTTATAATGACTTTGCTAATAAACATATACAAGAGATAGTAGCCATCGCGCCAAGGACCGAGGCTCTTGAAACACCAGTCAATGTAGAGAAGGTGCAAGATACTACATACACTGGTCATAGTTATACAAGGGTAGAGATATCAAGGGTTGACAATGGCTGAGGGATAGTGTAGGATTAGATATAACAAACATACAGGAAAAACACATGGAAACAATTAAATACAATGACAAAGAATATAAGATGCCATTTGATGCAGACTATAGCAGACAAAAGCTAGACTCATTCAAAGAAGAAGTTATTGTTAAGAATAGATTTAACGGTGAACAAGCAATGCTACCTTGGTTCGCTGTTGCTGTCTATGATACATTGTTAGGGGCTGAACAGTTCGGCGATTACGATACAGTACGTAAAGGATTGGATTGGTTTAGAAAATACTTTGCTAAAGAATACATGGCATTACTAGATTAGAGAACACCAACTGTGTGGTCCTGTAGGACCACACTCACACACGTGTAAGTTGTGCCGCCCCGCTCGCATTCAATAGAGGTACCAGACCCAATACCCACAGCACACGGAACAAGGACACCCTATACACCTTATATAAAAAGGGGTCCCACTACTTTGTATATATTGCTTGATTTAG
>Ga0209816_1002347_pt1 | contig 13515 bp, 10 predicted proteins | sample CoawatmetaG01DNA_FD_187509 | JGI IMG/M metagenome (GOLD analysis project Ga0209816, IMG submission 187509) | Marine microbial communities from the West Antarctic Peninsula - Coastal water metaG017-DNA (SPAdes) (version 2) | ecosystem: Environmental > Aquatic > Marine > Coastal ... | reverse complement strand
ATGATTATGCAATAGTAACTAATAGGTTGTTCTTACATCATTCGGTTACCGTAGAATAGCGCCCACCAGGCACACTCACCCAATTAAACAATACATTTGTGTTGATTTTGTTATTAGATTTGTCATCACAAATTTTTACCCCTGTAAAAGCTTTTTATATGACCCACACATTTTCCATAAAGGTATTCTAGGTTATTTTTGTGAGTACGATCAATAATCCGTTGACCATCATCGCCATGATGAAGAATATTATAGATCAATCCATATACTGATTTCATATTTTTACGATCTTTACTCTTGAGGTTGTAATCAGAAATATTTAACCATCTATCAGATTTTCCAGTAATGATTTTATCTATCTGTGCTATAACTTCAACAATGTCTGAATTCAAACCCATGTACTTTTCTACCTTTATAGATATGCCTTAGTCGGATATTTGGTGTGTTAAGTGCCCAACTACTCAACACTGGACAGGTAGTCAAACATTACTGAGTAAGTTGTTTCAAAGTTCGATATACTGAAAACTACCAACACGTAATTCCTTTGCGATGAATTATAAACTATCGCACTTGTAATAAAGGCAACAATTCTTTCGAACTAAACTTTACAATGATAAAATCAGAAAAAAAAATTGTTTTCCAGAACGTTCAGTTGCAATAAAATTAGGATGATCTACCTAGGAACCTATTTCTAATATTGGAAGAAAACATATAATCTGGTTCGTTTGAATAACTCAAGACAGCCATAATTCTCTCTGAATTTTTATCTACTGGAGCTACACGATGAAGAGAATTAGACCCGTTAAAAAGAGAAAGAGTTCCTGGGTTTTGACTTATACTAATTATGTCCTCATCCTGATTATCTAAAATTGATAATTCTTTTTTAGTTGGCTCAATGCCTGGACTAGCAACGTCTGGAACAAATTCAAATTCTCCTCCATTAGTGGACTTTTGTAAAAGAAGCGTAACAACGCCATCATTTGGATCATAGTGCCAGCCTAATTCATCACCTTCTCGACATATAGTAATGAGGCAACTTATCATTGGATCAATACATTTAAATAATTTATCATTTTTTAAGATCTTCCTTAAAAATGCCAAAAAAATGTCAGACTCATATAATAACCTTAATTTCGAATCCGGTTTTAGCAAGTCATAACCAAATGATCGCATTGATGCCCTAGTTTGAACAACGTTTTTCTTACCCTTGATACTTCCAGTTCCAAAAGGTGTTCTCCAGTGTTCCGTATAGAACAATTTCATTTCTTGTTCTTTTACCTCAGAAATTATCTCGTCAATAAAGGCAGCCGTGACAAAATTTGGAAGCAAGCAAAGACCATCTGAGTCCAATTGACTATGGCAGGAAGATATTAATTCTCGAGAGGCTTTTGAATTCAAGTCATCCAACGAATATTTCTTTAAATTTACAACATTTGACAACTCAGACATAATTTTTTCTCCTTATTTTCAAATTATTAACGTCAAATATTTCAAACGTTTAATGGAAAATGACATAATACCTGCCTTCCACCAGGCAAAAATTTTACTTTGGGAATGTCAACTTTGCACTTAGGCTGAGCGTACTTACACCTATTATGGAATTCACAACCAGTTGGCCTATTTGTGAGACTAGGTATCTCACCTTCAATGGAAAGTAATTTTCTACGTTTTCTAGGGTCAGGCTGAGGGATGCCATTTACGAGGGCTTCCGTGTAAGGATGAGCTGGGTTATTAAATATATCTGTACTATTTCCAATCTCAACTAGGCGCCCTAAATACATAATGGCAAGCTTGTCGCTTATATGTCTAACAACTGGTAAATTATGACTGATAATTAGATAAGCAATTCCATGTTCGTCTTGTAGCTCATTCATTAAATTGAGTATCTCACCTTGTACTGAAACATCTAATCCTGCAGTTGGCTCGTCAGCTATAATAAGCTTTGGATTAAGTGCTAAAGCTCTGGCAACACCAACTCTGCGAGCCTGTCCTCCTGATAGTTCATGAGGGTACCGGGATAAGAAGTTTTCTGGTAATCGGACAGTATCACAGAGCCTTTTTGCTTCTTCCTCGAGATTCTTATCAATATTATGGATTTTAAATGGTTCAATTAATAAAGATTTCACAGTTTGCCTTGGGCTTAGTGAGCCGACTGGATCCTGAAACATCATGGCCATTTCACGTCTTAGAGGCTTAAAGTCTCGTTGCTGAAGGGTACATAAATTTACGCCCTCAAATTTTGCTGAACCTGATTTAGTATCAACAAGGCCGAGTATAGCACGACCTAAGGTTGTTTTGCCTGAGCCACTTTCACCGACTAACCCTAAGGTTTCTCCACGCTCTATGGTTAAGGAAGCATCAACAACTGCATCTACAAAGCGATTACTCACCCGCTTGAAAGTTGCTTTTACTTTACCCATCAGAGGAAACTGAACATTTATATTACTTACCTCAAGGAAGTGTTTCTCATTTTTATTTATAAATCTTTGCCCAGTTACTTGGGGTACTTGTTGAACTCTTGGTTTTAGTTGAGCCGTTGATTGCGAAAATACTGGATCTAAAAGATGGCATTTAGCCATGTGGGTATTACTAGATACTCTCTGATTAGTAGGTTTTTTAGAGTGACAGTGTTCAACTGAAAAGTTGCACCTAGATGCAAATACACATCCTTTGGGCTTTATATGTAAGTCTGGAATATCTCCCGGTATTACTGGCAACTTACGAGTGTTTTCTATTTCCCTAGCTGGATCACACTCAAGAAGAGCCTTCGTATAGGGATGTCCTGAGTTGTAATAGATATCTTCAACATTACCAGCTTCTAGAATTTCTCCAGCATACATAATAATCACTTCGTCACAAAGTTCTGCTATTAACCCCAGATTATGAGACACAACAACAATTGTGGTCTCTGTTTCCTTTTGTAATTTACGTATTAGATGAATAATTTGTGCTTCCATTGTCACATCAAGAGCTGTAGTGGGTTCGTCTGCTATCAGCAAAGAAGGTTCCATTAGCATTGACATGGCTATTCCAGCGCGCTGCCTCATACCACCACTGAATTGATGAGGATACTGCTTGATTCTACTCTCCGGATCAGGGATTCCCACTCGCGCCATCATGTCGATTGCTTTTTGTTTTTTTTCACCTGCAGATAAATTGCTTTTTCTATACATAATGTCATTCATTTGCTGTTCATAAGTGTGAACAGGTGATTGAGATGTCATTGGATCTTGAAAAACCATAGAGATTTTTTCACCTCGAATACTCATCATAGTAGTTTCATCTGCCTGAAGAAGGTCAACATTTTCAAATTCTGCAGTGCCACTTTCTATAATACCATTTTTTGCAAGGAGCTGTGTTATTGCCCAAATAATAGTACTTTTCCCTGAGCCACTTTCACCTACAATACCAACAATTTTTCCTTTAGTTATTTTGAGATTAATATCTCTCAGGGCGTGTACACGACCTAATGGAGTACGAAAGTCAACATTAAGATTTTTGATATCGAGTAATGTTTGCACTTCCTAATTACCTTTCCTTAATCGTGGATCAAAAACATCTCGAAGAGATTCACCTAAGAATGTAAATCCCAAAGTTGTCAGTATTAAAGGAATACCACCGGCGATAACAATCCAAGGTGTCGTTCTAATTATTAAATAGCCTTCGTTTAGTATAGTTCCCCAGCTTGCTGTTGGAGGTTGCACTCCAAGACCAAGAAAACTCAGTCCAGCTTCGATAGTTACTACTACTGGGACATCCATTGCGGCTAAAATAAGTAACGGGCCTATAACATTAGGCATAATATGAATTAGTAATATTCTCTTCATTGACGCACCAAGAGATTGCCCTGCTAAGATAAACTCAGTGTTTTTGAGAGAGAGTGTGCTTGTTCTTGCTAGACGCGCGTAGCCTGGAATTGATGTAATTATTACGATTGTCATTACGAGACTAAGGCTTGGACCAAGAAGGGCTACTGCAGCAAGAGCCAAAACTATAGTGGGAAAAGAACGGACAGCATCAAAGACTAATAAGAGTATATTGTCGAGCCAAGGCGGACCATAACCCGCTATCATACCAAGAGTTAAGCCAATTACTAAAGATACTGAAACACCAATCGCTGCAACTTGTAGCGCAACACGGCCACCATATAGAACTCTGGTGTAGGTATCTCTGCCCAATTGATCAGTTCCAAAAAAGTGATCAAAAGAGGGTTCAGCCAAGCGGTTCGCTATATCCAATGCAAATGGGTTATGTGTAGCAAATATTGGTGCAAATACTGCACTAATTACAACTATTAGAACTAATATAAGGCCAAATACACCCATTGGATTACGACTGAAAAGTATCAACTTCTCAAAAGGCACACCTGTCCTATCCGGCTTCTTCGTCCGGCTTCCAAGTCTTATAAGACGAGCTTTAAAGGGTATCTCTGACACGGGGATCTAACAATGAAACAAGAAGGTCAGAAATTAAAGTAACAACTACATACATACCAATCGTAATTAACACAGCACCTTGGATAACTGGAAAGTTTCGGGCAAGCACCATGTTATAAATAATTTTACCAATACCAGGTCTAGAAAAAATAATCTCTGCAAATACCGTACCAGATAATAGAGCACCAAAGCCTACACCAATTAAAGTGATAGTGGGCAAAATAGCTACTTTGAGAGCATACCTGAATATTATGGTCCTTCTTTTTAACCCAAAGGCATGTGCGGAACGAATATAATTCTCACTCATTACCTCAAGCATTGAAGCTCTTACCATGCGAGCTAAATAACCCACCCACCCAAGGCCTACGGCAAATGCTGGTAGAATTAGGTGGTATATTTGATCACCAATATCACCTGGTTCCCCAGCACCAATAACAGGTAACCATTTTAACCCAACAGAAAATATTAAAATAGCCCAGATTGAAACTAAGAATGATGGTATTGCTATAGTGCCAACTGATAGTATTCCTGTAATTCTATCAACTATTGAATTGGGTTTAACTGCTGATAAACATCCCAATGGAATACCTATCAAAGCGGACCAACCGATTGCAGTGATCGCAAGTATAATAGTGAAGGGGAGCTGTTCACTTAAAATTAAAAGTACACTCCTGTTGGAGAATAGATCTTTTCCAAGATCCCCCCTTGCTACATTTCCAATAAATATAGCAAATTGGTGGTAAAGAGGTTTGTCTAAATGCATTCTCGCTGCGTACTCCGCCTGTATTTCAGGTGTCGCACGAGGGCCAAGGGCTATACTAACTGGATCCCCAGGAATTGAATGAAGAGTTATAAATAGCGCCAATATTGCTAGAAATACAATCATCACTGAAAGCAGTATTCTTTTTGATAAATAGGACCACATATAACCTCAAAAGAGTATTAGAGTTTGCGACTAGGGTCAAAACCTTAGCCGCAAACAATTTTTTTTATACTTTGTTGAAAGCACCTACAATCATTTCTCCTGACGGTGCGAAATGAGGGCTTAAAGAAGATTTATGAATGAAAACTTCTGGTTCATGTGTCAAGAAGACATAGGCACCAGTTTCTTCCATAATTTCCTGCATTCTAAAGTAAATTTCTTTTCGCTTTTCCGAATCTGTTTCTGCAACACCTTTTGCAAATAGATCTTCAAATTCATCAGATGACCAGCGTTCCCAATTCCAGACCCCAACTTGGTCTTTTACAAACCATTGGAATGGTTCATACGGATCAGGGCCAGAGCCATAACGCATTATCCATAGCTCAAGCTCCTTCCAAGTATCTCCTTTTGACTCTTGGCCCATATTCCAGAATGGTCCACTATCAAGTGGAATGATTTCTACAGTTATTCCAATAGCTGCCAAGTTAGCTTGGATAATTTGTGCTGATAACATTCGCTCTTGGTTATTTAGAGTTCTAAGAGTTAATTTTAATCCAGATACTCCAGCTTCATCAAGTAGGGCTTTCGCTTTACTCGGATCATATGAGTAGCCTGTCTTTTCTCGCCTACCTACTAAACCAGGGCAGACAACACCATACGATTGCTCCGCTGTTCCAGCATAAGCACCTTGAACAACGGATGCGGCATCAACAGCATGCTGGATTGCTTGTCTTACTCTTATATCCTTCAGTTTTGGATGATCTGTATTCATACCCATCCACATATACTGAAGTGCTCCAGCAACAGTTAAAGCTGAGTTTGCAGGAGATTCTTTTAGATATCTGGCATAAGCTTCACTAGAAATTTTAGCGATATCAAGCTCACCAGCCTCAAAAGCAAGGGCTGCAGCAGAAGGTTCGGTAACAAAAAGACAATCAATATTAGCATAAGCAGGTTTAGCCCCGTTCCAATCAGGATTAGGTCGAAGTTTTAATACTTGTCCTTGCCTATATTCTGTCACCATATATGGGCCACAGGTAGCTGGTTGTTCAATAGTAAACTTTCCTCCTGCAGCTTCTACAGCTTTCTTACAAATTATTATTCCAGTGCCAGAAGCAAGTGTAGTATTCATAAATGGAGCAAATGGTTGATTTAACACAATTGTCCCACTGTACTTATCTTTAATCTCAACGTGGTCATACGCAACAAAGTCACCTTTCCACTCACTAACGGCTTCTCTATCATAGGTATATGCAACGTCTTCTGTTGTAACCTCCCCAAAACCATTACTCCACATCATACCTTTTCGTAGTGTAAAATCTATATGTGTTGAATCACGCGCAACAACACTTTCAACATGTGGGCTAGGAGTCCAACCACCGTCTCTACTATAGAGTACAAGAGCTGGCATTATCGCCCAATTCACATCATTTGGAGGGCTACCACCAACGAAGTAACCTGGATCCAAACTATCTAATTCGCGCTCAAATTGGATTTTTAGCGTACCTCCATCGGCAGCATAAGCCATACCTGGAAATTTCCCCACAGCAGCACCAGCTATACCTGTAAAAGCAAGCGTTTGAAGTACTTGACGTCGTGTTTGCATAATCTTTTTCATTTATCTCTCCCTTTTTAAACTATTTTGTCACTAGTTCTGATTTTTTAGTTGACGAAATGATTTTATATATTCTTATATTCAGATAATGTAACTGTGATCACAGTAGTTTAAAGAAAGCAAGAGGCAACAAAAATAAATCCACTGAATAAATTTTTGTTAATATTAGCAATATATTTAACATGTTCTGACTAACGTTTACGACGATGATGTCACAGAACTCCAATTAAAAAGGATCGAGAAATGAAAATTATTGAAAAATTTCCAAAAGACATTGAGGTATTGGACCCTATTTTTGTTGAACTTTCGGATGGCATCAAACTTTCTACACGTATCTGGCTTCCAAAAGATGCTAGTAAAAAACCTGTCCCAGCTATTCTTGAATACCTACCTTATCGTAGGCAAGACGGAACAGCTGATCGAGATGCTTTAACTCATCCTTACTTCGCTGGACACGGTTATGCCTCAATAAGAGTCGACATGCGGGGATCAGGTGACTCCGAAGGAATTTTGCTTGGTGAATATTTAAAACAGGAGCAAGATGATGCTCTTGAAATAATTGATTGGATTACATCACAGGTTTGGTGTTCTGGAAACGTTGGAATGATTGGTATATCATGGGGTGGTTTCAACGGACTGCAAGTTGCAGCCCGACAACCTGAAGCTTTAAAAGCTATCGTTTCTATCTGTTCGACCGATGATCGTTACACTGATGATATTCACCACATGGGAGGTTGTCTACTAAACGATAATGCAGCTTGGAATAGCTATATGTTTTCGCTCAATACAACTCCTCCTGATCCTAGCGTAGTAGGAAATAAATGGCATGATATGTGGGTTGACCGACTAAAAGGGAGCGGATTGTGGTTGAAAGATTGGATGCAGCATCAAACTCGTGATGCTTTCTACAAGCATGGATCAGTTTGCGAAGATTATGATAAAATTCAAGCTGCAGTTTATGCCGTTGGCGGTTGGGCAGATGGATATTCAAATTCTGTATTTAGGTTGCTATCCAACCTAAAGGCGCCTTGTAAAGGACTAATAGGCCCTTGGGCACATAAATATCCGCATATGGCAGAGCCAGGACCTGCAATTGGGTTTCTGCAAGAATGTCTAAGATGGTGGGATTACTGGCTTAAAGATATTGACACCGGAATTATGGAGGAAGATCCCTTAAGATGCTGGATACAAGACCCTATGCCACCAAATACATATTATAAAGAAAGACCTGGCAAGTGGGTATCTGAACCCAAATGGCCGTCAAAAAATACAAAAGACCTAGTTCTAACTTTATGTGCATCACAACAGTCACTCAGGTCTGAAGAGTTGCATACGGAGGCTGATGAGTTTTCAGTAAACTCACCAATGAATGTTGGCTTGATGGCAGGTCAGTGGTGTCCACATGGAGTAGACCCAGATGGACCTGGGGATCAACGGCCTGAGGAAGCAGGTTCAGTTATTTTTGATACTAACATTTTGAAAGAAACTCTGGATATCCTTGGTGCTCCAGTGGTACTTTTAGACGTATCTAGTGATAAGCCAGTTGCAATGATAGCTATATGCCTATCAGAAGTTTTACCTGATGGTGGCGTTACTAGGGTAAGCTATGGTTTACTAAACTTGACACACCGTAATAGCAGTGAAAAACCTGAGTTTTTGCAGCCTGGAGAAACCTATTCTATTAAAGTTCAATTAAATGAAGCTGGACATAGTTTTGGTGTGGGTAATCGCATCCGTATTGCAATATCAAGTATATATTGGCCGATTGCGTGGCCTTCACCTGAAAGAGCTACTTTAACCATATCAAAATCTAACAATAAAATTATCTTACCAACCCGACCCACTCGAACAAGTGACACTACATTAGTACCTTTTTCTGAACCAGAATGCGCACGGCCACTGGACAAAACTATAGTTAGAGCACCCGAATACAAGTGGGACACCAATAGAGATATGATAACTGGAATTGTTACGCAACATCAGTGGTTTGATGAGGGAGAGACAATATATAATATTCATGATGGATGGACGGTTTCATCTACACACGATGAGTACATGTCCATTCATCCAGATAACCCATTATCAGCAAAAGTAGATATAACTTGGTGCGAATTTTATAAACGTGGAGCTTGGCAGGTTTCATCTACTACTCGCACAGTCGTTACTTCTACAGAAACTCACTTTCATATCGAGGCAGAGCTAGAGGCGCGACAAGGAGAAGAACTTGTACATAGTGAAACATGGTCTCAAGACTTTCCTCGAAATCACAATTAAACTAATCACGATAAAGTTGGAAATACTTAAGGAACACTTTAATGACTGATGGACCCATAATCCGAGATTATAAAAATGTTGTTGATAATAAAGAACTGGTATGGGTTCCTCTGTCTGACGGGCGAAAACTAGCAGCACGCATAGTAATACCCAAAAATGCTGTAAAAGATCCTGTCCCTGTAATCTTGGAATATTTACCATACCGGCGACGTGATGGAACCCGGGCACGCGATGAAATAAATATGTATTGGTTTGCCGCTAATGGCTACGCTTTTGTTAGGTTGGATATTAGTGGGACTGGTGACTCTGACGGCTTGGTGGAAGATGAATATGTCAAGAGAGAACAAGATGATGGTATCGAGGCTATTAATTGGTTAGCCACTCAGAATTGGTGTAGTGGATCCGTTGGAATGATTGGTATATCATGGGGTGGTTTTAACGGTTTGCAAATAGCAGCCCGGCGACCGCCAGCATTGAAGGCTGTGATCAGTATATCCTCGACAGTTGATAGATATAATGATGATGTTCATTTTATGGGAGGTTGCCTGCTCAATGATAATATGGATTGGGGAAGTGCTTTTTTCACTTTTGGAGCCTTACCACCTGATCCTAAAATGGTAGGAAAGGCCAAATGGGCAAAAATGTGGGAAGATCGGATAAATGGAGTAGATCTTTATCCAGCCCTTTGGATGGATCATCAGCGAAGAGATGATTTTTGGAAACAAGGTTCGGTACAAGAAGACTATGACTTAATTCAATGTCCTGTGCTGGCAGTTAGTGGTTGGGCAGATGGTTATCCCACAGCAGTATTTAAACTTGTTGAAAATATGAATGCACCTTGCAAAGGAATAATTGGCCCTTGGGGTCATAAATATCCAAATGAGGGGGTGCCTGGACCCGCAATAGGTTTTTTGCAAGAATGTAAAAGGTGGTGGGATCATTGGTTGAAAGGTATAGATACTGACGTCGAAAATGACCCTGATATGAGACTCTTCCTGCAAGAATCTGATAAACCAGCACCTCATTTTGATAAACGTAGAGGGCGCTGGTTAGGCATACCTAATTGGCCCACGTCAGGTATCAAACAAGATATTTATTTTTTACATGAAAATAAATTAAAACAAAAAATTGATAAAATTAGTACTAAAGAAATCCTAACTATTAGCTCTCCACAAACCACAGGTGTTTCTGGGGGTGAGTGGTGTGCATATGCATTGGGTAAAATTGCGCCCGAATTACCAATTGACCAACGCGAAGATGACTCTGGTTCTCTTATCTTTGATAGTAGCCCTTTACTAAACCCTTCAAGTATAGTGGGTGAAGGAAAGGTAGTATTACGCATATCTTCCGATAAACCTCAGGCCTTTATCGCTGTCAGATTAAATAATATCCATCCAGACGGCTCTATTGAGAGAGTTTCTTACGGAGTTCTAAACCTTTCTCATCGGGAAAGTAGTGAAAGTCCCAAAAATTTAATTCCTAACAAATTTTATGATGTGACCGTGAAGTTAAAGGGTATTGCGCAGATTATACCTGTGGGTCATCGGTTGCGCATTGCCTTGTCAACGTCCTATTGGCCATTGATATGGCCATCCCCAACGCCAGTAATAATCTCAATCGACCCCTCAAAATCAAACGTCAGCTTACCAGTTTTATATAATGAGAGTGGCTTTCAAGAAACAATATTCGCCCCCCCTGAACACGCAACACCATTAAATATAACAGTCAAAGATACAGGGGAGGAATCCCGTACTTTGACACACAAGTTCGATGATCAAAGTACTAGATTTGTTATTAAACGCGACGATGGGAGTAGTATCATCGATGATACTGGTACAGAGATTTCATATACAAAAGAAAAAGTGCTTTCGATAAAGAAGAACGATCCTCTTTCATGTATGTCAGAATTTACCTGTACTATACATTATAAACGTGATGATTGGGACGCCAGGTTGGAAACGGCTACAAAGTTGACCAGTGATAAGACGCATTTTTTTATAAATGGAAGTTTGAAGGCCTTTAACGCAGGCAAGTTATTTGCTTCTCGTGAATTTACCACCTCAATAAAGCGAGATTGCATGTAAAAAAAATTACTAGAAAGTCACAATATGAAAAACACCCAAAATATAATTTTAGAGCAATGCCTTTGGACTTTCCCAATGCCAATCCACTATGGTCCTGGAAAAATAGAACAACTTTCGAGTATTGCAAAATCTTTTGGCATTTCAAGGCCATTAATCGTATCAGATTCTGAAACATCCAAATTAGGATTTATAAAACAGATTATTAAAAATCTAAAAGATGACAATCTTAATTCTTTTCTATTTTCAGAATTTTCCCCAAATCCAACCGATATAGAATGCCTTCTAGGCTGTGATATATTTAATAATAAAAGTTGCGATGGTGTTATTGCAATCGGAGGAGGTAGCTCTTTAGATGCGGGCAAGGCGATTGCCCTATCAGCATATCGAGAGCCAAACACATTTTGGGCTTTTGATATGAATAATGATCAGGCATCTGAAATTGATTTTGATAATTTCATTCCCCTTATATGTGTCCCTACAACTGCCGGAACAGGAGCCGAGGTTGAGCCAGGAGCTATAATCACCAATACCAATACTCATGAGAAATTAGTATTGTTCCACCCATTGTATTCTCCCAAGGCAGCCATCTTGGATCCAGAACTAATTTTGAGCTTACCTAAGAACCTTACCGCCTGGACAGGTATCGATGCGATTGTCCACGCAATTGAAGCTTACTCAGTTCCAAGTTTTCACCCTATTTGTGATGGAATCGCACTCCAAGCTTTAAGGTTAATGGCACCCGCTATTAGGCTCTCGTATAGAAATGGAGATGATCTTACAGCTCGAGGAGCTATGTTAACTGGCTCATGTATGGCAGCTATTTCTTTTACTAAAGGTTTAGGGCTGGTTCATTCAATTAGCCACATGGTTGGAGGGCTGTATGACACACCTCATGGTCTAACAAATGCAATAGTACTTCCAGCAGTATTAAAATATAACCGACCTAAATTAGACAATAAAATAAAGCAAATAGCTATTGCCTGTGGCGCAAAGAGCGGTGACTTTAAGGGATTGATGGATTGGATTTATGAGCTTTATACCGAATTCAACATTCCGCATAGTTTGGGTGAAATTGGGGTAAAAACCCAAGATGTTGATAGGTTGGTAGAAATGATCCTGAAGGATATATGTTTGCCCACTAATCCTCGACCAATAAGTAAAAGTAGTTTAAAGACCTTTGTATTGGAAGCTATAGATAAAACCTGGTAAAAAAAAAATTGGAGTGTTATTTGTGAAGTATCATGCACATATTTACTGGGAAAATCTAAGTGAAAAAGAAAAAGCACTTAGCTTCCGTATTACACTTCATGATAATGGGTGTGGACTAGGTAGGATAAAAGATAAACCAGTAGGACCACATCCTCTTCCTATGTATCAAGTTATGTATGAAGCAAGTAATAAAGAATTTGTGGAAAACTACCTCAAAAAATATAATGGTAAAATAAGCATTCTATTGCATGAGGATATTGGACACGACCATAAACGCGATCATACAGACGGCGCCCGCTGGATAGGGAAAAAACTACAATTAAATTTAGAAAACTTTAATTAATAGGCATTTTCTGCAATTTAAAAAATCGAGACACAGGTTGTTACTAGGATTTTAATTCAGCAATTTTGTCCATTAATTTATAATAAAAATACTTTGTCTCTGCGCCAATTGGACCAATCGCCCCCCAATTCCAAGCATATGGGATTTGTTCAAATATTTTAAATTTGTCAGACGAACTAGTTAACCAATCCCCTAAAATATTAGCTGCCGCTGGTGCTGTATTCATTCCATGTCCACCAAATCCAACTAAGGAATAAATCCTAGCACCTATTTCACTAACAAAGGGCATCATATGTGAGGCATATGCCATATTACCAGACCATGCATAATCAATCTTAAGCGTCTCTTGTGAGCAAGTGTCAGATACAAGTTGAGGAAATATACTAGCAATATCTTTTAAAGCATTCTTCTTTATCTTATCAATATTTTTAGTACCTAGAGCGGTTATACTATGGCCCCAGAGCAATCTATTATCAGGTAAAACGCGATAATAATTTCCAGCTCTACGAGTATCATAAATTGCCCAATCACAATTTATTATCTCTTTCTGCCTCACAGTTAAGGGTGATGTGACCGCTATATAGGTTTGAATGGGCAAAATACTCTTTGATACTTTACCTGTTTCACGTCCT
>Ga0209816_1002344_pt1 | contig 13524 bp, 14 predicted proteins | sample CoawatmetaG01DNA_FD_187509 | JGI IMG/M metagenome (GOLD analysis project Ga0209816, IMG submission 187509) | Marine microbial communities from the West Antarctic Peninsula - Coastal water metaG017-DNA (SPAdes) (version 2) | ecosystem: Environmental > Aquatic > Marine > Coastal ... | reverse complement strand
TTTGTGAGGTTGTTTCGTCATAATAACCTTACGGTTTTTAAAATAAAATCTGCTATACTGTTTGTATCATCAAGATCAAAAATAGGAAGTAATATGTCGACTTTATCCTTTGTCGCAATAGCCTTTATTTGTTTATCAGCCTCCGCTAAAGGATTTTGTTTAGTAACAGCGCGATAGGTTTCAATTTTTGGATGATCATTTGCCTTAAAGCCCTCTACCAAAATTAAATCAACAGGATTCATTTTTCTCAGCAACGCATCCATTTCCAACTCTAAATTTTTTTCTAGCTCTGTCATTAAAACCCATCTAGAATCAGAGCTTAGAAGAACCTGATGAGCACCTGCTTTTCTATGCCGATAGCTGTCTTTTCCTTTATGGTCTATATCAAAGTTATGATGTGCATGCTTCATAGTGGAAACAGAAAACCCACGACTTGTTATGTTTTCAACTAATCTTTCTAGCAGTCCCGTCTTTCCAGAATTTTTCCAACCTATTATACCAAAAACTCTCATACCCAACCCTTATCTATAATAATTTTTGCTTTCTTTAAATCCTCTGGATTATTTATATTAAAAAAACAATCAAAGTTATCTGATGGAAAGTTACTATAACAAAAAGAATGCCTATCAGTCCAAACGACCATTTTTCTAACACCCTCATTTAAACTTTTGCGCAAATCTTCTCTTAAATTAACTTTCCATAGTCCAAATGTAGGATGAATGTTTTGCTTCTTTTGGCAATCAATCGTTGAGGCAATAACTATAGAGTAATTATCTTTTTTCATTACTTGTCTTAAGTTTTCAACCAAGTTTAGTGGAAAAAATGGAGTATCAGCTGCTGCTGTCACAATATATTCATAACCATTGTTAAACGCCCAATCCATGCCAGCTAAAACACCTCCTAACGGACCCACAAAATTATTTAAACTATCCTTAACTAAAGGAAGTCCAAATTTTGTAAAAGACTCTTCGTGAGTATTAACATTTAATATAACCGAGCCAACTTGAGGTTTTAACCTATCAATAACATGCAAACATAAGGGTTTTTTTTGTAATTCAATTAGGCCTTTATGACCACCACCCATTCTTTTTGACTGGCCACCCGCCAAAATAACGCCAAGTATATTCAATTAACAATGTCCATTTTATTTAAAGAAATTTCTCATTTTCAGTTAAGCTCGCATCCCACTCCAAACGATCTTCACCAGACAAGCAAATAAACCGCTTTCCTCTTAGCCGCCCAATTAGGGTCATACCTACTTGTTTTGCAATCTCCACGCCCCAGGCTGTAAAACCAGATCTAGACACCAATACAGGGATACCCATTAACGCAGTCTTGATTACCATCTCTGAAGTGAGCCTACCCGTAGTATATAATATCTTATCGTTTGAATTGGTACCCGTCTCAAAAATCCAGCCCGCAATTTTATCAACAGCATTATGCCGACCCACATCTTCCATATAAACCAATGGGTTGTCTCTATAACATAATATTGTCCCATGAATTGCTCCAGCATTTAAATATAGGCTAGGTGTTTGATTGATTTTTTTCGACAAACTATAAAGGTAAGATGTTTTTATAACTAATGGGTCAAGAATTAAATCTTCCATCCCCTCCATCATATCGCCAAAAACTGTCCCTACAGCGCATCCTGAGGTTTGTGTTTTCTTTTTTAGCTTGTCTTCAAAGTTAGTTTTATTTTCTGTTCTTACAACGATAGTATTTAACTCTAGATCAAAATCAATGCCCTTCACTTTATCATCACTTAAAAGCATTCTTTGATTCTTAAGAAAACCTAATGCCAAATATTCAGGGTAATCACCAATAGTCATAGCAGTTACAATTTCTTGCTCATTTAAAAAAATGGTCAAAGGACGCTCTTCAATGACTGGAAGCTCAATAATATTTCCAAATTGATCTGTCCCATTTATCGATCTCGTTAAGTCACTTCTAACCAAATTAGGCGCTATAATATATGTATTAGTTTTTTTTTCTTGTTCCACTTTTATATCGCATTTCTTGATAAAATTAAGTATTCTTCTTTATATAGTAAACCTTCAAATAAAAATAAAAGGCTTTTTTCAGGTCAAGGTTAAATAGCTATATCGGCAATGCAGTAGTGTTTGATACACTACGCAATGAAAAGCTTGAATGCATCTGGGCAACACCAGGTAATCTTGCAAGATATTTCCTATGTATTCGGGCAAAATCATCCGTATCTTTAGCAACCACCTTTAGAAGGTAATCTGCTGAACCCGCCATTAAATGGCATTCTAAAACATTGGGAATTAACAACACCTCTCGCTCAAACGCATCCAACACTTCATCCGCCTGACCAGATAAAGTTATTTCTACAAAAACGGTAGTTGGTAATCCTACCAATCTATTGTTTAATAAAGCCACATAATTTTTAATAACACCAATTGAATGAAGTCTTTGCACTCTTCGATGACAGGCAGATGGGCTAAGATTTATATTCTCTGCTAAATCTGCATTTGAGGTTCTTCCCTCCTTTTGCAATACACTGAGAATTCTTCTATCTATGCTGTCTAATTGAAGGTTAACCACATTAAGCTCCTAATTGATAAGATAAGTATATTAAGGCAACTCACCTTTCAAAACATATTTCAAAATACTAACAACTTGTTCTGGTGTTTCAGTAACAGCTAGCGCAGCGGCATCCACCTCTTTTAATGCATGTGATATATCCAAAGCATGCATAATAATTAGAGATTTCCCTAAAGCAGCTGCATAACCTGCGTCAAAAGCGGCATTCCATTGTTTATATTTTTCTCCAAACCTCACCACAACTAAGTCTGATTCTTTTATTCCTGCTCGAATCCTAATTGAATTTATTTGCGCACTTTTTTTATCATGCCAATATTTATTATCTTCCGGTCCTAAAATATCCACACCACAATCATCTGAGGCCGAATGATTTGTGACTGGAGCATTAAAAGAAATCTCTAATCCTTTTGCTCCTTGGATGATTTTATCACGCCAGTCTGTATGGATTTCCCCTGATAAATAAACTTTCATTAAAAATTACTCCACAAATGTTGCTTTAACCCTACGAGTACCCGCAGAGCTACTCTGTTCTTTACCTATTTTAAATTGTCCATAATTCGATAATATCGAACAATTATCAACATGAGGACCACCGCAAAGTTCTTTACTCCAAACCTTCCCCATTTGATCCTCTATGGAATAAACCTTTACGATTTCTGGATATTTTTCCCAAAAACTACCCTCAACTCCTTCTGCATAAGCTTTATCTTTTGCCATTTCAGAAACTGTCACTAATGCTGCTGCTTCAATTCCGTCATTAACATACTTTTCAACAGCACATTTTTCTTCATCTGTCATCTTTAAATCATGACTGAAATCAAATCTAATTCTTTCTGCCGTAATATTACTTCCTTTTTGATGCACATGACTTCCCAATACTTCGCGTAATCCAGCTAACATTAGATGAACTGCTGTATGGAATGCAGTCGTTTTTTCAGAATTATCAGCCAACCCCCCTTTAAACTTTCCAGCAGCTGCTGTGGCAGACATTTTTGAATGCTCATTAAAAGATTTTTCAAATCCATCAATATCTTGGATTTCTAAATTCCGTTCTTTCAAAATCTCTTCCGTCAACTCCTTAGGAAACCCGTACGTTTGATAAAAATTAAATGCATCAACACCCGTAACAGTTTCTTCTCGATCTATATGTTTTAATATTTCCCTTTCACCAGATATAACAAGTTTCTGAAACTTTGCTTCTTCTTTCAGGATAGAATTTAATATCACTTCCCTTTGTGTTTGTAGTTGTAAATAAGATTTAGCATCATCCAAAAATGCAGTTATAACCTTTCCCATAAAGGATCCTTTTATACCTAAACCCATCGCAGCTCGCATTGCTCTTCTAATTAAGCGGCGTGTTATATACGAAGCATCTTGATTTCCAGGATGAACACCATCTCCCACGAGAAATGTAGCAGCTCTACAGTGATCTAAAACGATACGGAATGCTGATAGATTTTCCTCATAAGACTTTCCAGATAATTCTGTTAATACCTTTTTTGGTGATTGGAAAAACGGTGTATTGTACACATCACGATCTGAATTAACAGCTGCACATATTCTTTCAAGACCACCACCATAATCAATATTTGGTTTATCAAGAGCAGCGAAGTTATTTTCGCTTATTTTCTGATGAGACATAAAAACATTATTACCAATTTCCAAAAACCTTCCAGTATCGCTAGCCGGATGGTCCATTACATCACCATTAGGTTCAAAATCAAAAAACATTTCACTATCAGGACCACCCAATTCTCCAATCGGCATATTTTTTGGTTGCCCCGATCTAGACCACCAATTCTCATTTGCATCATATAAAAATATACGACCACCTCTTGAGGTGCCATAAATTTCACCATCTTCTTCTATCTTTGGGTCTATATTTTTAGCTTTAAAAAGTTCTGTCCAAATCTGAATTGCTTCATCATCGCGATCAATGCCAACAGAAGGATCACCTTTAAAAACAGTTATATATAGATGATTGGGGTTTAAACCTAAAATATCTACTTGCCATTCAAAAATCCACTCTATTTGATGTTTTTTAAAATACACCGGATTAGCCTTTAAATCCCAGCGTCCAATCATTTCAAAAAATGTTAAATGAGAATTGTCACCGACCTCTTCGATGTCCCCAGTTCTGCAACATTTCTGTATATTTATAAGATCACTTCCAGATGGATGTGTCTCACCAAGTAAATACGGAACCATTGGTTGCATTCCAGAGCCTGTAAATAGAGTTGAGGGATCATTTTCTGGAACTAAACTAGCTGATGGGATTTCATACGCTCCCCTTTTTATCATAAATTCGGAATATGAAGTTCTTATTTGGTCAGGTGTCATAGTTATAATCTCATTATTGTTTCGTTACTGGCTTTATTTCCTTCTAAAGCAAGTTTCAAGAAGACACAAAAGCAGAAAAAAATATTGGTAAATTTAAGAAGCATATTCTTGCTTATACTATTATTAATAGCTAAAAGAAACTTACCTCGGGGAGCCCTTATAGGCTGAGATGCAATCTGCAGACCCGTATAACCTGATCCAGTTCATACTGGCGTAGGGAAGGTCGAGTCATCGCTCACCTAACCCACGATAACATAGGAGTATGCGATGATTAAAAATTTGATAACATCAGTATTGTTTTTATCAACGGCAACACTTTGCTTTGCAGACACTAATATCTTAAAAGTTTATACATATGACAGTTTTATATCTGATTGGGGCCCTGGACCCACTATCGAAAAGAAATTTGAAGAAACTTGTAAATGTGATTTACAATTTATTGGAGTAGGAGATGGTGCAGCTCTTTTGGCCAGAGTTCAATTAGAGGGAAAGCAAACAGAAGCTGATGTTATCTTAGGATTGGATACTAACTTAATAGCACGTGCAAAAGAAACTGGACTGTTTGCAAAGCATAATAAAACCTTAGACTTAAACTTGCCAATAACTTGGAATGATGACACATTCATTCCTTTTGATTGGGGATACTTTTCCTTTGTTTATAACAGCGAAAAGATAACCACAGCTCCAAAGAGCTTTATCGAACTAGCGGAGCGCTCTGACCTCAAAATAATAATACAAGATCCAAGAAGTTCTACGCCTGGTCTTGGTTTGTTACTATGGGTTAAGGCGGTTTATGGGGATGATGCAGGTAAAATCTGGGAAGGATTAGCTCCAAACATTCTGACTGTGACTAAGGGCTGGTCAGAAGCGTATGGTTTATTTTTGGATGGTGAAGCAGACTTAGTCCTGTCTTACACTACATCACCTGCTTACCATATAATTGCTGAAAATGACTTTTCTATAAAGGCTGCTATTTTTGACGAGGGCCATTATATGCAAATCGAAGTTGCTGGAAAAGTGTTGGGTAGTGATCAATCAGATTTAGCTGATAAATTTTTAGAATTTATGATTTCAGAAACATTTCAATCAATAATTCCCACGACAAACTGGATGTATCCTGTGATAAATTTAAAATCAAACTTGGACAAAGCTTTCTTATCACCCATATCAAAAAACAAATCATTAATTTTTGATCCAAAGACTGCTCAAGAGATCAGAGGGCCGGCATTAAATGAATGGTTAGAAATATTAAGCAAATAAAAATAACAAATGTTTTAGGATGGGTCTCCATGACCCTCCTAATATTCTTAACGTTTGGCACATTAGCAGTTGTTTTATTTTATTCTCATAATGATTTTAAATTAACCTCAAGTGATTTTAAGGTTATTAAATTTACAATTTATCAGGCGGTTATATCAGCCCTAATCAGTTCAATAATGGGAATGTTTTTAGCTAGATCCTTGATGAGACAATCATTTTGGGGCAAATCAATTTTAATTACTATTCTTGGTGCACCATTTATTTTGCCAACTATTGTGGCAATTTTAGGGATTATATCTGTATTTGGGCGGAATGGAGTTTTAAATAATATTTTAGGTCCATTAGGATTTAACACTCTAACAATATATGGTTTACATGGCGTTATAATTGCTAACGTTTTTTTTAATATTCCCCTCGTTTCCAGATTGCTCTTACAAGGTTGGAAAACTATACCAGCGGAACAGTTTAGATTGGCTGAAAGCCTCTGCTTTAATCAAAAAAATATTTTTTTTCTAATAGAACTACCAATGTTAAAATCAAGAATGCTTGGTATTTTTGCAGTTGTATTTCTAATATGTATATCTTCATTTGCAATCGCTTTAACACTCGGAGGTGGGCCTAAATCCACAACAATTGAATTAGCAATCTATCAAGCCTTTAGGTTTGACTTTGATTTGAGTAAAGCTGCCAATCTGGCTATTATACAATTTATATTATGTCTAGCACTTACAATAATGGTCCTATGGAAACAGCAAACTGAACCATTTCAAATTAGATTTGACCGTACAATTAATCGCTGGAATGTAGATAAAACAAGATTATTAGATTGGACTGTGATATGTATATGTTCAGTTTTTTTATTAACACCATTGGTAATGATTATTGCTGATGGCGCTTCAGCAATTCAATTAATAAACCTAGTCATATTAGTTGCCTTGGGTAAGTCTATTTTTGTTGCTGCAGGCGCTGTTATTATATGCCTCTTCTTAACCATCTCTCTTGGGCACGCTATTGTGTCCAGCCGGACCAATATACGCATTAAATGGCTTATGGAAGGAACTGGCTATTTTGTAATTGCCACATCTCCACTAGTAATAGGTACAGGTCTTTTTATATTTTTATATCCAATGCTAAACCCTACAAAATTTGTCTTACCCATTACTGGATTGGTAAACGCAATAATGGCACTACCTTTTAGTTTAAGAATTATTTTACCTGCGATGCAGAAAATTAATCAAGATTACGGCAAACTCTCGGATAGTATAGGATTAAATGGGATTCACAGATTTTTTAAACTAACCTTACCGCGCTTAAGAAACGAAATAGGCTTTGCAAGTGGATTGATAGCTGCGTTATCTATTGGTGATCTTGGAGTTGTTACATTATTCGCTTCACCACAGTCAGGAACATTGCCATTGACAATTTATCGATTAATGGGGAGCTATCAAATGGAAGCGGCAAAAGCAGCAGCATTAATACTATTGATAACTTGCTTCTCAATTTTTCTATTAGCTGACAAATTAGGAAAATCAAATGCTCTGCATAAATAATTTAATTGTAAAACTTAATTCTTTTCATTTAAGTATTAATTTTGAAATACGCCCTGAAACAATTACAGCTATCATTGGCCCATCTGGAGCAGGAAAATCAACACTGCTAGATGCTATAAGTGGTTTTAGTTCAGCTGAAAGCGGTACAGTTTTTTGGGGAGAGAAGTCTTTAGACAGTTTGGCACCCTCACTACGACCAATAACAATTGTTTTTCAAGATAATAATTTATTTCCACACTTAAGTGTTTATCAAAATGTCGCTTTGGGTTTAACCACAAAATTAAGATATCAGCCTAAATTTAATGATCAAATCAATAAGGCTTTGTTTAATGTTGATATGTTAAATTATTCAGAGAAGTACCCATCACAATTATCTGGCGGGCAAAAAGGAAGAATTGCTCTTGCTCGTGCATTAGTAAGGAAAAAACCATTGTTACTACTGGATGAGCCTTTTTCAGCTTTAGGGCCCGCACTTAGGAAGGAGATGTTAAATTTAGTCAAAAGTATTTCCACAGAAAATAAACTCACTGTATTAATTGTTAGTCATGATCCAAAAGAGCTCATTGGTGTATGCGAAAACGTTATTATTGTTGCAGAAAATGAAGCAACTGGACCATATAATTTGCAAAATATACTTATGAAACCACCCAAGTCCTTAAACGAATATCTTTAGATTTAAACTGTAAGAAACTATGTCTAAACTTTGGGTTGTTTTCGTTTTATTGGGGCCCATAGTCTTTTATTAGTAAAGTATAGCAGTACCGCTAAAAGGCTTAAAAGCATTACAGCAACTATTCCCATAGTCTTTCTTGCCATCATCTTCGGTTCAGCCGTCCACATAAGAAATGCTGAGACATCCTCTGACATATGATGAACTGTATTAGAATGATCATCACGATATTCAACAAGCCCATCCTCTAACGGAGGTGGCATTGAAATCCATCCACCTGGAAATGCTGTATTTTCATAAAGTATTGCATCAGCCTCTTCCTTTTCACGACCAGTATAACCACTTAGAATAGAAGCTATATATTCAGCGCCTCCCATCCCTTTAATTATTTGATTTATTCCCAAACCATAGGGTCCGTGAAAACCCGCTCGAGCTTTTGCCATCAAAGACAAGTCAGGAGCACTTAACATACCTGAGCTAGGAAATTTATCAGACGGGATAGCCGATCTTTCATCGTCAAGCTCAGGATCAAACACATCAAATTGTTTTGCGTAAGCTTTTACCTGATTAATTTCCAAACTTGGACCACCAGTGTCTCCTAATGTTCTAAAAGCAACATGCTCTAAACCGTGGCAAGAAGCGCAAACCTCTGTATATACTTGTAAACCTCTTTGTAATTGGTGTTGATCAAAACGTCCAAAAGGTCCTTCAAAACTAAATTCAAAATCTTCAATATGTTGTTTTGAGGATCCCGCAGCTAGTAAGTTCGTTGTGAAACCTAAGCCAATAATTAATGCAAATGTGATATTTCTTATCATAATATAATTTCTCTATTAATCCTATTCAGCGGGTTCAGGTTTTGGTGGATAATGAGCGTCAAAATCCTCCTCGATAGTCGCTGGAACAGGCAAAGGTTTCTCCATTACACCAAGAAGTGGAAGAATTATTAAAAAATATGCAAACCAGTAAGCAGAACCTATCAAGGCGATTACACCATAAATACCTTCAGCTGGCATTGCACCACACCACATTAGAACAAGAAAATCTATGCCCAACAACCAAAACCACCACTTAAAACTAGGTCTATATCTGCCAGAACGAACTGAGGAAGTATCCAACCAAGGTGCTAATACCATAACAAATATTGCACCAAACATAGCCGCCACTCCAAAAAACTTTGCATCAACAATACCTCCAGTAAGAAAACTTACCAACTGTACAGCCCATACATCTGCAGTAAAAGCCCTTAAAATTGCATAAAAAGGTAAATAATACCATTCAGGAACTATATGTGCTGGGGTAACCAATGGGTTAGCCGGAATATAATTATCAGGGTGTCCAAGGTAATTTGGCATAAACCCTACTAAACCAAAGAACAAAACTAATATTACTGCTAAGGCAAAAATATCCTTTATTACATAGTAGGGAAAAAATGGGACAGTGTCTTTTTCAGCTTCCGCCTTAGAACCTCTGCGAACCTCAACGCCCGTTGGGTTATTATTTCCTGTAGTATGAAAAGCCCAAATATGAAGTATAACAAGTCCAGAAATCATAAATGGAAGTAAATAATGCAGACTAAAAAATCGATTCAAGGTAGCATTATCAACAGCAGGACCACCTAATAACCAAGTTTGCAAAGACTCCCCAATACCAGGTATGGCACCAAATAATCCAGTAATTACGGTAGCTCCCCAAAATGACATCTGTCCCCAAGGTAATACGTATCCTAAAAATCCTGTTGCCATCATTAGAAGATAAATTAACATGCCAATGATCCAGGTAACCTCTCTTGGTGATTTGTATGAACCATAATATAAACTACGAAATATGTGAGCATAAACGGCAATGAAAAACAAAGATGCTCCATTCATATGCAAATACCTAATTGCCCAGCCACCATTTACATCTCTCATAATATGTTCGATTGAAGCAAATGCTAAATCAACATGGGGAGTGTAATGCATTGCTAAGACAACACCTGTTATGATTTGCAGAACTAAGCATAACGTTAATAAACTACCCCAAATCCACATCCAATTTAAATTTTTTGGTGTAGGGACAGTTAAGGTTGCGTACATAACTCCGGCAATAGGTAAGCGGGAATCTAGCCATTTTTCGAATTTTGACTTTGGTTCATAATCATCGTGCGGGATACCTGACATTTTATATTCTCACTTACCCAAGTTTAATCGTTGTATCATTAATAAAAATTGCTAAAGGAACAGGTAGATTTTCTGGTGCAGGGCCCTTACGTATTCTCCCAGCAGTATCATAATGAGAACCATGACAAGGACAAAACCATCCTCCAAAATCACCAGCTCCATTTCCAAGTGGAACGCATCCAAGATGTGTGCAAACACCCATCATAACTAACCATTCGCCTTTTTCATCTAAAGTTCGATTTTTATCATCAGCATCTGCACCCGACACATTCGCATTTCTACCCATCCCATCAGGGAGTTCAGAAATTATTGTATCTCTAGCAAGATTAATTTCACTTTCAGTTCGCCGGCGAATAAAAACTGGTTTTCCTAACCACTTAACTGTGATTTGGGTGCCTGGTTCGATATCTGAAATATCAATTTCTACAGAAGAAAGGGCCTGAACATCTGCACTTGGATTCATTTGATTTATAAGAGGCCACACTGCTGCCCCAACTACAACGGCACCAGTTCCCCCCGTTGCGTAATACAAAAAATCTCGGCGAGTTGCCTGTTCGTCATCTTGTGACAAATGAGTTTCTCCTAAACTGATTACTTAATCAAAAATACCTAATCCAGCTAGTTGCACCTAACCTTTCAAAAGGTTTACTACAAGTCAAATACAAACGTCTACCGGACATTAGATCGCAGAGGAAATTTTTATGGCACTAAATCTACATTTAGCAGCTTATCAGACTGATTTGGCGCATAATTTAGGCTCAATGATTCGTCTATCTGCTTGTTTTGGGGTTACTTTAGACATTATTGGACCTTGTGGATTTCCACTTTCAGAAAAAAGCCTTAAGGAGGCATCCTTAGATTATGGTGAAAAATGTGAAATGATTTTACATTCAGATTGGTCAAACTTTAAAAAGACATCCACAAATAGAAGATTAATACTACTTAGTACTAAAGCAAAAAAAAATCTGTGGGACTTTGATTTTAATCTTAACGATACACTTATCATGGGTCGCGAAACACAAGGCGTCACTGATGAGGTTTATGGCCAATGCGATGCCTCAGTCACAATACCAATGCCTGGCGGTGGTCGGAGCCTAAATGTCGCCATCTCAGCAGGAATTGCAATTTCAGAGGCTATAAGAAAAATATCAACTAATAGCTATAAAAGTTAAATTTTATCAAAAAAAAATTGATACTATTATTAAAAATGACAATACTTTTTTTGTAAAAGGCTAATAAAAAGGAATCTAAATCTTGAAACCAAATTTTCTATTGGAGCAGGAATTAATTAATTCTGGAAATAATATAATAGCTGGAACTGATGAAGTGGGGAGGGGCTCCTGGGCCGGTCCAGTGACCGCAGCAGCAGTCATTCTTGATCCAAAAAAAATCCCAATTGGATTAAACGATAGCAAAAAACTACCCAAATCAATAAGAGAAAAATTATCAAAGGAAATAATGTCATGTGCATTAAAATACTCGATAATTCATATTGATGTACAAAAAATTGATACGTTAAACATTTTACAGGCTTCTATGTTGGCAATGCATGAAGCAGTAGAAGCCCTTGAAATCAATCCAAACCACGTGCTTGTCGATGGAAATAGGATACCTAAACAATTAAAATGCCCAGCAACAGCGATTGTAAAAGGGGATAGTTTGAGCTTATCAATTGCTGCCGCATCTATTATCGCTAAAGTTGCTAGAGACCAATTAATGGTGGATTTAGCGCAACACTACCCTCAATATGCATGGGAGACTAACGTAGGATACGGTACAAAAGCCCATATTGCTGGACTTTCAAAATATGGGATTACACCACATCATAGGGTTTCGTTCAAACCCATACACAATATGTTGTAGCAAGAAAAATATCTAACCTATTGATTTAAAAAAAGAATTGACGCCGAATCATCTTTGACTCATGTTGTGGTAAACAAAAAGCACGAAAAGTGCAGTCTGAGGCAGAAATGAAACAAGAACCAAAAACAGAAAAGCTGTGCGCTTTGCCACGAAATGAAATCATCGCTGGTGATTGTATATCAATAATGAATTCTCTTCCTGAAAATTCAGTCGATCTAATTTTTGCAGATCCACCCTATAATTTGCAATTAAAGGGAGATTTGCATCGCCCCGATTCTTCCAAGGTGGACGCCGTTAACAATGATTGGGACAAGTTTTCAAGCTTTGAAGCTTATGACAGTTTCACAAATAGTTGGTTGAAAGCAGCTTATAGGGTGTTGAAGCCAAATGGTGCAATTTGGGTTATTGGCAGTTATCACAATATTTTTAGAGTAGGCTCTAAATTGCAAGATATTGGGTATTGGATATTGAACGATGTTATTTGGCGGAAATCAAACCCAATGCCTAATTTCCGGGGAATGCGTTTAACTAACGCACATGAGACATTAATTTGGGCTGCGAAGTCAGAGAAATCGAAATATACATTTAATTACGAAGCTATGAAGGCAATGAACGAAGGTATTCAAATGCGTTCTGATTGGATAATACCAATTTGTAATGGTCACGAACGCTTGAAAAATAAAAATGGAGAAAAAGCACACCCAACGCAAAAACCTGAGGCTTTGTTACATAGAATAATTCTTTCTACAACAAACCCTGGTGACGTAATTTTAGATCCATTTTTTGGTAGTGGGACAACTGGTGCAGTTGCAAAAAAACTTGGTAGGGATTTTATCGGAATTGAACGAGAAGAAGCGTACAGAATAGCAGCAAATAGGCGAATTAAAGAGGCGCGAAAATACGACCGTGAAGCTTTAGAAGTTACTCAATCAAAAAGGATGGAGCCAAGAGTTCCATTTGGGCAACTCGTTGAAAGAGGATTGCTTCAGCCAGGTGAAACTTTAGAAAGCTTAAATGGCCGTCATAAAGCAAAAGTTAGGGCGGATGGAACTCTAATTTCAACAGAAACTAAAGGATCTATACACCAGGTAAGTGCTGCTTTAGAAGGTGC
>Ga0209816_1002341_pt1 | contig 13536 bp, 14 predicted proteins | sample CoawatmetaG01DNA_FD_187509 | JGI IMG/M metagenome (GOLD analysis project Ga0209816, IMG submission 187509) | Marine microbial communities from the West Antarctic Peninsula - Coastal water metaG017-DNA (SPAdes) (version 2) | ecosystem: Environmental > Aquatic > Marine > Coastal ... | reverse complement strand
GCCAAGGCATAACCTTCATTAGTATCTTCTAATTCACCCTTTAGAATTTTTTCTTCTGAAAGAGGATTAGGTGCGTTCTTTGGATACATGCAAGAACTTCCTAAATTTATCAACCTTTTAACTTGTGCTTGATGTGCCGCAACAACAACATTTCTTCCAATGTCTAAATTCTTTAAAAAAAAATCTACTGGATTGTTAACACTTGCATTTATCCCTCCTATATGACCCGCAGTATGAATAATAAAATCTGGCTTCAGATTTTTAATATACTCTAGCAATAAATCAAAGTTAGTTAAATCTAACTCCTTTCTACTGGGTGCAAAAAAATCCCATTTAGATGACAATGGATTGCTAAGAATATTCTTACCTACCATTCCACTTCCACCTGTTAGAAATACCTTTGGTTTATTTTTATTTAATGCCAATTAACACTCCCATTAAGAAGATTTTTTTCATATTGAAAAAAAAATACTGATTATTCTTTACTAATGTGTATTTTGTATCCATGTTCTTTTAGTAAAGCATTACGCTTAGCTTTTTTTAAGTCTTCACGAACCATTTCAGTGCACATTTCTTGTACAGTAATCTCTGGCACCCAGCCTAACTCATATTTTGCTTTTTTTGAACTACCCAAAAGTGTTTCAACTTCTGCTGGTCTGAAGTAACGCTTATCGACTCTGAAAATAATATCGCCAACTTTTAATGCGGGGGCATTGTCCCCTTTAATAGATTCTACAATACCAACTTCATTCAACCCTTTGCCTTCAAAACGAATAGCAATACCAATCTCTAGCGCAGACCAATGAATAAACTGACGCACAGAATATTGAATGCCAGTAGCAATACAAAAGTCATTTGGTGAGTCTTGTTGTAACATCATCCATTGCATACGTACATAATCTTTCGCATGACCCCAGTCTCGTAAAGCATTGATATTACCCATGTAAAGACACTTATCCAAACCTTGAGCTATGTTAGAAAGTCCTCTTGTAATTTTACGGGTAGCAAAGGTCTCGCCACGTCTAGGGGACTCATGGTTAAATAATATTCCATTACAAGCATACATGCCATAAGATTCACGGTAGTTAATGGTAATCCAATAAGCATACATCTTCGCCACTGCATAAGGTGATCTTGGATGAAATGGAGTAGTTTCTGTTTGTGGGATTTCTTGCACCTCTCCAAAAAGCTCAGAGGTTGATGCTTGATAAAAACGAGTTTTCTTTTCAAGGCCCACAAAACGAATTGCTTCTAGCAATCTTAGCGTGCCCATTGCAACAACATCTGCAGTGTACTCTGGCACTTCAAAACTTACTGCAACATGTGATTGTGCGGCCAAGTTATACACTTCATCAGGCTTTATTTCTTTTAGTATTCGAGTTAGATTAGAGCTATCTGTTAAATCACCATAGTGTAGATATAAACTTGGATTTTCATCATGAGAATCTTGGAAGATATGGTCAATACGCTCGGTATTAAATGAGGAAGATCTTCGCTTTATACCATGCACATCATAACCTTTTTTTAATAAAAACTCCGCAAGATATGATCCATCTTGTCCAGTTATTCCAGTTATTAATGCTACTTTTTTATTTGCCATATTTAATCTTTAAAATAATCCTTTACATACTTGTGCACTTGCTTACTCTCTAACAACTCGTTAATAGTGAGCCATTGGTATTCGTTGTGTTGTTCGGTTGGGAGATTAAGTGTCTCCTGTATTTCAATTTCATAAGCTAAATCAACGTAATGTGTTGATACATCTTGATAGATACTGTCATCATAAAAATGTTCGAACACACCTATAAATCTAGGCATTAATTTTAACTCAATATTGAGCTCATCTTTAGCTAAACGAATCATTGCATCATCAATTGTTTCGTTTTTATAAACCCTACCACCAGTTGTAAAGAGATAACCTTGTGCAGGCTTGTTTATACGCTTACCTAATAGGATTTTGTTGTCTTTTTTAATGAGCAAGTCAATTGAAATAAGTGGGGTCGATCTTATGACTGTTTTAAAAGTTTGATCGTCAAGCATTAATTCTTATCCCTACCGTATACATCTTCAAATCTGACTATATCATCTTCCCCAAGATAGCTGCCACTTTGTACTTCGATAATTTCTAGTAGTTCACTGGTTTGATTTTCTAGAGCATGGGTAACACCAAGTGGGATATAAGTGGATTCACCCTTGTTAAGGATAAATGTTTTTTCACCATTAGTGACAGTGGCCGTGCCTCTAACCACCACCCAATGTTCTGAACGCTTGTGATGCATTTGGAGTGAGAGCTTGGCGCTGGGTTTAACGTGTAATCTTTTTACCTGGAAGTACTCACCTGATTCAATAGAATCATACCAACCCCATGGTCGATAAACTTTACGGTGAGCGTTACTTTCACACCGACCACTAGCTTGCAAAGATTCAACGATATTTTTTACCTCTTGAGCTTTATCTTGGTTAGCAATAAAGGTTGCATCAGGTGTGTCTATAATAATCAGATTATCCACACCTATAGCTGCCACCATGTGGTGATCAGCATTAATGAAGGTATTAGTAGTATCTTGAGTAATAACATCACCTTTAATGACATTACCTTGGCTATCTTTTTTGCCAATATCATAAAGCGCTGGCCAGGAACCAATATCGCTCCACTTTGCATCCAGTGGAACAACCACAACATTGTTAGATTTTTCCATAAGAGCGAAGTCAATAGAGTCTGATGGAGATGATTCAAAAGCTTGTTTATCTAGGCGAATAAAGTCTAGGTCTTTCACGGCATTATTAACAGCGTTATTAACTGCTATAACGATATTAGGTGCGTGTGTTGTAAGCTCGTCAACAAAGGTACATGCCTGGAACATGAATATGCCAGAGTTCCATAGATAGTTGCCCTGCTCTAAGTAAAATTGAGCAGTTTTTAGATCTGGCTTTTCAACAAACTCTTCAACCTTGAAGGTACCATTGCAGTTATCTTTTGATGATTTGATGTAGCCATAGCCAGTATTGGCATCAGTTGGCACAATGCCAAAAGTAGCTATCTTACCATTTTTCGCCTGTTGGTTTGCTATGTTAATTACCTTATGAAAAGCATCAACATCTTGAATGACATGATCAGCTGATAAAACCAGTAGTGTCGAATCGTCTGAATCTTTTAATGATTGCAGTGCTGCAGCGGCTATTGCAGGAGCGGTATTTCTGCCAACAGGCTCTAATAATATTGTTGGGTTCTTAATGCCAATTTGCTGACACTGATCTGCGACTAAAAAACGATGATCGGCATTGCAAATGATAATCAAATCTGCAAGGTTATCTAATCCATTAAGACGCAGGATGGTGTCTTGCAACATGGTGTTATTGCCCACCAATGGTAAATATTGCTTAGGATGTTGTTTACGAGATAGCGGCCAAAGGCGCAAACCCGAACCACCTGAAAGAATAACTGGAACTATATTCATTTGATTAATTCTTTTTAAATTATGTATTTAGTTTATTTAACTCAATCTGAGTTAAATAAATCTCTTGAATAGACCTTAGTTTTAACATCGTTTAATTCATCTACCATTCTATTAGCAACAATAACATCACTAATTTTCTTGAAATCATCTAAGTTACCAATCACTTTACAGTGGAAGAACTCATGCTCATTCTGCTCTTTAAGTAGTGGCTCATAGATAACCACTTCAATGCCCTTAGCTTTAATACGTTTCATAATACCTTGAATGCTTGATGCTCTAAAGTTATCACTTCCACTCTTCATGATGAGACGATGGACACCCACAACTTTAGGATTCTTACTAATAATAGAATCTGCAATAAAGTCTTTACGCATTGAGTTAGCCTCAACAATAGCAGTGATTAAAGCATTGGGTACGTCCTTATAGTTTGCTTTGAGTTGCTTAGTATCTTTAGGGAGGCAGTAACCTCCATAACCAAAGGATGGGTTGTTGTAATGTGGTCCAATTCTTGGGTCAAGGCCAACACCTTCAATGATTTGTTTAGAGTCTAAGTCATGAGCTTCAGCATATGAGTCTAGCTCATTAAAATAAGAGACTCTCATGGCAAGATAGGTATTGCTAAAAAGTTTTACTGCTTCTGCCTCAGTAGAGCCTGTAAATAAAACATCAATATCTTCTTTGATAGCCCCTTCTATTAGAAGGTCTGCAAATTGCATAGCCCTATCTGATATTTCACCGACAATAATACGTGATGGGTACAGGTTGTCATGAAGAGCCGAACCTTCTCTTAAGAACTCTGGAGAGAATATGATGTTGTCAGTATTAAACTTATCTTTAATACTTTGTGTATAGCCAACCGGAACGGTTGACTTAATGATCATTATAGCCTGAGGATTAATACTGATAACATCTTGTATAACTGCTTCTACTGAAGCAGTGTTAAAGAAGTTATTAGAAGTGTTGTAATCAGTAGGTGTTGCAATAATAACAAAGTCAGCATTTTTATAGGCTAGTTCTTTATCTAGGGTAGCGGTCAGGTTCAACTCTTTATTTGCTAGGAAATCTTCAATTTCTCTATCCACGATAGGAGAGATTTTATTATTAAGTTTTTCAATCTTCTCAGGGATAATATCAAGAGCAATAACGTCATGATTTTGGGACAGGAGAATAGCGTTGGAAAGGCCAACATAGCCGGCTCCAGTTATGGTTATTTTCACGTTACCACACTATTATTTTCTATCAAATGGCACATTGTATGTCCAATAACAATATGCATTTCTTGAATACGCGGTGTATCTTGTGCAGGTACAACTAAATTGATATCACATAGAGTATTCATCTCACCGCCATCTCGGCCACTAAATCCTATTGTTTTACACCCTATTTTTTTTGCTAACTTTAACGCATTAATAACATTGATACTAGTTCCACTAGTGCTTATACCAATGACTACATCACTTTCATTTGCTAACGCCTCTAATTGCCGATCAAATATATGATGATAGCCATAATCATTACCAATTGAGGTAAGTATTGAGGTATCAGTGGTAAGTGCAATAACTGGTATACCTTTGCGCTCTAATTTATATCTTCCAACAAGTTCTGCAGCTATATGTTGAGCATCAGCTGCACTACCGCCATTACCAAAGATTAAAATTTTTCCACCATTATTAAGACTTACAACACATAAATTAGCTGCAATTTCAAGCGGAGCAGCGATGCATTCCAGCGTTGCTTGAGCTATTTTTAGATGTTCACTGAATTCAGATTGAATAATTGATTGCATGATTAATTCCCTTGTTGGATTTTCTCAATGGTTTTTGTTGTGCTCTTTCCATCAATAAATTGTACTAGTTTTAACTCATCAGCAATATCTTGGCCAACTACTAATTTTCCTTCATAATCACCGCCTTTAACTAGAATATCTGGTTTTACAGCTTTAATCAAATCATAAGGTGTATCTTCGTCAAAGATAATCACATAATCAACGGCTTCAAGTGCTGCCATAATGTAAGCACGATCTTGTTCTAAATTGATTGGGCGATCCGCACCTTTTAAGACTCTAACCGACCTATCAGAATTAAGCCCAACCATTAGCACATCACCAAAACTTTTTGCTTCTTCAATGTACCTCACATGCCCAGCATGAAGTAAATCAAAACAGCCATTGGTAAAAACAATTCTCTTGTCTCTAGACTTAAGCTCTGAACTCAAAGCGGTAATTTCATCAATAGTTTTTATATGTGCATCACTAGTTGACTGGTTAAGGCTAGATTCATACTCAATAATTTCATTTAGCGTTGCTGTAGCACTTCCAACCTTGCCAACAACAACGCCAGCAGCTAGATTAGCGAACTTAACCGCCTCATCAATATTTAATTCACAAGAAAGGGCAAAACCAAGTGAGGCTAGCACTGTATCTCCAGCACCAGTCACATCAAACACTTCTCTAGTTTGAGTAGGGTGATTTCGTAACCCTTTGTCATCATAAATTGCAACACCTTGTTCGCTTAAAGTAATGAGTGAAACATCTAACTCACATTCTTCTTTAAGTTTTTTTATGGCACAAGCAAGGCTCGCATCATCAAAAATATTAACCCCTGTTGCCTTAACAGCTTCTTTTTTATTTGGCGTTAATAAATAAGCACCTTTGTATTTTGCATAATCCAAACCTTTAGGGTCAACAAGAATTTTAACCGAGTGTTGTTTGGCAATTGAAATGAGTTGTTGTGTAAGATCATTTGTCAGAACTCCTTTACCATAATCAGAGAGTAGCACACAGTCATAAGCTGTAATATTTTTGCCAAAACTTGAGAGAATTGCTTGTTGTGAAGTTTCGCTAATATCTTCTGAATTTTCTTGATCATAACGAACCACTTGCTGTTGTGCAGCAATAATTCTGGTTTTTTTGGAGCCAATTCTTCCATTCTCAACTATAAGATTATGAATGTCAATATTGATGGCAGAAAGGAGCGATTTTAGTTCAGTGGAAACATCACATTCTCCTATAACACTAATCATCTCAACCTGTGCACCTAGAGCTTTTAAATTATTAATGACGTTGCCAGCACCGCCAAGTACGGTACTTTGGTTATTAACATTAACAATAGGCACAGGCGCTTCAGGTGAAATACGTTCAGAAGATCCCCACAAATAGTAGTCAATCATCAAATCACCAATAACTAAAATTCTAGGATGATTATTTTGCAAAGAAATCATAAATTTTCAGTGCCATGTAGGCGCTTAATTTCAGGAATATAAGACTTAATTCCTTGCTCTAATGACACCTTTGGATCGAAGCCTAAATTATCTTTAGATGTGCTAATATCTGCCTGAGTGTGCATTTGATATCCACTATATGGGTTAGGGAAATACTCTGTACCTAGTTCAGTTCTTAATTCTTTTTGCAAAATATCAGTAATCTCTTGGAAACTTCTTGGAATACCTGTGCCTATATTATAAGTACCATTTCTCTTAGGACTGCAGGCCTTGATATTGGCTTGTACCACATCATCAATGTAGATAAAGTCTCGTGATATTTGAGATGAATTTTCAAATAGGCGTGGCGCATTGCCGTCTAAGATTTGATGGCCAAGCTGGATTATCATAGACGACGTATTGGCTTTGAAATATTCTCTTGGGCCGTAGACATTAAAAAACCTTAGCCCAATTATTGTCAAATCTGGATTTTCCATTGCATATCGAATCGCAATCTGGTCCATAACGTATTTACTATACCCATAAGGGTTTTCAGGGCTCTCTTTGCCTACAGTTTGGGGAGAAGATAGGCTACCATATGTTGCTGCTGAGCTAGCATAGACCAGTACAGATTGATCTTTTTTAGCGATTGCTAATAAGTCATAAAATGAATTAACATTCGTCTTCATTATGATTTCTTGATCGTATACCCTCGTATCTGAAATTGCAGCATGATGAAAGATGAAATCAAATTTATAATCATCTAGTAAAGATAAATCATCTTTATTATTAATGTTTCCACAGATAATATCACCTCTAAAGCCGATCAAGTTTTTGTAATGACCAAAACTCTGCAAGTTGCCGTTAGCAAGAGTAGCCTCGCTTCTAAAGCAATCGAAAACCACTACACGAGAATTAGGGTAATATTTTTGAAAATAAAAAGCCAGGCTGCTGCCAATAAATCCAGCACCACCTGTGATTAAAATGGTTTTTTGGTTAAATTTTATGTTGCTATAATTCATAAGATTATGTAATGATTTGAATGCTTTCCTTGATGGATTCTAATATAAATTTAGCCTTGGTATTCGTCTCATCAACACTATGTCCACTTTTTACTATGATGGTATTATTAACTCCAGCAGCACTTGCAGCAATAATATCCGCTTCTTTGTCGCCAATTACCCATGAATCTTCCATATTTATATCATATTTATCACTAGCCTCAAGGAACATGCCTGGTTGAGGCTTTCGGCACTTACAATTTGACTTTGGACCATGAGGGCAAAAAAATACATCTAAAATATCAATATCTCGTTTATCAAACTGCGCTAACATCCACTTGGTTAATATATGAAAATCTTCTTCTTGATAATATTCTCTATCAATACCTGACTGATTAGTTACAACAATTAGTTTATATCCTAGTGATTGAAAATTCTTGCAGGCTTCAAATATGCCGTCAATAAATTTAAAATCCTTTCTTTTGTGAAGGTATTCCACCTCTTGATTAATTACACCATCTCGATCCAAGAAAATTACCTTCATAATATTTCATTCAATATAGACTGCATGAAAGAATTGTATGTTTTAGCAAAACTCCTTTTAAGACTATTTAATCCGTTAGGATAAAGCTTAGTATTATCGACTGCTAAAGGCAAATATTGCTTAGAATGTTCTGTGCGAAATAAGGGCCAAAGGCTTGATCCTGAACTACCCAAAAAGATAACTGAGGTTATTTGCATTTAAGATTCATAATCAATAGTTCAATAAATATCATTTTTCAAATGGTTAATATTGATATGTTATAGTCTAGGCTTATTAAAGATGGTAATGGCTATTATCGGTTTTCATTAGCTATTTCTTCAGATTCAAGTTTAAGCGCATTAATCTCTTTTTTTAGTATTTCATATTCAATAACCTTTCTTTTAAGGAAGGAAAAAGTTAGCCTTGACTTCTCTTCAATTCCGCTAGGGGTAAGGAGGTACGCATAGCCCATTTTATTTGGATTATGAGCAAAACTTGTTAGTTTTATTAATCCCCTCTCAGTCAGTTTTTTCATGCAGTAGTTTACCTTACCCAGACTCACACCCATTTCCATAGAGAGCTCTCTTTGGGTGAAGTGAGGGTTTGACTCTAGCTTACGAAGTAGATCAAGGCGTATATCTTGTTTGTTCATTAGTATATGAAAAAAGTAAAAAGTCAAAAATTAGGCACGCTACCGCTGTATCTTGCAATTGTATTTACAAGAAAAATCTTACAAAAAGTATATTGTATCACTTATATTAGTTAATGTTCAACAATTGAACAACTTCACTTATCTTCACAGCACAGGGTATCTTAAAATAAATCAGTGAGTATATTTTATGGCTAGTGCATTTTTTTATTTCTTAATTATGCTCTATAATAAAACATAGTTTTTTATACAGGTAGCTAAATAATAGTGCTAGCTTTAATCTATAAAATTTATTCTTCTACTTATGGCGTAAGCTTTATTGGTAGACACTCTTATTACAATGTATATCTCTTAATTTTGATCAACCTATGAATATTATCTGCATGAAATGGGGCAGTAAATTCTCACCAGAATATGTAAACCGTCTATACGCAATGGTCTCTCGAAATATGGATTCCAAGTTTAGATTTGTCTGCTTCACTGAAAATAGCATAGGTATAAGGCCCGAAGTAGAGATACAAAGTCTCCCAGAGCTAAAACTTCCAGCTGGATCGCCAGAGCGCGGCTGGAGGAAGCTCACTGTATTTAAAAAAGATTTTGGTGGCCTTTCTGGGCTTACGCTATTCCTTGACTTGGACGTAGTCATTGTTGGAAAATTAAATGCATTCTTTAGTCAGCCCGGTGATTTTTTGATTGCGCACGACAAAAAAAGCCCAAAGAAGAGGGAGGGGAACTCCTCAGTATTTAGGTTCGAGATTGGAAAATACACGCACATACTTAGCTACTTTGAGAAGAACTCTGAAAAAGTAAAAAATGAGGTGCGCCATGAGCAGGCCTATTTATCACGCGAAATTGATAAACTAGGGAGCCTAGAATACTGGCCAGATGATTGGGTCCCGAGTTTTAAGTATAAATGCTGCCCTTCCTGGATTAAATCTTGGTTCGTTGCCCCTTCAATACCTTTAGGGACTAAAATTATCCTGTTCCATGGCCTACCCAATCCGCCTGAAGCAATTATAGGTCGAAGTGGTAAATGGTACCGGCACATTCAGCCATCTCCATGGATCAAAGACTACTGGACAACTAATGCATAAAAACAAAAAAACAAAAATGAAAGGAATTATTTTGGCTGGTGGATCCGGCACGAGGTTATATCCCATTACCAAGACTATATCTAAGCAGTTAATGCCCATTTATGATAAGCCAATGATTTATTATCCATTGTCAGTGCTGATGCTTTCTGGTATTCAAGAAGTACTTATTATCTCTACCCCTGAAGACCTGCCAAGGTTTGAGCAACTCCTTGGTGATGGCTCTGATATTGGTATGAAGTTTGAATACATTGTTCAGCCCTCTCCTGATGGTCTCGCTCAAGCCTTTATCTTGGGCAAGGATTTTATTGGTGACGACGATGCCTGTTTGATTCTAGGGGACAACATCTATTTCGGCCATGGCATGACTGATATGTTGGCTCACGCTGTATCAAATGCTAAAGATAAAAACATGGCAACCGTGTTCGGTTATCACGTTAGAGATCCTGAACGCTATGGGGTGGTTGATTTTGATCAAACTGGAAAGGCGCTTAGCATTGAAGAGAAACCAAAAACTCCTAAAAGTAATTACGCAGTAACCGGTCTTTACTTTTATCCTAATGATGTCGTTAAGAAGGCTTGTAAAGTTGTGCTCTCTTCTAGAGGCGAGTTAGAGATTACCACGCTTAATCAAATGTATCTGAATGAAGAGCGCCTAAGTGTTGAGCTTTTGGGTAGGGGCTATGCCTGGCTTGATACTGGAACACACGAGAGTCTATTAGAAGCCTCAACCTTTATTGAAACCATCGAGAGAAGACAGGGCTTAAAAGTAGCTTGCATCGAAGAGATTGCCTTTGAGAAAGGCTACATTAATAAAGGACAGCTCATAGAACTAGCGCAGCCCTTAGCTAAGAATCAATACGGGCAATACTTACTCAGACGCGCAGAGGAAGTCAATTGAAGTTTACCCCTCAGTCAATTGCAGATGTAATACTCATTGAGCCCACTATTCATGTTGATGACAGGGGCTACTTTGTAGAAACCTTTAGGCAAGATCTGCTTGAAGAGGCTATCGGATACAAGGTTAACTTTGTGCAGGATAATGAATCCAGATCCACTAAGGGCGTACTTAGAGGCCTTCACTATCAATTGCCGCCTAATACTCAGGCTAAACTCGTAAGAGTGATTGAAGGTAGTGTCTTGGATGTGGCGGTTGATATTAGAAAATCTAGCTCTACATTTGGTCATTATGTGGCAGTTGAGTTAACAGGCGATAATAAACACCAGCTATTTGTACCGCACGGCTTTGCCCACGGCTATGTTGTAGTAAGTGATAGCGCAACCTTTGCTTATAAGGTTGATAATTACTATGCACCTGAGTATGATCGGGGCATTGCTTTTGATGATGAGCAGCTTAAAATTGATTGGCAATTATCAGCAGAGAATCTGCAGCTCTCAGACAAAGACAGGGCCCACCCATCTTTGGCCAATGCCAAAGATTTATTTGAGTAGCTGATAGTCATGAGAATACTCGTTACCGGCAAGAATGGCCAATTAGGCAGATCTATTCAGAAGCTATTTAATGCTGATACCAAAATAGGCAACAATCAAAGCCCTAATGATTTTATCTTTGTTGGTAGAGAAGAGCTAGACTTAAGCAGTGAAAGCAGTATCAGTCTCTACTTTGATAATAATAAGTTTGATATTATCATTAACTGCGCAGCCTTCACGGAAGTAGATAGAGCAGAGCAAAAGGCAGAGTTAGCAGACCAGATTAACCATCTAGCAGTAAAGCAACTTGCAATCATTGCGAATAAGCAGCGAGCAAGGCTAATACACATCTCTACGGACTATGTCTTTGATGGAGAGAGTGATAAGCCTTACTTAGAAAAAGATACGTCCAATCCAATCAACGTCTATGGCAGAACCAAGCTCGCTGGAGAAAAAGCACTGCAAACAGTGATGCCAATGAATGCTCTGGTTATTAGAACCAGCTGGCTTTATTCTGAATATGGGAATAACTTTGTTAGCACCATGCTAAGATTAGGTAGAGAGCGAGATGAGTTAAGCGTGGTTAGTGATCAAGTGGGCTCACCTACATATGCTGCTGATTTAGCAGGCTTAATATTAGAAATTATAAGGCATAATAAATTTAGAGATGAAGGTCAATCGACCCAAATTTATCATTACTCAAGTGAGGGAGAGATAAGTTGGCATAGGTTTGCTAAAGAAATCTTTAAAATAGAAAAGATAGCATGTGAAGTGAATCCTGTTACAACGCAACAATATCCAACGCCTGCCAAAAGGCCGAAAAACACAATAATGAAAAAGGATAAAATAGTTAAGGTATTTAACATAAAAATATCTAATTGGAAGTCTTCTCTTAACACTTGTATGAAAATATTAAAGCAAAAACAATGACTTCAAAAAAACTACTCATCACTGGTGGTGCAGGCTTCATTGGATCTGCTGTTATCCGTCATATTATTAATAACACCAATCATAGTGTTATTAATGTTGATAAGCTCACCTACGCAGGCAACTTAGAATCTTTAACCTCAATTGAAAGCGATGCAAGATACACATTCGAGCAAGTGGATATTTGTGATGCAAATGAGATCAAACGTGTATTTAATGAGCATCAACCAGACATTGTGATGCATCTGGCTGCTGAGTCACATGTAGATAGATCGATTAATGGCCCTGGTGAATTTATTCAAACCAATATTGTTGGCACTTACGTTCTATTAGAAGAGGCTAGAGATTATTGGTCTAATCTAGATAGTGACAAGAAAGGTAACTTTAGATTCCATCATGTATCAACGGATGAGGTCTATGGTGATTTAGAGGGAACGGATGATCTGTTTACTGAAGATACGCCTTATGCTCCTAGCTCACCTTACTCTGCTGCTAAAGCAAGCTCTGATCACTTGGTGCGTGCGTGGCAGCGTACTTTTAAACTCCCAACTCTAATAACGAACTGCTCAAATAATTACGGACCCTATCAGTTCCCTGAAAAACTTATTCCATTAATTATTCTCAATGCACTAGAAGGTAAGCATTTACCAATTTACGGTAATGGTAAACAAATACGCGATTGGCTCTATGTCGATGACCATGCAAGAGCACTGCTCCATGTAGCACTAACTGGAGATATTGGTGAAACATACAATATTGGTGGACATAATGAACTGCAAAATATTGAAGTGGTTAAAACTATCTGCAATATCTTAGATGAATTAGTGCCAAGTAAGCTTGATGGAATTAAACAGTATGAGCAGCTTATCGCCTATGTAGGCGATAGAGTAGGACATGATGTTAGATACGCCATTGATGCAACTAAGATAGCCAATGAACTTAATTGGACGCCAGATGAGACATTTGTAACAGGCATTAAGAAAACTGTCCAATGGTATTTAGATAACAAAACCTGGTGTAAGAATGTACAAGATGGGAGTTATAAAAGAGAGCGTTTAGGAGTTTTAATAAAATGACGACAAAACATCTAGATATTGGATGTGGCTCTAATCCAAGAAATCCATTTGCTTGCGATGAATTGTATGGTGTTGATATTATCAAACAAGAAGTAAGCGATTTTATTTATGAACAATGTAATGTTGTGCTTGAGCCTCTTCCTTTTAAAGAATCCACCTTTAACTCTGTATCAGCATATGAT
>Ga0209816_1002340_pt1 | contig 13538 bp, 7 predicted proteins | sample CoawatmetaG01DNA_FD_187509 | JGI IMG/M metagenome (GOLD analysis project Ga0209816, IMG submission 187509) | Marine microbial communities from the West Antarctic Peninsula - Coastal water metaG017-DNA (SPAdes) (version 2) | ecosystem: Environmental > Aquatic > Marine > Coastal ... | reverse complement strand
TTACTACATAATGACAACGCTGTCAACTGGTAACAGCGTTGTTATTACTTTATTTATTACTTTATTCCTTAACCGTGTGCGCCTGTTGGGTTAGGGTTCTGCCAACCACCAAATGTTGCTGATAGTTGAATGTTAGTTGTGACTGATGGTGAAATGTATGCACCTAAAGTAGACATAGAGATTGCTCCACTAAGTCCAAAATAGTTACGTACTGTACCCATTGTCATTGCTGCGCCTGTTGCTGGTAATGCCATATTATGACTCCTATTACTGTAATTAACGTTAATCACAAACAATTCAATTGCTTGTATAGTTATTTATCTAAATGCTGTTGTAACTTATAGTAGTGTATTACTTATTTGTTTGTATTAAGGTGTATACTCAAATTCCGATGGTACTAGCTGTACCCATGTTGTTCCGTTGTATCCTTCAAACATTTTTGTTGTTGTATTAAAGAACAGTTGTCCTTCAACTGGAGAAGCTGGGCGAGTTGATTCAATGCCCTTTGGTAACACTAACGATGTATGTGTTGCTATGTTTGCAATGGCTGTAGTTACATATGATTCTGTTGCAACTGCATTGCTGTTAATATTAATTGATGTTGCTGTAAGAGCACCTAAATCTAAGCTGCCCTTTACAAGACTAGCATCTAATGCACTTACATCATTAACTGTATTTGGGCTTAATGTTATTGATCCTACTAAAATAAAAGAGTTTGTAGCTGAATCTTTAACAAGGCCTGCATAGCTAGTTGATCCAATCTTGCCCAAGAATCCAACGTCTGTTGCGGTTGATCCATCTTTGTTTAATATTAAAAGTGGGTCAGTTAACCCAACATCAGTGCTGATTATATTAGTAGTTTGTATTCCTCTAAAAGCCATTTTTGGATTCCTTAATTATATTAGTATTTATCTAATCGAACTGTAAGTCATAAAAAAAGCAGGGCTATTACACCCTGCTTTAGTTTTGTAATTAAACGTTAATTACTTAGCTTTAAGTTCTGCTACTTGTGCTGATAATTCCTTAACAGCTTCAATTAGTAGACCTGTAATGTTACCATATGCTACTGAATGGATTCCATTTTCATCTGTGTGTACTGCTTCTGGAAGAACTGCTTTAAGTTCTTGTGCAATAACACCAGTTGAAACTGAACCGTCTTCAATTCTTTCAAACGTTACACCACGGATTGCTTCAACGCGACCTAATGCACCATCAATTACTTGAACGTTAGTTTTTAAACTATCGTCTGAGTAAGCTGTGATATCACCAGTTGCTGTAAAGCTACCTGTGTAGTTACCGCTCATTAAGAACTGAGTACCACTTAGTGACATACCGTTGCCAGCTGTGTAAGTAGTATTAGTATCTGTATATGAAGTAATATACCCTGGTCCGTTAGTGAATTCACTAAGATTAGAGTAAGTAGTATTAGCATCATTTGCGTCTGCATATACTTTTGCTGCTGCAAGAGCTGCGTCTGCTTTAGTAGTTGCATCTGCACTAGCTGTAGAAGCTGCTGATGATGTAACACTAGCGATTGCTGAACTAAGTTCTGCGTCAGTTGCCATTGCATTTTGAATTTCAACTAATGTATCAAACGCTGCGCCTGCACCGTTAGTTACGTCTGAAACTGCACCTGCTCTAGCTGCGTTAGCTTTAGAAGTTGCGTCTGCACTAGCTGTTGCTACTGCTGCTGCTTCTGAGGCATCTGCATAAGCATCTGAAGTTACCATACGAGCAACGTCTTTCGACTCTGCTGTAGAAGCTGCTGTAGAGATTGCTGTTGCAATTTCCGCATCAGTGTAAGTTCTTGCTGCTGCGTCTGCACCACTTAGTGCTGCTTGAGTACCAGTATCAGTATATACTTTTCCATCTGCAAGTGCTGTATTTGCTTTAGAAGTTGCGTCTGCACTAGCTGTTGCTACTGCTGCTGCTTCTGATGCGTCTGCATAAGCGTCTGAAGTTACCATACGTGCAATGTCTTTCGCTTCTGCTGAAGCAATTGCTGCCAATTCGGCTGCGTCTGCTTTAGTAGTTGCATCTGTACTTGCATTGCTTGCTACTATAACGTCTGCTGCAATATATGCCGCTGTTACTGTAGAGTCTGCAAGAGTTGCTGATCCAGTTGCTGAAAGTAAAGCTGCGTCAGCTTTAGTAGTTGCGTCTGCTGCTGCTGCTACTTGAGCTGCGTCAGCTTTAGTAGTTGCGTCAGCAAGTGTTGTTGCAAGTTGCGAAGCATCTTGAGAATCAACATAAGATGTATTTGCTTTAGTACCAATTGCAGTTGCGTTAGTCGCAATTGCTGATACGTTAGATGCAATTTGTGTTGCATTATTTGCAACAGTGCTATTAGTTGATACAATTGAAGCTGCGTTAGTTGCAATGTTAGCTGTAACAGTTGCACTAAATGCTGCGTCGTTGCCTAATGCGTCTGCTAGTTCATTTAACGTATCTAATGCACCAGGTGCACCGTTTACTAAGTTTGAAACTTGCTGATCAACATAGCTTTTGTTTGCTACGTCTGTTGCATTTACCGCTGTTCCGACATTAATAATATTATTATTACTCATGTCTATTTTATCACCAAAACTTACTGCAACGCCACTGACGTCCGTAATGTTTTTGCCTGCACCCATTTGAAGAGTACCTGCCATGTTGACAGTAGTTGCTGACTGTAATGTCACTACTCCTGTACCTGTTGTTTTAATTGATACGCCTTGATCTACATCTGCACTAACAACAATCGTTCCTGAATCATCTTCAAGTACTTTTTGGTTGTTAACGTATAGAGAACCTGCTGAGAGATATAAGTCTTTCCACTTTGCAGTAGTTGAACCTAAATCATAGCCTGTTACACCGTTAGAATCAACGTTTGGAAGGATTGAACCACCCATTGTTAAATTGGCTAACAGTTCAGAAGCATCATCAGTTTTGAAACCGCCGTCTATTATAAATTTTCTTTGTGCCATTTTTATGACTCCTTTATTCTATAAAAGTATTATTACATTGAGTAATAATTTTTTTCTTGTATCTATTTTTCTTAATCATAAACTGCTATTACTAACAATTTCTAACTAAAAACAGAGGCGGCATATGCTTTATTACATACCGCCCCTTAATTATTATCTTAAGAAGCAATTATCTACTTCTTAAACATCAATGTAAGTTGCAATAACTTTCACGGTTGCTGTACCACTTGTAGGTGTATACTGTAGTAAGACATTGTTGCCTGACATAGTAACATCTGCATCACCAATTAAATCTGATCCGGTATAAACCATAGCAAATTCTGTGATGTATGCTGTTGTTCCATCGTGTACAATCAATGCTTCACGAGTTTCGTAGTTTCCAGCGCCATCATCAACTTGTATAACATACTTAGCTGAACGATAAAGAACGCCACTGAATGTATCTACTGTAGTTGCACCTGTTGCTGATACGCCTGTTTTCTGAACATACGCTTTAATATCGTCTGCTAAAATATCAGTTGTAACTTGACCAGCAGTTAATACTGGAGTTAGTCCTGACATATGAGCTACAACTACTGCAGAAGTACCAACTGGTAATGCTGACGTAAATGTAATTGTGCTTGCTGACCCATTAATAGTATAGTGAGTAACTGGATCCTGAATAACACCACCAACAAATACCATGCTGTTAGCTTGGTCTGTTGTCATTGTTAAAGAGTAAGTAGTTGCTACACCGTCACCTGGGATAGTTTGACGTGCGTTGCTTGTAAACAAATCTAAAGGATCTGTAAGTTCCATACCTGTTGCGTTAGCATTAACAGAAAGAACATAAGATTCTTTACCAACATAACTAGCGTCTGAGACGTCAGTCATATCAAGTATTGAGTCTGATGCTGCAATTTGTGCTTCTAAATATGATTTAGAAACTGCATCACCAGCTGCTATTGGAGCACCAAGTCCTGATACCATTGATCCACCCATAGCAATATCGCCACTCATTGTTCCACCAGCAAGTGCTAGTTTAGTTGCGAGTGCAGTTACGTTAGATGCAATATCAGTTACGTTAGTTGCTACTTGAGCTGTATTAGCTGCAACTGCACCTGTTAGGGTACCATCTGCTGCTTGGAATGCAGTAACAATTTCTGTTAATGAATCCAATGAAGCTGCATCAACATTACTAATAATATTAGCAATTGCTGTTGCGTTAGTTGCGATAGCTGTTACGTTTGTTGCAATACCTGCTGCGTTAGTTGCTACGTTAGTTGTTAACGTACCTTCAGCTGCTATAGCACGAGTTTCTTCTGCTTTAACTGCTGCATCAATTAACATATCTGCGCCTGCTAAAGTAGCTGCCGCGTCATGGTAGTTAGATGTTGAAGGAGCTACATAAGCACCAGCTACAGATAAACCTGCGCCTGCTTGTGTAGATGTAATTTCAACTAAGTTAGCCGCTGTTGCTGCTGCGTTTGCTACTTCTGCTGCTCTTGCTGTAACTGCTTCAGCTGAAATAGCTGATGCGTTTGCACTTTCCGCTGCTCTAGCTGTAACTGCTTCAGCTATAATAGCTGCGTTGTTAACACCTTCTGCTGCTGTTGCACGAGTTTCTTCTGTAACAACTGCGTCTGCATTAGCTTTAGCTGCTCCGTCAAGTAAGGCGTCAACGCCTTTCATTGTAGAACCACTATCTATGTAGTTTGTACCACTGTGTGCTGTAAATGTACCATTAGCGTTTAAGCCAACTGCTGTTTCAATTGCATCAACTTCAGTGTTTAATACTGCGACTGCTGCAGATGCACCAGTGTTAAGTTCATTAATTGCTGCTGTAACAGTTTGTGCTGTTGTTGTTAGTACTGTTGCACCCATTTTTGCTTCTAATGCACTAATATCAGTTGCATTAGTTGTTACGTTTGTTGAAATTGCAGTATCTGCCGCTGCAAACTCTGTACGAATTAACGCACGGTCTGTAGTTGCTGCTGTTGCTAGTCCACCTAATGTAACGTCTGCACTTTGGAAACTTGTAACAATTTCTGCTAAAGAGTTAAGTGCTACTGCGTCAGTATTAGTTAAAATATTAGCAATTGCTGTAGTGTTAGTAGCAGTATCAACAGTTAATGTTGATTCAGCTGTTTGTGCTCTAGCAATCTCATTACTAAGATTTGTTGCATTAGTAGAGATATCACCAGTGTGTGTACTAAGTAAAGTATCATGTGCGTTATCTTTTGATGTTGCACGTGTTATTTCACCACTAATTGCTGTTGCGTTAGCTGCTTCTGCTGCTCTAGCTGTAGTTGCTTCTGCTGAAATTGCATTTGAGTTTGCAAGTTCTGCTGCTCTAGCTGTAGTTGCTTCAGCTGAAATAGCACTTGCGTTTGCAAGTTCTGCTGCTCTAGCTGTAGTTGCTTCAGTTGAGATAGCACTTACGTTAGTTGCAATGCCAGATGCGTTAGTAGTGATGTCACCAGTGTTAGCTGTAATTGCCAAAGAGTTTACACCCTCTGCTGCTAAAGCACGAGTTCTTTCAGTTACTACTGCTGCTGCATTAAGTACTTCTGCTGCTCTTGCACGAGTTTCTTCTGTTGCAATAGCTGTTACGTTAGTTGCTACTAGTGTACCTAGGTTGCCATCGGCAAGTTGGAATGCAGTAACAATTTCTGTTAATGAATCCAATGCTGCTGCATCTGTGTTAGTTAAGATGTTAGCAATGTTAGTTGCGTTAGTTGCAATAGCTGTCACGTTAGTAGCAATATCTGCTGCCATAACCGTGTCTGCTGCTGCACGAGCAACTGCTTCTGCAGTAACATCAATTGCGTTAGCTGCTTCTGCTGAACCTGCACGAGTAATTTCTGCTGCAAGGTCATTTGTTAATGTAGTAATTTCGCCACCTGTTGCTAAAATTTCAGCAGCAAGTCCACTTGTTAGTGTAGCAATGTTACCAGTATTAGTTAAAGTGTCTGCTGTCAACGTACTTTCCGCTGCTCTAGCTGTAACTGCTTCAGCTGAAATAGCTGATGCGTTTGCACTTTCAGCTGCTCTAGCTGTAACTGCTTCAGCTGCAATCGATGCTGTGTTAGCAAGTTCTGCTGCCGTAGCACGATTAACTTCATTAGTAATGTTTGTTCCGTTAGCAATAACAGATGCAGATAATGCACTGTCTTGACTTTGGAACTCTGTAACGATTTCACTTAACGAGTTAAGTGCTGTCGCGTCAACGTTTGTTAAAATGTTGCTGATTTGTGTTTGTAATCCAGTGTCCGCAAGTTTGTAAGCTGCGTCTAGTGCAGATTCTGCTGCTCTAGCTGCTGTTACTTCCGAGCTTATTGCCGAAGCATTAACACCCTCTGCTGCTGTAGCACGAGTTGCTTCAGTTGTAATTGCTGTTGCATTTACGCCTTCTGCTGCTCTTGCTATAACTGCTTCTGCTGCAACCGCTGTGCTAATAGCACTGGCTGTAGCTGTAACAGCTCTAGCATCTGTAAAGTATTTATAGTCAGCATGTTCACCTAACATTGAGGTATCCCATGATGCAATTACGTTTGCTGCTGTGATAGTTTTTAACGTACCACCGCTGTTAAGTAGAAGTGTTTCTGATCCTGCTAGTGCTGTAGTTACAGTTTGGCCTGAAACTGAACTTGGCGCTAGCTTAGTGTTGATAACTGATGCGTTACCTAACGCTGGACTCTTAATTTGTCTAAAAGCCATATAGATTTCTCCAATCAAATATATTTGATTCCTTATATTCTATACAAGGAACGTGTATGTCTATGACAACATACGATCTTTCGCACAGATAGAAACCCGTGCAATGTATTTATGCAAAATGTGGTGAAGTTAAGTTATTTGATAATGAAGAATTTAAAAAAATATTGCAGTATTAAACTGGCAAATATCTAAAATCAACTACGGCACTGTTGGCCGGGGCAGTAGTTATTGTTAGTGTACTACCTGAAACACTATATTGTGTGGGTGGAAGTATTGCACCGCTTACAATAACTAATACACTATGAATTGAGTGACCGGGCTGTATAGTAAACTGTGTTGTGCTCGCATCTCCGGTGTATTGGTTACTAGTATATATCAAATTTAAGTGTTGGTTTTCTATGCTGTTATTGGCTGGAGACGTCATAGTAGCATATGGATAACGATATTTAATATAAATCTCAAATCCATTTAGTGGCATCTCATTAAATGTTAATGTAGTTCCACTTACAGAGTAAATGCTTGGACGTTGTAACACATCATTAACATATACATCAATTTCTTCTTCTCCTGCTGGAGCATCTGTTAATGTAAATGCTGTAGTACTGCCGTCTGCTGTAAAGTCTTGTGAAGCTGGAAGTGATGCCTGTGTAAGTGTTCTGTCAACAAAGCTAAGAGCACCGTTGCCATCTGTTTGTAGTATTTGCCCATTAGTACCATCTGAAATTCCAAGATCAAGTATACTGCTAACATCACTAGCAATTGTTATACCTTTTGAACCCGGAGTGGTAACTGGAGTAATTGTAATGTTATTACCAGCACGTATTGATATTTCGTCAACTGCTGATGCTATGATATCTGTTGGTGTTACATCAGATGCTGTATCATAAATGTGCCACGTCTTAAACGTTGACTCAAGTGTAACTGTAACTGTTCCGTCACTATTATCAGTTAGTGCAAAACCGCCATCTACATCAAATATTAATCCTGTTACATTTGCTACTGATACATTTGTTATTGGGTCATTAATCTCACTTACTGAGAATGCTAAATCGTTTCTTATGGAAGTATTTTGTGCGGCTAGAGCTGATGTTGTAGCTAAGTCGGCAGATTGAAACGAGGCAACAATCTCTGTAAGCGAGTCTAACGTTGCTGGATCTGTGTTTGATAGTATATTGGCTACATCTGTTTGTAACTGACTAATGTCTGCTGAAATAGACGCCGATGCAACACCCAATGATCCACTATAAGTTGCACCTGTTATATAAACACTTTTACCACTAAAGTTAACGCCGTTTGGTAAGTTGGTACCAATAAAGTTTAGTACACCTGATTGATAATCAAAGAACCATTCGTCGTTATTACCACTACCGGTAGTAAATACTTTATTAGAAATGTCTTCTGCACCGGCAGCATCACCTGCTGTATGAACATAAACACTTACTAAGTAAGTACTACCGAATTCTGTTGGAATCCAGTTTGTGGTTCCTGTTTTCCAAGTTCTATTAGTAGATGCAGTAATATCAGCTGTTGCTTCAATTGCTGTTTGTAATGTTACTACTCCAGAAGAACTAGCTGGCTTAACTGCCGGTATAGTGCCTGAGGCTGCCCAAATCGTGTCGCCACGCATTAATAATGGACTTGCTATACTTTCATTGGCTGCTAATTTGTTAAATACCGTGTCGGTTTTAGTTGCACCGTATCCTAATTTTTTAAATAGATAGTCTAACTTTTGATTGTCTGAAATAGCCATTAACTAGCTTCTCCTATTGATAGACTTGTAATTTGTCTACCGATTGTTAGTGCAATTCTAACTAATACAACATTATCAGTTGCATTACTCATATTCTCACTACCTAATGTCATTGTGTAACTTGAATTAATACTTGAACCTGTTGGAACAACGTCTGCACCTGTTAATGCACAACCGTTTGATCCATTACCACCGTTACCTGTATCACTACCTGGTACGCCAGCACCTGCATATTGAGATGTACATTCAAGCCATCCGTTTAAACCACTAGCACTATCAATAGCAGTACCTGGTGCTGCTATCCACATACCTGCTATGCCAGTTGAATTAATATCTATATCAAAGTTAGCAACAACTTGTCTGCGGAATGCAAATGTAAAATACTGTGTTCCAGTATCGGCACTTCTGTTTGGTCCTACTGGCAAATGTCCAGTTGACAAATCTGTTGTAAAGTATTTTAATGTTCCAAATTGAATTGTAGCTTCCTTTGTTCCTTGTACTGCAACTGCGCCTGTAAATAAATTGTTTGTGTAAAAATTAGTACTACCGTTAAATGCTGGTGTGTCTGTTGTTTCTGATAGGAAGTCTGAAATTCGTTTACCATCATCTGTATAAGTACCATTTCCTAAACCGTTTGCAACTGCTATACTTTCTTCATTTATTCCAGTTGGGCTAGCTTTATGTACCAACACAGTTGTAGGTGGTTGGGCATACGCTCCTGTACCGTTGCAATTTTGTCCTCTTATTTGAATAAATCCTTGATATGCAGATTCTGCATATGTGGTAATTGGTAAAACTAATGGTGATATTGCATATGGCGATGCTACGCCTGTGTTTGCTATTGGAATTCCTCCACTAAGCATTGTAATTGCTCCGTCTATTTCACTATAATCAAAATCAGTATTATCAATAACACCATTACTAGAATTAATAACTTTAACTGGGCCTAAATCAGTATATGTTTGTCCTACTATATTTGTAACTGTAGTTCCCGTTAGTGTTAAACTGGGTGACCCAGTATTGTAATGTGGTATGCCAGAAATATATCTATAAGTACCTGCAATTGTTTCTGTTAATGTTCCTGCTGTGGTTACTGGGTATGCTATCATTGTATCTTTAACAAATTCAGCAGCATTTGTGTCGCCTGTTGTACTGTGACTTAATTGCATACTATTTACACCGTCGCTTATACCTGAGGCTAGTGTTGATACTTTTGCTTTAAATCCTTCATATAATCCTGGAGAATATATACTGTTTGCAAAACTTGTACTTGTTCCGCCTGCGTTTAATAAATTATAATCATTTTCATCTGTAATTGTTAAACTGGCATTTGCTCCGGTCTCATTATTAGTAGAAAGTGTAATACTGCCGTCAACAACAGTATTAACTTTTGCTGTTAATGTTCCTGCGTCGGCATTATATGCATATGAAGTAAGTGTATCACTGTCAATGTTGCCTGATGTATCTGTTACTCTTTTAACAAACATGCCCGGTGATAGTACTGTATTACCCAATGTGTGGTCAGTAAAGTTTGCGGCTAAGCGTGGAGATAATCCTGTTGTGCTATTAAATACTAATGTCTTTGTGCTTAATCCATCTGGTGGAGTAGGCGCACTTGCATAAACTTTTATTTGTGCTGTTGTTGAATCTGGTATTGAAGAAGGTAGTGCTGTAGTGTGTGATAACAATGTTAATGTTGCAGTATCGCTAGATGTACTCGATGTAGTACCAGGAGCCCAAGTATGTTGTAGTCTAGTACCACTTACTCCACCTGCTGCTGAATCGCTTGCAATACTATCAACACTTGAGGCATCTCCCCAATTCACTGAGTATGTTACATCTGCACCACTTGTGTTAGTTGTATCGTTTTCTAAATATAAGCTGTCGCCTTCTACTACATATAAATTATTACCCGTTAATGCTGACCCGCCTGCTAAATTTCTATACAACTGCATAGTTGCATTTGGATCTCCTGTAAAGATAGTAATATAATCTGATCTTAATTTATTTGAAGTAGAACCTGTTCCTAATCCAGTATTATTAAATGCTGTAACAGTAACGTCAAACGGACTGTTTACATTAGATGCATATATATGTGAGGGAGTTGGGTCTGATGTTGCTGTAGTAGTATTACCGTCGCCCCAATCTACTGTGTATCTGTTTGGGTTACCAACTGCGGAAATAGTAAGAGTAGTGTTAAGTCCTGCACCACCTGTTGTAACATTGGCTGTAAAATCTACACCATTTACAAATGTATTATTTTGTACGTTTAGTAATGCTTCGTTTAAATCATCTACTGCGTTTGCAACTGTTGTTGCTGCAGTTAGGCCCGATATTGCGCCGTCACTATAAAGTCCATCAGTTGGAGCGCCTAACGTTAAATTTGATGCTTGTGCAACTTGGTTTGCTTCGTGCCACGATTTTGTGACTAAGTCTTGGGCGTCTACTGGGTCTGATGCATTCTTAACAATTTTTGCAGAAACATCTATATTGCTTGCTGCACCTGCATCTAGTATCAAATCTGATTCTGACTTGATTTTACCTGCACTATGATTTATGTTAATAGCCAACTTTTACTTCCCCTCACAATTTCGCCGCTCTTGCGTTTTTGTACTACTACTTACCTTACAATATTGTGGTAAGATAATTAGAAAGTAATCCACGCTTCACGTAAAAATCATTAGTAACATATTGCACTTTGTTGGTGTTGTGTGTGCTCTTTATTACTTGGCTTCCAAGATACAACTTAATTTGTAATGACATAATACTTCCTATTTTATTATATATGTATTTATCACTTATTATATTTTTAATTTAACCTAGTCAAAAAAATAGGCCCCGAAGGACCTATTTTAAGTAACTTATTGTATTCTAGTAAATCTTACTGGAATGTCAATGAAGCTGCGTCAACGTCGATCTTAGAAAGATAGTCAGCTGCGTTACCAAGAGATGAAGCCTGGTTGTTTAGCTCAACATAACCATAACGTGTCATAAATGATACTGTAGGTTCGAAAGTTGATGGATCTAGTACTGTGCCTGAAGACATAAGTGGGATGTATGGGCAATAAAACGCTGCCGCATCAATTTCACCGTCGCCTTTATAGCCAACTAGCAATGGAGCTGAATCGCTCGCATACTGGTCAACAAAGACACGCATAGTGTTATTCAAAGTACCAACAAATTTAGTGTTAGTTGGAGCTTCAAATGGACCTTCAGTTGTTCTTGCGAATGCTGAAGTTGTCGCTGATTGTAGTACTGTTAACATTGTTGGTGAAACAACAACGTAGTTACCTGCGCCACGTCTTGTACGTGTTGCAATTAGGTTAGCTGCTCTGTTAATAAGAACTGCTAATGCTGCGTGTTCATCACCTACGAAAGTAGCTGTACCTGATACAGTTCCTTGATTGTATGTGCTTGATGCAGTACCTGCTAATGTACGTAAAGAAGAAATAACTTCTTGATCGATTTCCGCAGTAATTTCTTGTGCAAGTGCTTGCATAATTTCTGCTTCAACGTCTAAACCGTGCATTGAATTAGCATCTTGTGCTGCTTCAAAAGTCCAACGTGCTGATAATTTACGTGTTTTTGCTTCAACAGTTTGCTTCAATACTTGGATTGAAAGTTTACGACCTGCTTCTGCTTCAAAAGATGAAGTTGAAGATGCAGTTCCTGCTGTTGCGTCACCTGAGTAACCTTTTGCAATTGCAAATGGAGATAGTGCTTCATCACCAGCGGCTACGCCTGCTGCTGCTTGGCCATATCTAACTCTTAGTGTATGGATTTGTCCTACTGGACCTGTCATAGGCTGTACGCCTACTAGTTCGTTCGCGATAACTGTTGGCATTACACGTCTGATAACTGGTAAGATCACTTTATTTAGTGATGCTACGTTACCGGCCATTGTGCTACCTGCTGCTGCTGATTCTGAAAGATAGTTCTTAGTATTCTCAAGAACTGACTCCATTACAACCTTCTTGTTACCTGCTAAGCCATCTGTTAGGGCGTCTTTTGTTACGTCCCAGTTTTCAAATAGATTCTGTGTCATGGGGGATCTCCTTAGTTGATTCCTGCTAACTTTTTAAGGTTAATAATTTCGGCTTCACTTTCAGTTTCCTGAGTAGTGTGGGCCTTGTTACCTGTAATCACAGTCTTCTGTGATTCATTTAGTTTTTGTGCCTTAGTTGTGCTTGATTCGTTAAGTACCGTTGGTAGGTATTTATTGAATGAAACTTTTAACTTGCTTGTGCTTACGCTTTCAAGTAAGTTATTCATTAATTCACGTTTGTCTTTTGATAAAGGACCCATAAGTTCTGACATTACTGTCTCACGCTCACGGCTCTCGTTAATTTTTGTTACTTTTGACTCTGCAACAATAATTTTAGATTCTCTATCCTTAATTTCTTTATGTGATTCATCAAGTTGATTTTTCACAGTAGAAAGTTCTTTAGAAAGTTTTGAAATATGTGTACCTTCAGCTAAGTGAGAGCCCATAAATTCAGCAGCAAACGTTTCGAACAATTTACGTCCAAACATGTTTTCTTTTGCTTGCTTAATATCTTCTTTTAAAGTACCTAGTTCTGTTGAAAGCGTACTTTCGACAATACCAGCTAATTTAGTAGAAGCTTTATCTATGAAGTCACTCTTTGCTTGAGTAATCATTTTCTTACCTTCTGCGACAAGTTTTACCTTCTGTTCAATAAGGTCTTTCTTATCTTTATGGAATTCGTTAAGTTCTGAAGTAAGTTGTTCCATAACAAAGTCTTCAAGCGTTTCGAAGTTGCCTTCTTGTAGCTTTCTGTCTTTGCGTAGCTCTGTAATTTCCTTGTTAAGTGTTTCCATAACAAACTTATCAAGTAATGTTGCATGTTCTGCAATTTTACGTTTATACTCTACCTGAGCCTCTACTGCCAATTTCTTATCTGCTGCAAATTCTGCTAATTCAGTTTTAATCGTATCTGATACCATTGAATCAAGGGCTTCCACCATTGATGTTTTATCAGTTTCGTATCTGTTAGCGAATTCTTCACGTAATTCGGCAGTGATCTCTTCACGAGCTTCACTTAATTTTACTTCCCATGCTTCTGAAAGTGTTGAACGCACTTCCTCGCTTAGGACTTCTGAAC
>Ga0209816_1002339_pt1 | contig 13540 bp, 10 predicted proteins | sample CoawatmetaG01DNA_FD_187509 | JGI IMG/M metagenome (GOLD analysis project Ga0209816, IMG submission 187509) | Marine microbial communities from the West Antarctic Peninsula - Coastal water metaG017-DNA (SPAdes) (version 2) | ecosystem: Environmental > Aquatic > Marine > Coastal ... | reverse complement strand
TTGTTTAAGTTGATTAAAGAGTGATAATTGTGTTATTTTGGCACTACAATAGGTCTTAAAATTGAATTTAAAAAAAATTATATTATTTGCTTCTGGATCTGGATCTAATGTTCAAAAAATATGTGAATTTTTTGAAAAAGACAAGGCGAATTCTGTTGAAATGTTAGTCTGCAATAACCCGAAGGCTTTGGTTGTAAGAAAAGCAAAGGTTTTTAAATTAAAAAGTTTAATAATTGAAAAAGAAAGTTTTTACAATTCGCCCAAGGCTTTAACGAAGATCTTGAAATTAAAACCAGATCTAATTGTTTTGGCAGGGTTTTTATGGAAAATTCCAAGTAATTTATTAGAAGCTTTTCCTAATAAAATAATCAATATTCATCCGGCTCTTCTTCCAAAATATGGGGGAAAAGGAATGTTTGGGATGCACATTCATAAATCTATTATTGAGAACAAGGAATCAAAATCAGGAATCACAATTCATTACGTTAACGAAAAATATGATGAGGGAACAATTATTTTTCAAAAAGAGATAGTCCTCCAAAAGGGAGAAACAGCAACTAATCTATCTAAAAGAACTCTAGAGTTAGAGCACCACTGGTTTCCAAGAATAATCGAAAAAGTTTTGAATAATGCAAGGTAAAACCATAAACATATATACTGACGGTTCTTCCAAGGGAAACCCTGGTCCAGGGGGTTATGGAATTGTAATGGAACATCTAGGGACCGGTTATTTCAAAGAATTCTCACAAGGTTTTAGACGAACAACTAACAACAGAATGGAGCTAATGGGGGTTATTGAGGCTTTAAAAAAAATTAAAACAAAAAACGCAAATATCATTGTTTATACCGACTCAAAATATGTCTCCGATTCAGTTGAAAAAAGATGGGTTTTTAATTGGCAAAAAAACAATTTTAAAAAGAAAAAAAATATAGATTTGTGGACTGAATTTTTGAAAATTTATCCAGAACACACAATTAAATTTATTTGGATTAAAGGACACAATAATCACCTCCAAAACGAAAGGTGTGACCACTTGGCGGTTGAAGCTTCAAAAAAAACGAATTTAATTGAGGATAAAGGATATGAATTGAGTCAAAAATATATATTATGAAAAAAACTTTAATTGTAGGGACTGTTGCATATGATGAAATAGAAACTACAAAAGGGAATTCTGGCAAAATTTTGGGTGGAGCAGGAACCTATATCGCCTTAGCTTGCTCCCATTTTAAATCCAAAGCTTCTGTAGTTTCTGTAGTTGGGGGAGATTTTGAAACAAAACATTTAGACCTGCTAGAAAGCAAGGGAATTGATACTAGCGCTGTAGAGAGAGTTTTAAAAGGAAAAACCTTTTACTGGAAAGGAAAATATCATAAAGACTGGAATAAAAGAGACACTCTAGCGACGGAACTAAATGTACTGGCGGACTTTAACCCAATTGTACCAAAAGAGTTTAAAGAAACGGAGATAGTTGTTTTAGGAAATTTGCACCCCGCGGTACAAGGAGCGGTGCTAGACCAGCTAGAAAAACCGCCAGAGTGTATAATTCTGGACACAATGAATTTTTGGATGGACACTGCTCTTTCTGAGCTTCAAAAGATAATAGCAAGAGTAGATGTAATTGTAATAAACGATGAAGAAGCGCTTCAATTGTCAGGGGAAGAGTCTCTTTTTGTTGCGGCTGAAAAAATTTTAAAACAAGGCCCTAAATACGTTGTTATAAAGAAAGGGGAGCACGGCGCGATGTTGTTTGGCAATGGACAATTTTTTGTTACACCTGCATATCCCGTTAAAGAGGTGACCGATCCAACAGGTGCAGGAGACACCTTTGTAGGAGGTTTTGGAGGATACCTTTCTGAGCAAAAAGAACTAAACTTTGAGTCATTAAAAAAGGCAATTATCTACGGGACTGTAATGGCTTCTTTTTGTGTGGAAAGTTTCGGAACCTCATCTGTAGAAAAACTAAAAAAACATGAAGTTTTAAACAGAATAAACGAGTTCAAAACATTCACAAAGTATTCAGTTTAAAAAAGACAAAAATTTACAGACAAGACATTAAAAAAAATACTTAATTTTACAACAAAGCTAATAGTTAATATGAGCGACCAAATTAATCATGAATGCGGAATAGCCCTTATTAGACTACTTAAACCTCTAGAGTTTTACCAAAAAAAATACGGAACCATAAATTATGGTGTAAATAAGATGTATTTGATGATGGAGAAGCAGCACAACAGAGGACAAGATGGGGCGGGATTTGCAAGTGTAAAAATAGACGCTAGTCCTGGCCAAAAATATATTCACAGAAAAAGATCAGCAGGAAAACAACCAATTCAGGAAATATTTCAGGAAATTAATAGCGAAATTCACGAAGAAATATTAAAAGATGAAAAAGGCAACATTCCTTATTTAGGCCAATTACTTTTAGGCCATGTCCGTTATGGGACTTTTGGAAAAAACAATATTGAAAGCGTACATCCCTTTTTAAGGCAAAACAACTGGAAGCATAGAAACTTAATTGTTGCGGGAAATTTTAACATGACCAATAATCAAGAGCTTTACGACAATTTAGTAAAGCTGGGTCAACATCCCAAAGACAAAGCAGACGGAATCACGGTAATGGAAAAAATAGGGCACTTTTTAGACGATGCTGTATCAAAAATTTACAAAAAATTAAAAAAAGAAGGAGTTACTAAAATAGAAGCTTCTGCGCTTATCGAAAAAAGATTAAACGTTTCTAAAATATTAAAAAAAGCGTCAAAAGACTGGGACGGAGGATATGCGATGGCGGGGCTATTTGGCCATGGAGACGCATTTTTTTTAAGAGACCCTGCAGGAATTAGACCAGCATACTATTTTCAAAACGAAGAAGTTGTTGTAATAGCTTCTGAAAGGCCTGTAATTCAAACTGTTTTTAATGTTGACTTTCAAGACGTCAAAGAGCTTGATCCTGGGAAAAGCATAATAATTAAAAAGTCAGGAGAATTTTCTGTAAAAGATGTTTTAGAGCCTACTGAAAAAAAATCATGTTCTTTTGAAAGAATATATTTTTCAAGAGGAAGTGACGCTGAAATATATTTAGAAAGAAAAAAACTAGGAAAATTACTTTTCCCTAAAATATTAGAAAGGCTCAAAGGAGACCTTATAAATACTGTTTTTTCCTATATTCCAAACACTGCAGAAACTTCGTTTTATGGATTGGTTCAAGAAGTTCAGGATTATATGCACAACCAAGCAATAAGAGAAATAGTAGACAATAAAGAAACGATAAATTCCGAAAGATTAGATCAGCTACTTTCAAATAAGCCTAGAATTGAAAAAGTTGCAATTAAGGATGCAAAATTGAGAACTTTTATAGCAGATGATGTGAATAGAGACGAACTAGTTGCGCACGTTTATGACATAACATATGGCTCTATCAAAAAGACAGATAACCTTGTTATTATAGACGATAGTATTGTCAGGGGAACAACTCTTCAAAAAAGTATTTTAAAAATACTAGACAGGCTTAATCCTAAAAAAATAATTATAGTCTCAAGCGCTCCACAAATCAGGTATCCAGACTGTTATGGAATTGACATGGCAAGAATGGAAGATTTTATTGCTTTTAGAGCAGTTTTAGAATTGATAAAAGAAAATAAAAAAGGCTTATTACAAGAAACGTATAAAAAATGCATTAATGAACTAAAAATCCCTGTTTCTGAAATGAAAAACATGGTTAAAGAAATATACAAAGACTTCTCAAATGATCAAATTTCCCAAAAAATATCAGAGATGTTAAAAGAAGACGGTATCAAAGCGGAGATTAATGTAATTTTTCAAACAGTAGAAAACTTGCACAAGGCTTGTCCTAAAAACCTAGGAGATTGGTATTTTACAGGGAACTATCCAACTCCTGGAGGCAATAAGGTGGTTAATCAAGCTTTTGTCAATTTTTATCAAGGAGTTAAAAAAAGAGCCTATTAAAAACCCTAACTTTTCTCAGAATAGCTTTTTGAGACAGCTTCCCAGTTAATAACGCTGAAAAAACCAGTAATATAATCAGGTCTTCGGTTTTGATAATTTAAATAATAAGCGTGCTCCCAAACATCCAAACCTAAGATTGGATATCCTCCACATCCAATTCCGCTCATTAATGGATTATCCTGGTTGGCTGTTGAACAAACCTCTAGTTTTCCTCCTGGATGAACACAGAGCCAAGCCCATCCCGAACCAAACCTAGTTCCTGCAGCCTTTGAAAAAGCAGATTTAAAGTCTTCGAAACTTCCAAAAGAATCACTAATGGCATCCATTAAGGCTCCTGAGGGCATTCCACCTCCGTTAGGACTCATAATACTCCAAAACAAGCTGTGATTAAAAAAACCTCCTCCATTATTTCTGACAGCCATATTAGACATGTCTAATTCGGACAAAATCTCTTCAATTGAGGTGTTTTCTAAAGAAGTTTCTTTTATAGCATTATTTAAATTATTGGTATATCCAGCATGGTGCTTACCGTGATGAATCTCCATAGTTTTGGCATCTATATAAGGTTCTAGGGAATCGTGGGAGTAAGAAAGTTGAGGAAGTTCAAAGCTCATAATAGTTTGTTTAAAAGTGATAATTCTTCTTCAAAAATAGTTAATAATCGCGTACTTTTATCTAAAAATACATATAATTATCTTTGAACTCTGTTTACGAAATTTACAACGCTTCTGCTGGTTCTGGAAAAACTTTCACATTAACAAGCCGTTATTTAGTAAAGTTTTTAGGGTCTTCCAAACCAGAAACTTACAGAACAATATTAGCATTAACCTTTACAAATAAAGCTTCAGAGGAGATGAAAAACAGGATTTTATCTTCCTTAAAAGAGTTCTCCTCTACAAAAGCCATTGAATCCCCTTCGGAAATGTTAAAGGCAGTAAAAGATCAACTAAGAATTTCAATTAAAGAAATTCATATTAGAGCTAAAAAAAGACTAAACATTTTACTTCACAATTATTCTTTTTTTAATGTTTCAACCTTAGACAGCTTTAGTCATAACATAATTAGATCTTTTGCTAAAGAATTAAAAATAGTTTCAGATTTTCAATTGATTTTAGATTCAGAACAATTTATAAATGAGTCTATAGAAAGGTTGTTAGATTTAGTTGGAAAAAACAAAGAAATTACTAAAGCTCTGATAGATTTTGCAAACTATAAGATTAGCGAAGGAAAGTCTTGGGACATAACATATGATTTAAAAGAACTTTCGTCTTTGCTTACAAATGAGAATCATTATGAAAAAATTAAAAGCTTAGAGTCCAAAACAATGAAAGACTTTCTTTTTGCAAAAGAAAAAATATTTAACATTATTAAAGTTTTAGAACTGGAAATCGCCAACCAAACTCATTTGTCTGAAGAAACAATAAAAACCACAAAAATGGAAATAGTTTTTTCAAGAAATTCTTTTCCAATCTTTTTAGAAAAATTAAAAAGGAAAGATTTTAAAAAAATCAATTTAGTAACCACCAGAAATCTGTTTGTAAAAAACACTTTAATAACTAAAAAATGTAGTAATACCAACGAACAAAGTGCTGTAGAATTAAGAGACAAGCTTTTTGTTTTATTTGAAAAAGTAGAAAAAAATTTAAACAAACGGAGTGTTTTAAAAGCTTTTCAAGACTCCATAGTGCCTATTTCTGTATTGAACCAAATTAAAAAGATTTCAAAAAAAATACAAAACGAAAACGGGGAGCTGTTAATTAGCGAATTCAATAAAATAATTAGCGAAGAAATAAAAGATCAGCCCGCACCCTATATATTTGAAAAAACAGGAAACAAGTATAAACACTATTTAATTGATGAGTTCCAAGACACCTCAATGCTTCAGTGGGCAAATTTAATCCCTCTTGTCTCTCATTCAATTGAGTCAGCAGAAAACGAAAATGACATGGGCTCTTTGCTTTTAGTGGGAGACCCAAAACAGTCTTTATACAGATGGAGAGGAGCCAACCCAGACAAGTTTATTTCACTTTTAGACAAGGAAAACCCTTTTTCGGTAATAAACACAAATAAAATATTACCAAAAAACTATAGAAGCAGCGAAGAAATAGTGCGTTTTAATAATTTGTTGTTTAAACATATTTCTAAAACATTTCATTTTAAAGACAACCAAGAAGTATACAACAAAGGGTGTTGTCAGAACTTAAATGAAAAAAAAGGTGGGTTTGTTTCTTTAGATTTTTTAGAGAAGCACGTTGATAAGAAATTAAATGAAGAGTTGTTTTTAAAGAAAACGCTAGATGTAATTTGTGATTGTAAAAAAAGAGGCTTTTTATATTCAGATCAAAGTGTTTTGGTCAGAAATAAAAATCAACAAAAATTAATTGCAGATTATTTGATAAAAAATGAAGTGCCTGTTATTTCTGCAGAAGCTTTAATGATTAAAAATTCCAAAAAAGTAAGTTTATTAATTGAGCTTATACGTTTAAGAAATGAGCCAGATAATTTGATGTCAAGAAAAATTATAATTAATTACATAATTAAAAAACAAAATCCAGAGGATATATTTTGTTTTTATCAAGAGCTATTACTTCAAAAAATTGACAAATTCTTTCAAAATATAACAGAAACTTCTTATCAAGACTTTGTCGCAATGCCTGTTTATGATGCAATTGCTTTGATTAATCGCAAATTTAATTTTGACTCAGAGCAAGACTCGCATACGCAGTTTTTTATGGACGAATTGTTCGATTATTTCTTGTCCGGAAGTAGAAACGAGAAACAATTTTTAGATTTTTGGGACATCAATAAAGAGAAGTTAAATGTGGTAATGAGCGGCGAGCAGAATGCAGTTCAAGTATTGACAATTCACAAATCAAAAGGCTTGGAATTTCCTATTGTTATTTATCCATTTGCCGATTCTTTAACACATCGTGCCAGGAATCAAAAAGTATGGTTGCCCTTTGACCCAGAAGAAAATCGACTGGAGCTTTTGATTCCGTGTAACAAAACAATTGAAAGTGCTGGGCAAAAAGGAATAAATCTTTACAATAAAATTCAAAGAGAAGAAGAGCTTGATAATACAAATGTTTTGTACGTTGCCCTTACTAGAGCGATTAATGAAATGTATATAGTGGCCACTTTGCCAAAAAAAGCTTCATTAAGCTCTCACAATGAAGCTCTCCGATCTTTTCTTGAAAGCTCAGGGCTGTGGGAGAACAGCAAGAAGTCTTATTGTTGGGGAAAAAGAAATGAACGCTATTTTTCTAAAAACTCTAAATCAATTTCACAAAGCAATGTAAAAGCAAAGCTCTCTAAAGTTGTTTTCATCCCCCAGTTCAAAGATGTTTATAAAGATAATCAGTTAGTTTTTGGGAATTTATTTCATGAATTAATGTCGAATATCGAATACTCTTTTCAATTAGAAAAAGAAATCAACTTATTTCTAAAAACAAAAAACGTCAAAAAAAGTGTTTTGACTGAAATTATAGAACTAGCTCAAAAGACAGTTAAAAATCAAAAACTTGCTGGTTATTTTACAAAAAAATATAAAGCAATTTGTGAAAAAGAAATTTTTACAAAAGAAAAAGAAGTTGTTATTCCAGATAGAATAGTTGTTTCTGATATTGAAAATTATACAATAATTGAGTATAAAACAGGAGAAAAAAGAAAAGAACATCTTTTGCAATTATCAAAATACGCTAAGACATTGCGTGACATGGGCTTAAATGTTGAAAAAAGCATACTGGTTTATGTCACCACATCAATAGAGGTAGTTGAGCTTTAATTTAAGAAAACCTAATCAACTGGAGTCGTATATTCAGTAAATTTATTAAGTTTGCATTTAAGGAATTTTATAAAAAATTACAATAATGAAAAAATTAGGAAAATTATTTTTGGTTTTTACCGCGCTATTTTATGCAAATTCTATCTTAGCACAAGATAAAAACAACCAATGGCAATTAGCTATAGGAACTAACGCTGTTGATTTCGTTAACGAAGGGGATAACGTTTTTTCCGCTAGGAACGTAAAAACTAGTGACATGAACTATCAAGTTGGTTCATTGAACAGCTTAAGCTTATCAAGGTTTGCTAACGGCAACGAAAGTTTCAGATACGGATTTAAAGGCTCTTTCAACTCAATTAAAACATTGGGAGATGGAAGCGATCAGATTACTGATAATTCGCTAACTAGTTTAGATGTTTTTGTTGACTATAATTTAGGTGAGAAGTTTAGTTTTTGGAATATTGAACCATATTTACAGGGAGGAACAGGCTATACCTGGTTTGGAGTACAAAAATCATTAACAATGAATGGAGGCGCTGGAATCAATATACCTTTTAATGATAAAATATCTCTTGAACTAAACACAACATACAAACATTCTTTTAACGACATGCAGGGTTTGAAACCATATTTTCAACATACTGTTGCTTTAGCGATAAATTTTGGTGGTAAAGATACAGACAGAGATGGGATTTATGATCAGTATGATGATTGTCCAGAAGAGCCAGGTTTACCTGCTTTTAACGGATGTCCGGATAATGATGGTGACGGAATAGAAAACAGCAAAGACTCATGTCCTGATACACCAGGTTTAGTTCAATTTGACGGATGTCCTGATACTGATGGTGATGGAACTCAAGACTCAAAAGACGCTTGTGTAAACGAACCAGGTTCCATAGAAATGAACGGATGTCCAGATTCTGATGGAGATGGCTCATCGGACAATGTAGATTCTTGTGTAGATGTTGCGGGTCCTATTGAAAATAGCGGATGTCCATGGCCAGATACAGATGGAGACACTATTCTAGATAAAGATGATAAATGCCCTAAAACACCGGGATTAGTCACTAACAACGGATGTCCTCAACCAAACAAGGAAATAATGAAAGAACTTAACGCCGTAGGAGCAAAAGTGTCTTTCTCATTAAACACAGCAAATCTTAGCGATAAGTTTACTAAACTATTGGAAATTGTTCATAGGATAATGGAGAAGTACCCAACTACAACTTTTACAGTTGAAGGTCACACAGATACAACTGGACCCAAAGCCTTTAACCAAAAGCTTTCTGAAAACAGAGCAAACTCTGTATTAGATTTTCTGGTAAGTAAAGGAATTTCAGCAGACAGACTTTCTGCAGTTGGTTATGGAGAAGACAAACCTTCAAACCCTAACAACACAAGAAAAGGAAGAGAAAGTAACAGAAGAGTTGAATTCAAGGTTGTTGAATAGATTATAGATTTTAAATTAATTAAAAAAGCGCCTAATTTTATTAGGCGCTTTTTTTATTTTTATACAAATGGATTCTTTTTTAGAAAAAGTTATAAGGGATATTAATCTAAAAAAAATAGATCTAAATTCTGTGTGTTTTATTCTTCCAAACAAAAGGTCTTCTAATTGTTTCAAACAAAAAATATTAGAAAAAACAGAGAAGACCACTTTTTCGCCTTTGATACAGAGTATAGATTCTTTTATCATTAAAATATCTGGACTTAGTGAGGTCAGAGAATCAGAACTAGTATTGGCACTATATGAGTCATATATAAATATTAAAAAAAAACAAGTAGAATCTTTTGAGGAATTTAGTTCTTGGGCACCTACGTTTATTAAAGATGTTAGCGAAATAGAACAAAACTTATTAAACGTTCAAGGGATATTAACGGAATTAATTGAAATTAATAAAATTAATAATTGGAACGAAAAAGGCTCTGTTGAAAAAGAAAAACTTTTATTTTGGGAGATGTTGCCCAAACTATATTCTCTTTTCAAAAAAAAGATTGAGGACAGAGGAAATGGCACCAAGGGATTGTGTTATAGGGAAGCAAAAGAAAACTTAGAACATTACAAGGAGGCAAACAACAACCTACAGCATGTATTTATAGGCTTAAATTCAATGAGCAAATCAGAAGAACTAATTGTCAAAGAATTATTAGACTTTAGTAAAGGAGAGATATATTGGGACATAGATAAAGAGTTTTTAGCCAACAAAGTTCACGGAGCTTCTTTTTTCATAAAAAAACATAAAAACAAATGGGAAAGGTTTAAGAAAAACCCTTTTAAGTGGGAGGGAAAAGACTACGTAAAAAAGAAAAACATACAAATATTAGGCACCCCAAAATATATTGGACAGGCTAAGGTGGTTGGAGAAATTTTATCAACACTTAACCAAACCAAGCCGAATAAAAACGTTGTTATTTTGGGAGACGAGTCTATTATAAGACCCGTATTGAACTACTTGCCAAACGACTCACAACGTGTAAATATTACAATTAAATCAAGATTAGATGCTTTGGAAATCAAAAATCTAATATCAGAAATTTTCGAAATTCAACTAGACAAGAGCAAAGAGTACAGCGAAAAGCTTAAACAATTAAGCTCAATACGATTGTTTAAGTCGGCTTTCTCTGTGCACGAAAAACTAGACACAAAAGAAAAGGCAATAATCCTTGCTGTTTTTAAAGAATGGAAAAATCCTAATGAGGCAATAGAGGCTTTAGTTATGTTTTTTGAACAACTGTTTTTAAAAACAAAAAACAAATCAAATGTATTTATTCAAACCAAACATACACTTAAGGTTTTATTAAAATCTTCAGATTTATTGGAGACATATTCTTTTGTTAAAGAATTAAACACTTTAAAAAGTATTATTATGTCACAACTAGAAGATTCTCCTATAGGTTTTAAGCCAAACTTAAATGCAAATACCCAAATTATGGGTTTACTCGAATCTAGGGGACTTGATTTTGAAAATGTCATAATCACATCTGTAAACGAAGGGGTTTTACCAAAAGGCAAAACACATGGGTCATTAATTCCATATGATTTAAGAAAAAAACATAAGCTTTTAACTTATGAAGATAGAGACGCTATTTACACATATCATTTTTATAGATTGATTAAAAGAGCAAAGAATATTTTTTTGATTTATAATAATTTTAACGAAGGGGTTATGGGCGGTGAAAAAAGCAGATTTATTCGTCAAATTGAAACAGAAGAAAAACATAATATCATCATAAAAAGCTTTAATTCTAAAATTTATCCAGAGAAAAAAGAGCTAGAACTATTAAAATCTCCAGGCTCCATAAAGAAGCTACAAGAATTGGCTGAAAAAGGCTTTTCACCCTCTTCTTTAGACAGATATCTAAAAAATCGTGAAGAGTTTTATTATAAAAACCTTTTAAACATTCATGATAATGACGACACAGGGAAAATAAGCCCTAGAACCATAGGCCTAGCTTTTCACGATTCTTTAGAGGCTCTCTATCAACCTTTTTTAAACAAAAAAATTATTAAAAATGATATGGTCTTAGCTTTGTCTGAAATAAAAAACAAAGTTCAAAAAGCTTTTATTAAAAATAACATTAAAGATTATGAAAAGGGAAAAACTTTAATTGCATTTGAGGTCGTTAAAAGAGCAATAACTACTTTAATTAAAAATGAAATTAAAGACATTGAACTGGGAAACGAAATAGAGATTATCTCATTAGAAAAAAAAATAGAATGCGATTTAAAGCTAGAGGAGCTAAAACATAGTGTCAAACTTAGAGGAATTATTGACAGACTTGATAAAAGAAACGGAACAGTTAGAATTATAGACTATAAAACGGGTTTAATAAAACCCAATGAAGTTACCATAAAAGGGGTTTCCTCCTGCTTTGATGCACCCCACCTTAAGTCCATGCAGTTGCTTTGTTATGCCTTAATGTATTTTAAAAATAATCCCGAGTGTGTGAATTTGGAGGCAGGCCTTATTTCTTTTAGAGACTTAAACAAGGGACTGATGAAATTTGGAATAAAAGAATCTTCAAACACATTGAATCATCGAATAGATTCAATAAAAATAAAGGAGTTTGAAAAAGCTATTAAAAACTTGATTCTGGAGATCATGGACCCGAATCATTCCTTTAGCTTACCCACTTAATTTTTAATTTCACCATAGTTGATTTCAACAAGAACTTCATTTCTTCTATTAAACAGCTTATATGGACTGTTATAAGATAGAGCTACAGGTTGCTGACTAACGATAGAAAGGTTATTTTCTTTTATTTTTTCTAAAAGAGTTTTGTGGTGAGTTTTTACTTTTTCAGAATTTGAATATCCTCCGAATTTAATTGCAGCATAATAGGCTGGTTTTGAACTGTAAACCTGAATGTCTTTGTCTTTTGGTAAAGCAGTATTTTCTTTTGAATATTTAGCGGGCAATACGAATTCCATTGTATTTCCCCCTTGTTTTTGAGTTATGTAAACAGGTGTCGTCATTGCTATTTTTTCGTTTTTTTCATTATTTCCGCTGATATATTGAAATAATTTAGAAAAATTTCTATTTGAACTAACTTTAGCTTTCATAGAGGGAGGATAAAAACGAATTTCAATGTTTCCTAAGGTTTCAATGACTTCATATTTTTGAGTTTCGTTTTGTTGAGAGAACATAATAAATGAGAATAAAAGGAGAATATATTTTTGCATAATAAGTTATAGTCGGGTTAATTTATTTGGGTATGTTTTTCCAGAATTCCATTGAGGGACATATAAGTTCCAGTCGTTATCTATACAAACATCATGAGGATTTTTAAAACTCTTTTGATCATAGTTAGGCCTAATAAGCTTACTGTTTAAATAAGAGGGCTTGCTCCCCCCAGGAAAAGAAACCACTATATTGTTTTTGTCTAAAACAGCAAGCATTCCGTCATAAACTCCCCAATCTTTGGTTACTATTACGGCAAATAAAAGGTATTCATCTTTAATTACAGGTCTACAAATATAACATCCAGGCATAGAAATAGTCTCTATCCATTTTCCATCAAGGCTAAATCTTTTGAATTCGTTTTTGCTCCTTGACGTGATTAATAAAGTAGGGTCAAATTTCCCTCTACTGTCTATTGTAATTCCGTGACAACAGTCAAAGTTGTTATTTTCATTTCCACGACCTCCAAAATGACGAATATAGTTTCCTTTGTAGTCATATTGTATAATATAGTCTAGACCATAACCATCTGCAACATATATGTCTCCGTTTGGCGCTACTGCGGTTTCTGTAGGCTTAAAAAGGTTAGCGTTAGTATAATTGGAAATCTCCTTGGGGAAATTTAACTCTAAAATTTTCTTTCCCCTTAAAGTTGTTTTGCAAACCTTATGGGAATCAGGGTCAGTGATAAATAAAAACTCTTCTCCATTTTCATCAAATATTGTTAATCCGTGCGCGCCGTTGTAGTTAATGCCCCACGAATCTAAAATCTTGCCAGATCTATCGTAAATTAAAATATTATTTTTAGGATGGGTTGTAGTTAAAACAATCCTATTTTTAGAATCTATAACCATTTCATGGCAGTGATCTATAGGGTAAGAGTTTGGGTCTTGAACCCCCCAATCTTTATTGATATTAAACTTAAAGTCTCCGTGTCCTATTGCATCATTCTTTTGACGAAAAGGGCTTTGTCCATAGGAAGTTTGGAAAGCGGAAAAAGCAATACCTAAAGAGGTGTTTTTTATAAAATTTCTTCTAGAATTATTTTTAGACATTATTATAAATATAAAGTTATTTTAATGAATAAGAACAATCTATATTATATAGAAT
>Ga0209816_1002335_pt1 | contig 13545 bp, 13 predicted proteins | sample CoawatmetaG01DNA_FD_187509 | JGI IMG/M metagenome (GOLD analysis project Ga0209816, IMG submission 187509) | Marine microbial communities from the West Antarctic Peninsula - Coastal water metaG017-DNA (SPAdes) (version 2) | ecosystem: Environmental > Aquatic > Marine > Coastal ... | reverse complement strand
TCCGAGCTCTGTGCAAGAGCCAACTGAAGCGGCCATACTATCTAGGATTTTAGGATCTATTCCGTGCTCATCATCACCAGCAACAGACTCTCCGCTAAATTTTACGAGGATTCTTTTGTGTGAAAGTATAGACATTAAATTATTTTAACTGCTCAGCTACCTCATCGGCAAAACTCATAGTTGAGACCTCGATCCCTTCACCCACTTTAAGTCTAGAGAAAGATTCAATTTTTGCATTATTAGCTTCTAGTAACTTTTCAATAGAAGTATCTGGATCTTTAACAAATCCCTGAGACATCAAAGAAACTTCAGATAAAAATCGATTTAACTTACCTTCAATCATTTTTTCCATGATCTCTTGGGGCTTTCCTGATTCTTCTGCTTGAACTAAATATATTGCTTTCTCTCTTTCAAGAACCTTAGGATCAATGTCATCTTGAGATAGACATAAAGGATTAAAGGCTGCGACATGCATTGCAATATCCTTTGCAAGAGCTTCATCTCCACCAGAGACAACTACAAGAGCTCCAAGCTTAGAGTCTGAATGAAGGTAAACTCCTGCACTCATATCTTTACCAACACTTAATGTTTCAAGTCTTCTTAATTGAATATTTTCACCAATAGTTTGAATCAAAGCCTTTCTCTTTTCTTCTATCTCTGAGTTTTCAAATTCAGAGATATCATCAACTTTCTTAGATGATATGTATTTATGAACTTCGTCTGTAAAAGCCATAAAGTTACTATCTTTGATAGCAAAGTCAGTCTCAGAATTTATTTCTATTAAAGTAGCGAAGCCATCACCTTGAGAGGTTCTTAAAATACCATCTGCTGCAACTCTAGAAGCTTTTTTCTCAGCTTTTAATGCGCTATTCGATCTTAATAAATCTAAGGCTTTCTCTATATCTCCATCGCATTCAACAAGTGCTTTTTTGCATTCCATCATAGCAACACCCGTCATATCTCTTAACTCTTTTACTTGAGATGCTTTAACTTCCATTTTTACTTTTCTTCCTTATCTTTTGTTTCTTCAACTGCAACTTCTTCAACTGCAACTTCTTCAACTGCAACTTCTTCAACTGCAACTTCTTCAACTGCAACTTCTTCAACTGCAACTTCTTCAACTGCAACTTCTTCAACTGCAACTTCTTCAACTGCAACTTCTGCGGCCTTCTCTGCTGCAATTTCTTTTTTGATTGTTTGAATAACTGGAGATTCTTTATCTTGTTTTGGAGAGTATCCTTTTGAAGATTCAAGTCCTCTAGCACAAGCATCTGCAATAATTTTTGTAATTAATCTAACCGATCTAATTGCATCATCATTTCCTGGGATAACCATATCAATTCCATCTGGATCTGAGTTTGTATCTACTAAAGCTATAACGGGAATACCCATTTTCTTAGCCTCTAAAACTGCAATCTTTTCGTATTTGACATCTACAACAAAAATAGCATCTGGAAGGCCTTTCATATCCTTAATACCGCCAACACTAGCTTCTAGTTTTGTATGCTCCTTTTGCATATCTACTGCTTCTTTTTTTATTAGCTTTTCTATTTTTCCAGAAGAAACCATTTCTTCAATATCTTGAAGTCTTCTGACCGAGCCTCTGATTGTTTTCCAATTAGTTAATGTTCCACCTAGCCATCTCTTATTTACATATGGAAGTCCAAGGGCCGTTGCTTCCTCTTGAATTGTTTTACTTGCTGATCTTTTTGTACCTACAAAAAGGACTTTATTGCCTTTTGAGCATATGTCCTCAACCTTAGAAGCTGCGGCATTAATCTGCTCCAGTGTTATATCAAGATTGATAATGCTTATTTGTTTTCTGGTATCAAAAATATATTGTTCCATTTTTGGATTCCAAAATCTTTGTTGATGACCGAAATGAACTCCTGCGTGAAGCAGGTCTTTTACTGTGACTATACTCATTTTAATTTTCCTTTGGGGTTATTCTCCAATCCCTTTAAAGTTGACTCTATTGAGCACCCCAACTTTAAGATACTAGGACCTTCGTGTTTAAAGTTCGTGTATTCTATAGAAAAAAAGCTATGATTTAAAGCTATTCAGCATTAAAAAAATCTTCTAACTCGTACATCTTTGGAGATTTAGAAGAGATTAATTTTGAAATTTCTATAGCCCCCTCTGCAAAGACCTTTCGTGAGAGAGCTTCATGCTTAAATTCTATGTAATCAGAGTCACTAGAAAAAATAACTTTATGGATTCCAAATACACCCTGAACCCTTTTAGATTCTATATTTAACGAAGAAATGTTTTTAGCGATATCAGCTTTTTCAATGACATTTTTGAGCTCTATTGCTGTTCCAGAAGGTGAGTCAACTTTTTCAGTATGATGAACCTCTTCAATGGTACATTTAAGCTTGTTGCTGTTTGATTTAAGGAAGTCTTGAATTGATTTTTTTATAATAAAAATTCCTTTACTCATGTTAAAGGCTAGTAATATTGGTATTTTTTTTGAAGCCTCTTCAATGGCACTCAATTCTGCTTTACTGAATCCAGTTGTACCAATTACCATAGGAATATTAAGTTTTAAACAATCTTCTAGAATTTTTAATGTTGACGAGGGTCTAGAGAAATCAATTAGAACATCTGCATTTTTAATATGCCCATCCTGAATGAGATTAAGATCACCTTGCTCAGTAGCAATATCTGCAATAGATGAACCCATCTTTCCAGATTGACCATTTATAAAAATCTTAATCATATCAGTCTTGTTTTTGACTTGAGGCTTTAATAAAAGATTCGGTACCTGGATAATTTTTTGATTGGTTTAATGAATCAGTAAATTCTTTTAATAGTTTTGTCTGTTTTTTATCTAGATTTGATGGAGTTTCCACAATAACTCTGCATAGGATATCTCCCCTTCTAGGATCTCTAACAACAGCAGCTCCCTTGCCTCTAATCCTAAAAATCTTCCCAGTCTGAGTCTGGGATGGAATTTTTAAAGATAAAGTGCCCTCTAGAGTAGGAACTTTGATTGATCCACCTATGACAGATATTTCAAATGGAATTGGCGTTTCAAGATATAAATCCTTGCCCTCTCTTTCAAAAATTGGACTCTCATTAACTCTTATCGCTACAAAAAGGTCTCCTGACTGTCCTCCTTTCTCCCATTCTCCTTCACCAGTTAACCTAACTTTATCTCCATTATCAACTCCGGCGGGGATATTCACTGAAAGAGTTTTATTTTCTTTGGTGGCACCAACACCCCTACAAGGTTTGCATTGATCCTTTATGATTTGTCCAGATCCTGAACATGCTGGGCAGGCCTGTTGAACAGAAAAAAATCCTTGCTGCATTCTCACCTGGCCAACACCATTACAACTCGAACAAGAAATAGGGCTTGATCCATCTGCGGCACCGCTTCCATTACAGTCATTACACGATTTGTGAGATGGTATTTTTATCTTTTTTTGAATTCCAAGAACTGCTTCTTTCAAGGATAGATCCATATTATATTGAAGATCCGAGCCTCTTCTAGACCTCCTCGATGAAGATCGAGTTCCAAAAACATCACCAAAGATATCACCGAAGATATCGTTAATATTTACATCATTGACATTTGGCCCTCTTCCACTCATGCCATCAACGCCAGCATGACCATATTGATCATAAGCCGATTTTTTCTCAGCATCTGATAAAACATCATAAGCTTCTGCAGATTCTTTAAATTTAGTAGAAGCATCCGGACTATCTGGATTTCTATCAGGGTGATATTTCATCGCCTTCTTTTTAAAGGCTTTCTTTATCTCCGCAGCAGAAGCATCTCGAGAGACTTCTAAAGTTTCGTAATAGTCTCTCTTTGACATTTTATAACTAGATTATTTATCTTCTTTTTTATCTTCGTCTTCTTCAACTTCCTCAACTTCTTTGACTTCTTCATATTCTGCATCAACTGTGTTGTCAGAGCTCTCATCTGAAGATTCACCTGGCTGACTCTCGCCTTCACCTGCTTCTTGAGCATAAAGTTTTTGTGTTAAAGGAGTTAGAACATCGTTTAAGCTTTTTGTTGATGATTCTATGGCCTCTAAATTCTCTGACCCAATAGACTCTTCAAGACTGACAACAGCTGCTTCAACTTGCTGCTTCTCTTCATCGGTGATCTTGTCCCCAGACTCTTCAATAGTCTTTCTAGTTGCATGAACAAGCATGTCTGCATTATTTTTTGCCTTAACAATCTCTTCAAACTTTTTATCATCCTCGGCATTTGCCTCAGCATCTTTAACCATATTTTCAATATCTTCATCTGAAAGCCCGCTTGAAGCTTTGATAACTATAGATTGTTCTTTGCCTGAATTTTTATCTTTAGCAGATACATTTAATATTCCATTTGCATCAAGATCAAAAGAAACTTCGATCTGAGGCATTCCTCTGCTTGCTGGAGGAATATCTGCTAAATTAAATTGTCCAAGAGATTTATTTTGAGATGCCTGAGTTCTCTCTCCTTGTATAACATGAACAGTTACAGCTGTCTGATTGTCCTCAGCTGTAGAAAATACCTGAGATTTTTGAGTTGGAATCGTTGTATTTTTTTCTATCAAAGGAGTTGCAACACCACCAAGTGTCTCAATACCAAGGGTTAACGGGGTAACATCTAGCAATAAAACATCAGTTGTATCTCCAGATAAAACAGATCCTTGAATAGCAGCCCCAACAGCAACAGCCTCATCAGGGTTTAAATCCTTTCTAGGCTCTTTACCAAAAAATTCTGAAACCTTTTTTTGAACAAGAGGCATTCTGGTTTGACCGCCAACTAATAGAATTTCTGAAATATCTTTCTTTGCCAATTTTGCATCTTTCAGAGCAATTTTTAATGGCTCAAGACTTCTGTCTACTAGATCTTCGACTAAAGATTCCAATTTAGCTCTAGTTATCTTATGAACAAAATGCTTTGGCCCTGAACTGTCAGCAGTAATATATGGAAGATTTACTTCAGTCTGTTCAGCAGAAGATAGTTCTATTTTTGCTTTTTCAGCAGCTTCTTTTAATCTTTGAAGAGCTAAAGGATCGCTCTTTAAGTCGAAACCAGATTCTTCTTTAAACTGCTCAACAAAGAAATCAATTAATCTTAAATCAAAATCTTCTCCACCTAAAAAGGTATCTCCGTTTGTAGAAAGAACTTCAAATTGATGCTCACCATCAACATCTGATATTTCAATAATTGAGATATCGAAAGTACCTCCACCAAGGTCGTAGACTGCTATTGTTGAATCGCCTTTATGCTTATCCAAACCATATGCTAAAGCTGCCGCTGTAGGCTCATTGATTATTCTTTTAACATCAAGTCCTGCAATCTTTCCTGCATCCTTAGTTGCCTGTCTTTGAGAATCATTAAAGTATGCCGGAACCGTTATTACCGCTTCTTTAACTTCATGGCCTAAATAGTCTTCAGCTGTTTTTTTCATCTTTTTTAGAATTTCAGCCGCAACTTGAGGTGGTGCTAATTTTTTATTAGATGCTTCAACCCATGCGTCACCATTATCAGCTTTGATAATTTTATAAGGCACCATGTCGGCATCTTTGCTAACTACCTCATCATCAAACCTTCTGCCAATTAATCTTTTAATTGCGTATAGCGTATTTTCTGGATTAGTAACTGCCTGCCTTTTGGCTGGCATTCCAACTAAAACCTCATCATTATCTGTATATGCAATAACAGATGGAGTTGTTCTACCACCCTCTGCATTCTCTATAACTTTCTGTTGCTGGCCTTCGATTACCGCCACACAACTGTTTGTAGTTCCAAGATCAATTCCAATTATTTTTGACATAATATTTCCCCTAATTTTTAATTACAGTCACTCTGGCAGGTCTCACCAACCTAGAATGAAGTTCCCAGCCTCTTTGGAAAATATTTCCAATAGACCCATTTTCTTTGCTTTCATCTTTTTCCATTGTCACAGCTTCGTGTTTCTCAGGATTAAAATCTTCGTTAACAGGGTAGATGGGTATCATCCCAAATTTATCAAGGGCTGATTCAAAAGACTTTAGAGTTAACTCAATGCCTTCTTTGTCCTCTTTGGTTGCATTATCTGAAAGATTATTGAGAGCATGCTCTAGATTATCAATGACTGGAAGTAGTTCTGATAATAATCTTTCGACTCCATATTTATGAGCTTTTTCAACCTCAGATAAAGTTCTTTTTAAAGCATTGTCTAAATCAGCTTTTGCTCTAAGAGACACTTTTTCTAACTCTTCATTCTTATCTAGTAATTCTTCATAAGTATCTGATCCCATGTTTGAGTTGGAGTCTATCTCCACTTCAGCATCATGAGATGCTTCTTCATTGGGGATCTCAGTGATATCTAAATCTGAGTCAATATCTTTAGATTTTTTTTGTTTTGCCATAGTTAAATCCTGTTAAAACCATATATTGGGATTTAAATTATCACTTCAAGAGCTGAAATGAATTTATGTTTGAATTTTTTTTACGTACAGAACCATACTATGGTCAACTAATTCATAGCCTGCTTTCTTGGCGATATCATGCTGGAGTTGTTCTAAACTCTCGTCATGAAACTCCATTACCCGACCGGTATCAACACAAACCATATGATCATGGTGCTCATCAGAATTTATCTCATATACTGCCTTATTGTCTTCAAAATGATGTTTTTTTACCATTCCAGCTGATTCAAATTGCGTTAAAACTCTGTATACCGATGCTAAGCCTATATTTTCACCGATTTGTATCAGCTCTTTATATATATCTTCGGCACTAAAATGAACATCTTGGTAGGCGGTCGAAGCAAGAACTTCCATAATTTTAATTCTAGGAGTGGTAGCCTTTAAGCCTGCTTTTTTTAATTCTTCGTTTTTATTGTCTGAGTTCATCTTTTAATTTTTTAAATTGTTTAAAACTTTATTACTTCTATCCTGTCTCTTAAATGTAGAAACTAAAAAGACTTTAAAGATATTACAAAGTATAATCCAACTAAATTATGAAACAACTCCTTAATAAATCACTTTTTTTAACAATTGTTCTTGCTATAGGCTCATGCTCATCGCTAAGCCCATACAAAGTACCTGTTCTTCAGGGAAATATATACGAACAAAAAGATTTAGAGAAATTATCAGAAGGCCTAACAAAGGAGCAGGTTCAGTTTATCTTTGGCACAGCTCTAATTAAAGATCCATTTCATCAACATAGGTGGGATTATTACAATTCTGTTCAAATAGGTGATGAAAAGATAACAGAGACTAAGCTAATTATTAACTTTAATGATGATGGTTTGGTCGAAAGTTGGGTTGAAGAGAAGCTAGCCGACTAAAATTAAACTTTCTTTAACCTTCTTTCTTTTGGATCTTGTTGTAAAGGCCTATAAATCTCAACTCTCTCGCCTTCTTTCAATCTGTATTTATGTGGCAAAGGTTTAAAATCGCCATCAAGCAATTCGCCATTAACTCCCAAGACTAACTCATGATTAATATTTGCAACTATTGTCTTCACTTCCATAAACTCCATTAATTCTGAAACAGTTATGCTTGATGAGACATCTAGCTCCAAGAAGTATTTATCTTTTTTGCCCTGATAGGAAAAATATACTCTCATAAAAGTCTAGATATAAAAGAATTCAAAACCTTTGAAGAAAAGCTATCTATTAGTGATTGAGGTGTAATAACATTGAGTAAAAATGGTAATTGAAATGAAGCATTAAAACTAACGTGACATGAAAATTCGTCTCTTTTTTTTACAACCCAAGAACCTTTAAAGTGATCAAAAGGACCTATAATTTGATTAATGTCTATTGAATTTTTAGTTAATGTATTTTCTGATTCAATAAAATAATCTTTACCTAAAACATGGAAGTCCAGTCGTCCAATTTCTATAGGATATTTTCTTTCAATTAATGATGATCCTGAGCAGCCAGGAATAAACTCTGCATACTTATCAAAATTAGATACTACTTCAAATGCTTTTTCATGATCAACATCCAAAACCCTTTCAAAACTTATTTTTTTATCCACTAAACAAATCGAAAATCCAACTTAAATCGAAAATCTGACTCAAGAATATATAAGCCACACAAGCTGGTGCTATAAATTTTACAAAAAATCTCCATAAATTATAAATAACTGGGTTAATTGCTCCAATTTCATCTTTTATTAATGACTCCTTCATAAACCAACCAACAAATATTGCTATTAGCATTCCTCCCAGAGGAAGAAGTATTTGATTGGCTAAAAAGTCCATTGAATCTAAGAAGTTTCTTTCTGAAATTAAATGGAAGTCTGACCAAATATTAAAGCTTAATGCGGAACCTATACCAAGCATCCATACAAAAAATGAAATGACCATTGCGGCCTGGCCTCTTGATAATATGCCTTCTTCAGACAAATAAGCGACTCCAGGCTCTAAAAGAGATATTGAAGAACTCAAAGCTGCTACAGATAAAAGTATAAAGAATAGAGGACCTATTAATTGGCCAAATTGCATTTGATTAAATGCTGAAAGCATAGAGACAAAAACAAGACCTGGACCACTCCCTGGCTCTAAGTTAAATGCAAAAATAATTGGGAAAATAGCCAAGCCTGCAAGAATAGCTACAAGTGTATCCAGAGAGGCTACTGTGAAAGAGGTGCTTGTAACATCTTGGTCTTTAGGCATATAAGCGCCATAAGCCATAATAGAACCCATCCCTAAACTTAAACTAAAAAATGCCTGTCCCATAGCTTGAAGAACTGTATCTGAAGTAACATTAGAGAAATCTGGAGCAAATAGAAATGACATTGCCCTATTAAAATCTCCATTGATAATTGAATAAATAACCATAAAAATCATCAAGAATCCAAGCATTGGCATTAGTATTTTTACCATTCTTCCAATGCCATCTTTCACTCCAGCTGCAACAATCAATGCAGTTAAAATCATAAATAAAGTATGCCAAAAAAGAAGATTCATTGGTGAAGAAATTACATTGCCAAATTGCTCTGATGCAGTAATGGCACCAGATGAAGATAAAGCAATAAAAATATAATTTAAGCAAATACCTGCGATTACACTATAAAAAGATAAAATCAGGGCTCCAGCAAATATTCCACTCCAGCCAACTAATTGCCAAGCAGCTGTTTGACCAGAATCAATGGCAACTTTTCGCATAGCATTAATTGGACTATTGCCAGACCTTCTTCCAATAATAATTTCACTAATCATTATAGGAAGTCCAATGATAACTATGCATCCTAAATAGATAAGTACAAATGCACCGCCACCATTAGTGCCTGCTTTATAAGGAAATCCCCATATATTTCCTAGACCGACCGCTGAGCCAGTTGCCGCAAGGATAAACGTCCATTTTCCAACCCATGCGCCGTGAGATTTTAGTTGTTTTTGCATTTCCATAATTTAATTTAAGTTAAAGGGTTTGAGTAGGGATTAATCCAGTATGCCGATGATATCAAAAAACTTATTGCTACGAGCAAAGAAAGCATCTTTCTAAATTTTTTATAGTCATCATCTCTTGTTTTAAAATCTTGAGTAGATCTTTCAAAATAATAAAAGGATTGAAAGCTCACAACTGAAATCAATAGTCCCGAAAGGATATAGTTAAAGTATGTCAATAAAAGAATAAAGCACCCAACAAGACTATATAAAATACCTATAGATAGATTAAAGCTTTGGTTAGCCTGATTATCTCTCCAGCCCCAAGCCATACCACCAAGAAAGGTAATAATAATTGATCCATAGGCTAGTTGAAAAATTATTGCTGTTTGGGATATTGGGCCGCCAAATATCCATGGAATAATGCAAAAAAATGCAAATGGAATAAACCCAATGTACCCGTATGTTGATTTAATATTATTTATATTCATTTTTTTTTCAATTTTTCTTGCACTAGATATATCTAAAGACATAATAAAGGTATGTCTAAAGATAAGCCCGCACTAATTGTAAAGAATAAAACAGCATCAAGGAACTTTATCCTCGGTGAAACATTTCAAGCTGGGTTAGTTTTAGAAGGGTGGGAAGTGAAATCTCTTAGAGACGGCAAGATAGATGTTAAAAATAGTTATGTCACTTTTAAGAAGGACGAAGCTTGGTTATTTGGGATTAAAATTGATCCCCCGGCTTCTTTAAAAGTCTTTAACGTAGACCCCCTCAGAACTAGAAAGCTTTTATTAAATAAAAAAGAGATATCTCAACTTCAAAAACTCAAAGAAGAAAAGGGTTTGACAATCATAATGACTTCAATGTACTGGAAGGAAAACCACATCAAATGTGATATTGCTACTGGTAAAGGAAAGAAAATGCATGATCAAAGGCAAGATATCAAAAAAAGAGACTGGGAAAGAGATCAGGGTAGAATTCTCAAAAATGCTAAAAACAATAGCCATCCTACTAAAAATTTCAAGTAATACTGTATAATCATCCTCCCCATGGGGGCGAACAGGGTTCGACGTTTCTACTGGACTCCGAAGCGCATGCCAAGATTGTGGTAATTCTTGTAAAACATACTACAAAAAATTTAGTTGCAAATAACGACAACTACGCTTTAGCAGCTTAATGCTAACCGATACCAAAATTGTCTATGGTTTGAAGTATCGGCAAATATCATAGTCTAGCCAAGCTGTGTTGCTTGGACACAGTTTGGTTAAAACTAATCAAGCTCGCTTTAGTACCCTGCTCCTCGGGTCACAAAAGTTAAAAAGCCAATTGGGTGAGCTATGCATGTAGAAGCTAGGCTGAAGGATTAGCGGACGCGGGTTCAATTCCCGCCGCCTCCACCAATTTATATGGATTATCTTTATGTTTAAAGATAATCCATTACCTCATAGATGCCTAAATTTAGGTATAAGTCAACTATTTATATACAAAAAATAGATATACAAATACTGTGAAAGGTGTTAATTTTTGATCAGAAAATGACTAGTTATTTAGTTAGTCATCAAAATGTAAATTAAATAATTAAATATCGGGGGATATCTTAATGAATAAAATAAGAAATACTTTTAATACTCTGTGCTCAGTAGCATTGCTTTTTTCAGCATTTGCAGTTGTTGCGCAGGATAGTAAAGAGTCAGTTGAAGAAGTTATTGTTACTGGTTCATACCTTAAAGGTAGTGCTACTGACGGTGCTTCACCAGTAGAAATAATTGGCAGAGATACTATTGAAGATCTTGGTGCAGTGACTATGGCAGATATTACAAAAAATATATCTGTTAATTCTGGTTCTGAAAACCAAGCTGATTCTTTTACTTCAGGTTCTACTCAGGGAACATCTAATATAAACCTCAGAGGGTTAGGTCTTTCATCTACTTTAGTTTTAGTAGATGGCAGAAGAAATACTGTTGCTGCTGCTACTGCAAATGATGGAAGTGTGTTTGTGGATACAAACAGTATTCCGGTTATTGCAGTTAAAAGAGTAGAAGTTCTTAAAGAAGGTGCTGCATCTATATACGGATCTGATGCTGTTGCTGGTGTTGTTAACTATATTCTTAGAAGAGATTTCTCTGGTTTAGAGTTTGACGTATCAAGACAAGAAGCTGACTTAGGTGAGCAAGTTGATAGTTCAGTCGGTATGATCTGGGGTAAAGAGTATGGAGATACAAACGTTGTCCTATCTTATAGTGTATTGAATAGATCTCCTTTAGCAGGAACTGATATAACTAAATACTCACAAAGAGCAATTAGTGGTTTTGGTAATAGTTTCTTGATACTTCCAATTCCAGGTGCGTCACCTTTCACTTCAGTTGCTAGCGGTGCTTATGCTGGTAATTATGCTATATATCAAAATGTTCCAGATGCAAACTGTGTTGCTAAAAAAGGAATTTTAGTACCGTTTGTAAATGCTGCGTCTTCGGCTTTACCTGGTGGAGCAAGATGTGGTTTCTACTATGGTGATAGATTTAATCTTGTTAATGATGAAGATCATGCAAGTTTATATACATCTTTAAAAACAACTCTTGATAGCGGTGTAGGTTTTGAAATGGATTACATGAAAACTGATGTCCAAGTTAACGATAATCCTCAATCTCCTTCATACCCTGCTTTATCATATTTAGCTAAACCTGTTATGCCTGGAAAAGCTGGAAGTCCTTTCTCATATCCTGTTTTATGGATAGGAAGACCTCTGGGATCAGCAGCGCCTTCGCCACTTGCTCCAAGAGACTATGGTAATGAAAGATTGTCTTTAGGTTTTAATGGAACTTTAAGTAACGGCTTTGATTGGGATGTGCATTATACAGACAGTAAGCAAGTTGCATGGTTCTCCCAACCGGATACAAGCACATCAAGATTTGATGCAGCTATAAACGGAGTTGGTGGAGTTAGCGGAACTGAGTCGTGGGATTTATTTAATTCTGCAAATAACTCAGCATCTTTAATTGCTCATATTAAATCAGCTGAGGTAAGAACAACAATAGCTGATTTATCTGTATTAGATATTCTATTTACAGGGACTACTAAGAAAGATGTCAATATTGCAACAGGATTCCAATGGAAAAGAGAAGGATTTGCTATTTCTAGAAACGATGCATCAAAAGCTGTTTTTGGTCCTGACGGAAGTATTACTAAACAAGCAGATCTAATGTTCCTTGGTGGCGGATTAGAAAGTGATGAGTCAAGAAACTCTACTGCAGTTTTTGTTGAAGCATCTAAGGATATGAGCGATAAACTTCAGTTGAAGGGCGCATTAAGATATGAAAGTCTTGAAAGTGATTCGACTTTTAATCCTAAGGTATCTATGCGATATGTAATGTCTGATAGCCTAGTATTAAGAGGGTCATACAGTACTTCATTCAGAGAGGCTTCTTTATCACAAATGAGTGCATCACTTGTCTCACTTCAAGGTCTTCAAGACATTAATACTGACGGTACAAGAAAAGGCTCAACAGCTTTTATAAGAGTTGCTGCAGCTCATAACCCTAGTCTAGTACCTGAAACTTCTGATAATATTAATTTAGGAGCTATTTGGACAGTTAATGACCAAGCATCCCTTACGGTTGACTATTGGAATATAGCCTACGAAGATGTTATTACTCTTGAAAGTGCTCAGGGCAAAATTCTTGCCAATCCAGCTAATCCAGATATTAAAAGAATATCAGGAACACTTGTTGGGGTGACAACTAGTTACTTTAATGCTCAAAATATTGATGCAAGTGGTCTGGATATTTCAGGTAGTTACGACTTCGATACTGCTTTGGGACAAGCAACTATTGGGTTTAATACCGCGCATATAATGAACTATGAAATACCAAATGGTTCTGGTGGTATGAAAGACGTAGTTGGGTTATTTAACCAAGATAACTTTGCTAGATCGATGCCAGAGACTAAGTCAGTTATAACTGCAAGACTGGCTAACGGCAAGCATAATGTTGCTGCTTTCGTAAGAAATGTTTCTGAATATAAAACTACTAGAGCTCTTGATGCTAGCGCTGCTGCTGCTGGAATTACACAAGACATAGATAGCTTTATGACTGTTGATGTAAAGTATTCTTATGATTACGAAATGAGCAATAGAAATGTTAAGTTAACATTTGGTGTTAACAACCTATTAGATGAAGAAGCTCCAATTGTATGGGATGCTGCTA
>Ga0209816_1002333_pt1 | contig 13548 bp, 21 predicted proteins | sample CoawatmetaG01DNA_FD_187509 | JGI IMG/M metagenome (GOLD analysis project Ga0209816, IMG submission 187509) | Marine microbial communities from the West Antarctic Peninsula - Coastal water metaG017-DNA (SPAdes) (version 2) | ecosystem: Environmental > Aquatic > Marine > Coastal ... | reverse complement strand
ACGTCACATCGTGGGTTCTCCTTATCAATCCCGCCAAACTCATAGCGGATTTCACTGACGAAGTTATAGTTATCGTCTTCAAGGATACCAAACTCAACCAAAGCATCGTGAGTAAATTTAGTGACTACACTACCCACATTGTCGATGTCGAAAGCACGTTTAGTCGGATAGTAGATTATATAAGTAATCCGACAAACCCCTTCCACTGGTTTGAGTTGCCTGATAACCTCTGCTACTTCGATCTTAAACAGCTTCTTTAGCTGGTTATTTAGTTGAAACTGCCAGTTCCTATACCCATTGAGGTTGAGATAGTAATTCTTTTTCTTAACTACCCCAACCTCCAGCTTAATCGGAACACTAAAGGCCTGATTGTCCACTAGAAATCCGTTTCATCATTCATAGGTGCTTCTGGCGCTGCTTCTGCGGCAAACCCGTCTTCTTCGTCGAAGTCATCACCACCCTGACTAAAGCTCACAAGCTCAATCAGCTGCATCTTAGTCCAGATAAGGCTGATGCCTACCTCTTTAGTGTTAGCCATTGTGTATGGGTTAGCGTATGCAGCGCAGCGGATGATTGAACCATTACCAACCAAAGGAACAGGCGTTACTGCTTCTTTCTTTGCGTCTACCACACCAATACGATCTTGTTGACCAGCGGCTGCACGTTTGTCTACGTCTTTCAACTTAACTTTGATAACTACGTTACCAGTAGATTGACCGTCTTGGTTGTATTCGTCTGTCACAACAGGACGTGACTTATACATAGCACCTTTGGCACCTAGTGTCTCTTTGGTTTCTGCCAAAGCTACATCACGCAACTGCTCCAGCTTACCGATAAAGGCGGCAACAGCAGGGTCTGCGGGATCGACAACCAACGATGATGAATATTCACCAAATTCATTGTACTTGCGGTCAGGTTCTGTAATCTTACACCACAAAGCTTTTCCTTTAGGTGTTACTACGTTCATGCCTTTTACAGCGAATGGTTTTGTGTTAGTAGCCATTTTTGTTTCTCCTTTAAACAGCTTTTATAATGGAACCAGTGAGGGAATCGAACCCTACAACGGAATTGGTATGACGCCTGTGATACCTGTTACCGTCAGCAAACCTGCACTGGCTTAGTCTATCTTAAAGTATCTTTAAGTATAACTACTATAACAACTATAGTAATAATAGTAAAGTATCTTTAAGTATCTTAGAGAGAGTTTTAACTAGATTGTCGTTTCTTTAAAAGTTAACTGAAAATGTAAGCACTTTCAGAAACTTGGTTAAGGTCTAGCGTATTAATCATAACGCTGTCAACAGTTTTTTCGTAGTCGGGTCTAACTTGGTTAACAAACTGCTGTAGTGGGTTGGATTTAAACAACTCAATATAAGCCTCTCTGACCCTTTTGTTTAGATTGGCTACATGGGTCACTGGAACCCCGTAGCTGTCATGTATGAGGTGGAAATCGGTACACCCGTCCTCTTTTAGCTTTAAGACAGTATGAGCTAACAAGGTAGCATCTAAACTGTGTATAAAATTAGGGGCGATACCATTAACCATCTTGGTTGGGTTCATCTCCTTAACAGCCTTACGGATAGATAGCTTACCGATTGGGGTGTCAATCCTTTCTACTTTAGTTTTGTGTATTTTCTGTAGTACTGGAAACTGTGTGATAGGGGTTGTAAAGAACACCCACCTACCGTCCCGCACAACGTCCTGTGTGACCCCTTTTAAGTACTCCTGTCCTACCCTAGCCCCTTTGACTACATCTGCTATAGCACGATCATTGATGCCTGTCAAGAGCTTTGCTACTAACCATGTCTCACCTACCCAGAATTTTTTATTGTTATTCGCCATATCAGTTAACTCACCTTTGAGTTGCTCATACATCCCAAACTGGGTGACTGAGTATGGTTGGGTCATTGTGTTACGTTTTGTTAGCTGTCTACTGATCTTACCTTTTAAACTGTCTGCGATGGCTTGTGTAGACACCTCATGTACTTGTTTATCTGATGTAGTGTATGTCAGAGTTTTAGGATAATCACCAGATGTTAGATACTCGTTACCTTTCTTAGCTACCCTACCGTAGATGTCGTTTCTGTCTTTTCCTATGACGTTTACGGCTTCTGCACCGTCTTTGTCAAGTAATAAACCAGAGTAGATTTGGATACCACTACACGTAGCGTCCAAAGCTATCGGAATATGTGACCTAAAAGCTTTAGGATCGTCGAGGTATGCACTATACTCAAAGCACCAAGCTAGATAAAGATAAGGGTCTTCAGCGTCTTTCCAATACTGTTGGTTTTGGATAGGGTTTGCTGCTATTTCCTTAATCTCATATATCTTAGCACTTATCTTTGCGATACGCACATCATAAGGCTCTTTGTCAAAGCCAAAACAGTTAGCACCGTGGATCATAAACCACCGTAGCTCTTCTTCAGTCTCAATTGGGTAGCCTTTCTTGAATTGAAGTAGTGCCTTAACCTCAGAGCCACCCTGCGGCTGTAGATGCTGCTGTACTGGGTACACACGGCCCCTAAAGTCGTATTGGTAGCTAAAGAAAAACTGTTCTTCCTCTAAATACTCACGTGAGTTGAATAATACAAGGTCTAGCATGATAGCTTTACCAGAATTAGACATAATTAAGTCTTTCTGGGCTTCGATGTCCTTGAAATACTTACGCATCATGGTCTTTTCTTTAGGCAACCCTTTATAATTACCTGTTGTGTTGATTTCCCCGTAGTTATGGATGTTAATGAAGTCTTCTGGGTCTTTTTTTTCGTTATAAGGCAGCTTACCAAGTAGATAAGGGTTGTTGTGTAATGCAGTAGGGTCTATGATGTTTTCCCTAAATACCTTATCCATCACCTGATACACATTCTTATTGATCTGCCACGCGGTAGCTTGCAGAGAGTTAAGTAGATCGTAGATAAGTTTTGTGTCTGTTTGGGCGAAGTAACTCTGTAAAAGCTTCTTAGACCCTGCGCGACACTTAATAATAGGCAGCTGATAGATAGCTGGGGTGTGATAACCACCACTACCATCAAAACTACTCCATTCTACAGGCTTTACAAGTAAAATAGGATACTTTCTGTAGTCAGCCAGTAACCTATCGCGTGACTGCAACACCATCCTAAAACACTCTTCGGTATACACTATATATTGTGTGCGTCTGCCCTTAGAATACACGATCTTTTTCTCAATAATGTTACTACCACTTTTAATCACTAAATCTAGTAATGTACCAGCTAAGTATGTGGTAATATCATTCAACTCAGGGTCGTTTAGTGTCTCCTGTCTGGTTGCAATCTTTAGTTTCTCACGCCGTCTAAAGTCCTCACTGCGTGATTTAAACCGTTTATCAACAAAAGCACCGAAGGTACTGTCGTCGCGGTCAAGACGCCGCACCAAGATACTGTCGTAAAGCGACTTGTTGATTTGCTTTACTAAGGAGATAGTAGGCACATGCACATCGCGGCTGATACTACGAACAATAGTAGCGATAATGATATAGGCCAAGTCTTTAGGTGTTTCGTAAAACTCTAACGCAACAATGTCACGGGCAGCTTTCATCTTGCCCCGAATGTCTCTGTCGAAATACTCTATGATTTTTACAGCTAAGATGTCAATACTATGTACCAAGATCAGCTTACCTTCAGCTAACTCATCGCCTTGCCCAGCGTTTATTCTACTACGCACTTCTTTCATCAAGCGTGTGTAGCTGTAGTCATTTGCATCTAATTCAAGTTTGTTCTGTCTATCAAGCATGTGCATAACTACATCGTCCTTTGTTTACTCGAACCCGTTCGGGAACTTTTTGTGTTTTGTTCTAATGTAATCACCAACTAGGCCACTACGAACAATATCTTCTTCGTTAAAGTAGTTAAAGTCAAACCGTTTAGGCATACTTTCAACAACTTGTAGGAACTTTTCAATATTCCGCTCAGAATGTTTGGTAAAGTCACGCTGTAGGATGTCACCGCAGATAACAATCTTACAATTACCACCAACACGTGTCAACACTGAGTCAGCTTCGTGGGCTGTCATATTCTGAAACTCATCTACGATAACAATACTGTTGTCGATTGTCAAGCCCCGAATAAAACTCGTAAGCATGAAACGAATACCGTCGTGTTTGACCAGAACCTCATACGCATCGTCGCGATGAAACAGCTGACTGCAAACTTTTTTGTATGGTAACTCATATACGGAGCCTTTCTCTGCTTCGGTTCCTTTCAAAAACCCAATATCACGTGTGGGAACAGCACTACGTACTATCACAATACGCTTATAGGGACTGTTCTTTTTCTGCATTTCCTCAAATGCTTTGTACATGGCTATGTATGTCTTGCCAGTGCCTGAGTAACCCAACAACAACTGTGATTTATCTGATGTGTAGTTATCAAAGAAAATTGCTTGGTTTGTTGTTAGCGGATCAACAGGAAACAACTCCAAACTAGCATCGTTTAGTGGGTTCTTAGCTTTTTTAGTACGTTTAACAGTCATTTTGTGTCCTTATATTAGATGAGGGCTAGTTTATTAACACGCTTACGTGTTTTCTTAGAAAAACAAGCAATAACCTCTTCTGTCAGTGTGTCACCTTCGTCTGATACGTAAGAAGCGACAAGCTCCGCATCGTTGTCATGGCGACCTAAAAAATCTACCGCTTCTTCTGGTGAGGACGCTTCAACCTCATATGTTTCAATAATAACTGCTTGAGTGACACGTGCTGCCATCTCTACAATAAACTTAGCCATTTTTTTCTCCTTAATCTGTGAAATCAGTACGTTGTGCTGTACTGTAGTCGATGAAAGTTGTTAGGTCGTTACATAAGATACCGTTTCGGGTGGTGTTGTACACCTTATCAACCCTTAGTTTCTTATCCTTTGTAATATACAACACAATTTGTTCGTTGTCAAGTAATTGATAGGCTACTACTTTATTCATTTTTTATCTCCTTGATTACAACATCGTAGTAGGTCTTTTCACGCATAATTGTCAAAAACTTTTTCATTTTATTAGCTGACACCTCGCTTTTCGTGACTACACTTGTTATTTCTTGGTTATGTTCGTCTAGTAATACTACTTCAAACATCTTTGTCCTCCTTTTTTGGAATTTTGCCCTCCCAATCATCACAAGGGTCGCTTTCTTTAGCTTTGTTTAAGGCTTCTTTTTCTTTTGAGCGTCCTCGCTCTTCTGGTGACATAGGTTTAATCACTAAGACGCCTCCATCAATGCTGCCCAAGATACAGGAAACAAGTCATCCATCTTATGACTAATGCCCCACGCCACATCTTGTGTTTCTTCTTGTGTGTCAGTAGAACAACGCAGCTTGCACATATCAGCAAAAGCATCTAAGCTACCTGACCAATACCACTCTGTCATATGATTAAGCGGCAGTATCATCCGTGCTTGCTCTTCACACACTCCCCTATTAAGCAGGTAGTTATATTGTTTAGTAGCCTCAATCCCTACTTGATTGATTACACCATCTAAGGTCGTGTCTGCCATAACATCACCAGAACCTTGTTTTTTATCAGTAACAGCTTTACGAAGTGTTGGACTGTAAAACTCAGGTGGATCGCTTACGTACCTACGACTAATTTCATTCCACCTTAGAAACTTATGTTTAACTAGCTGACGTGCTACAAAGACAGGCGCTTTGATGTGGAAAGATGCAAAAGCGTGTCCGAATGGTGATAGGTGCTTATGTTTAGCTAGGAAAGCGATTAGTTTCTTGTCGCCTTTGCTCATAGCATACTTACCTAGTATAAGGTTGGTGCAAATAAGCTTAGACTTCTTACCAAAACTAACACGTGCTGCGTTTACTACTGATAAGTCAGTGCCCATGTGGTCTACATAGTTTACTTCAATCATTCGCTGATGTCTCTTTAGGGAGTGCGTCACGTACTGTTCGGTGTACGTCGATAATACCCCGCGCCACACCTTCGATCTGACTACGTGAAATACCAATGTCGGTTAGCTCTCTGTCTGTCATTTCGTGCATCTGCTTAATGGTTGCGTTTAAATTCCTACGTCTCCGTAGCATCTCAGATATTGATTTAGTACGTTCAAACATATGCAACTCCAATACATTTTATTGTTTCTGTAGGGCTGTTCACTAGAACAGAGGCTTCCCGCAACGCAGACCTACACAGTGTTTCGTTACCAAAATCACCTAAGTAATGATAGCGAATACCAATCTCAGGTATTACTGAGAACCATATTAATAACCAAATCATTAAAAAGGCACCTCCCCGTTTTGATCCCGTGGATCGTTAAAATAAGACTTATCATACATATCAGGATAATAAGGCTTGTCTTTCTTAACCTCAATTGGTCTGTTTGTCAACCCTATTTCCTTTAAAAAGTCATCTAAGTCGTGCATAACCTAAGGCCTCGCTTAACTAAGGTGACAAACCCTGCGTTAAAGATAGCTGCGTATGTCTCAGGGTCACACTCAACCTGTAAGGTAGCACTGCCATCCTCATGTTCTTCTATCTCTGTTACCTTGATGGGCTTGTTTGTGTCTTTAGTCATGGTTTACCTCCTTGTTATGCTTACGGAATCGTTTATTGTAAGCACGTTTGATCTTCTTCAGTTGACCAGACTTCCACATGTAAAACTTACGTGCTTTAGTGAGGCCGTCATACTCATCACCACCGTTCATTGGTATGCGTTTGGTCATTCATCATCTCCTACTACTGGAGTATTAGTTAAGAGGCAATACTTGCCACTACTAACACTCTGGTGTCATTTGCCATTATAGCTTAACTTTTAGCTGGCTTTCGATAGCTTTAAGCGTAGCTTTAAGTTTTGCTTGTTGGTTAAGAAGACGCACCTCATTACGTTTAGACACAATCACCTTGTTCTTCACCAGAACACGTGTTCGATATGTAATACGGTTTTCTAGCTCATTTAAATCACGTGCAATCTGCTTGCGTCCTTTGGTACGGTAGTTTGCCACAATATAATCATCAAGAGGCGCGTAGTTATAGGAGTAGAGACCAGCTTTAGACATATGCTTTGTGTTTTCTGTGTAGAGGCTTGGCATAACTGCTTTTACTTTTGTCATTGATTTATTCCTTAGTTTTCTATTGTTGTTGTTAGTTGTAATTCGATATTCTTATCTGCGTCCAAGCCTACCGAAGCGTCAGTTTGATCATATCTACTAGCAATTGTAAATGCTACCACAATCATAATTATAAGTTGACTAAACATCAAGTTGTTTTTTCTCCCAAGTGTGATAAACAATATACTTTTGTTCATCTAGTACCCACTCACCACCTTCAAACTTATCTTGAAAATGATTATCAGCTTTGGCGTGGGCTGTCAACATATCAAGCGGTTCACCAAAGTAAGATACAGTTTCTTTGTCATATTCGAATGTACATGTAGGCATTTTATGCGTCCTTTTGTTCGTTTGTGTGGTTTGTGGTTGAAGCGTCCTTAAAAAGACTATACATCTTTTCTGTGTATTCGTCAACCTTTTCTCTGTAACTATCTTCAGCAAAATTATTACGATTCAGTGTGCGATACATGCACAAAGTGTCTAAACAATCCATAAAGTCTTTTACTTTTTTAAACTCTTGAAAGGTCATTCTGTTTCTCCATTTTGTTGTTGTTCCCAAAGTTTGTTTAGGTTTAGCCAAGATAACATTCTTGTTTCACCTTTGTGTACCCCTGACATAACGACACATTCAATCCATGCGCCGACAGGCTTAATCCCCATATCTACTTCAAATTGTGTTTCTTCACGGTTAATAGTTGACCAGAAATACATACGCTTATCTTCTACATATTGAACAGTATCTTGATAAAGTTGGTTACATTTTCCCATTGTCTTATACTCCTATAACACATTCTACATGAAACTTAGACACAACGTCGCCAGTGTCAAGCATTTTATTTGCACGATTACCAGCAACATAATCACACCAGCTATTCCACCAATATTCTGAACCTTCAAGTTGTGTCATAACGATATATTCACACACTTTCTTGTATTTAGTTTCAGATTTAAGCTTGTCGCCTACCTTAACAGCACTAGCCGATAACCCTAAACGTGTCAAGTTGTGACTGTCGATACAAGCAACATTAAACCCTAGCATCTGCATCACAAAAGAAGCTTTAACCATTCCAAGATTAGGAACCTTCATTAGCAGCATAATGCCTTCTGCTATTGCGTCAACGTCATCACACCCACGTTGTTTGATGTGCATAAGCTTACCCCAAAGAAACTCTTTGCGTTCTGTGGCGTACCGTAGGCCGTCTGACTTCTTACCCCAAAGATATTTAGAGCTATAACCAATGACTTTAATATCTTGACGTTGTGTTAAAACTGTGGATAAGCCAGCTTGGATGGTGCACAAGGTAAATTCTATTACGTCAATCAAACCATCTGGACTTTTGGCGGCATGTTCTGCTATCGCAGTGCAATCACGTTGATACATTGTTATTCTCCAATTCGAGTGAATTTAGCAGTGCGACAAAAACTAAAGCATAGCTTGCCAATTTTAATGAAGCGGATACCGCCTACTTTACGTGTGGATATTTGCATCTTTATTCTCCTTGGTTAAGTTATCTAGTAGCACCTTGTCAGGATGCTACCGATAAGTCAACTACTTTTATCGACTTATTTTGCATTATCGGGTTGCCCCTAGCTTGTCTTATTATTCTATTGTCAAACAACGTTGGTATCTTGCGATCCGTTTAGTCTCTTTAAGCTAGTTTATCGGGTTTAGCTTGTCAACCCCTTAGTTTTCTTCGTGGCCCTCTTGCTTGCTAGGCCTTGCAGGATACTCAAAGCTAGTCTGTTGCCGTAGCGGTTGACCGTGTGCCTGTCTGTTGTCCTTGAAACAACTATGCGCAGATAACGAAACGGATGGCAACCCCTAATTTGAAAAAAAAACATCAAGCAAAAATATGCAAGATGTTTTGAGATGGTAAAGGATACGCACAGGCGCGCACAGACACGCACAGGCGCGGTAGACGATCCCGCGTAGGCACACAGCCGCGTAGGCGTACACACGCACACACACAGGCGCACAGGCGCGCTCGCACACACGTAGGCGGGCACGGGGGGACACGCGCGGTTCCAGCTGTATGATACCCACTGACATTTTTTTAGTTTTTTTAGAAACTGGGGCTGTTCTAGGAGTAGTTGGCTTCAATTGCCGTCTGTAACCATAAGCGATCATGTAGTCTCTGTACAATATTACAGACATCGAACACAGACTTATGTACCTAGACATAGAACATAAGGGTTAGTCGTAGTAGTTGATCTAAATGAGACCTAATGACTATCTGTACTTAAAGATACTTATAGTATACTTAAAGATACTTAAAGATACTTATATATATCTTTCCCCTTGGATTGTCGTTTCTTTTAAAGTTCTCCAAGGGGCAGTGTTATCTAAATGCTTTTAAGCGTTGCAGTGAGGCCTTAGAGGATGACTTCTTCGACTGCATACCTTTAAATATATTAGCTCTACGTTTAAGCTCATCAGTTACCTGTTTCTTCTTGTACATACTCACAGCTATTTCACTGTTCTGTTTTAAGATACCATATTCATTCCAGAACTGTACACCAAGTGTTAGTGCGTCCAGTCTATCGTCATGTGCGATGGAGCCACGCTCTTTGGTAATATGTGTCATCTGGTAGACCAGTGAATAGTAGATGTTCTTAGGCTCTTGTAGTCCGAAGTCAATATCCCGCTTGAGTGCTGAGTAATCAAACACCAGTCTATGCTGGTTCATTAGCGGTTCTAGTGAGTCGATGATACGCTTTTCTTTTTGTATATTGTTGCGTATCTCTTCGATAGCTACAGGATAGATAGCATTAAGCACAGGCATCATCAGGTTTGTAAACATACCATCACCAAAGTTGCTTTCAATGACTACTTTGTTAACCTTGTACTTCTTAGCTATCTCACTTAGCTTAATTAAGTTAGCTTCTTCGTAGCCGCCTTTCATCCCACCGAAGTCTGGTACAAATACCTTACCTAGTAGGTGATTTACTACAGCCCAACCCATTTCATCTTGACCACGACCACTAGGGTCAATAGCAAGTACGCTGCCTTCGTAGTTACCAAAGGCCTCTTGTCCAGAGGGCCGCTGAAAGGTGTCTCCACTAAAGCCTAAGTTGGGTATGTCTTGTACGCTATCGTGGCTGTGTGAGGACCATATAAGCTTTGTAGGGGCATCTAGTGAGTCCATGTCCGTTACAATCAAATCTCTGGTCTTCAGAGGGTATTTTTCTGAGTCACTAAGCGTTGTATCAATCATAAACTGAAGCTTAAAACCGCTTCTACCGTAGCTTAATTCACGTTGGAATAAGTCTTCTTCGCTAAACCTACTATCAATTGGTTTATTAATTAGTAGTGGGTCGTTAGCCATATCTTCGATAATGTAGTCAGCCAAGCAGCCTTGGTAGCTGTCTATATTCTCAGGGTATCTAGCAGGGTACATACGGGTTACATAGCCTTTGTCCCGTAGTCTTGCATAGATTGACTCAGATGATTGGGGTGTACCTAGTACAAGTATCTGTGCGTTATCTGTAGTCTGTAGAATAGCTTCATATTCTGCAACTTGGCTTAGTAGGTCTTGCCTACGCTTCTCAGTAGCAGAGTTTTGTTGGCCTTCAACGTCATCAGAGATAAGCAGAGAGGCACGATTACCCTGTAGCTGCGATGTAATACCTAAAGCTTTAACGCTTGGCTGCACCGATACGTTAGAACCGTTTACATCAAACGCAATAACAGAGCTACGCTGATCTGAACGCGGCTGTAAATGCTCTAAGATAGGCATTGTGTCAATAAGCTTACGGATAAAGATAGAGATGTTGTCAGAGTGACTGCCTGATTGTGATACAATAAGTATCTTTTCGTCAGGGTCTCTTAGGAGTCGCCACGCGACATACGCACCTGTAATCCAAGTCTTACCGATACCACGTAAAGCTTCTAGTTGTGACCGCTTGTGGCCTTCTTGTAGATAGTCAGCGATATAATACTGCATCCTAGTGGGGGCAGGTAATCGCAGGTGTCCCCACGTTAATTTAAGAAACACCTTAAAATCTTTAATAGCGTTTTCTAGTTCATTCTTATCCATAGTTTCTCCTTATGGTAAGAGGCCGTAGGAGGCCCGTACAGCCACGATACACCTTGTGAGGTATGTCGGGCTAGTAAAGGCGCTCCTACGCTCTTATAGCGGCTCTCAGTGAGTTACCGAAGCAATATCTAGCATATCATTTACACTGAAAGAATCCTCTTTGGAGTCTTTAGCAATACGCTTGATTGATTCAGTTAGGCTCATCATAGTTTCTGACTCAATAATATCAGCTGTAATATCATTATCTTTCAGAAATCTGATAGCGTGTGCTAGTATTTTAGGGTCATCTAGGCTGGCAGCGAGTGTTTGTGCTACCAGCCCATGCAGACTATTTAGTTCGTCAAGTGACGCTTTGTTTTTAGACATATTATCTATCCGATCCTAGTGCGTTAGACAGTTCTTTGAACAACATGTTAACACCGATAGCATTGCTAAGTGGCAGTGTTCCAAGGGCGCTGTTAAGCTCTGCTGATGAAGCATCTGCAAAGGGTGACAACACTTTAACTGCTGTTGTACCTGCACCTACAATATCATTTGCATAGTCCCAAGCAGCTGCTGGTGAACCACGACCACCGAAAGAGTTAAAGATACGTTTATCTGTAACACCTTCTGATACTGTATCAATTACACTTGGTAAGAACGAAGCAAAAGTAGTCATAGAGAATGTGTTAGCTGCAATCATTTCTGGTGTCAGCATCTCATCTAGTTTATCTTCGTCAAGACCATAGGTGGTGTACATCTTGCCTGTATAAGCAAGTGATGCAAACACAGCCTGATAGCCCCAGTTACCTAATGTGTCTAAGGTATCGTGACCGCCTCGACTAATATCTGTGAGGCCTTTAGATAGCTGCTTGTTATATGCTACCATCATGTAACCTTTTAGGTTTAGTGCCAAAGCACCCATAACAGTATCACCAATAAGCTGGTCATGTAGTTGTACAGCGTTCTGGTCGCCAAAGTTAGCACGTTGTACTAGCTCATGCGAACGTCTGCGTACACCAAGGCTCCATTTATAGCCCAGATCACCATCCCATTTATCAAGGTTCATTAGTGGGTGGCGTGAGCCTGTGTCTGTTGAGGAAAACTTATTGATCTGAGCAACAACTTGGTCTGTTGTTTCTTTATCAAAACCAAACTGCTCAAAGTAACGATAAGACTTTGGTGTCATACCCTTACGGGCCATCTTAACCATCTTTGAACGGGCTGCAACAGCGCCCATGTACTCAAGGAAAGCTGTTCCTGTTTTAACACCGCCCACAAGGGCAGTAGCTTCGGCAGCCAAGTCACTAAAGCGTTCTAGTTTTGCACCAAAACCTACAGGTGTTTCAACAGAAGCTCTACCTAGTGTATCTTCGTAACGTGCTACAGATACCATTTGGTTTAGCTCACCAGACAGGCCTGTTACTAATTGAATCTCTTCAAAAGCAGCTGACATGTTCTTACCACGATAGGCTTTTACAACATCTGTAAAGGCTGGGATAGCTTTCATCATACTAGCGATACCGTTAGCATGTGTTAAGCGTGACATCTCTACAGCCATAGACCACCACGTAGCACCTAGTGACGCAGAGCGTACTAAGTTGTTTGCGGTTCGTGCTGCTCTCCATGTGTTTCCATCAGGGTCGGTCTTAGAAGACCGTCCTAGTAGGTGATCCATAGCAGCATCGTATAGAGCTAAGTCTTTTTTCTTACCACCACTAGCCAGTAGTTCTGCTTCAATTATATCGCGCTGCTGTTGAATAGACTGTCTGCTATCAAAGCCCAGAGAACGTAAGGCAGTATCACCGCCCATATTGTTACCGTAGCGTGTCCAAGCAGACTGAATATTGGTATCTACAAACTCGTTAATAGCAAGGACGTTGCCATTCTCTAAAGTTATTGTAGTATCTAAATCCAAAGGTGTTCTAAACTTAGTAGAAGCTGCTAATCCAGGAGTTGACGTTTTACGTGCCGCTGCTTCACCACTCAAAAGCTTCATTTCAGCTTCTGTAAGGTCCATCATATCACCAAGCTCGTCAATAGCTCGACGCATAGCGTCTTCTTCTGATATATAAGCTTCTTTGCCTGACTTACTCTTTTTTTTCATAACAGTAGCTGTAAACTTAGCAGCAGCTTTGTCAAGACGCACTTTATCAAGCACAACGCCTTGCTTTTTCATCTGTGACTCTAGGCTTTTACGGACCAAAGCTTTGAAGTCTTTTCTTTTAAAGTCACCTGCCTGTTTACGCAGCTGGATGTTATCAGTGAGCCAGCGTAGGGGCATATAGTCATCAGTCTTTTTAATAGCGCCCGTCACAAAGCGTTCATGCCCAGCGCGTTTTAAAATATCATATGACTCATTACTCATACTTACAAAAGCGTTTTCAATCTTAGCAACCATCTCAGGTTTCATGTTTTTGATTAAAGGGTTGCTTCTGCCGTAGAAAATGTCACCAGCGACTTGGAAGAAATCG
>Ga0209816_1002332_pt1 | contig 13553 bp, 10 predicted proteins | sample CoawatmetaG01DNA_FD_187509 | JGI IMG/M metagenome (GOLD analysis project Ga0209816, IMG submission 187509) | Marine microbial communities from the West Antarctic Peninsula - Coastal water metaG017-DNA (SPAdes) (version 2) | ecosystem: Environmental > Aquatic > Marine > Coastal ... | reverse complement strand
ATGATCGTAATTCGTCGGTTCGTTGTTAATGATAATCAGTTTAGCACCTGCTTCTTTTGCTAACTGAGGAAATCCTGCAGCTGGATAGACAACCAAGGAAGTTCCTGCGGTAATGAAGAGATCACACTCAAGTATTTTTTCTTGAGCAACCCGCATGCCTTCCTCAGGCATTGATTGGCCAAAAGAGATCGTAGACTGTTTGATTATGCCCTTACACGTTTCACAATAAGGAATGGTTCCATTATTTAAAAAAGCTTTTTTTATTGGTTCTAGTTCGTATCTAGCATTACAGTCTAAACAAGAGGCATAAGTGGCATTGCCATGTATTTCTGTAATGTTACTTTCAGACAAGCCGGCATCTTGGTGCAAATTATCAACATTTTGGGTTATTAAATGCGAGCCTCGCTTATTATTAATTATTTGAGCTAAAGATATGTGACCTATATTAGGTTTAGCCTTTCTAATTATGTCTTTATTAGAAAATTTTTTGTTCCACGACTCCCTTCTGACTTCTTCTGAAGCTATGAAATCTTGAAAGTAAATTGGTGTATTGGTTTTCCAAAATCCCTTTGGGCCTCTGAAGTCAGGTATACCTGATTCGGTGCTTATCCCAGCTCCTGTGAAAAAGACAATTAACCTTGCTTCGTTGATATATTTTAATAATTCTTGATTCATCTATTCTTTTAAAGCTCTATTTTTATTAAACTGTAATCAGTAAATCACAAAACAAATTATATCTACATAAAATGCAAGATCTATTAGCAAACCAAGAAGCTCTTTGGCTGATAACAGTTATATACGATTTAGGTCTAGCCCTTCTTCTCTATAGGTTCTTTGGAAAGTATGGGCTTTATGTAGCTGTTGTACTTGGAATAGTATTGGGTAATTTACAAGGCGGAAAGGTAAGCGAGTTAATTTTATTTGGATCTACTTTTAAAGTAAGCATGGGAGCTATCTTGTATTCAGGAATTTACTTTGCTACCGACGTCTTGAATGAGAAATACGGTAGAAAAGAAGCTAATCGAGCAGTAATGTTAGGGTTTGTTGCAAATATAGCCGTGATGGTAACCTTAGTGCTCAGTGTTCAGTTTAAACCATCAAATATAACTGGATCAGCATTAGAGGTTCATAATGCCATTAGTACACTGGCTTATTATTCTCCAGCATTTGTTATAGGTTCTTTAGGAGCTTATTTAGTAAGTCAGACATTTGATGTCTGGTTCTTCCATAAGATCAAAAGTTATACAGGAGAATCTAAGTTATGGCTTAGAAACAACCTTTCAACCATGGTCTCACAATTAATAGATACACTCATTTATCAATTTACCTGGGTATTTGCTACAGGAATGTCCTGGGAAAATGCTTTTATGCTAGCTGCTACAAAATATATATTTAAAGTTTTTATTGCCGCTATTGATACAATCTTTATATATTGGGTAAAGAAATGGTAAATAAATTGAAAAGTATAAAGACAATAGCTATCAACTCTACTTATGACGATGAAAGAGTTTTAGAAATTGCAAAGCAATGTAACGAAGTTTTGATTAGCCAAGGCGTTAAAGTTTTATTTACTAAGAATCTTTCAAAGCTTCAAGAAACACAACCTATAAAGTGCGCTTCAGAAAACAAAATTTTAAAAGAAGCTGATTTATTAATTTCTATTGGTGGTGACGGAACAATGCTTTCGAGCGCCAGAAAATATGGGTCAAAAGGCCTGCCTATTCTAGGCATTAACCTTGGTAATTTGGGTTTTCTAACAGATATAGCTCCCGAGGACATTACCACCGGTCTAACAGAAGTTTTATCTGGTAATTACATCAAAGATGAAAGGATATTCCTTCAAGCAAGCTCAAGTAAGAAGGGTGATCAATACTTGGCCCTTAACGAAATAGTAATTCATTCTGGAGCATTGGCTCAGCTAATAGAGTATGAACTCTATGTAAACGATTCTTATGTCTACACGCAGCGAGCAGACGGTATAATAGTATCAACTCCTACAGGATCAACTGCTTACTCCCTTTCTGGAGGAGGTCCAATCGTACATCCTAGTGTTAGAGCAATAACTATATTACCGATGTTTCCTCACAGTCTCAGCTCAAGCTCTTTGTTGGTAGATGAAACTAGTTCAATAGCAATCAAAATAACCAAATGCAAAGGAAAAGCTAGCCTAACTTTTGATAGCCACGATTCTATAAATATAAACAAGGGTGATTCTGTTATAGTCTCGATGAATAAGACTAAGCTGACACTCATTCATCCTATAGGGCATGACTTTTTTTCTGGTTGCAGAAATAAACTTGGTTGGAGTACTTCAATTACTAAGGTTTGATTAAAAATTAAAAAATTGAGACTTGGATATATTTAACTAAGAAGTATAAAATAATACAAACTATCTAAACACAATGGTAAAAATTAAATACAAATTTTCTTTATTCATAATTTCCTTGTTGCTTCCTTTAAGTTCCTTTGCAAATGATGCAGTAACTCCTGCACAACAAGCTTTGCTTAAAGACCTTCCCGCGGACCAAAGAGAGTCTGTGAAAAAAAAGATGCAAAGTGTAAATAAGTCTTCTAATGAAATAGAGGAAATATTTGAAGAAGAAAGCGTGTTAGTGGAGAGACCAGAAAAAGATTTACCTGAAAAATGCGATGAATGTATCTTCGGATATAGCATGTTTAAGTTTGCCCCTTCAACATTCGCTCCAGCTAATAGTGTTCCCATATCTTCTACATACACTTTAGGACCTGGCGATAAAGTAAAAATTAATTATTATGGAAGTGAGAAAGAAAAATTAGAAACATTTATTTCAAGAGATGGCACAATAGATTTGCCTATTTTGGGTCCTATAAATCTTGCTGGGCTGTCCTTAAGAGAAGCAAGAGAACTTCTTAAAGAAAAAATAGCATCTGAATTGATTGGAACAAGGGTGTCTTTTAATCTAGCAGAGCTTAGATCAATAACTGTTTACGTTCTCGGGCAAGCATACAAACCTGGTTCATATACTCTCAGCGCACTTAGTTCGGTGACTAATGCCTTGTATTTAAGTGGAGGACCGGACCAAAATGGTTCATTGCGCAATATAAAAGTAAGAAGAGGCTCAACTGAGACAAACTACGACCTTTATAAATTATTGGTAAAAGGGGACTCTTCTGGTGATGTAAACCTAGAAGATGGTGATATTGTATTTATCCCTTTTATTGAAAATAAAGTCCAATTGCAGGGAGCTTTCAAAAGACCTCATCTTTATGAGTTTATAGAAGGAGAGACAGTTAAGGACGCTATTAATTTTGCTGGAGGATTTGCTTCAGGCTCAGGTTTAAGCCCGAGAGTAGAATACAGCACTATAAATAACTTAAAAAATAAGAGAGAAGATGCAGTTATAGTTCAAGAAAAAGATTACTTAACTACTTTAAAAAATGGTGATTCTATTAATGCTAGTGGTATCTCTGGTATCAAAACTGAACTAGTAGAAATTGCAGGAGAAATTTCTCGCCCCGGAGCTTACTCTATAAACGAAAATGACACAGTTCTAGATATAATAAATCGGGCTGGAGGCTATACTAAAAAAGCTTATACGGATGGTATAGTTTTTACTAGAGAACAAGTAGCTCTTCAACAAAAAGAGGCTTTCAACAGAGCAGCAGACTCTTTAGAACAAACTTTAATAGATGTGGTAACGCAATCAACTAAAGAAATTAATGAATATTCTCTTGCTCCAATTTCTAGTCTTATCAATAAGCTAAGAACAGAAATACCCGTTGGCAGACAAGTAGTAAATTTTGATATTCTTTCACTAAAAAAAGATCCTTACGAAAATTTCGATTTAATAAATGGAGATAAGATATATATTCCCAAAAGGCCTCAATCTATAAACGTTGTAGGCGAAATTCGAAATCCTTCTACTTTGCAATTTAAACCCGGTATGAGTGCTCAACAATACATAAACCAAGCTGGCGGGTATTCAAAGAATGCAGATTCTGGCCAGACTTTTATAATTCTTCCTAATGGCAAATCTTACCTACATAAGAAAAAGTTCTTTTCAGATTCAAACTCTCTTCTCCCCGGCAGTACGATTGTAGTTTCCAGGAATTCAAGATCCTTTGATGCTATAAGCATCACACAGATTGTCACTCCTATTTTGGCTGATCTCGCTACTTCTGCGGCAGCTATAGCTGCAATCAGCAATGATTAAATAAATAAATTTAAAATTGCTGTTAATTAAGAAGACAATTCTTCTATTTGGAATTAGTTTAACTTGTTTAACTTTGTATTCAGATATTGATGATTATTTCCCTTATGAAGTAAACCCAACTTCTTCTAATTATGGAATTACTGGAATTCTAGAGATGCCTAATGCCAGGATGATGGGAGAAGGATCTCTTAAATTTACTTTTTCATCTTCTTTTCCTAATGAATTTACGACTATAACTGCAACCCCTTTTTCATGGCTAGAGGCTTCTTATAGGTACACTGAAATTAAAAATAAGAAATACAGTAAAAGTTCAACTTTCAGCGGTAATCAAAGTTGGAAAGATAAAGGCTTCGATATAAAGTTTAAATTATTAAAAGAGGGTTATGTTCTACCTGCCGTAGCAATTGGCTTAAGAGACGTTGCGGGCACTGGAACGTTCGCATCTGAATATGTTGTTTTTTCTAAATCTTTTGGAAATTTTGATGTAACAACAGGAATAGGTTGGGGAGTTTTAGGAAGGTCAGGTCATATGCATATTAATCCATTTCCTTCTTTATTTGGAAAAGATTACAAGACCAGGATTTCAAGTAATACTGGACAAGGTGGAACCTTTAATTTAAACGCGTGGTTCTCTGGACAAGCAGCTATATTTGGTGGGTTAGAATATGACCTGAAGAAATATGGTCTAAGATTTAAGCTTGAATACGATACATCGGATTATGATCAAGATAACATTAACCCCCTTGATGTAGAGAGCCATATTAACTTTGGTCTAAATTATTACCTCTCAGATTCTTTTAACATTGGCCTAGCATTTGAAAAAGGAAATGAGTTTAGACTTTCTTTTGTTCTCAAGGGTGACTTCTCAAAAGATACTGTTAGTAAGCCAAGCCCAAAATATGTACAAAAACCTAATTCTAAGCAACTAATAAGGTTGAGACAAAATAAAGATCTATTTTATAGATCTCTCAATAAAAGTTTAAGAGATGAAAATATATATATTCAAGCCGCTTCTTATAATGAAGAGGTAGTCTCACTTGCGGTTGCATCTAGTCGTTTTGCAACTACCTCTAGACTCGCAGGCAGAGCTGCTAGAATAGCATCTAGCCTTGCGGATGAAGATGTAGAAGAAGTAATAATACATACGATGAATGGAGATTTTGAGACTGCAACATTAGCTTTTAATAGAAAAGAACTAGATAAGGCAAATAACTTTCATAGCAGCCCTAATGAAGTTTATAAAAAATCTTTGCTCTACTCTAACTCAGATTCAACATTATTAAAAAATGGAGATTTCTTACCAAAAATTAAATTTCCTGAAATAACTTGGAATATGTCACCTGGTCTTAAGCATCAAATAGGAGGCCCAGAAGCCTTTTACCTAGGACAGTTATGGTGGAAAACTGATATAAATATAAAACTCAAAAGAAATCTAACTCTCTATAGTTCATTCGGTATCAATATCTACAATAATTTTAATCAACTAAATAATCCAAGCTATAGTGATTCAGCACACGTAAGGAGTGATATACAAGAATATTTAAAAGAGGGAGAAAACAATATTCAAAGAATGCAAATCGAGTGGATGCACTCTCCTCTGTCTGATATTTTCTTGAGATTTGATCTCGGCCTATTAGAAGAGATGTTTGGTGGAGTTGGAGGTGAGATTTTGTATAGACCTTTCAATAAAAAGTATGCCATTGGATTTTCTGCACACAAAGTAAGGCAAAGAGGATATAAACAAAGATTTTCTTTCAGAGAATACAAAACTAATACAGGCCACTTCTCTTTTTATTATGATTTACCTAAAAATCTTTCAGTACAAATCCTAACAGGAAAATATCTAGCTGGCGATATAGGTGCAACAGTAGATATCTCTAAGAGATTTAAGACTGGATTTACTTTAGGAGTATTTGCTACTAAAACAAACATGTCAAAAGTAGAATTTGGGGAAGGGGCTTTTGATAAAGGTTTTTATTTTTCTATACCAACTAAACTTTTCTATACAGATTATAAATCAGGAAATATTTCTTTTGGTCTTCATCCTCTTACTAAAGATGGAGGTGCTTTGTTGAATCAACACAACTCATTATTTAGTATTCTAGGAGATTCTAATAAAACTTCAATTTTAAGAGACTGGGAATCTCTTTTGGATTAACAATGAAAAGAAATTTTTTATTAAAGATATTTGCAGTGTATGCTTTATCTGCTTGTGCAAATCTAGATACAAAGAATATTGCTCCAGGTTATGTTGAGGCCTACAAAGCTTTAAAAAATTATTATTTTGGTTATGAGAACGAGCTAATTACAGCGGATTTAATCTCTAGAATACCTTATGCTTCCTCTACTCTTCAGATAGGTAGCGGATCTTTAGGTTTAATAATACTGGAGAGCGCTGACGAGGATACTTTTACTTGGGTTAGTTCAGATGGAATTTATTTAATGCTTAATAAGTCTGGAAAAATTATAAGAACTAAAGGCCTGCCAAATAATTTAAAAGGCTATGACGCAGTCAGCTTTGATATGAAAGAATTAATCAATTCAAATAAGACTTCTTTTAGCTTTACTGAGTATTATTCATATGACTATCCTATTCTTAATTTGTTGAAAGTTACTACTGAATACACAGTTGGAAAAAAAGAAAGCATTAAACTTCTTAACCAAAATAAGGATTTAGTCTTAATTAGCGAACAAATAGAAAACAAATATTTAGGTTGGAAAGAAAACAATAAATACTGGGTAGATGAAACAGGGTTTGTTTGGAAAAGCATTCAGAATCCTTCGCCTAAACTGCCGTCGTTTTATATAGAAGTCACAAAAAAACCCGCTGAGTAGCAGGTTTTTTTTGATAGCCTCTTTCTTATTGTGCGACTCTTGTACCGACTGAAGTTTGGACCGCTGTTGATGCAGCTACTGCAGGTACTGTAACAGTTGTAGTATAAGTTTCTTCTGTGTCAAAAGTCTCTACAACATCATAGTCCTCTACAACGTCATAGGTTTCTACAACATCATAGGTTTCTTGAACATCATAGGTTTCTTGAACATCTACGAGACTAAAGCCAGCTGTTGCTGTTGATGTGGCACCAGTAGTTCTGGTTGCAGTAGCACCAGTAGTTCTGGTTGCAGTAGCACCAGTAGTTCTAACAGCAGTAGCACCGGTAGTTCTCACAGCAGTAGCACCGGTAGTTCTAACAGCAGTAGCACCAGTAGTTCTGGTTGCAGTAGCGCCAGCAACTGTATAAGAAGCAGTTCCAGGTACATCGACAACTTCAGTTATTATGTATTCTTCAATTACATCTGGTGTAGGTGTAGGTGTAGGTGTAGGTGTGGGAGTTGGAGTAGGAGTAGGAGTAGGAGTTGGAGTAGGAGTAATCGCTCCACCTCCAGATCCACTGTCTGAAATTGCTGCTGCTGCTGCTGCTATTGCAACTACAGCCGCTATAGTACCAGCACTGACTCCACCAACTGCTGTTTTAGCAGCTGCAGAACCTGCAGCTGAACCCTCAGCAGCAGATACTTCTTCTGAACCTTCAGCTCCATAAGCGATTTGTGGAATTAAAACTACAGCAAGCGTAGCTATTGAAGTTAGTAGATTCTTTAAAACATTTTTCATATTATTACTCTTTAATTCCTTTAATTTATAAATTGGAGAAGTGCTTTATAAGCACGTCTAATGTGTATTAGGCAAAAAACATAAGATCTTGTCAACTTTTATTGGTAATTTTTAATTGATAATTCTATTTTTAGATATTGTAAAAAATATTTTATGATAAAATACAAATTCTTCTAACTTAAAACGTAATATTTTTCTATTTTAAATCTATTAAGTCTTCTAACTTTTTTACTTCGGTTCTTACCTGGAGAGTTTTCCCATATTTTGGCTTTAAAGGGCTTAAAAATAATAACAATCTTGGGTTTTTCAATAACTCAAAAGAATTATAGTGAACCAGTAGGCTTTCTAGAGACCAAGTACAAACATAAATTAGGATTGGCAGCTGGATTGGATAAAAATGGAGACTATATTGATGCATTGGCAGCTGTGGGATTCAGTTTTCTTGAAATAGGTACGGTAACTCCAAAATCACAAAAAGGTAACAGCAAGCCAAGATTACTAAGATTAACTAAGGAAAAAGCTCTAGTGAATAGGATGGGATTCAATAATAAAGGTGTTGATTATCTAGTATCAAAGGTTAAGAAAAGCAATTCAGGAATTCCACTTGGAATTAGTATCGGTAAAAATTTTGATACAACCAACGAACTTGCTCATGAAGATTATCTTTGCTGTTTAAGTAAAGTTTATGAGTTTGCAACTTATGTTGCCATCAATATATCGTCACCCAACACAAAAAATCTTAGAGACTTAGAATCAAAAGAATCTTTAAATTTTTTATTGAATAAACTTAAGAAGAGGCAAGAGGAGCTTTCTTCTACTTACGGATATAAGCCTTTATTGGTTAAGATTTCACCTGATAATTCTAAGGAAGCTTTACTTGGAATATGCCAATCTCTATTAGACAACAATATTGATGGAGTAATATGTTCAAACACTACTACTAATCACGACTACTTCAGTGGAACAGGAGGCTTGAGTGGCCAACCGTTATTTGATGCCTCAACATTGGCACTAAGAACTCTAAGAAAACACCTTGGTAGTGACTTCCCTATAATAGCTTCTGGAGGAGTTATGAATAAAAAAAGTTTTGATGAAAAAATTAATTCCGGTGCAGATTTAGTGCAAATTTATACTGGTTTTATTTACAAAGGACCTTCTTTGATTGCTGAGATAATTAATCCAAAAAATTAGTTTTTTTTAAAAAAATTAACTGATTTACTTGACACGAGTGCCTGTTCTGACCTTTATACTGTACACAAATTAACTTAATGAAATCTAATTATGGAATCTCTAGTTATTGTTGAATCAGGTGCTAAAGCTACAAAAATTAAAGGATATCTTGAAGCTAACTTTAAGTCAGAAAGCTGGCATGTAGCAGCTTGTCTGGGTCATATAAGAGATCTTCCAGATGATGAGAATGCCGTTAATCCTAGTGATTGGACTGACCTCAAATGGGAGGGCACTCCAAAAGGCAAGAAAACAATTAAAGAGCTCAGAAAAATATGTAAGGAAGTCAATACAGTCTATTTAGCAACTGACCCAGACAGAGAAGGAGAGGCAATTGCTTGGCATCTAAACGCCGATTTTGAAAGTAAAAAATTATTAGATAATGTGGAAGTCAAGAGGATAGCTTTCACTGAAATTACATCCTCAGCGATTAAGAAAGCCATAGAAAGTCCAAGAGAAATTGATCAAGACTTAGTTGATGCTTACCTAACAAGAAGGATTCTAGATCACTTAATAGGTTTCAAGGTTTCCCCTTTGTTGTGGAGGCACGTTTCGAGGGCCAAATCTGCAGGAAGAGTGCAATCACCTTCTTTAAGAATAATTTGTGAACGAGAAGATGAGCGTGATTCTCATGTGCCTGAAGAATATTGGCCCGTAAGTGCAAAATTTACATTTGATGGTGCAGAGTTTGATGCTGACCTTGTAGAAATTGATGGCAATAAGTTAACGCAAGCCCCTATAAAAAATGAACCTCAGGCCAAAAAAACTTCTCAAGATTTAGATAAATTAAATTTTATTCTTTCTGGAGTTGAGACCAAACCCCAATCTAGTTCACCTAAGCCCCCTTTTAGAACCTCCACACTGCAAATGGCAGCGGCTAGTTCTCTAGGTTTTACAGCAGATAGGACTATGAGTAGTGCGCAGAAACTTTATGAGGGAGGCCTTATAACCTACTTAAGAACAGATGGAATTTCGATAAGTACCTCTCCAAATACGGGTGAGCCTTATTCTGAAGAAAATCCTGGTCCGCCACCTTTGCAGGAGATAAGAAATATAATAGTAAGCGAATTTGATAAAAGTTACTTATCAGAACAAACAAGAGTGTATAAGTCTAAAGTGAAGAACTCTCAAGAAGCACATGAAGCTATAAGGCCAACAGAAATTTCTACAATTCCCGGTAAAGTGAGCTTATCGACAGATGAAGAAAAGTTATATGAGCTAATATGGAATAGAACTGTAGCAAGTCAAATGGTTAATTCTAGCTATGAAAGAAAAGTTTTGACTATCAAATCTAAAGATGAAAAGTATACATTTAGAGCCACCTCTAGAAGAAATCTTTTTTTAGGTTTTCAGGTTCTTACAAAAGAAGATCAAGGATCAAGTTTTCAGTTTCCAAAAAATTTAGTAGAAGGAATTGAACTGGAGTTAGTTGAAAAAAACCTAGAGCAAAAATTTACTTTACCTCCAAATAGGTATTCAGAAGCTTCACTAATTAAAAAAATGGAAGAAGAAGGTATTGGAAGGCCTTCAACTTACGCATCAATTGTTAAAGGACTTAGGATAAAGAAGTATGCTTATGGAGCTAAATCTATTGCACCTTCTGATCTTGGAAGAGTTCTAACGTCTTATTTAAAGACAATTTTTAAAGACTTTTTTATAGAGACTAAATTTACAGCTGAGATGGAAAGTGACTTAGATGAAATAGCTTCAGGAAATAGGTCTTGGCAAGAAGTTCTCGATAAGTTTTGGGGAGAACTTCAAGATTATCTAAATAAAAAAATTAATGATGTTGAAATAAGTAACAAGGATGAATTTAAAACCAGACAAGTTTTAGACCTGCTTAATGAAGAACTTCATGAAGTAATTTTTCCAAAAACTAAAGAAGGCAATATAACAAGAGAATGTCCTAAGTGCTCTGAGCAGGTCAGTCTTAAATCTGGTGCTTGGGGTTATTTCGTAGGATGCTCGGATTGCAAGTGGACCAAGAAGCCATTTGATTTCTCTACCGATTGGGAAACTTATCAAGAACTACCAAAGAATCTTGGAAATCATCCGGATCTAAATGAACCTATCTTTGCTGATATGAGTGTCAATGGACCTTGTGTTTGGACCACGAGAGAAGAAAAAAAGATTTATGGCGCTCCAGATGAAGATGAATTCATATTGGATATTGGATTAAATAGGGCAGTAGAATTAATTGAAAGAGATTCAGGTGAAAATATATTATTCACTGAAAGTAATAGCGGGATACCAATCTTACTAAAGAACGGTAGATTTGGAGAATATACTGAATTTGATGGTTTTAACAAAGCTACGAAGCTTCCTCCTGAGAACAAGCCCAAGAATCCAAAGGTAACTTACTACGATCCACACGATATGGATTATGAAAATGAATCTACCCAATTATTTGTTTTAAAATCCTTAAGAATTTTAGGCTTTCATCCAGAAACAACCCAACCCGTAGGAATTAAAATAAGGAAACCAGGCAAAGCCTTTAAGTTTGTAAAATTTATTAAATGTGGAGAAAAAGAAGTTGAGTGCCCTAATAATTTTTATAAATTAGAAGAAGAAGAACAGCTTGATCTGGTAAAAGATGCTCTAGGACTGAAAGGTTTTAAGTTTATTTAAGAGAAGTTTCTTAGTAGTCCAACACATGTGCCTTCAAATACTAATTCGTCTCTTTTTGGATCAAGATTAATATTTGAGTAGTTAGTATTCTCAGCTTTTAGAATAACCTCTGCAGAAGATAGTGATTCCAGCGTCTTTACAGTTACCTCCTCTCCAATTCTGGCAACTACGATTGAACCAACTTTTATAGGATTATTTTTGTTAACACCAATAAGGTCATCTTCGTAAATTCCAACGTCTACCATGCTGTCTCCTTTGACTCGTAGATAATAATCAACTTTGCTCGATAAAATATTTTGAGCTTGAGGAATTCTTTTTTCTATATTTTCTTGAGCCAGAATAGGTCCACCTGCAGCAACCAATCCAATAATCGGTATTCCAAGGTCTTCCTCCAAATTCAGAACTATACCTCTTGAAGCTCCTGCAATTATTTTAATAAAACCTTTTTTCTCTATTGCTCTTAAATGCTGTTCAGCTGCATTAGGCGATTTAAATCCTAGTATTCGAGCAATATCTGCTCTCGTAGGTGGCAGGCCAGTATTACTTAATTGATCTTTGATCAAATCAAGAATTTCTTGCTGTCTTTCTGTTAAACCTTTCATTTTTTTTATCTCCAGAGCTTTATTACTGTAATTATATACAGTATAATGAAAAGTTCAAATATGTTGGTTATTGGTATTACATCTAGAGCTTTATTTGATTTAGAAATAAGTCATGAAGTTTTTAAAAATAAAGGACTTGAGGCTTACAGAGAATTTCAAATTTCAAATGAAAATCAACCTCTTCTGCCGGGAAAAGCATTTAATCTTGTAAAAAAATTATTATCTTTAAATTTTGTTAAAACTGGGAAAAGAAGAGTAGAAGTTATTCTTCTAAGTAAAAATTCTGCAGATACTGGCCTAAGAATATTCAATTCTATTGATCACTATGGTCTAGATATAAAAAAAGCAGTCTTTTGTAGTGGAACGAGCCCTCATAGTTATGCAAAATCTTTTGGCGCTCATCTTTTTCTATCAACTGATTCTGAAGATTGTAGATTGTCGTTAGAAAATGGTATTGCATCTGCAAAGATCATGCCTTCTTCTAATTTAAGCTTTGAAGATTCCAATCTTAGAGTAGCTTTCGATGGAGATTCAGTATTATTTTCTGATGAGTCCCAATTAATATTCAATAAAAAAGGATTAGAGGCTTTTGAAGAAAATGAGAAGAATCTTGCAAGACTTCCTCTTTCTGGAGGCCCGTTTAAACCTTTTTTGTTGGAATTAAATAAAATCCAAAGACAATTTCTTCAATCTGAATGTCCATTAAAAATAGCCCTAGTAACTGCAAGGTCTGCACCAAGTCATGAAAGGGTTATAAGAACTTTGAGAGAGTGGAATATAAGAATAGACGAATGTCTTTTTTTAGGAGGCTTGAATAAAACTGAGTTCTTAAGGGCGTTTAAAGCTGACATTTTCTTTGATGATCAAATTGAAAATTGTCTTGCTACTTCTAAAGCCGTTACAACTGGTCATGTAGTGAGTATTTAGAGCAGCTTTAATTTTTGGTCAAAGAGTATAGAATTCGCTTTTTATTTCCTTTATAAATTATTTTAATAAGAACTATGGAATATTTGTGTTTAGATTTAGAAGGCGTCTTGATCCCGGAAATTTGGGGAGAAGTTGCCAAACATACTGGTGAAGATCAGTTTAATCTCACAACTCAAGATTTAAAAGATTACTCTGAGCTTATGGACATGAGAATGGCATTAGTTCATTCATTAGGAATTTCAATGAAGGACATTACTTATCTGGTAGATAAAATGGAGCCTTTTGATGGAGCTAGAGAATTTTTAGATTGGGCAAGAGACAACTTCCAAGTAACTATTGTTTCAGATTCTTTTTATGAATTAG
>Ga0209816_1002330_pt1 | contig 13556 bp, 8 predicted proteins | sample CoawatmetaG01DNA_FD_187509 | JGI IMG/M metagenome (GOLD analysis project Ga0209816, IMG submission 187509) | Marine microbial communities from the West Antarctic Peninsula - Coastal water metaG017-DNA (SPAdes) (version 2) | ecosystem: Environmental > Aquatic > Marine > Coastal ... | reverse complement strand
GCAGAGATTGGCCCACCACCAGAGCCCCAAGTACACAAACAGGTTCTCAAACAAGTACAACAACAAATTCAAAATCAGCTACAACAGCAAGCTGCTGCCACCAATAGTCAACTCAACGCTATTAATGCAATCACGCCAGCTAACCAGCTCAACCCGCCACAAAATCCTCCGGCAAACCCGCTATCAAACCAGCAGTTCAATCCAATGGAAGTCTCCCAGGGACAGCTAGGCGAATCAGCCATGCAAGCCTTCGCCAGAGAAATGCTCAAGGACATGCCGGTTGCTCCTGCCAGCAAGACAGGCTTTAGCCAATCGGCAAAATACAACGAAACCAGCGGAGTGCACTTCCCGCAAATCAATGCCCAGGAAGCACTAGCCCTGAACCCGGCCCTAGTGCCAATGCCATCCCCACCGCAGCGCAACGGTAGCAACGAAAAGGCTAGCTATGGCAATGCCCTGGCACAGAGACCTGAGTCACAGCAATTTGAGCAATTAGACGAATTTGAAGAAGAACCCTATACAGCCGAGGCAATAGCAAGCCTGACCAATCGCAGTAAGGTCAACACTCGCTCCAACGCCAAAGGCAGGCGACCGTCAAAAAGCGAACAAAGTCGCATTCGCACCGGTCGCTTACTAAAAGACTTTGGCATCCCCTTCGTTGCAGTAGTGGTGCTAATTGGACTGGTGCTCTACCTATTCTCGGGCAAGCCAGTAAAAACTAGTGCCGCGGCAACGACAAAAAGCTCTACAACAGTGTATGAGTCACCTGACCAAAAAAAGCAGCTAAGACTTCTGGGAACAGAAGTCGTAATCATCAACCCAAGCGGAGCCACTAAAGTACCGCTGAAGCGCATAAAGAGCAACTGGGGTGATTTGTTTGCGGCCCTAAGCCAGTCTGTTAGCGAGAAGCAGATTTGGATGGCCGAAAGTCTCTCAATAATAAAGAGTGCTGATGGCATTAATTACTATCTATCGACCGGGCCAGATAGCCGGGTCTTTGAAAAAATGCGGCAATTAACAAACTATGCTCAGGCCTATTTCCTCAGCAGTGGTGAATACCCAAGAACGATTCCGCCCGGTGCTGAGTTTCAATTCGCCTACAGCAGCCCCTATAACGGCAAAGCTATGAGCTTGCAGATCATCTCGGACCGCACTACAGATAAAGACGGCTCCGACATGAAGCTCAACCTTGAAGGAGGAGTACATCTAGGCACAGATGAATCTAATCTACCAGGCTACATTGGCTGTTATGGCGCCCTATACAATGAAAACAACATTCTCAAATGTACTAAATTTTTCGTGCGCGGCTGCAACCGAAATGGTCGTTTTCTCACCACTGACAATGATCAAATTTTCGTCTTAGCGGCAGGCAGTGACACAGTTAGCAAGACGGCAAGTAGCCCGGAAAAGAAAACAAAAGTAGCAACGAAAAATAATAAAAGATCGAAAAAAGCGAGCAAACAAAAAGATAGCACACCAGTCGAAAAGCCAGCTGACAGCTCAATTGAGCCAACAGCAGAAAAAGACCTCGGCGCCGTTGCTAATGCCAAGCCACCAGAAAAGCCAACCACAGTTTATATAATGACCGATCCCGTGCTTCCCTTAGCCCTTATGCATCACCTGGTGCCAATCTTTTTAAGTCTAATTACAGCACTTTGTTTCATGCGTGCTCGCATGGTGGGCTTCGATATTAAGGGTGAAGAAATCGCTTCTGACTCTAAGGCAGCTCTGATTGCTGGCCTAATTTTCTTATGCTTAACCGCTCTGAGCCTGTTTATGCAATTCTCGGTGTTTAGCTAAAGCAAAGACTCTGCCAGAAAATAGGCGGCGACACCAAAAGCTACAGAGGCATTCAGTGACTCTTTCTTGCCGCGCATATTGAGATGGCACACCTGATCACAGAGCTCCAGAGCTTCGATTGAAACCCCCTGAACTTCATTTCCCACAAGCAAACATAGCGGCAATTTCAAGGCACCACTGCTCAAGGCTTGATAGAGCGAGCGCGAATTTTGATTGCGCTCCAAAGCGACAATGCTATAGCCAGCGGCTTTAAGCGGCAGCAATATCTCAGGTAGAAAGAGGTGATAGGAGTAAGGCACCCAATCTTCAGCGCCAAGACTGACTTTGGAAATTTCCTTTCGTGGTGGCACACCGGTGATGCCACTAAGATAAACATGAGAAAATCCCGCAGCATCAGCGGTGCGAAAAACCGCGCCAACATTATGCAAACTGCGAATGTCATCGAGCACCACTACTAACTTAGCGACATCAGGATCGCCAGCGGAAATTGATCTATCAGTGGTTACATCAGCGGTATTGATAGCTCGCTTGCCAGCCAGTTGAGTAATTAGTTCTTGTGGTCGAGCCACACAATTGCGACCGCATGCTGGACACTGCCCGCAGCCAAAACGATCACTGAGTTGATATTGCTCTCCTACCACCTCAAACACTGAATGGCAGTCGGGATATGGGCAAATAGTTTTCAATTATTCTGTCTTTAGTTAGTCTAAGCCTTCAGCTTAGACTCGATACCACTAGCAAACTGCTCCATTTGAGAGGCAATTGAATCGCGTGAGGTCTTGCGCAGCAAGTGGGCGTAATTGCGCAATAGATTGATCAAGTCTGGATGATTATTGCCGAGAGACTTATTCTTGATATCAAGACTCTTGCGATAGTGTCCGTCAGCCTCGTCATAGCGCTGCTCGGCATGACAAACAAGAGCGAGATGATAGAGCGACTTACCAACTTCTAGATGCTCAGCTGGAAAACACTTGCGCCGCAGAGCTAAAGACCGCTCAAAGTGACTCATGGCATCTTTATAGAAGCCCCGCTTAAAGTAAACCGCGCCCAGATTATTGAGCACTGTGGCAATGTCCTGATGATCATTACCCTGGGCACTCTCTCTTAAGGCCAGAGCTCGCTTGTAAAGTGATTCAGACTCAGCATGGTTTCCTTTGAGAAACTGCACCTGAGCCAAGCCTTCTATTGATGTAACCAGGCGACCATCACCCTTAGCAAACTTCTCTGCTTCTTCCAGGGCTGCTTGCCATTCCTTTATAGCAAGGTCCCAATCTTTAGCATCAAGAGCCTTATTGGCTGCGTCTTTGTGATCAATCCAGACTTGCGACATTTACACTTACCTTAGATTTAACTGCCTATGAGCTATGTACCCAATAAAGCTCGCCTGTTTAAATTTTAATATTATCAGGCCGCAGCTTTCGTAATTTTAAGACCAGACCCCCCTTAAAGATGAGCAATGAACCTTAACAAGCGTTACACTTACTCTCCTATATTCTGACCTTTGCATTTTTGAAGGCCCAGTCGGGGCCACAACTAATGGTCGAGATAGTCTCATATTCACGCGTTTAATCATCCGCCCTTTTGGAGGAATTTATGAAGGTTGTCGAAAAGGATCCTAAGGGTTCGTCCAGCTCTGGCTCTAAGAATACCGGCCACAAGGCTAAAAACGCTGCTCAAACTGTCGATCAGCTCTCTACCGAGCCGCACAAAACACCTAAAGGCGTGAGACAGGAAATCATCAAAAAGTTTCCCGTGCGCTGCAACTTAGAAGACTACGAGACAACCTACAACACCTTCTCCTGGGAAGATGCTAAGCGCGAAATATCCTACTTTGCCGGTGGCAAAGTTAACGCCGCTTACAACGCTGTCGACCGCCATCTTGTGAATGGTCGCAAAAACAAGGTCGCCCTCTATTCAGTCGATCCCAAGGGCGATTTGACCAAATTCACCTTCCTTGAAATATACGAAGCAGCCAATCGTCTCGGCAATGCCCTTAAGTCTATTGGCATCAAGAAAGGCGACCGGGTTTTCGTCTTCCTCCCCCGGGTAGCCGAGCTTTATATTGCCACCATAGCCATTGCTAAAATTGGCGCCATAGCCGGACCTCTTTTCTCAGCCTTCGGCCCAGATGCTCTGCGCGATCGCTTGCAAGATTCTGAAGCCAAAGTAGTGATCACTAATCCAGCCCTCAAAGACAAAATTGACGGCATCAAAAAAGAACTACCAGACCTCGAGCACATTATTGTGGTAGATGCCACCGAAAAAGACTTGAAGAATGGCGAACTCTGCTACAACTCCTTAGTTGCTAACCAGTCAACTGAGCTAAAGTGTGAGCCGATGGATCCTGAAGATCCACTCTATCTGCTCTACACCTCTGGCACCACTGGCAAGCCTAAAGGCGTGGTGCATGTACACAATGACATTCTTGGTCAGCATATGACCACCAAGTGGGTGCTCGATCTTAAAGATGACGATATTTACTGGTGCACAGCCGATCCAGGCTGGGTAACTGGCACCGTATACGGTATCTTTGGCCCCTGGTCAAACGGTGCTTCTTGTGTCAGCTATGAAGGTCGTTTTGATGCCGCCAGCTGGTATCAAGTAATCGACAAGCTCAAAGTGACAGTTTGGTACACCGCACCAACAGCGCTGCGCATGCTGATGAAGGCTGGCGACGAAGCTGTCTACGAACATTCGCTAGCAAGCCTGCGTCATATACTTTCGGTGGGTGAGCCTCTCAACCCTGAAGTTGTGCGCTGGGGTATGAAAGTCTACGGACTGCCCATCCACGACAACTGGTGGCAAACTGAAACCGGCATGCAACTTATTGCCAATTTGCCCTGCAACCCAATTAAGCCAGGCTCTATGGGCAAACCTTTGCCTGGCGTTTACGGCGCCATAGTTGATGATGACGGTGAAGAACTAGAAGCTGGCGAACTAGGACGCCTGGTGGTCAGACCAGGCTGGCCAGCCATGCTTAGAACAGTCTGGCGCAACGAGCCTAAATTCCACGAATATTTCAAAATTCCAGGTTGGTACTTCTCTGGCGACAATGCCTGGAAAGACGAAGACGGCTATTTCTGGTTTGTTGGTCGGGCCGATGACGTTATCAATACTTCTGGCCACCGCGTTGGTCCTTTTGAAGTTGAATCGGCTCTAGTGGAGCACTACGCTGTGGCTGAAGCCGGCGTAATTGGCAAACCAGACCATGAGCGCGGCGAAATCATCAAAGCTTTCATTGTTATGTCTAATGACGTCAAAGTAACCGACGAGCTAATTGACGAAATCAAAGAGCACTGCAAAAAGACATTGGCTGCCCATGCTTATCCTCGCGAAATCGAAGTTAAGGAGACCTTGCCCAAAACCCGTTCTGGCAAGATCATGCGGCGACTGTTGAAAGCCTGGGAGCTGGGCTTGCCAACCGGTGATATGTCGTCCCTCGACGACGACTGATATAGCCAAAGAGGCACTGCGCATATATTAAAGATATTAGGGGCCTATAAAATGGCCCCTAACTTTTATTTTGTTTAGGCAGTAAGAGCTAACTTTCGCTGTGCTTCAGGCTAAACTCAGGATAAACTGAATCTATCACCTTATATTGAACTATTTTCGTTATGCGAGCGTTTAGGTATTCATGAGCGCAGAACTATCACCTATGACCGATTCCACCATGGAGAGATTGCCACCGCAGTCTCTCGATGCTGAGCAGGCCGTTCTCGGAGCCCTCCTCGTCAGCGGTGATGGAGTCTCCCGAGTTGTAGATGTACTGGAGCCGGAGTATTTTTACAGAAAGGCCCACCAAGTCATTTATGCCGCTGTTCTAGATCTATACGAAAAGAACGAACCCATCGACATCGTCACTATCTCAGCCTTTCTCCAAGACCAGGGCAAACTTGAGTTAGTGGGCGGCCGCCTCTATATTACTGACCTCTCAAGATCTGTGGCCACCACAGCCAACCTCGAGTATTACGCCAAGTTAGTACAAGAAAAAGCTCTACTGCGCAGTTTGATTAAGGCTGGTACTGAAATCGTTGGCAGTTGTTATGAAGAAACTGATGCTGACACAGCTTTAGATAAAGCTGAGCACATGATCTTCAACCTGGCCCAGCGCCGCAATATGCAGCAAATGGTGCATATTAAGCACATCGTCGAAGCTTCCTTCCAAAAGATTGAAGAACGCTACGAAAACAAAGACACACTCTCTGGCACCCCGTCTGGCTTCTACGACCTTGATGCCATGACATCAGGTTTTCAGCCATCAGATTTGGTCATTATTGCCGCTCGTCCTTCCATGGGCAAAACAGCCTTCGTACTCAACATCGCCCAGGCCTGTGCTGTCGAACACGGCACCCCTTGCGCTATTTTCTCGCTAGAAATGTCAAAAGAATCGCTCGTACAGAGAATGCTCTGTGCTGAAGCAAAAATTGACTCTAACCGTCTGCGTACTGGTCACCTGCATACCAACGACTGGCAGGCCCTGGCTATGGCCATGGGTCGACTTGGCGAAGCACCAATTTTTATTGATGACTCAGCCATGGTTAACGTTCTTGAAATTCGCGCCAAGTGTCGCCGACTAAAAGCTGAAAACAAAGCTCTCGGTATGATCATCATCGACTACATTCAGTTATTGCAAGGCCGTAAAGCCACCGATAACCGGGTGCAAGAAGTATCTGAAATTTCCCGTTCGCTAAAGACCCTGGCCCGGGAATTATCCGTGCCAGTAATCGCACTCTCCCAGCTCTCCCGGGCAGTAGAAGCTCGCCAGAACAAGCGACCAATGCTCTCAGACTTGAGAGAATCGGGCTCAATCGAGCAAGACGCCGACTTAGTTATGTTCATTTATCGCGATGAATACTACAACCCCGAAACTGAACAGCGGGGCGAAGCCGAAATCATTATCGCCAAACAAAGAAACGGCCCTACTGGTACAGTCGATTTACTCTATCAAGGCTCAATCACACGCTTCCTCAACAAAGTGCATACAGATGGCGCCCCTAATCCTAATCGCGACTAATTTGTTTTAGCGGCTCATGATGAAGCTGTGAGAGCAAAAGAATCAGATCTGATGCAGCAGCAAAAGAGTAAACACTAGTAAGTAACTTACTCTACTGGGGCAGCAATAATTTCGTCAGAGCTGTGGCCGATTACAGGCTGGCATTCAAATTCGCCGGTTTCGATATTGAGCACACCAAAGGCTGTGGTGGTGGCACTCGAAACAATCAGTTTTTTTCCGTCAGGTAAGAGAAAAATATTGCCAGGAAAATCAATGTCGAGAGGCAACTTGATTTGCTTAACTGACGCTTTGCTGGCAGTATCAAAAACTGCAATCATATTGTCTTTGGCAATGGCGTTATAGAGAGTGGCTCCGTCAGCTGAAATAGCAAGCCCGGTAGGTCCATTGCCTGTTTTGATATTTGCAAGAATGCCCCGTTTGGCAATATCGATTACGGCAATATGATTGAGTTCACCACGGCAAGATACATAGGCTGTCTTGCCATCGGGCGAAACCACAACTGCAGTTGGATTGGCACCAACAACAATGCTGCCCAAAACCCTTTGATTCAAGGTAGATATGAAAGTCACCTGACCAGTAATGGTATTGAGCACCAACACAGTGTTGCCATTGGGCGTCATCGCCATGCGGCCCGGCCCCGGCGGAACTTTTGTGCGCAGTAAGACCTTACTGGTATCAACTTCCACCACAGCAACATCAGCAGTTCCGCTCTCTGATACATAAAGTAGTTTGCCATTAGCAAGGGCAACCACCGATTTTGGTGCAGCCTTAGGTAGCAAATCGATCTGACCAACGAATTGTTTAGCCTTAGTATCGAGAATAAGAATGCGATTCTTGCTCATATCGGCAATGTATAATCGCCCGGAAACGTAGGCCATGCCGGCCGGCGTCCCTTCGGTGGGGAAATCGCTTATTTTCTTCCAGGTCGCTTGATCAACTAGAGTGATATTTCCGGAATTACGCGACGTCAGAAAAATACCTTGTCTAGAGGTCTTTGCTTGGGTATTACCGGGATTCACCAGAGGTACACTAGTGGCCACGATTTCTTTTGCTGGCTCCCCCAGAGGCACAGCAGTCTGACCAACAACAGTCTTAAATGTAGTTGGCAAAATAAAACCTTCAGGCACAATCAAGTCATCGGCAAGGTGTCCAGCGAGAACTGTCTTTCGTCCTTTCTCACTAAGTGAAGCAAATGGCAGAAAAGTTCTGTTCTTACCGCTGACAATTACCCGAATAAAAGTCACCCCATTATCAAAGAAAAGCACCTGCGGCTTAACTTTGGCGGACTGCTGCAAGGGGTAAACTTCAAGTAGTTTCACTTGTGGTTTCTTGAGCACTTGTGGTGGCATCACTGGCAAGTACAGATCACCCTCTTTAGTCTCCAAGGCACCATCAAGGCGCAAGCGACATTCAGGAAAGATACTCTTAAGAGCTAAAACGAGTTCAGGACTTTGTCGCGTGGCATAGGCTGGCAGCACTTGAGTGAAGGCCACAAGCAAAAGGGCGACAGCAAAAAACCTCCTCAATACAAAGGAAGACTTTGCCAGCCTGGGCTCAAAGCAATCATTTGTAGTGCTAGGGTAGAAAGCTTGCAAGAATTACTCTTTAGGCCTAAAAACGTCGACAATCTTATCGAAGATTCCTTTATCTTCAGCTTCAGCTGGTTCAGGATCTTTCTCGTGTGATTTTTTCTTCTTACTATTGCTGCCGCTCTGTGAATTCTTATTATCGGCTTTGTGATCAGTACTCGAAGATTCCTTTTCGCCCTTTTCGCCCTTTTCGCCGGTAGCATCTGACTTATCAGGTACCGGAGCACTCACTTTCAATTTCTCATGGCGAATTTCAGCTAGCTGCTCAAGTAATTTACGCTCTTCGCCGCTGAGCTTGGTTGGGGTTTCAACAACCACGTGCACCACATGATCACCACGCCTCGATGGATTATTCAGATGCGGCACACCCAAATCTCTCATCACCAATTGGCTTGAAGATTGAGTACCTGCAGGCACTTTCAAAACCTTCGCTCCTTCCACTGTAGGCACCAAAATTTCGGCACCAAGGGCAGCCATAGAGAAGCTGATTGTTTGCTTAACATGAATGGTAAAGCCATCGCGGACGAACTCAGGATGGTCTTTGACATTCAATACAACAAACAAGTCTCCAAAGGCACCACCGCGCGGACCTTTGTCACCAGCTCCCTGGAGCTTAAGGCGATCGCCGTCTTTAACACCGGCTGGAACTTTGACTTCAAATTCACGCGACTTTCTCGTTTGGCCAGCACCCTTACAATCTTTGCAAGGCTTCTCGATTTTCTTACCTGAGCCAGCACAATCCGGACAAGCAATAATCTGGTAACTCTGCATAAACAGCATGTTAACCAACTGTTTGACTTGACCTTGGCCCTGGCAAGTATTGCAAGTAGAAAGGTTGCTACCAGGAGCTGCCCCGCTACCTTCGCAGGTAGTGCAATCTTCTAGTCGTTTGACAGTAATCTTCTTTTCTAAGCCAAAGACCGAATCAAGAAACTCTAAATCAAGATCATAGCGCAAGTGAGCACCCTGACGTGGTCCTGAGCGACTGCCGCCGCCTCCACCAGAAAATCCACCACGCATGCCGCCGCCAAAGAGTGCATCGATAATATCTTCCATGCCAAAGCCTTGGAAGGAACTGAAATCGACGTTATCAAAATCGCGGGTCGAACCCTTCACACCTTCGTGGCCATAGCGATCGTAAGAAGATTTCTTTTGCTCGTCTGAAAGTACTTCATAGGCTTCAGCAAGCTCTTTAAATGCTGCTTCGTCGCCACTTTCTTTGTTATCTGGGTGAAGTTGTCTAGCGCGGTTGCGAAAAGACTTCTTGATCTCATCGGCGGAAGCCCCGCGGGCTAAACCTAGAACTTCATAATAATCACGTTTTGCCATAGTTTCCAAGCGAGCACCTTTGGTTTATCCATTCACTTTTTTACAGCTCTTCTAATTAAAGGTCAAAATAGAAGGTCTGTCGCAAAATTTTTCTTTGCCTTAATCAGTTTTCTTTACTATTCACAGTCACTATTCACAATTTGCGCAGAAGAATCTCGAGAATCTTGATCTAATGCTAAATCATGGTCGAGCAGTGAGTCTTTATCTATCAATGAGCTTGATACCTGTTGACTGGGACGCCCCACCTCACCTAGCTCAATGGGACGATCTTCGACATAGTTTGGCTTCTTTTTACCGGCATTAGGCGCTGTCGCCTGACGCTCTTCTTTGCGGGGCTGCGATTGACGATTGCCTGAGTGAATAACGCGACCCAAATCAAGCAGCGATACATCAAGACCGGCAACTAACTGCTTCAATTCAGTAGCGTTGTCCTGAACAAGGGCTTCCTTGACTAGCTCTACAGCCTTCATCACCTTATCGACATGCACTTTATCGACTCGGTCGCCGTATTTTGTTACAGTCCTTTCAGCTTCGGCACACATAGACTCAGCTTGAACGCGAGTAGAGATGCGCTCCCTCACCAATTTATCTTGATCAGCAAATTCCTCTGCTTCGCGTTGAAGATGCTCAACTTCACCAGGGCTCAAACCAGTAGTGCGTTGAATGGTAACTGAATGCTTGATACCCGAACCATGGTCGCGGGCTGAGCAATGAACAATGCCATCAGCATCAATATCGAAAGTAACTTCAATTTTTGGTACTCCCCGTGGAGCACCAGGGATGCCGGTGAGATGAAACTTAGCCAAAGACTTGTTGTCAGCAGCCAATTCGCGCTCACCCTGTAAAGCATGCACCTCGACTGAAGTCTGGGCATCTTCAGTTGTAGTAAAAGTCATGGTGCGACTGGTAGGAATAGTTGTGTTGCGCTCTATTATGCGGGTGAACAATCCGCCGGCTGTCTCAATTCCCAGCGATAACGGAATGACATCAAGCAACAGTACATCTTGCAAATCACCAGCCAAGATTGAAGCTTGAATAGCTGCACCAAGAGCAACTGCCTCATCTGGATTAACAGATTTAGAAGGCTCTTTCTGGAAGAAGCGACGAATCATATCTTGCACAGCTGGTATGCGAGTTGATCCACCAACCAAAATTATGTGTTCAATATCTTGCGGACTCAAGCCCGAATCTTCTAAAGCTTGTTGCAATGGACCAATAGTAGCTTCGACAAGGCCTGCCGTAATTTCATTAAACTTAGCTCTAGTGATGGTTGTCTCTAAGTGCTTCGGCCCACTTTGATCAGCAGTTAAGAAGGGCAAATGCACTTCAGACACAAGAGCTGTGGATAATTCTATTTTGGTCTTCTCAGCAGTCTCTTTGAGCCTTTGCACGGCCATTAAGTCGCCAGCAATATCAAGGCCTGTTTCACGCTTAAACTCGTCTACTAAATAATCGATGATGGCCTGGTCGAAATCGTCACCACCAAGGCGGTTATTGCCGCTGGTTGCCTGCACTTCAAAGACACCATCAGTGATCTCGAGAATGCTAACATCGAAAGTGCCACCGCCAAGATCAAAGACCAAGACAACGGCATGCTCACTAAGCTTGTTAAGGCCGTACGCCAAAGCACTAGCAGTGGGCTCGTTGATAATGCGCATGACTTCAAGACCGGCTATTTGTCCGGCGTCCCGCGTAGCTTGTCTCTGAGCATCATTGAAATAGGCTGGAACAGTAATTACTGCTCTAGTAACTTTCTCACCCAAGTAAGCTTCAGCATCGGCCTTGATTTTTTGCAGAACCATGGCTGAAATCTGTTCAGGGCTATGAGAAACACCATCGACCTGAACGCGATAGTTACTACCCATCTCCCGTTTAATCGACTGCACGGTGCGAGTAGGATTGGTGACAGCTTGTCGTTTAGCCAGCTGGCCCACAAGCCTATCGCCACCTTTGGTGAACGCCACCACAGACGGTGTGGTGCGGGCCCCTTCTGAATTTTCAATGATGACCGGCTTTCCGACTTCCATCACAGCCACGCACGAATACGTGGTGCCCAGGTCAATGCCGATTATTTTGTCATCACTCATCAGAGTCTAGAATCCAAATTCATTCAATAAGAGCCTATTACTCTTCAACGTCAGTAAGGTCATAAACCTTACCGGTGCTGGCACCAGCACTCTCAGCAGCCTGGTCATCCTTACTAGTCTCACTGCCAGCGTGGCTGGAAGTATCATTAGCAGAGAGGGAAGCTTCGTAAGCAGCCTTTATTTCTTCAAAAGGAATGTCTTGAGTGCTTCTCTCATTGCCAATTGAATCAAGGCTCTCTGAAGTCTCTGTACCAGAAGAGGGAACCATAACCTCATCAGCCATCACTTCAACTGCAGCTGGGGCCGCCACAGGAGTGATATCAATCACTTCAGCACTAGCAGCATCTTTTTGGGCTTGTGCCTGCTCATAAGCTTCAGCCGCTTCACCGGTAAGTGCCACAGCGACGTTAACTAAAGCCGGTCTTAGAACTTTATCGCGGAACATATATCCATTGCGCAACTGATGAGCGACACAACCATCGGGCACATCATTAGTAGGCACTTCTTGCACTGGTTCGTGGTACATCGGGTCAAACGGTTCGCCAATCGGCTGCATTTGCTTAATGCCAACTTGCTCTAAGCAACGACCGAAGCGGTTGCACACCATTTTTAAGCTGTCCAACATCACTTTTGGCTCAGTTTTCTCAGTCAATTTTGACTGGGCCATATCGAGGTCATCCAAGGCTGGCAAAATCGCTTCGAGAGCTTTTTGCATTCCTACCGCTTGGAATTCTTCTCGCTCACGGTCAATGCGTTTGCGATAGTTCTCGAAGTCGGCAGCCAAGCGCTTGTATGAGTTTTCCCATTCACTGGCCTTACCTTCAGCATCGCGCAAGGCGTTCTCAAGATTATTGATTGCCAGTTGATGACCTTTATCATTTTGCCCAGCCGGAGCTTTACCCAAGTCTAGGCCAAAAGTTTCAGGGTCCGGAGTGTCGCCGCCTGCATACATAGCCCGGTAGAAAGCCTTCGCCTTAGACTGGCGATCTTCTTTTTCTTTTGGTGACTCCTCTGCTGGAGGGGTCAGGGCGTCGTTATCGTCAATAGCCATCCCAGAAAAGGTCTCCCAACTATCTTGACAAATGCCAAGCGGTATAAATCACTAACTCTAATTTTAAACGCGAGCCTTATAATTCTAATGCCTTTGGCGGGCAATAATGCGAATTACTCGCCGATCTTAAAAACCGCAAACTTAAAAACACAAAACTAAAAAAACTTATGTATATCGAAGAAACCGCACGCTTGGCACTATACGCCCCTGGAGAATTCGGCAAAGGCAGCTCTAAAACCGCCGAAGGGGTGCTACGTTATGGCAAAAATCCGATAACTTGCGTAATTGACCCAAGTCAAGTTGGCAAGTCAATTAAGTCTGTTACAGGAATCGATGCAGAAGCACCAATTGTTGGCAGCGTAGAAGAAGCCTTAGCACTAGGGGCAGATGCTCTACTCTTAGGCACAGCCTGGAATGGCGGCGCTATGCCCGACCATTGGCGACAAGACATCGTTAAGGCATTGGCCGGAGGCTTAGATGTCATCAACGGTCTTCATGACTTCCTTGAAGACGATGCCAATATTGTTGCCGCTGCAAAAAAACACGGCAAGCGTCTCTTCGACGTGCGCAAACCGCCTGAAAACCTACCGGTGGCTGCAGGGCGCGTACTAGAAAACGGCAAATACCAAGGTAAAGACAGCCTTGTGGTGCTAACCATCGGCAGCGATTGCTCCGTAGGCAAGATG
>Ga0209816_1002325_pt1 | contig 13569 bp, 8 predicted proteins | sample CoawatmetaG01DNA_FD_187509 | JGI IMG/M metagenome (GOLD analysis project Ga0209816, IMG submission 187509) | Marine microbial communities from the West Antarctic Peninsula - Coastal water metaG017-DNA (SPAdes) (version 2) | ecosystem: Environmental > Aquatic > Marine > Coastal ... | reverse complement strand
AGCCAAAGATTATTATATCAATGATTAAGGTGCTAGACAAGGAAGGGAAATATATAAAGTTTGCTAAGTTAAAGGAGGTAGAAAAATATCTATCTTTATACCCTGTAACATTTAAGTAGATGAAAGATAAGATTGTTGAGAGGGTTGTATCTAAGTACAACAAGAGGTCAGAAATAGGCATAGAGAAGTACAATACCACCCTAGAAAAAAATAACCTGAAACTAAAAGAGTGGCTTGTTCACTTGCAGGAGGAACTGATGGACGCTACTCTTTACATCGAGAAATCATTATCTAAACTAAAAAAATGAGACATAAAATTATAAAATCATTAGTGCTAGGGTATATGATTATGTTTGCTTTATCTATAATTATAGCAGCATCTTCATTAGCATCATTGTTGCTGTACAGGTTAATAGAGTTGCTTAATTAAAATGACTGAGCAACAGATTCAATCTAAACGTATTAAGCAGTTAGAGAATAAGGGATACTATGTCTTAAAGCTAGTTAAGACAAACAAGAACGGAATACCCGACATATTAGCTATACCACCTAGCACACCTGTTATATTCAGTGAGGTTAAAACTGCTAAGGGTAGACTGTCAAAGCTTCAAGAATATAGATTAAAAGAACTAGATGCATATGGATTCACAACTGAGGTTTATAGAGGATAATTTTTTATACAATATAGAGGACTGGTTTTTTGAAAAACTATCGCTATACACGCCTGACGAAGCGACGCTAATTGTCAGTCAAATGATTGCAATAATAGATGAGCTGCCACCTCAAAAGATTTGGACTCAAGAAATTGCAGGGGTCATTAAGGGTAAAAAACCGGTGTTCTTTGTAGTAGAGTACCTAAGGGAAGGAGATGAGGAGACACCAACACTAGTAGACTTACACGAAATAGACGTGGACGAATATCTAGATTTTATTTTAAATCAAAAAACAATTAAATCATATTACGATGACAGAAAAAATGGAAGAGATGATTTCGAGCCTTCAGGAGTTCGAATCTCTAAGGGAGATAATAAAAATTAACCTAGGGGTAGACGTAGCAGAAGACAGAAGTAGAAAAAGAAATATAATAGATGCTAAGAAGATTTACGCATATATACTATCTCAAAAAGGGTACGGCTGTAGCAGAATAAGTGACTCTATAAAAATGCATCATTCAAATATTATACACTACCTAAAGGATATAAAGTACCTTGTGGAAACGGATAAAGAGGTAGGTGACAACTACAAGATGTGTAAGTCATCTTTCGACGGTGAGTACGACCCACTACAGTATATGTCGGATATTGAACTAAAGAAAGAAATAATTTCGTTAAGAGTTAGAATTATTTCCTTATCTTCGAGCCTAGAAAGTGCTGAGTCTGAGATAAAAAACTTAAACGACATAGACCAAAATAGGCATCCGTTGCATAAAATGGTTAAGGAGCGAACAAGAGTTGGAACAGAAGAGGATGTGCTTATTAAACTAAATAAATTTTACAATGGTGTTTACGACTACTGAAATAGATAAAGTTCTAAATAAAAAAAGTTGGGATATTCAGCGGAAAGAAGATGAGTTACTTAGGATGGACTGTAAGATGTACACCAACCTAGGAATTGACTCTACGAGCGAAGATAAGTTACAGGTAAAAAAATCATCAAGGAATATTTATTTAGCTATAAAAAAAATATCGCCTAAGCTTGGTGATTTACTTTTACATACAAGATAAACCACAATGGGAGAGCCTTCGGCATATGACAAAGAGCGTATAGCACACATCAATAACTTGATGGATACTATATATAACTCTACTTCTCAGATTTATGAATCTCTTATAGACAGAGACTTTGAGGAGCTAAAGGGGGATATAAATAACTTGATGTATATACTTAAAGATATTTCTTCCTCTATCGAAGATGATATATAAGGAGTACGAGCTGTACGTTTTTTTAAGGGATAATTTTATTCCTGACTTAAAAAAAACTAAACTAAATAATTCTAGATACGACTGCTACTCTAATAAATTCAACTTAGACATAGAGTTAAAGTGCAGACGAACTCACTACGACAGTCTGATTATTGAAAAAAAAAAGTACAAATCCTTAATGAGTAGGGCTGATATGCTTAGCACTATACCAGTATACATAAACTCGACACCAAAGGGTATTTGGGGATTTTATCTTTCAGAGTTTAACTTAAAGTGGGAGACCAAGTCTCTACCAATGCAGACTGACTTCAACAAAAGGATGTGGGTAAAAAAAGAGATAAGCTACCTAAAGATAAGTGAAGGAATTAATTTAACTAAATTAGTTAGTTAGTTTCAATTATAATCCGTAGGTTTGAAGTTCTGTAAAACATCAAGTCAATGGATTCTGATTTCGGTCAATTTCTGTTGACTTTTTTCTTTCCATTTTTCTTAGGACTAAGCCTGTCAGGAAGGTAGCCCTTCTTATACGAAGACTCCCATTCCTTAGCCATCTTTGGCTTGTTAGCGTACATCCACTTCCTCTGTGCTTTACTTTTAAATGGCATAGTTATTAGTTAAATCCATCATTATTAAAGCCACCGCTACCGAACCCTTCCTCACCAAAACCTCCACTCATAAAGTCTGTTTCATTTTTAAGCTTCTCTTTCTCTAGCCTTTTCTGTTGCTTGTTATACTTTTCGTTTATTTCTTGTGTAGTTTTTGGTTTAGCTGTACTCCCTTTAGGCGCAGGTCCTTCTATCTGATACTTAGAGTAGTTCAAGAACCTCATTAATGATATACCAAAATCCTCATCACCCTGACCAAGCTTTGAATAGTTTTCCGCAAACTTCTTAATAGTTGGTGCGGGAGTTCCTGTAAGTGTCGCTACCTCTAAATAGAAGTTCATCATATGATTAGCCCTCTTTACAGGGTCTTTCGTCTTACTTGCCCTTATATATTTCTTAGCAATACCACTAAAGACTTGCAGAGAACCTAGCTTAATACTTCCCGCCCACGGCTTTCCTTGAAGAGCATCTGCTGCGAAAGAAAATATTTCACCAACCAAGAATAATGCGTTCAAGTTTCCTAGTATAGCTGCTCTGTACAAGTCATCGTCATCGTCATCTCTCCATCCTCGAAGTAAACCCGGTAACCCTAGGGATACATACTGAAATAAGGTAGGCATAAAAATGTGGTACATAATAAGGGTTCTTACATTTTCAGTTATAGTCCCCTTCCCTGCCTTTTTATCCCAAGCTTTCAATTTCCTAAACAAACTCCTTGAAGCTTGAATTTCTTTTCTTAGGTACTGCTTTGGGGTGGTCATAAACATATTCAAGGCTCTGTATATAGGATTTTTTGTTTGGTAATAATCCTTATCCTGTAGGTCACTTGATTGCTGAGTACGCTTAGTGTCTCGCTCAAATTTTCTTATAGCATAGTCAATAGCTTCCTGTTCTGTAGCGTTTGGTTTTTTTGATTTAAAGTCAGCTTTATAGAAAGAATAGTTAGGTAGACCTCCAACCATAATCGCTGTTCTATCCCCGAACTTAGTTGTCCACATCATAAAGTTTACTATCCATTCCTTTGCGGGCATAGAAACAAAACTCTTCATACCCTCCTGTGAGTACGTCTCAATAGATTTAAGGATGCTGTCGTTAGCCCTATCTTTCATATATACCGAGTTATCTCTAACCTCTTTCCATACGTTTACTTGCTCAGTTTTATTTTTTGCTGCATATTTTATCCAATTTAAAAACCCAATATCGTTAGCATAAGTAAAGGTAGATGTTAGCTGCTTAATCATTATCACAGGCGAAACGGAAAGCCTTGACACAATAAATGCATTACTCATATTATTAATCCATTTGTCTCCGAAAGCACTTTGACCTCCCTTAGTGGATATCTTAGTTATCATTTCGTCAATAAACCTCATAGTTCCATCGCCGTGAATTGATTTAATGGCATTTACTATGTATCTATTTTTAAAGAACTTATCCATATCCCGTATGGTTTCTGCATAAGCTGAAAAATATTCCATCTCTGTAATGTATGTACTTAATACATCCAACATATCCATATTTTTTATGGGGAGTGAACTATTCTGTCTTTGCTTTGTCGCTCCCGGGCTTATGGAGGTGTTGTACATACTGCTATTATTACCAAGCATATCAATACCTTCATACTCAACCCCTTCTCTATATACAGTACCTGCATAAAACTGATTCAAAGGCAGGTCTGTTCTGTGTATTTTTTTATAAACACTATTATAATACTCATACAATGATGGATATAAAATATCTACCTGCCAATCTGCAATACTCTTAGTATCATCGGAGAGGTTTAATTCTATTTCATTTACCACTCTCCTCCATTCTTTACCGAATGTAGCTTCTAAAGCATTATTATTTAATGGGTCCTTAGCCATATTATAATAGTACCCCATTTGATTTTGACTTAAAATCTCAGACCTATTATTTTTCTTAGCGTCAGCGTCTCGGTATATGAACACATTCTTATCCATATCACGCATCTTCCTAGACTTTCTTCTCCAATTCTTACCTAGAGTCTGAAGTAGGTAGTCGTGAATTAAACCCTCAACCGCCATCATTCTCCCCTTATAAGTCCTAGAAGACTCGTCTACTCTGTCGGTAAACATTTCCTGTAGGTTACCGCCAAACATTTCACCCGGAAGTATATCTATCTTATCCATCAACCCATCAAGTGCTTCTGCTGTACCTGAAAATATGGTGGTAAGATTTTGGGATAGTTTATTAAAAAACTGCTTTAAAACATTATCTGTTTTTCTTTTTCTTTCAGCGTCATTCTCTCTTTTAAATCTCTGAGCATCCAACTCTTTCTTAGCTTTTTTCTTATCACTCATATCAACCTTCTCACCTGTAATAGTCTCGTATCCTATCTCAAATTGACGTTGATATTCTAAGTAAGATTGCTTTATCTGCTCTTTTAACATTGACCTACCAAAATCAAGAATCTCTTGAAGGGTAGACACTATGGAGTCTAACTTAATAACTTTGTTACTGTCAGAGTCGCTCATCAATAATAGGCTGTTATAATCCATTATAAGTTGGAGGTCTACCATAATTTGCCGTTGCTCATTGGTTTGGTTAGGCTCATTAAGTAAATCGTTAAACTCTTTCATAAGGAGCTCATTAGCGGCATCAATATCTTCATCGGTAGCATTACTATCTAGCAACCGACGTTTTATGTTTTCAATTCTTTTTCTTGTTTCATTATCAACTCTATTTGCCTTTCTTCTTCCCGACTCAACCTTATTAAACTTTCCATTAAGAATAGTTTTCAGTTTTCTTTTTAAGTCTTTTACATTTTGTGTAATAACAAACTCCTCAGCTACTTTAAATACATTTTCTATGTTGCCTAAGTTTGCAGCATTAATATTATTAATTATAGCTATAACTTGTGGCTTATCATATAAACTTTTAGGTAATGACTTTCTAAGAAAATTTCTAAGCTCCCTTCTAATATTATCAATATCTTTCGCTCCCTTTTTTCTTTGGTTAACTATTAGCCTTGCCATCCTTAATTTAGATGCCATATTTTCTGTTGGTCTGATACCAATAGATTTCTGTAAGTCAGATAACATTGAGGCTTGTTGAGTTGATAGCCCCTTTCTGTTTTTAGTTTCCTTAGTGCCTTTTTTAACACTCCCAACAGAGTATGTGTCGGACTCATTAATATATTCTTTCTGTTTCTCTAAAAATTCAATGGTCTTATCTATTATTTCCTGCTCACTAATCTGATTCTTAAGAACTCTCCTATTGTTATTTTTAATAAGCTTAGTTCTATAATCTTCAACTTTTTTAAATAAGCTTATACCTATCTTAGTTCCACCCTTTATGGCTCCAAAGCTTTTAGGCATAGAACTTAATAGGTCTACGTTTACCTCCATTAACTTATCTACCTCTTTAGCAGAAAACCCTATCATTCTAACTAGGTAATCTCTAATCACAGGCTCACGGAAGTTGTTTTCTCTAGACTCAATTATGATTGAAGCTATAGACTTCTGCTGTCTAGTTCTAGAACTCAAGGGATTAACTTTTACTCCCTTAGAATTTACAGGGAAGTAGTTACCACCCCTTCCATATTGGTCAGTCTTGGACTTCTTTATACCATACCCTACAGCCTCTATAGCTTTCCTTAGTTTATATACATCTACATTGCTTGGAAAGAAACCGCTTTGATTAATATTATAGAATCGTGCAACATCGCTAATGGTCTTCTGCTGGCGGGTTTGTGTTTTAGATTTCCTGTTATTCCATTCTTCTTCTAGTTTAATGTTATTTCCGAAACTAGCTATTCCCCCTATAGACTTCAAGCTTCCTAAGTCAGTTATTTTTGAGCCTCCGAAATAAGCTCTTCTCCCAATAGACTGCAAGTCTCCTAAGTCAGCTACTTTTGAGTCTACAAAATTAGCATACCCTCCAATAGACTTCAAGCCTCCTAAGTCAGTTATTTGTGAGTCGCTAAAATTAGCAAATCCTCCTATAGATTGTAGGTCTCCTAAGTCAGTTATTTTTGAGCCTCCGAAATAAGCTCTTCCCCCAATGGATTGTAGGCTTCCTAAGTCAGCTACTTTTGAGTCTTTAAAATCAGCATTTCCTCCTATAGAGGTAAGATTCCCTAAGTCAGCTACTTTTGAGTCTTTAAAATCAGCATTTCCTCCTATAGAGGTAAGATTCCCTAAGTCAGTTACTTTTGAGTCTTTAAAATTACCTCTTCCTCCAATAGACTTAAGATTCCCTAAGTCAGCTACTTGTGAGTCTACAAAATTAGCATCTCCTCCAATAGAGTTAAGGCTTCCTAAGTCAGTTATTTTTGAGTATCCGAAATAAACCCCTCCCCCAATAGATTGTAGGCTTCCTAAGTCAGTTATTTGTGAGTCTACAAAATCAGCATTTCCTTCTATAGAGGTAAGATTTCCTAAGTCAGTTACGTTTGAGCTCCAAAAATTAGCATTTCCTGTTATATACTTAGGAAATATATTAGACTTTACTTGTGAAATAGGTATAAAGTTTCCAATAAATAAAAATGTGTTAGGTCTAAGTTCTCGTAAATTTCTAGCTACAGGGAAATTAAATTCAGCACCATCAAAAACATTTTTAAGTTTCGTTACCAATCCATTTTCTCCATAGTCAACTTTAAATTTATCAGCATCTTTTATTATGTCAAAGTATTCTTTTAATAACTCCTCGTTTATTTTTACTCCTTCTATTTTTTCTGTAAGTTCCTTTACCTTGGTATTATATTCTATAGAATTTAGCCACTTCTGACCACTTCCATTAGGTATGTTCTCTTTTAAGAATTTATCAGCAACAGGCATCATATCAGCCTCTAGGTCTTGCTTACTAGATGCATTACCTCTAACCTCACCAACCTTATCTCCCTCCATTCTTACGGCAATCCTAGATTCGTATTCACCGTTAGAATCTTTAGTAGCATACACATAAAAATCACCATCTTTAAGCTGACTATTTGCATTAGTTTTTGTACACCAATAAGTATTCTGAACTATTTGAGATAGCTTGTTAGCGTTTTCTAACCTTATTTCAGGACTAACAGATTTGCCTCCGTCAAACTTAATCCATTCACCTTCTTTGGTAGATACAAACGAAGATGATTCAATTATATTAGAAGCATTTTCTGCCTGTATTTCTACATAATCTTTAAGTAAAGACTTACTATTGTTAGCGTAAAGGGCTGCCAATGTACCTGCATCAAAAGGAGTGAAGTTTCTTATTGTTTTATTTGTTCTCTTTGTATATTTATTTGTTTTAAAATCATAATTATTTGTAAGTACAGCGTCTAACATTAAGTACTTAAAAGAATCAGAATAATCAGATTGAGATAGATAAGACTTCCATTGCTCTAGTGTTTCTTTCTGAGCCTTTTTATAACTATCTATAAAAGACTCTCTCATAGCTCCTTGCTCAAACGCTTTCTTTGCGTTTTCAACCATAGCCTCAGAAGCACCATCATTAATAAGAGTGTTTATTTCGTACTGAATCGCTCCGTCTACAGCCTTACTATCCTCAGACATAATATAGCTGTCAGAGTTCTTAATAAGCTTATCAAGTGATTCCTTAATCTTATCCTGTATATCCTCCTTGGTAAATTTAACACCCTGTAGACCGATTTGCTTAATAGCCTGAGAATCATATTGGCTTTCTATTCCTGCTCTAGCATACTTTAAAACCTCTTGCTCTGAAAGCGTTATTAACCCCCTTTGTTTTCTTACAGTATTAACTACATTTTTCGGAGACTCCCCCTCAATACTCTGAACTTTATTTTTTATGTTGGATTCTGAGTTAGAACTAGTAAGTCCTCTTCTAGTTCCGGGTATTCCACTATTAGATACTGAAAAGTCTCCCAAGTTATCGGTGCTTTTAGTTCCATCTGACCTAATAATTCTTCCGCTGACATTTTTTCGTTTTGTTTCATTTTTTAATTCATTTATGTACTTTGACCACTGGGTAATATTAACGTCTCCTGCTTGATTAAAAATTTCTTTTTGTACTTGCTCAATTGTATTTTCTCCACTTTTAAATCCATCCCAAATTCCTGAAATTTTTTCTTTATATCCGGCTTTTGCTTTTTGTTTTGCAGGGAATATAGCACGGGCGGCTTCCCAAGTTATTGATTGCAATGCCCTCGCCTCAATACCAAGTTCCTCAGCTAATTCTCGATAAGCGTCTGCGTAAAATGAGAAGGAGGCAGCATTGAAGTCAACCTCAATATCATTACTAGCTAGCGGCTTAAATAAAGCTATAGCCATTGCGTGTGTATCGATAGTCACCGCCCTCTTATCTGATGGGTCTGCAATGTTCAAGTAGAAGTTACGGACCTTATTGGCTCGTCCTAATTGATTAGATATGTTAGACATACTCCCATCCCTGTATACGGAAACTCCTTTAGTTATGACTTCGTACCCGCTGAAAGAGGAATCTCCTGTTTCGGATTCATTCACGGCAGTACCTGTTGGTATTCTTATAGGTGCTTTCCTGCTTATATTTAAATCATAATCTACCCTGATAAAGATACTAGCATCATAATCTGATAGTTCACTTAGTTTTTTACCTATCTGATTCTTGAGGGTTGGTATATACTTCTTTTGGTTAGGGTAAGCCTGAGACTTAGATACATAATAATTAAACATCTCCTCGGTAAATAAGGAGTCAGCCTGATTCTTCATTATATCCATAATTACATCAGCTAGATGTAAATTATCAAACCATTTTTTTTGAGGAGACTGCGTTGCAATAATAGCAGCCGCCTGCTCAAGAGTTACATTATATTTACTAGACATTTCTTGTGCAATTAAATTTGCACCATCATACCATAGTTTACTTATCTTTCTAATGGTAGGCGACACGCTGTTATATACTGATAGTAAATTTGACTTTACAATATCTTTAGCTTTCCTATATATCTTATCAGACCTTTTTAATAATTCCTGTGTACTTAATTTTTTCAACCCATCTCCTACATTGTAAAACATAGAGTTATACAAAGAATCTAGATATGTTTTATGTGGCACTGTTTCCAATAATGTCAACTGCTCCGATAAATCTTTACTTCTTTTTATGTCTTTAATAATTTTTATTGATTCTACTCTTTGACCTATTAATGGTTCTTTCTCTGACTTAGTTAGTTTTTTACCCGCCTTTATTTTGGCTATTTCTTTTCTTAGAGATATAATTTTCTTATCTAAAACTTTTTTGTTATCATCAAGTTTTTTGTTTATATCTTTTTTAGAAGCATTTTCTAGTGATAATTCTAAAAATTCTTTTGTGTCAATACCAAAAACATTATACTGTATAAGCTTTGTTGCTGTGGTATTATAACTTTGCGGTATGTTATCTCTTACATTTTTTTGATTTATCTCACCTTCAAAATAAAGTATCTCTTCTTTATCTTCCTTTTTGAATTGTAATAAAGTAGGTATAGTTTTACCCTTAACTGTTTTATCAACTACAGATTTTGATATAGCGTCGGATTCTGAACTTGATAATTGATTTCTTATAGTATTATCACCTTTCTCTTGCCCACCTAAACCTTCTAATGTTTTTATATCAGCCTTTTCAATTTCCTCACCTGTTTTAGTTTTCTTAGCAATGGTATTTAATAAGTCAATTACATCCGAATCTTTTTTACCAAAGTCTGACCCAATCTTTACACCAAATTTTCTAGCTATATCTTTTATCCATTGGATAATAATATTTTTAGTTGGCTTATTTAAATTTCGACCCTCCTCTGAGGATAGTATTCCTATCAACTCAGCAAGCCTCTCCTCGTTTTGAATCTTTGCCGGAATAGTTTTGCCGTTCTCATCTTTCTCAGTATATCTTGCCGCAAAATCATCAATACGTTTCTTTAATCCGCTGTCACTTGCTAGGCTTTTTGAAACTGAAATCATCATCCGCTCTGTCGCTCTCTGAATATCAGCATCTGACCCAATCTTATCTATAAGTATTGCGTGAAATATTTCGTGAGGAACCGTTGTTTTTAATGCTTTAGATAGGTTGACGTGAATAACGTCCCCATTTATCTCTGCTCTTCCATCAGCAGCAGCATACTTTGAATACTCATCATTACTTTCGTGTAGTATTATCTTTAGATTAGGTAAAAATTTTGCCACAGACCTTGCCCCTAGTGTAGCAATCTTAATTATTCTATTCTTTTCCGCATTAAGAGCACTACTTAATTCAGGCGAATTAGTTCTATTAATACTAAGGTTAGGACTTTTTTGTTCCTTATCCTCAGTTACTTTACCTTCAAAGAAAGACTCAATATCTCCGCTTTCTTCCGTCGTTACGTCTGACTTCTCCTCAGAATCTTTAGCAGCCTCTGTTTCTTCTTGGTTTAAGTCTTTGATTTTCGTTGCATCTACAGATATGTTCTCTCGCTCTGATATAGATTGCTCAGTAATATCCGATAAAGCATCGTTCACTTTATTTAACAGGTCTTGTTTTGGTTTAGATAATACCTTATCTTGAGGACCTATCTCATTCTCTAATTCATTTTTTTGGTATAATAACTGTAAAGTCTCTTTCTTTTTTTTAATAGTAAAACTTTCAGGTATCTGACCATTCTGTAAAAGACCCTCAAGTTGATTAACAATCTCAAGCTCCTTCTTCGCTGAATTTAAATCTGTATCATTTTCAGGGTCAGCTATTCTTTGCTTTAACTTAGTAACGTACATTGTTTTTAATTTCGAGTCCTGTATTAGTTTCTCAAAAATTTCATATGTCTTATCGTCTAAGTTTTGAACATCTAAACCTGATATTGAATTTACTACCGCACTTGGTGAACCAAGAACCATACCACCAACTAACTCTTGAGCACCCGCTATTAACACCTGAGATGCATAGTCAGTAAAAGTTTTAGGAGTGTCAAACATCTCGCTTTCCTTCGCTAAATTATATAATTGCTTGACACTAATGTCAGCAACTTCTTGCGCCGCTCCCGTTTCAAATTCAGCAATACCTGCCGCAGATATAGTTAATACTCCACGAAGCAACATATTCTCTACATCTTGACGGATGAACTCTCCAAAGCTTTTTGGTGCTACAGACTTAGTGTTTTTTATGACCTTACCTAAAGATGTTGCAACTATTTTATTTAGGAATCCTTTTTGATTCAAAACATTCCTGAATCCTAGAGACTCTAACGTTCCTACAGCAATACCAATAGGCATTTTTACCATAGCTTTTTCGCTTTCAGATATATTATCAAAGGCAGGATTTTCTTCCATCTCCTCCATAACGTGGTCAGAAACTTGAGCGTACATCGCCGCTGTTCTAACTGCAAATCCACCGGGCACTACCATAGCAGGTAACGACTCAGCTACACCTAATATAGCTCCACCCCAAAAACCTTCAGTCTGTGCGTCATTCCACGCTTCAGTTACGTTATCATCTCCATACACCCTTCTAAAAGCATCTCTTGTATAATCTAAAAGACCAACCGATGTATCCATATTAAACGCAGCATCTGATAAAGGGTTTCTATATCTCCCCTTGACCGCCTCTTCATAACTACCATATTCCTTTTCACTCTTCCTAGCTAAGTCCATAACCTTAGCGTTAGCTTTATCGTATGCGGTTTCCTTTATCTGACCCTCCATAGACATAGCCTCACGAAAACTTATTGGAGACATAACGCCTAGGGCAAGTTTATTGAAGGTGTTTGCAACCCAAGCCATATCATTAGTATCACCTCCTAAAGCCTCCACTAATTCATCCTTAGAAAGACTCTCTAACTTTCCTTCCTCTTGGTACTCTTCAGGGATATTTCCCTGTTCTCTTGCTACCCTTATAATCTCTTTAAGGTACATTTCTTCTCCTAGGTTTCTATTTGGAGCATAAGTCATTATATCAATTGAAGCATCAAAAACACTAGCCACCATCCTGCCGACTCCTGTTAATGCTGCGTTCCCTAGACCCCCGAAGTATCCGCCTTGCTTTCGCTGCATCTCAACATACTTTCCCGCTAGAATATCAAGCTCATAGCCCTTGCTAGTAAAATTATATAACTCATTTGACAGCTTTACTGATTCACTCTCTATCTCTTCTTTAGCGTTAAGCCAACCTTCGTAGTTATCTCTTATGTTTGGGTTTTCATCTATTTGATTTTGACTTAAGTAAGAAAAATTATCAATATAGTAATTCTCTAGCTGTTTCTTGCGGTCTTTATTTTTACTGAACTCGGATACAAGACTTTCAGTCTCCTTATTGAATACCTTTACTGCTCTTAATATATCTTTTTCTTCCTGAACTATACGATTTAAGTTAGATGGCTCAACTTTATTGTCTCTTAGGAACGTCTCAAGTTCTTTAGCGGTACTTTCTTTACTCCAAAGTCTATCTAACTCAACCTCTAGTTCCTTTTTATTATCCGCAATTACTCGCATCTCATCGCCCATCCAATCTTCCTTGACGAACTTGAAACCATATCTACCGAACTTGTAATTCATTTCAGGAACAACAAACTCTTCTTCCTTCTTAATCATATCAGCATTAACGCTTGACTTTAAGGATAATTCAAATGGGTCTTCGATTACCTCATCAGAAAGTAGTGTGTTAGCGAATGGGTCTTTTTCTTCAGGGGTATCGTATTGTTCTTTTAGCTGTGCTTCTAGGTCTACAATATTAGATGAGGCTTTTTCTGAAGTCATCTTCCAAGAGCCTTCACCGTAAGCAAGAGCACTCTCTTTATTTTCACCAAATTCTTTTACTTCTCCCCTGATTTTCGCCTCATCGTAAGCATCCTCCCAAGGTCCTTTAGTTTTATCAACCCAAGAGCCATCTGAATCCTGAAACAATCTAGGAAATCCAACCCAATTGCCATCTTCTAGTTGCTCCGCTGCCATAAGGTGCGTAGACTCTCCGTTTATATTTCCTTGGTCATCATAATTAAACCTTACACCATCTCTAGATGGAGCTTCGTTTTGAGATGTATCCAATAAATCCGTGGTAGTATTGTCCAATTCTGAACCCGACTCCACATTGCCTCCAATTGAAGGCGAGGTATATTCTTCGTTTTTTTTTTTAATAAATCAAATTCTGAT
>Ga0209816_1002323_pt1 | contig 13571 bp, 20 predicted proteins | sample CoawatmetaG01DNA_FD_187509 | JGI IMG/M metagenome (GOLD analysis project Ga0209816, IMG submission 187509) | Marine microbial communities from the West Antarctic Peninsula - Coastal water metaG017-DNA (SPAdes) (version 2) | ecosystem: Environmental > Aquatic > Marine > Coastal ... | reverse complement strand
CCGTTTTCATCCGAGGCCTTCGCCCACCCACCCCGTCACCCCGGACTTGTTCCGGGGGCCACCTAGCCGCGAGGGGACGGCTGGAGCCTCTTGCCGTCTCCCAAGCCGCGGAGTGGACCCCGGAACCAGTCCGGGGTGACGGGGTGGGTGGGGCAGGGGTTTCGTGACCTACAGCGGCAAGCTTGGCCCTCAAGGGTCCGGCCTCGGTTATGGCTTCCCACATACGCGCACCACCGCATACCGCCCGGCTCGCGCACCCCCCATCGTCACCCCGGACTTGATCCGGGGTCCCGCTTCTTGCCCGACCACCAAAAGTGAGCCCCCGGCTCAGGGCAGCAGCAAACCCTACAACGGCAAGCTCGGCTGCACCGCGTCGTCCGCCGGCTCGGCGCCCGGCCGCAGGATGCCGGACAGCGTCAGGCCGAGCAGGCGGACGCCGCCCGGCACGGGCAGCTGCGCGGTCAGCAGGTCGATGCCGATGCCGAGGAACGCGGCCTTGCTCGCCACCGGCACGGCGAGCGAGCGGGCGCGGGTGATCGTCTGGAAATCGGCGTGGCGCAGCTTCATCGTCACCGTCTTGCCCTGCGCCCCGGAGCGTTCGACGCGTTCCCATGCCGCATCGGCAACGCGGGCAAGCGCGGCGTGGAGGTCGGCGGGATCGGTCAGGTTAGTTTCGAACGTCCGCTCCGCACCGATCGACTTGGCGGCGCGATGCGCGCGTACCGGGCGGAAATCCTGCCCGCGCGCAGCACCGTACAGATAATCGGCATAGGAGCCGAAATGCTGTTGCAGAAAGGCGAGCGGCCGGTCGCGCAGGTCGGCGCCGGTGACGATGCCCAATTGCTCCATCCGCCGCGCCGTCACCGGCCCCACGCCATGGAAGCGCTTGACCGGCAGCGAGGCGACGAAGGCGGCGCCCTTGTGCGGCGGGATGACGCAGAGGCCGTCGGGTTTGTTCTGGTCCGACGCCAGTTTGGCGATGAACTTGTTGTAGCTGACCCCTGCCGACGCGGTGAGCCCGGTGACCTGCTTGATCCGTGAGCGAATCTGTTCGGCGATCGCCTTGGCCGAGCCCAGGCCATGGCGGTCTTCGCTGACGTCCAGATAGGCTTCGTCGAGCGCCAGCGGTTCGACCGCATCGGTATAATCGGCGAAGATCGCGCGAATCTGATTCGACACGGCCTTGTACACCTCGAACCGCGGGCGGACGAAGACGAGGTCGGGACAGCGCCGGATCGCGGTGACCGAGGGCATCGCCGATCGCACGCCGAACGCCCGCGCCTCGTAGCTTGCCGCCGCCACCACGCCGCGCGCCCGGCTGCCGCCGACCGCCACCGGCTTGCCCCGCAGCGCCGGATCGTCGCGCTGTTCGACCGAGGCGTAGAAGGCGTCCATGTCGACGTGAATGATCTTGCGCATGGGGGGCGTCGCGCCGTCGGCCATCGTGCAGCCATCCCGCCAATCCCATCGCAGATCAAGGCGTTGCTGTCGCGTTTGCGGTAGAACGAAGCATGATCAATCCATCACCCGACCCGGCCCCGGGCAAGACCGCGCTGCTGCTCATCGACATGGTCAACGCGCTCGATTTCGAGGGCGGCAACGATCTGCGCGCCGCGACCGAGGATATCGTCGCGCCGATCCTGTCACTGCGCGCGGCGGCGGATGCGGCGGGCGTGCCGGTGATCTACGTCAACGACAACAACGGCCAATGGCATTCGGAACGCACGCGGCTGGTCGAGGAGACGCTGGCCAAGGACACGCCGGGGCGCGCGGTGACACAGGCGCTGCGCCCGCGCGACGACGATTATTTCATCATCAAGCCGCAGTTTTCGGGCTTCTACGCGACCAACCTGCCGGTGCTGCTGCCGCAATTGGGGGTGAGCCGGCTGATCCTGACCGGCGTCGCCGCCGACATCTGCGTGCTGTTCACCGCGGCGGATGCGCATATGCGGCAGTACGATCTGTGGGTGCCGGGCGATGCGGTCGCGGGCAACCATCCCGAACGGACGCGCTGGGCGTTGGAGATCATGCGCAACAGCATGGACGCGCTGGCCGAGCCGACGAAGGAGATGACGTTGGCCGAGTGGGTGGCGCGCGGGTAGGGCTCTCTTTTCGTCACCCCGGACTTGATCCGGGGTCCCGCTTCTCCACCGGTCGGCCAATAGCGGGACCCCGGATCAAGTCCGGGGTGACGGGATTGTTGGGGTGACTGGCTGGTTAAGGGCTCAGTCCCCCGCCGCCAGCACCGCCGCCACCTCCTCCTCCGAAATCCCGAACGCACCGGCGAGGCCGGTCACCGACGCGCCGCGCTTCGCCAGCACGCGGATGCGGTCGGCGTCGACCAGCGTCGTATAGCCGCGCGTGTCGCGCTGTTCGCGGACGACGTCCTTGCGACCGGAGCCGCGCGGGCGGCGTGCCTCGCGGGCATGGGGGTCGCGGGCGGCGGCCTGTTCCTCGGCCTCGCGGCGGGCGGTGCGCGCCTGTTCGCGCTGCGCGGCCTCCGCCTCGCGCTCGGCGGCGCGGGTTTCGAGGCGGCGCTCGGTGTCCGCGACGCGCGCCGCGGCGCGGGCCTCGCGGGCTTGGGCGCGTTCGGCGGCGCGCGCGTCGGGGCTGGCGTTGGTGCGCACGCGCAATCCGGTGGAGGGGCCGACGCCCCAGCTCTTGTCGACCACGTGTGTTCGAATCCTGGTGAACGGGGCTGCGCGCCTAGCAGGTCGTCGCACAGCGCGACACCTTCGGCGGTGTCGGACGTTGTCGCCGCCGTACCGAATCGTGAAGGAGCCTGCCATGACCGCCATCCGCTGCCTGATCGCGCTGCCGTTGCTGGCACTCGGCGCCTGCGGGTCGGGCGGGGGGGGCGCCTCCACGACCGGCGAGGCGGAGGCGACGCCCATGGTCGCAGCGAGCGCCACGCCGCGCGCGCCATCGACCCCCAAGCCGGCGCGCACCAGCGTCGCCGCATCGCAGCCCCTGTCCTGCGCCGCGGAGATCGGAACGGCGGCCGCAGCGAAGCGGGTGGCGATCTGCCGCGACGTCTCGCCCGCGACGCACCCGCCGTGCAACGCCGCCAACAGCTGCGCGATGATCGAGGACGAGATCGCCCGGTCCTGCGCGCTGTTCGACGGGAAGGGATCGCGCATGGCCGGCTGTACCGTCGATCCGACCAGCGGACAGGCTGCGGCCGACGTGGTGCGGCGCTATTATTCCGCGATCAACGCGCACGATTATGCCACCGCCTGGACGCAATGGGGCGACGATGGCCGACCGGGCCAGACCTTCAAGGGCTTCGAACAGGGGTTCGCCAAGACCCGCGCCACCCGCGTGACGGTCGGCACGCTGCCCCCGGCGGAGGGCGCCGCCGGCTCCGTCTACCAGACCGTGCCCGTCACGGTGGAGGCAACGACGGACGCTGGCGCGCGCCAGCGGTTTGCGGGAAGCTATGTCGTCCGCCGCGTCAACGGCGTGGACGGCGCGAGCGCGGCACAATTGCGCTGGCATCTCGATTCGGCGACATTGAAGCCGGCCGCCGCCGGCTGATCCCGATCCCACAGGCCAACTCACTCCTCCCCCGCCAGGGGGAGGTGGCATGCCGCAGGCATGACGGAGGGGGAGGTCAGGTCGGCGCTTGGCCGCAGCGCATGTTGCCGACCGGCCCCTCCGTCACCGCATCGGGTCGATCATGCCCCCGGCACGGTATCGAACGGCCGGGGGCCGTTCATCCCGATGCCCCCTGGCGTGGAAGGACCCTTCTCATTTGGCCGGATGGGGATCCGCCTTACAGGTCGACGCCCGCCGCGATCGCTTCCAGCTTGCGGATCCGCTCCTTCAGGTCCGCGATCTCGATCCGCGATCCCGCGGAATGGACGGGGGGCAGCGCGTCGGCCTGCGCATCGAGCTGCGAATGCTTCAGCGTCAGCCAGCTGCGCCAGCCGGACAGGCCCGCGGTGGTCACCATGGCCAGGCCGGCGAGGCCCGACAGCGACAGCGTCAGATACAGTTCGGGATCGGTCATCGTCCGTCTCCTCAGCGGTGGCGCAGCCGCTCGATCTCGCGGTCGAGATCGCTCGTGCTGCGATTGTCGGTGATCACGCGCTCCAGCACCTGGATGCGCTCCTTCAGGTCGCGCACCTCCTGGGTGAGGCGGCGGGTGTCGTCGGTCATGTCGGGCTGAAACCGGTCCGCCTGGCGCGGGCCGAAGGCGTTGAAGCGGGCGCGGAGCACGCCGCCGATCACCACCAGCGCGACGATCGCGACGATCATTTCTGCGGGGTTCATGGGTGTCGTCTTTCCGTGGGGAAGGGAAGGAGGGTCAGTTGACGGGCAGGCGCTTCACCGCCGGTTCGTCGCGCAGCCGTTCGATCTCCTGCGCCAGGTCGGCGCCGCGATCGGTGACGATGCGTTCGAGCACGCGGACGCGCTCCTCCAGCCGTTCGGTCTGCGCGGCATATTGCGCCGCTTTCTCGGCGACCTTGTCTGCCTCGATCTCCATCCGGCGCTGTTGGAGCGCGAACCAGGGCTTGACGAAGACGCCGCCGAAGATCGCGAGCAGGCCGCAGCAGATGCCGAGGATCGGGATGAGCATGGCGGACATGTCAGTTGGCCTCCAGCCGAAGCGCTTCGATCTCGCGGTCGAGGCGGTGCGAACGGTCGGTGACGATGCTCTCGACGGTGGCGAGCCGTTCCTGCAACCGGTCGATTTGGCCGATGCGCCGGGCGTTCTCGGCGTCGAGCAGCTCGATATCGTGGCGCGCCGCCAGATCGGGGGCGGAGATCGCCTTTTTCACCTTGCGCTGGCCGTACCACTGGATCGCCAGCGTGATCGCGGCACCCAGTGCCATGCAGAAGACATGATCGGGACCCATGATGCGTGTCCTTCTTAATGACTGCGCAGCGCGTCGATCTCGCGAGCGGTGCGCTCGGCAGGATCGGTGGCGATGCGTTCGACGACGGCGAGGCGGTCCTTGATCGACCCCAGTTCGGCGCGCAGCTGCGCGTTTTCCTGGCTGAGCAGTTTGACGCGCTCGGCCGTCTCCTCGTTCTTCTGCGGATAGACCGCCTGGCCCCAGGCGCCGTCGAGCGGATAGCCGTTCTTGACCCGCAGCCAGGTGGTGATGATCCAGCCGGCCATCGCCATCACCATGATGAGCGCGGTCAGCGGAAACATACCCTGGACGATGGAATAGACTTCGGGGGACATGACGTTTTCCCTTTCGCGTCAGCGGTCGCGGAGCGCTTCGATCTCGCGGGCGGTGCGCTCGGCGGGATCGGTGGCGATGCGTTCGAGGACGGCGATCCGTTCCTCCAGGCGGCTGACCTGGCCGGTCAGCTTGTCATTCTCTTGAGTCAGCAGGCCGATGGTGCGTTCGGCGTCGGGCGAACCCCCGTGGCGGCGCTCGTGGCGGCTGCGCCAGCGATCGGGTTCATAGCCGTGGCGAACGCGGATCCAGTTGTTGATGACCCAGCTTGCCGGCCCGATCGTGAAGATCGCGATCGGTACGAGTATCCCCAAGTTACTCATGGTCGTATCCCCTCTTTCAGCTCGCGAGGCAAAGGCTCAGCGGAGGCTGTCGATTTCCTCGGCCAGCCGGCTGTTGCGGCTGGTGTAGTGCAGTTCCATGTCGGCGAGCCGGCGGTCGATATCGCGCAGCTTGCTGCGCACCTCGGTGGTCGACCGCTTCGGGTTGGTGCGCACGCCCTGCCAGAATTTGGCGTCTTCGTGGCTCTCGTACAGGTCGACCGGCTTCTTGGGCGCCAGCCACGCGGCGGCGATATAGCCCAGCAGGACCCAGCCGGAGGTGGCGACGGTCAGGATGACCATGGCGACGCGGACCAGGGTGATGTCGAAGCCGGTGTAGTCGGCGATCCCCGAACAGACGCCGGACACCTTGCCGTTCGGCTTGTCGAGGTAGAATTGGGTGCGGGCGGACATCTCAGTTCCTCCGGTCGAGCTGATAATGGGCTTGCTGAGCGGTCAGGCTCGGCTTGAAGTCGGGGTTGTCGGCGGCGACGATCCGCTCGACGGTGTTGAGGCGATCCTCCAGCCGGCGGGCGAGATTATACATCTCGTCCAGCAGCTTCTCGTCCTCGTCGGTGATCTTGGGTGCCTGCTTCCACTTGGTGACATAGTGCAGGATCACCCAGGGCGCGCCGATGAAGAGCGATCCGAACAGGATGGCCGGGACGGCGATATCCTCCATCTCAATCCTCCTTCTTGAGGCGCGCCTTCAGCGCGGCGAGTTCGGCATCCACCTTGTCGCTCTGGCGCAGCTCGGCGATTTCCTCTTCCAGCGTCTTCGGCACGCCCAGGCCCAGCGCTTCCGCGCGGCCCTCGGCATCGTCGACGCGGCGTTCCAGGATGTCGAAGCGGCTGAACGCCTCGTGAGTCTTGGGGCCGGCGTACATCTCGCGGAGGCGGTAGCGGTTGTTGGCGCTTTCCAGCCGCGTCTGGACGTTGGACTGCTTGGCGCGCGCCTCGGTCAGCTTCTTCTGCAGCTTGGCGATATCCTCTTCCGACGCGCGCAGCGCATCGTCCAGGACCTTTACCTCGATCATCAGCTGCTCGGCCATGTCGCCGGCCTTCTGCTTCTCGACGAGCGCCGCCTTGGCCAGGTCTTCGCGGTCCTTCGACAGCGCCAGTTCCGCCTTTTCCTGCCAGCTCGCCTGCAGCTGGTCGAGCTTGTTAATGTGGCGGCGCATTTCCTTTTGGTCGGCGATCGTGCGGGCGGCACTGGCGCGCACCTCGACCAGCGTCTCCTCCATTTCGAGGATGATCATGCGGATCATCTTCGCCGGATCTTCCGCCTTTTCCAGCAGGTCGGCGAAATTGGCGGCGACGATGTCGCGGGTGCGGGAAAAGATGCCCATCGTGTCGGTGCTCCTCAAAATCATGGCCGGGGCGGGCCGGGACCGTGGCCCGCCCCGGTTTGGGACCGCTTTACGCAACCTGGCGGGCGGTCGTCACGCTGGTCTGGTGTGCCGTCGCCGGTCCCACCGCGCCAGCGACGCAGGTCGCGCTGAACAGGACGGTGCAGACGATGGCGGCAAACTTGCGACCGATCTCGGTGTTGAACATGGAAACCTCCTGAAAACCTTGGTGTCTGTGTGCCGCTCGATGCGGTATGCCAGCAGCATTGCAGGAGGCGTGCCAATTCCGAAAACGGCGGATTTCCGCCGTTTCGGAGTGTATTATTTTCCTGGACCACCGATGAACACTTGCGCATTCTTGGTGTTTTCCGCCAGAAGTTGGCGATGCAGCGGACGACACAGGTCATCGGTCAATCGGGCGCCTTTCTGGACGCGCTGGAACGGGCCAGTCGCGCCGCCGCGCTCGACCGCCCGGTGCTGGTGATCGGCGAACGCGGCACCGGCAAGGAGCTGGTCGCCGAGCGCCTCCACCGCCTGTCGCCGCGCTGGGACCAGCCGCTGGTCATCATGAATTGCGCCGCGCTGCCGGAATCGCTGATCGAGGCCGAATTGTTCGGGCATGAGGCGGGCGCCTTCACCGGCGCCACCAAGGCGCGCGCGGGGCGGTTCGAAGAGGCGCATGGCGGCACCCTGTTCCTCGACGAGCTCGGCACGCTGTCGATGGCGGCGCAGGACCGGCTGCTGCGCGCGGTGGAATATGGCGAGGTGACGCGGATCGGATCGTCGCGGCCGATGCGTGTCGACGTGCGTATCGTCGCGGCGACCAACGAACATCTGCCCGACAAGGTCGACGCGCATGAGTTCCGCGCCGATCTGCTCGACCGGTTGAGCTTCGAGGTGGTGACGCTGCCCCCCTTGCGCGCGCGCTCCGGCGACATTGCGGTGCTGGCGGATCATTTCGGGCGGCGCATGGCGTCAGAGATCGGCTGGGAGCGCTGGCCCGGCTTCGGCCCGCGTGCGCTCGACCAGCTGCTGACGCACCGCTGGCCCGGCAACGTGCGCGAGCTGCGCAACGTGGTGGAGCGCGCGGTCTATCGCTGGGAAGGCGAGGGGCCGGTCGACGGCATCGAGATCGACCCCTTCGCCTCGCCCTATCGCCCGCAGGACGGTGCGCGGCGCGGGGCGAGCGGCGGCAGCACGCCGACGCCGGCTCCCGCGCCATCCTCCCCGTCGGCGGAGGTGGAGGACAGCCCCGTCGCCGCCTGCGATGCCGGCCCGTCCGACTTCAAGTCGCGCGTCGCCCGCTTCGAACGCGAACTGCTGGCCCGCGCACTCGCCGAGCACCGCTTCAACCAGCGCGCGACGGCGGAGGCGCTGGGCCTGAGCTACGACCAATTGCGCCACGCGCTGCGCCGCCACGACTTGATCAACGCGAACGGGTGAGGGACGCCGCCCGCCCCACACACCGTCACCCCGGACTTGGTCCGGGGTCTACTCCGCGGCGAGGGGGACAGCCGGAGCCTCTTGCCGTTCCCTCGCGGCCCGGTGGACCCCGGACCAAGTCCGGGGTGACGAAGTAGGGGGGGCACTCCGTCATCACCGTCACCCCGGCCGCAGAGCCGGGGTCCCGCTTCTTCTTCTCCCCGCCCGTCATACAAAGCGGGACCCCGGATCAAGTCCGGGGTGACGGGTTCGCCGTCATCACGCTTGCGTAACGGCGTGGGAGCGTTAGGCCCGCTTCCGCGTTAACGCGGGGACGCAACGTCCCCACCTTTTGGAAGGAGCCTTTCCCATGGCATTCGAACTGCCGCCGCTGCCCTACGCTTATGACGCGCTGGAGCCGGTCATCTCGAAGGAGACGATGACCTTCCACCACGACAAGCATCACGCCGCCTACACCAACAAGCTGAACGAAGGCGTCGCCGCCGACCCGAAGCTGGAAGGCAAGACGATCGAGGAGATCCTCGGCATGATCTCGTCGCTGCCCCCGCTGATCCGCAACAACGGCGGCGGCTTCTGGAACCACGATTTCTTCTGGAAGATCATGGGGCCGAAGGGTTCGACCCAGCCGTCGGGCGCGCTGAAGGATGCGATCGACGCCTACGGCGGCCTCGACAAGCTGAAGGAAGACTTCAACACCAAGGGCGCGGGCCAGTTCGGCTCGGGCTGGGCCTGGGTGATCAAGGATTCGTCGGGCGCGCTGAAGGTGACGTCGACGCCGAACCAGGACAATCCGCTGATGGACGATGCCAAGGAACCCGGCACGCCGATCCTGGGTAACGACGTGTGGGAACACGCCTATTACCTCACCTACATGAACGACCGCCCCGGCTATCTGAAGGCGTGGTGGGACGTCGTGAACTGGGACGAGGCCGGCAAGCGCTTCGACGCGGCGTAACGCCCCAAACTCCTCCCTCGCTTTAGCGGGGGAGGGGGACCGCCGGCGCAGCCGGTGGTGCAGGGGGCGTATCCGCGAACGCAAGGTTCGCCCTGTCCGCCCCCTCCGTCACCACCTGCGGCGGCGCCACCTCCCCCTGGCGGGGGAGGACTTATTGAGGCGGAATATCCGCCTCCGGATTTGCGTCGGTATTCAGCCCGTGCCGCAGCAGCATCGGGATATTCGCAAACGCGAACAACAGGGTCAGCGGGATCGCGCCCCACAGCTTGAACCCGACCCAGAAATCCCAGTTCGTGTTGCGCCACACCGCTTCGTTCAGCGCCGCCATCACGACGAAGAACAGCGCCCAGTTGCGCGTCAGCTTACGCCAGCCCTCGGCCGTCAGCCCCGGATAGGCGGTGCCGAGCAACCCTTCCAGCAGCGGCCGTCCGGTCAGCAGGCCGAAGCCCAGCAGAACCGCGAACATCGCATAGACGAGGGTCGGCTTCATCTGGATGAACTTCGGGTCGTGGAAATAGACGGTCAGCCCGCCGAACACGACGACGAACCCGCCCGAAATCCACAGCATCGGCGAGATATGGCCGAGCTTGCGCTTCGACACGATCATCGCCGCGATGGTGGCGAGGACGAAGGCGGTGGTCGCGACGATCACCTTGGCGATCACCAGCGCGCCCGCGCGGTCGAGGTCGGACAGGAAGCCGGTGCTCGCCCCGACCAGCCGGATGGCGAGGGCTGCGGGGAACAGGAAATTGACCGCGAAGAACACGAGCAGCGGCCCGTATTCGACACCCAACCGCACGCCGGGGGAGGATTTCTGGGGAACGTGGGTCATGCCGCCATCTCCCCACCCGTCACCCCGGCTTCGAGCCGGGGTCCCGCTTCTTCTTCGAACCGCGCGGACAAGCGGGACCCCGGCTCAAGGCCGGGGTGACGGAGTGCAGGCGACGTTACCGACCCCCACGCGGCGGGAATCCAGACTGGCTGACCTTGCGGCTCCATCGCTGACGTTCGCCAATCTGGATTCCCGCCTTCGCGGGAATGACGAACGTGGATGGCGATAGGCGACATCACTTCCGCCCCCCCGCATCGACACCGGCGATAATCCGCGCCACCTCGTTCGCATCGAACGGGCGCAAGTCCGTCATCCCTTCGCCCACCCCGATCGCATGGATCGGCAACCCATATTTCTCCGCCGCCGCGACCAGCACGCCGCCGCGCGCGGTGCCGTCGAGCTTCGTCATCACGAGGCCGGTGACACCCGCCACTTCCTTGAACACCTCGATCTGCGACAGCGCATTCTGCCCCGTCGTCGCGTCCAGCACCAACACGACGTCATGCGGCGAAGCCGGATTGATCCGCCCCAGCACGCGGCGGATTTTCGCCAGCTCGTCCATCAACTCGCGCTTGTTCTGCAGGCGGCCGGCGGTGTCGACGATCAGCACGTCGATGCCCGTCTCGGTCGCCTTCTTGACGGCATCCCACACCACGCCCGCGGCATCGCCGCCCTCCGGCCCGGTGACGATCGGCACGCCGACCCGCTCCGCCCAGGTGGCGAGCTGGCCGATCGCGGCGGCGCGGAACGTGTCGCCCGCGGCCAGCATCACGCCATAGTCCTGCTCCATCAGCAGGTGCGCGAGCTTGGCGATCGTCGTCGTCTTGCCCGATCCGTTGACGCCGATCACCAGGATCACCTGCGGCCGCGGAAAGGCTTCGATCTCGATCGGCTTGGCGACCTTGGCGAGCGCCTTTTCCACCTCTTCGGCGACGACCAGGCGGATGCCCAGCTCTTCCATGTTTCGCTCGAACGTGCCTTCGGACAGGCGCGCGCGGATCTTTCCCGCGGTATCGGGGCCGAGGTCGGACGCGATCAGCGCCTCCTCCACCTCGTCCAGCGTCGCATCGTCCAGCCGCGCGCCGCCGAGTCCGGCGAGGTTGCCGACCAGCCGGTCGGACGTCTTCTTGAAGCCGCCGAGCAGGCGCTCGTGCCAGGAGGGGGTGGTGCTCATGAAATCGTACCTAGCAGATGGGTGTCGGTTGCAGCGGTGATGCGGACTTGCACCACCTGTCCCGTTCGCGCTTCCATTACCGTTCGCCCTGAGCCTGTCGAAGGGCTGCTTTCCACACGCGCCACGCTTGCGGATAGTTGGGCTTCGACAGTGGACAGGTCGTCGAGGCCCCCGGCCTCGACTGGAACGTCCGGGGGACGTTCCACCTGTCCACCAGCCCGAACGGGGAGGGGGGCGCAGTCGGTCAGCAGTACCTCGGCGAAATTGCCGGCGTGGCCGCGGGTTCCCGGCCGCTCGACCAGCACGTCCTGCACGCTGCCGGTAAGGCTCGCAAGCCAGGCCGCCCGGCGTCGTCCGGCGCTCGCGCGCAGCCGCTCGGCGCGGTCCTTGATCGCAGCGGGCGCGACCTGCGGCATGCGCGCGGCGGGGGTGCCGGCGCGCGGGGAATAAGGGAAGATATGGCCATGGACGATATCGGCATCGTCGATCAGCGCCAGCGTATCGGCGAACATGCCCTCATCCTCGGTCGGAAAGCCCGCGATCAGGTCCGCACCGATCGCGATCTCGGGGCGCGCCGCCTTCAGTCGCGCGACCATATCCACGGATTGTGCACGCGAATGCCGCCGCTTCATCCGCTTCAGGATCATGTCGCTGCCCGCCTGGAACGACAGATGCAGGTGCGGCATCACCCGCGGCTCGCCCGTCACCAGCTCGAACAGCCGATCGTCGATTTCGATCGAATCGAGCGACGACAGCCGCAGCCGCGCGAGCGCCGGCACGTGCCGCAGGATACGTTCGACCAGCAGGCCCAGCGTCGGCGCGCCGGGCAGATCGTGGCCATAACTCGTCAGATCGACCCCGGTCAGCACCACCTCGTGATGGCCCGCTTCGACCAGGCCCGCGATCCGATCGACCACCGCGCCCGCCGGCACCGATCGGCTGGGACCCCGGCCGAAGGGGATGGCGCAGAAGGTGCAGCGATGATCGCAGCCATTCTGCACCTCGACGAACGCGCGCGCATGGCCGGTGAAGCTCGCGGCGAGGTGAGGGGCCGTCTCGCGCAACGCCATGATATCGCCGACGACGACGGGTTCCAGGCTCGCCCAGGCGGCGGGGTTCAGCTTCTCGCCATTCCCGATCACCCGGTCCACCTCCGCCATGGCGGCAAAGCCGGCGGGGTCGATCTGCGCCGCGCAGCCGGTGACGACGATCTGCGCATCAGGACGGTCGCGCCGCGCCCGCCGCACCGCCTGGCGGCTCGCCTTCACCGCCGCATTGGTCACCGCGCAGGAATTGACGACCACGGTATCGCGCCCCGCCAGCAGGGCACGGATCGTTTCGCTCTCGGCGATGTTGAGACGGCAGCCGAGGGAGATGACCTCTGGCGCGGGAGCAGACATGACGCGCGATCTAGTGAGGGACGGCGCCCAAGTCCATGACATGGCGGCCGCGGTATTGGACTTCTGGTTCGGCCTGACCCAGGAACAGCATTTCGCCAAGGACGATGGCCTCGACCGGCAGATCGCCGACCGCTTCGGCGCGATGCGCGACGGCGTGCTGCGCGGCGATGCGGAGGGGTGGCGCGACGATCCCGACGCCTTGCTCGCCGCGATCATCCTGCTCGACCAATTTTCCCGCAACATCCATCGCGACACGGCGCAGGCGTTCGCGGCGGATGACCTCGCCGTCGAGCTGACGCTGGATGCGATCGCCAAGGGCTGGGAAGGGCGCTTTCCCCCGGAGCGGCGCGTGTTCCTGTACATGCCGCTGATGCACGCGGAGAACCTCGGCCTGCAAAACCTGTCGGTCGAGAAATTCGAGGACCTGGGGCTGGCGGAGAACATCGCCTTCGCCAAGGACCACCGCGACGTCATCGCGCAATACGGCCGCTTCCCCAGCCGCAACGCCGCGCTGGGGCGGGAGTCGACCAAGGCGGAACAGACGTATCTCGCGCAGCCGGATGCGGGTTGGTAGGAGCACCTCCTTCTTCGTCATCCCGGCGCACGCCGGGATCCATGGACACGGCAAGGCCAGCGTTGCGCACCCGCTCGAGATGCGTCGCAACCATGGATCCCGGCGCGCGCCGGGATGACGAGGGGTAGGGCACGCCCTCGCCAAAAAAGCCCGTCATTCCCGCGAAGGCGGGAATCCAGACTGGCAGGCCTCGCGCTTCTATCGCCGACGGCATAGGTTATGGATTCCCGCCTCCGCGGGAATGACGTGGGCTGAGGGGTATCGGCACCCCCCACACCCACCCCTCGTCACCCCGGCCCTGAGCCGGGGTGACGAGGGGTGGGTGTGGG
>Ga0209816_1002320_pt1 | contig 13580 bp, 13 predicted proteins | sample CoawatmetaG01DNA_FD_187509 | JGI IMG/M metagenome (GOLD analysis project Ga0209816, IMG submission 187509) | Marine microbial communities from the West Antarctic Peninsula - Coastal water metaG017-DNA (SPAdes) (version 2) | ecosystem: Environmental > Aquatic > Marine > Coastal ... | reverse complement strand
CTGAGCCTATTTCAACAGCCCTCCTGTAATGTTTAATCGACAATGATAGATTTCCTAAATTTCTATAAGCTCCTGCGACATTATAGTTTCCTCTTCCATCTTCAAAAATTGTTAAAGATTTCTTAAAAAGAGTAATTGCTTCTTCTAACTTTCCTTGTAGTTGCTTAATAGTCCCAATATTTCCGATAGCTTCATAAAATCCAGGTTGAGAATTAACTGCTTGTTCATAGGATTTAATTGCCATATCATAATTGGATTGACTTTGATAAGTAATTCCTAAATTAAAAAAAGCTTCTGTAAAGGTAGGGTTAAGTTTAATTGCTTTTTGATAATGGTTTATTGCACCTTCGATATCATTCAGTTCGAATAACATAGCTCCCAAATTAAATTGTAATTCGGGTATGTCGGGATTAATATTTATTGCCTTTTCATAAGAGTTCACTGCGCCCTTTAAATCTCCTTTAGCTTCTTGACATACCCCTAATATATTATGAAGCAGAATCTCTTTTGGGTATTCCTTGATTAATTTTTTTGACATTTCAGCAGCACCCTCAATATTCCCTTGCTGATGCATCATCATTAGTTCTTGTTTCTTTTGAGAGGATAATTGCTTCATAATGACTTTTTTAAAATTAATTACCTAAGAATTAAAACATATTCCTTAAAATAAAAGAACAAGGTTTTTATCTAAATGTTAAAATATTAAATTATCAATTAAATTTTTATTAAAGATCCCTTTCATGTTGAATCCAAATTTTTTAGATCTTATAGGTGCAATCCTTTTCTTTGTTGCAATTGTTCATACTTTTTCTACTAAGTATTTTGAGCATCTTGCTTATACCAACCCAAGATATTCAGGAATATTACATTTATTAGGTGAAATAGAAATCGTCTTTGGTTTCTGGGCAATGGTACTTGTTCTTTTTATGTTTGGTATTGAAGGCAAAGATTCAGCTGTTAATTATGTTGAATCAAGAAATTTTACTGAACCTATGTTTGTCTTTGTCATTATGGTTATAGCAGCTACTAGACCAATACTTCAATTTGTAGAAACAATTGTTCTGAATTTAGCTAAATTAATTCCAATAAAAAAAGAAATTTCCATCTATTTTCTTTTGTTAAGTTTTGTACCCATCCTTGGTTCTTTCATTACTGAGCCAGCGGCAATGACTTTAGCTGCAATGTTGTTAAGTAAAAATTATTTCGGCAAGGAAACATCTACTAAGTTTAAGTATGCAACCTTGGGGGTATTATTTGTTAATATTTCTATTGGGGGTACGCTTACACCTTACGCTGCTCCACCTGTTTTAATGGTTAGTAATACATGGGATTGGGATATATGGTTTATGCTTTCAAATTTCGGCTGGCGTTCTAGCATAGCTGTCTTAATTAATACAATCGGAATAGTCTTTATATTTAAAGACAACTTTAAGAATATAACCTTTAAAAAGGGAACAGATGAGGCATCAGTACCTTTTATAATTATTTTAGCGCATTTATTTTTTCTTATAAATGTTGTGCTTTTTGCTCATCACCCAGCTATATTTATGGCTCTTTTCCTATTTTTTCTAGGGTACACTTCAGCCTACAAAGAACACCAAAATGATTTAATACTAAATGAGGCTTTATTGGTAGCTTTCTTCCTGGCTGGTTTAGTTGTTCTGGGTGGAGCTCAGCAATGGTGGCTAGAACCAACCCTGATGTCAATGGATTCAACAACTGTTTATTTTGGTGCTACTGCCCTTACAGCCTTCACTGATAATGCAGCACTAACTTATCTAGGGTCGCTGGTTGAAGGTTTAACAGAAGAATTTAAAATAGCACTTGTAGCAGGTGCAGTTACTGGGGGTGGCTTAACTGTAATTGCCAACGCTCCTAATCCGGCAGGGATTGCGATACTTCGACACCATTTCTCTGAAAGAAGTGTAAACCCATTGGGATTATTATTAGGTGCACTTCCGCCTACAATAGTAGCAATAATTATGTTTAGGTTATTTTAAAATATGTTGGATAAAAATAATACTTTACAATATGACCATATAATTCTTTCGCAAGAAAGAAAGAAACAAAAAATTTCTCAAGAAACTGTTTCCTCTCAGCTAACCCTAAGTGTGTTGCAAATTAATTCTTTAGAAAATAATCTTAATACTGGATTTGTTACCCCCCACTTTAAAAGCCTAGCTCTTAAACGATATGCTAAATTCCTAGGAATTGATTTTTATAAAATTATTCTGCCGCCAAGTTCTCAACAAGAAATAACTGTTGATCCTATTGCCGAAGAAGAGTTACCACAGGTGGATATAAATAATAGCAATTTATTACAACCATTAAAATTAATAATAAAAAGAAAGGGAGTAGCTATTATTATAGGTTTAATTTTATTGTTCTTAGGATTGCTCTTCGCCTTTACTAGAACTGATAATTTTGATGAGAAAGCCTCTAGTCTTGAAATAATTACTCCTGATCTTAATATGCCTAAAGAAAAAAATGTTGGTATTAATGTTAAAGGCATTGGCCCTATATCTGAGAATTTTATTAAGAATACGAAGATAATAGCTGCCTCCAAAAAAGATATTCAGGAAATCAAAAATACATCCGATACTTTACCAATTGAATTTTTATGCTCAATTGAGTCTGCCTCTATGGACAAAATTTGGTCACGGGTAAACCCTGAGAAGCCCCCAACTTATTTTCATATTGTTTCTCTGAAAAAACAGTCTATTTGTACTATAGATAATCGAGGTATCCTTAGAAAATATAATCTAAGTGAAGGTGGAAAACTTACTCACCGAGGGGAGGCTCCATTCAAAGTGCAGCTAAATCCTTCCATTACTGAATTATATTTTCAAGGGTGGAAAGTTTATTTAGAAGAAAATGATACTTTTATTCAACTCAATCCAGTTGATATGGCTATTGAGCTTAATTAACTACTAAAAGCTCCTTCCATGATGTAGTGAATGATTTACTTTTCCTTGATTGATTCATCTTCCATATCGGATTAGTTGGTTCTGTTGCTAATCGAATACTTTGTTTATCAAATTTAACATTAATAGCATCAATAACTTGAGTTAAGCGAGAACTCTCAACAGTTTTTATAGGCCATAAGTAATCTTGCGTCCTATTCTCATCTATCAGCCCTGTTAGAGTAACTCCACATTTAACATATTTAATATTATCCTTATAAATGGACCTCGCTCCCTCAAGCGCTATAGATAAAATTAGATTTGTATCATTTGTTGGATAAGGAAGTTTTAATGTGATGTTATTTTGGTAGTAGTATTTTTTTTGAAAAGGACTACTACTGATAAATACACTAACGTATTCTGCGAGTGTACTTTGCTGTCTTGATTTGTAAGCTGCTCTAGAGGTAAATGTTGTAACTGCTTCAACTAATAAATTATAACTTTCAATTGGACGACCAAAACTTCTTGAGGAGATAATCTGTTTTTTTGGTGGTATTTTTAAATCAATAGGGAAACAAATAGTCTTATTAAGTTCGTAAATAATTTTTTCTAGATTTATACTAAATAGATTCTTAATATAGATTGCGTTCGATTTCTTTAAATCTAATACTGAATGTATCCCTATTGATTTTAATTTATCTGCTGTTTTATTTCCAACTCCCCACACCTCAGAGACGTTAATTTTAGACATAATATTATCAATTCTTATAATAGGTAATTCAGATAAATCGCATACCCCAGACCATTCAGGCTGTTTTTTCGCACAATAATTTGCTAATTTTGCCAAAGTTTTTGTTGGTGCTATACCAACACATACTGGCATGCCTAAGTACTGCCATAATTTTTTTTTAATTTTTTGTCCTGTAACATTAAGTTTTTGATTGCTTGATAAATCTAAAAAACTTTCATCAATTGAATAAACTTCTTGCTGAGGAGAGAAAGATGCTAACAAAGCCATCGTACGATTACTTATGTCTGCATAGAGTGGATAATTTGATGATAAAACTATAATATTAGATGATTGGATTAAATTCTTTACCTTAAATAATGGCGCGCCCATTTTGATATCTAATAATTTAGCTTCATTACTTCTTGAAATAATACATCCATCATTGTTGCTAAGCACCACAATTGGTTTATTTAATAATTTTGGATTAAATAGCCTTTCACAACTTACATAAAAATTATTTACATCTACTAGCGCAATCATAACTTTATTTAAATTTCCTGACTGCCCCAGTTACGACTCCCCACACCTCAAATTGCATCGATTCATTAATTTCAATTGGTTTATATTTTTCATTCGCTGCCAATAGTCGATATTTAGATTTGTAACTCGACAATAATTTAACAGTAAAATCGCCATCAATAGATGCTAAAACAATATCCCCAGTGGCGGCTTTCCGAGATTTATCAACAATCACAATATCATTATCATGGATACCTACATCGATCATTGAATCGCCTTTAATTCTAACAAAAAATGTTGCCTCCTTTTGTTTAATTAAATACTCATTCAAATCTAATTTCTTCTCGATATGATCATCAGCTGGCGATGGAAATCCAGCAGGAACCTTATGCTCAAAAAGATTTAAAGGTTGATAGCTTAGTAAGGGATTAGATTTACTGATATCAACAACATTGGCTGCCTGAGACTGAATGATATATTTTTTGATATCAAAGACTTTACTTTTAGGTACTCTTATTACTTTGGTAGATTCGCCATAAATACCACTATTTAATTTTCGCCCCGCCCCCGCCCTTGAGCCGCCTTGTGTATTTTTATTTTTAACCATTTTGAATATTGTAACATAAATCAAATTTAATAATTGAGAATCTATTTACCACAATTTTATTAAAAAGCGTAGTAAATTAAGTATAAATTAAGTGTTGACAACAAATTTAAAAAAAGGCAAAGTGAAATTACGTTAGTGCTAGCAAGGGTTAACAGGCATTTAGTTTGAATACAAATATTAAATCTATAGGGGAATGGCATGAATAAAGGTGAATTAATTGAAGCAGTTGCAAACGCAACAGGGGCAACTAAAGCAGATGCAGGTCGTGCAATTGATGCAACAGTAGAGTCAATCACTGGCGCATTAAAAAAAGGTGATACTGTAACATTGATTGGTTTTGGTACATTCAAAACTGCTAAGAGAGCAGCTAGAACTGGTCGTAACCCACAAACGGGTGCTGCTCTTCAAATTCCAGCACGTACTGTGCCATCATTTAAAGCAGGCGCAGCACTTAAAGCAGCAGTAAACTAAAAAAGCATTAACTCATTAAAAAAACACCCTAAAGGGTGTTTTTTTTTCCCTACTTTTTACTACATGCCACAATTGTCGCATTTTCCTTTAACAGTTGAAAATCCTTTAATTGTAGATAGGCCGATCACACCTTCAAAATTAGCGCCATCAACATCAGCATCAGTTAAATTGGCACCAGTTAAATCGGCACCTCTTAGATCAGTCTTAACTAGCTCTGCTCGATTCAAATTAGTATTTCTTAAGTTAGCTCCTCGCATATCGCCGAAGATAAAACTTGCTATATTCAGATCGGCACCCTCAAAATTAGCTTTTGAAAAATTCCCGCCAGAAGTATCGAATTTCATTTGCCCCATAGGCTGATTACCTACATCTAATCCCAGCCTACCTTTTATTAGAATAGCTCCTGACATATCAACATCGCCAAGAGTGCCAATGATGCGAGCATTAGTTAAATTCGCCCCCTTAAAAACTGTTTTACCAAAAATTGGTTGGAAGATAGTAGCTTCAGCTAGATTAGCGCCACTAAAATTCGCTTTTTCAAGGCGGGCTAAATTTAAATACGCTCTCTGTAAGTCTCCCCCAGATAAGTTTGCGCCTCTTAAATCTGCTCCAAAGAAGCTAGTATTAACCATTACACAATGGGTTAAATCCTTACCCTTAAAATCTAAATATCCAACATCTTTGCTAGATAAATCGCAATCTGGATCCTCTAGTAATTCGTCAGCCATTTTTTGTGAAATTTTAGTTCTGGTATCACTTTTATTCTTACTATAAAAAGTATTTGCTTTAGCTAAAATAGCCTTAGGATCTTCTATAAAAACAGATTTTGAAGCTTTATTTCCAAAACAATAATTTTTGCCTTCAAAGCTGGAATTAATAGAACAATCTGTTTTATGAAAATTACCATCGGCTAAGCTCGTAGTACAATATTGTTCCAGTTCAGCAGCTTTAAGTGGGAGCGCTAAAATTAATAATAAAATTAAATAATATTTATTTTTCATAACTCTACCTATATTAATAAAAAATTTACTTTATTATAGACTTAAAAAAAACCATAAAGTTTATAATTAAATTACAGGAGAAAATTTAAAATGACTACCGTATTAGTTACAGGAGCAAATAGAGGTTTAGGATATGAATTTGTTAAACAATATAGCGAGAATGGGTTTGATGTTTTGGCTTGTTGTCGGAATGTACATGAAGCCAAGAAGCTTAAAGAGTTACAAGGGATATCAGATAATATTAAAATATATGAATTAGATGTTGGCAATATTAAAATAATTAAAAATCTCTCGCAACAATTACAAAATGAAACAATTGATGTACTAATAAACAATGCTGGGATTTATCGTTCGAGTACTATTGGAAATATAAACTACGATGAATGGATTGAAAGTTTTAAAGTAAATACCATTGCTCCATACCAAATAGTTGAAAATTTTTTAAATCAAATAATAAATAGTGATTTAAAGAAAGTTGTATCTATCACAAGCAAGATGGGTAGTATCGATGATAATACTTCTGGAGGGTCTTATATTTATCGAAGTAGTAAAACTGCTCTAAATAGTATGATGAGATCTTTAACTCATGATCTTAAAAATCAAGGTGTGGCCACTTTAACTCTCCACCCGGGCTGGGTAAGGACAGATATGGGAGGTCCTGGGGGCTGGATTAATTCAATTGAGAGCGTTCAAGGTATGATTAAACAAATTGATAAACTTACAATTGATGACTCAGGAAAATATTTAGACTATGCAGGAAAAACTATTAATTGGTGATCAAAGTATAAGGTATAAAAAAGCGTCAGACTTTCTTTCTAAACTAGATCCTGACTGGGAGAGTTTAGTAAAAAAAAGGGGAGCTTTTAGTCTCAAAATAAGTCAAGATTTAGAGCCCTATCAGTCTTTAATAAAGTCAGTTATTTTTCAACAATTACATCCAAAATCAGCCAATACTATTTTTACACGTTTCTTACTTATATTTGATAATAAGTTTCCAGATGATAAATCTATTTTAAAAAAATCTTCTATAAAAATAAAATCATGCGGATTGTCTCAAAATAAATTATTAACTATTCTTGAAATAGCATCCCTAAGTGCTAATAAAAAATTACCTACATCGATTGAGATTATTAAAATGCGGGATGACGAAATAATTAAATTGTTTACAGCAACTAAGGGTATTGGGGAGTGGACAGTCCAAATGCTTTTAATATTTAATCTGGGTAGGTTAGATATTATTCCCAAAAATGATTCGGCTATTAGAAAAAATTATCGAAAACTTAAAAGATTAACTAACCCAATTACACCTAGAGAGATTGAAATGATTTCTAAATCTTGGAAGCCTTATCGATCAGTTGCTTCTTGGTATTTATGGGGACTTGAATAAAAAGCTACCTATAAGACAGATTTTCTATAAATCATTATTGATAAATTATGTCAAAAACTATTTAATCTAATTCAAATCAACAATTAATGCTCTTTGCACCTTTGGTCGAACTATTATTTCTGTTTTATACAAATCATGATCGATGCCAAATATAATAGGTAACCCAACTTTTATATTAGTAATCATATTTTTTGTTAGTTCAAAACGCATAAAATGTACAGCTGAAGTTTTGTCTTCTGTTTCACGATCCATATCTTCATTAGCAATTGCGTACACCTTCTCACTCTCTTCAACCTTAATCCAAATAGATCTTTCTACACCAATAAGCTTTGCTAAAGCTACTTTTCTCTCCTGAACGTCGGTATATTCAATCATAAAAGTTGCTTTCCAATTAGTACCTTCAGGGATAAGCGTGTTGTATACATCCAACTCTTGTTGAATGCCTTCTGACTCAAAGATTCTTTCGATCCTTAGCATTTCCTGCACTTGATACTGCATAGTAAGTGCATCTTCAAAATAAAGCACTGCATGATCATTAAATGCTAAGCGTCTATTTTCCTTATGCTTCATAACTTTAGCTCTAAATTCATTCCTAATTTCTGAATATTTTTCTAAACTAAATAAGTCTTTTTTGCTTAAAATTGCCATTTTATCTTCCATTAATTATTAAATATCATATGCTTTTCTAAGCAACGACATAGGATGTTCTGGCTCTTTACCGTTATTCATAACGTGGCCAATGTGGTGCCCAGCCATCGCACAATCACTTCCATAATGATCAGGCTCTGCTTCATTAATTTTTCTTACTACAGGTTTAACAATTTTTACAGCAAAATCGTGACTTTCTTTCTTAACGGCATAGGTCCCGTCGTGGCCAGAGCACCTTTCAATAATCTCTACCTGAGTATCGGGTATTAATGATAAAGTATCTTTGGTTTTAGGCCCGATATTTTGGACTCTCTGATGACATGCTGCGTGATATGAAACTTTACCTAAACTTTTTTTAAAATCAGTTAAAAATTTATTTTCTTTATTTCTTAGCATTAAATATTCAAATGGATCATAAAATGCATTTTTTACTTTAAGAACATCAGGGTCATTAGGAAACATTAAAGGGAGCTCTTGTTTGAACATTAAAACACAAGATGGAATTAGCGCTGTCAGGTCCCAGCCTTCGTCTACAAGTTTAGTTAAAATTGGAATATTAATATCTTTGGCTTCTTCAACTGCTTCAAGATTTCCAAGTTCGAGCTTTGGAATACCGCAGCAGCTCTCTTTTTCTGTAAGTGTAACTAGAATTTTATTATGTTCAAAAACTTTAACTAAATCCTCTCCAGGCCCTGGTTCATTTCGGTTTGTAAAACAAGTAGAAAATAAGGCAACTTTTCCAGTTGTTTTTCCTGCTGGCTCTGCCACTAAATCACTTTTATAATTTTTAAGTCTTTTTCTTAAAGTGTTACTTTCAAATTTTGGTAGCCAGGCGTTTGAATGAATTCCAGCGATTAACTCCAGCCCTTTTCTTGCAACACTAACTTTATTAATGGCGTTAATAACTGGGGCAATGATTGGAATTCCTGCAAAGCTGCCGACATTGTCAGTACTAGTTAGCACTCTATCTCTGAGCTTAGTATCCCCTTTTTTATATTTAATCGCTTTAGCTCTTAACATTAAATGAGGAAAGTCTACATTCCATTCATGAGGTGGTACATAAGGACATTTTGTCATATAGCATAAATCGCACATATAACATTGATCTACAACTTTTGAATAATCTTTTTCATCAACCCCATCAACTTCCATAGTGCTCGATTCATCTACTAAATCAAACAACACTGGAAATGATTGACAGAGACTCACACATCTTCTACAACCATGACAAATATCAAAAACTCGTTCCAATTCTTGATTAAGTAACTCCTCACTAAAATAGTCTGGATTTTTCCAATCAATAGGGTGTCGAGTTGGTGCTTCTAGATTGCCTTCTTTTGGGGTGTTCATAGATATCTCTAAATAAAAAGACCGGGAGATATCCCCCGGGTTTTTATTACATTGCTACTAATTCGCCCAATGCTTTAACATACCTATTAGCATGAGAGCGTTCTGCTTTGGCAAGTGTTTCAAACCAATCTGCAACCTCATCAAAACCCTCATCTCTGGCAGTTTTTGCCATCCCGGGGTACATATCAGTATATTCATGAGTTTCTCCAGCTACAGCAGCTTTTAAATTATTTTCTGTGGTACCTATAGGTAGGCCTGTAGCAGGATCTCCACATTCTTCAAGATATTCTAAATGTCCATGGGCATGACCTGTTTCGCCTTCTGCAGTGGAACGAAATAAAGCCGCAACATCGTTATAACCTTCTACATCTGCTTTTGCTGCAAAATATAGATAACGACGATTTGCTTGAGATTCTCCTGAAAAAGCATCCTTTAAGTTTTGTTCTGTCTTACTTCCTTTTAAAGCCATTTTTATTACTCCTAATAATAAAAAAATAAAAACTAGTAAAATTAATGTTAATTTAACTATTACTTACTATAGATTTTATATCTATTAAAGTATTTAGTGCGAAAAAAAAACAAATTTAGATGAAATTCATGATATTTATTAATAAAACAATATTTAGCATAAATAGTTTATATTACAATTAAAAATAGTAAGTTATTATGATTCTCTTAGGATTTATAAAGAATATCTAAGAATTTAAGAGACTGATTAGCTTATTTAAAAATTTTAAGGAAGTAAAATTAAAAAAATAATTAAATCTGCCAAAAAAAGATTACTTAAAATGCACTTTGAATCTAAAGCTTGTCATATTGGTTCAAATTTATCATGTATTGATATATTAATTGTGCTTTTTCATAAGCTCATATCTTCCAATGATAAATTTATTCTTTCTAAAGGACATTCAGCAGGAGCATTATATATAGCTCTTTGGTCGATTGGCATTTTGAAAGATTCAGACTTAGTCACTTTCAATCAAGATGATACTTTATTAGCAGGCCACCCTTTGCCAAATGAGATTAAAAATATTTCATTTTCAACTGGCAGTTTAGGCCATGGCTTATCTTTATCTGCCGGTATTGCCCTCTCTAAAAAAATTAAATCCACTAAAGGGCAAGTTTTTTGTTTGACTTCTGATGGAGAGTGGCAAGAGGGCTCTACGTGGGAAGCTCTTATTTTTTCTTGCCATCATAATTTAGATAATCTAACTATAATAGTTGACCACAATAATCTTCAAGGGTTTGGGAGCACAAATGATGTTGCTTCAATGTCCCCACTAAATAAAATTATAAATGGGTTTAATTTAGAGGTTATAACTATTGATGGCCACTCCCCTGAAGAGATATTGTCAGCATTAAAGAAAAAACAAAATAAATGTAGGTTGATAATTTTGGAGACAACAAAAGGTAATGGCGTAAGTTTTATGGAGAATAAAATGGAATGGCATTATTTATCACTAAATAAAGACCAATATAATCAAGCAATCCAAGAGGTTGATAGGGTATGAGAACGCAACTCACTGATGGCCTTATTAAACTAGCAAATCAGAACAACGAAATGATTTTTCTCACTGGTGATGTTGGATTTATGGCCCTTGAAAAATTACGAGAAAAATTAAAAGAAAAATTCATAAATGCCGGAATTGCTGAACAGAATATGATTGGGGTTGCAGCTGGAATGGCAAGTGAAGGATTTATTCCATGGGTATATAGCATTGCTCCATTTTGTTATGCAAGACCATTTGAGCAAATTCGAAATGATATTTCTTTTCATAATCTGCCCGTTAAATTATTAGGCAATGGGGGTGGTTATGGATATGGCGTAATGGGAGCAACACATCATGCGATTGAGGATTATGGGGTTTTACTAACACTAACTAATTTTAAGGTGTTTGTACCATGCTTTAATGAAGATATTTATCCAATTTTAAAATTATCAAATTCTAACGAAAAACCAACGTATATAAGAATTGGCTATGATGAATCTGATCAGGAGTATGTCCCACCAAAATACGAAACCTGGAGGCAGCTTACTATTGGCGAAGGCCCAGTAATTATTGTTACAGGACCTATAGCAACGACTTATATTAAAGCTTTTGAAAAATTAGATAGAAAGAAAAGACCAAATTTATGGATATTATGTGAGCTACCTATACTAGAAAGTTCATTGCCAAAAATTTTAATTGAGCAAATAAATTTAACTAAAAATCTATTTGTTATTGAGGAGCATGTTGCTCAAGGCGGAATAGGATCACAGATCTCGCTAGTTTTAATTAAAAATAATATTAGTGTTAAAAGCTTCACTCATTTATTTGCTACTTCACATCATTATGATAAAAGCGGATCACAAACATATCTTAGAAAAAAATGTGGAATCGATTTAAATAATGTAATGTCTAGACTACAATTTCAATCTTAGAAGTATTAACAAGTATTAATAATTAGAATTACTTGAAGTCTTTTAACCTATAAATTATAGCTGACATGTTGCTATTGATATCTAGTTCTGTGTCCCCAATTTTTCTGGGAACACCAGCCACGCTATCAACTTTTTCATAAAGATTCGTTTTTTCAATAATACCTGGTATATCAGCTTCACCTCGCCATGCACCTTTTGATGAAATAATGATAGTAGGCTGATATTTTTTTATAACTTCTATTATTTTATTCTCATCATAGTTATGTTTAAGATACAGCATCCTTAAGTCAGCTAATTTATATATTGGAGTAAGCAAGCCCGTAAGTGGAAATATAGCCCGCCAATAACCACTGACAGCTAAAGTTGAATCCTCCCTAGAGAGGCCATAAACTTTAGCCGCAACTTTTAGATACTGACTTCTCTCAATCATCTGGTCACCTCGAAATGAGTCAGAAGCTTTTGCCCATTTGATTGCATCTATTGGACCGTATATATTTGAACTCTTTATAAGCGTTCGGTTTATGGTTGGTAAAATGACTATCAGACTCAAAAGGCCGATGATTAAGATCGATGACGTGGTTACTTTTTTTGATTCTTGAGTCATTAAATGTTTCCAACCCATTGCAGTTAATCCAGAAAATCCGATTAGAGTGTTCGCCATATGGTATGGAAGACCTAATTTCGAATAATATTCAACCACAGGCAGTAAAGCGACTGCTAACCAAAAATAAACACGATTCATATTTACTGATTGTTTATCAGCGCAATATAATTTTATAAGATAAATTAATGAAGCAGAAGTAGTTATAAAAATAAACCAATTGGCTGTTATTATCGCTAGAGGGAATTTAAATCCAACTCCCTCTATTTGTCCGGATAATGAACGATATGAATTAATCAGGCCAAGCAAGTCCCAACCTCTAAACATCAGCATTACTCCCAGCACACTAAAGCCGACGACTGCAGAACCTATTAAATACTTAATAAGTACTCGCCGTCCATAACCAATAAATATGGCAATAGCTGCTAACAGAAAGAAAGGGAGGAATGGCTCTCTTAATAAAACACCTAAAGAAACCAAGCCACCAATTAAGTAAAATGAATATTTATCTTCTTTGTTAGCATTTTGCCATATAAGAAGCGCTGAGAATAAAGGCAGGTAAGCAGCCCAAGTACTATTCCTAAAACCATAAGCAATATTCTCAATATCATTCATTAAAATCAACAAGGTCGTCACTAAAATAACTGTAAATAGCGGACTCCCACTTTCTTTTAGAATTACTTTAAATAAAATAATGGAAGCTGTAACAGCAACAAGGCCATCGATCAGTCTTAATAGGATGAATTGATTGACTTCAAAACTATAAACCCAAGCGGTCATAAATTGGTAAAGGAACAAACCCATATCCTTTAAATCTTGGCCGTGAGTTAAAGCATAATGAATATATTGGGCATGAAATGTGTAAAAACCCCCATCCGGCTCAGGCACACCTGAGAAAAGCTGAAGCCTTAAAAAGCCAGTAGTAAGGATAGCTAATGCAA
>Ga0209816_1002313_pt1 | contig 13591 bp, 9 predicted proteins | sample CoawatmetaG01DNA_FD_187509 | JGI IMG/M metagenome (GOLD analysis project Ga0209816, IMG submission 187509) | Marine microbial communities from the West Antarctic Peninsula - Coastal water metaG017-DNA (SPAdes) (version 2) | ecosystem: Environmental > Aquatic > Marine > Coastal ... | reverse complement strand
GTGCCATATCAATGGCTTCGTCTGCACTAGTCGTGATCTCATCTACCCAACCTTGCTCATGACGTTTGTAAGCAGCTTTTGGATTGATTTCAGCGGTAATACTAACCACCCCCGCGATGTTAGCTGCCTTTGGCTGTGCTCCGGACATTCCACCTAATCCGGCAGTGACGAAAAGCTTTCCCTCTGGTCCCCCTTTGGATTTCATTCGAGCTGCATTGAGCACAGTAATGGTCGTTCCATGAACAATACCTTGAGGTCCAATGTACATGTATGAACCTGCCGTCATTTGTCCATACTGTGTAACGCCCAGTGCATTGAATTTCTCCCAATCGTCTGGTTGACTATAATTAGGTATCATCATCCCATTTGTAACAACTACGCGAGGTGCATCCGCTGTAGATGGAAAGAGGCCCATTGGATGCCCACTGTACATATGCAGTGTTTGCTCCTGGGTCATTTCACTGAGATATTTCATGGTGAGTACGTATTGTGCCCAATTCTGAAATACACCGCCATTTCCACCATACGTAATTAGTTCTTCGGGGTGTTGAGCTACTGCAGGATCCAAGTTGTTTTGGATCATGAGCATGATACATGCCGCTTGAGCACATTTAGCTGGATAATCGTGAATAGGACGAGCTTTTATAGCATAGTTGGGCTTGAAACGATACATGTAAATGCGCCCATATTCTTTAAGTTCTTCCAAAAACTCTGGTGCCAATTCTGCATGCCATTCCTTTGGGAAATAACGTAAAGCGTTTTCCAGAGCCAATCTTTTTTCACTGGGTTTGAGGATGTCTTTGCGTTTTGGCGCTCTATTAACATCTTCTGAAATAGTTCTTTTCGGAGGAATTGTGCCTGGTATACCGGCAACTATTGCCTCCATAAATGGGGTTACTGTGGTCATTTAATTTCCTTTTACTCTTTGAGTTCCTTTGTCATAGCCGTATGGACAATGCTTGCAGCCGCTTAGACAGCAATGTCCTCGTTTAAGATGGTACCGCTCCGTGAAGACAATAAATCCCTCTGGGCTTTTGTAGTAATCTTCTGGATCCAACTCTTTATTAAACATAGTTATGGACAATGGGTTCGTAAAGGTACACTGCATTAGTTTTGTAACATGGTTCAAGAAGAATTTCCCTTTCACTTACCGTCACCATTTCAGAAGATCGATTATTTTAATCATCTGCCCGAGCTTTGGATGAAAAGAGATGATTTAATTCATCCTGTGGTATCTGGTAACAAATGGCGAAAGCTCAGAGGATTCTTTCAAGACTGCGACAAAAGTAAGACTGTTCTTACTTTTGGTGGAGCCTACAGCAATCACCTTCCGGCCGCATCATTTGCGCTAAAATATTTTGGTATGCATGGGGTCTTGATTGTTCGAGGAGAAGAGTTGAACGAACGGAGTAACCCATTTCTGTCGTATTGCGCAGCTCAAGGAATGCAGCTCCATTTTGTTTCGAGATCTGAATACCGAGCCTTAAGAGCACGCCAATGGCAGCCTACGCAGGAGCAATTGCTACGGTGGAAAATAAAAGAATTCCAAGTGCTTCCAGAAGGAGGTGCTGGTATTCATGCCATTCAAGGATGTGGTGAAATCTGGAGTGAAATCTACCCGATATTGACGCCAAGACATCTCGTGTTGGCTTCTGGTACAGCCTCAACAGTTTTAGGAGTATTACATGCGATGCCCGTGAATAGCGATACACAAGTTCACGTGGTCAGTGCGGTGAAAGGCGCGAAAAAAGAACAGGAATTGGTCACGGATTTAGCCCATAGTAAAAACATAACACTGTCTTGGATTGATGAAACATCCTTTGGTGGGTTTGGACGTGTTAATGATGTGTTGCTCGACAAAAAAACATCGTTCACAGAGAAAACGGCTATTCCAATAGACCGCAACTACAATGCTAAAGTGCTAAACTACCTGAGTAATGTAAGACTTAATGGCACCGTAGTGTGGTTAAATACTGGTGGTTATCCGCTTTTCGAACGCCTCTAAAGAGCCTTTAAGATCATCTGCTCTACCTCGTCACTATCCCAGTTGTTCTCTATTCCCGGCATCGCCAATACCTCTTCCATGATGACATCGTGGCGCTGTCCTTCCATTAAAGCATCGTAGTATGGGATGTTTGTGAATTTGACTTGGGTATACAATGGGGTCCATAGTTCAGGATTGTTGCGTTGCACCTTCGCTTCAATCTTCTTGCGTAACTGAAACTTTGGGTCAGCCACCAGGTCACGCATCTCTACAAAATTCCGAAGACTTAAATCCGCTATTGCATTTCCGGCAGGCACCCGTTGCTTGCTGTATTCTTGGAGTACCGCCTGTAAATCGCTATCACCATGCGTGTCTAGTAGTTCACAGAATACCCGCACATCCTCTAAAGAGGCATTCATGCCTTCTCCATAAAAAGGAACGATAGCATGTGCAGCATCTCCAATTAACATGGTGTTACTTCCCCAGTGATAAGGTTTACATCGGATAATAGCTAAGGCTGAGGTAGGATTGTTTTCCCATTGTTCTCCAAGATTTGGAATCAAGGGAATGGCATCTTTAAAATACTTTTTGAAGTATCTCAATCCATCTTCAGCAGTATGTAAATGATCAAGGCCAAACTCACCGTCGTAAGGTGCAAAGACAGTGCCCGTAAACCCATTGTCCGTATTTGCCAGACCCATAAGCATGAATTGGCCTCGTGGCCAAATATGTAGAGCGTCCAAATTCAACTGAGGACTACCATCCTCTGCAGCAGGAATATGAACTTCTTTATATCCGCTGTCTATATATTCTTGGCTGAAGTTGAATCGTGGTATTCCCTGAAGAGATTTTCTCACTGCGGATCCTGCGCCATCCGCCCCTACTATGAGATCAGCTTTAACCTCTATGGGATTGTTGTCGCCAACGAAATAAGCAATACCAGCCTTCGTGTCTACGCCACTGCATGAGGTATTAAAATGTAAGCTGACGTTTGGTAAAGAATCCGCTAATTCAACTAGTTTTTTATTGAATTCGCTACGTGAAATACTGTGGATAGCCTTTCCTTTAATACTGTACGGAAAGTAACTTTCATTGCCTTCTATATCATGTATTTGCCTTCCATGCGCGGGGACAACGATTTGTCGAATAGGCTCCTCTATACCAGCATATTTTAAAGCGGTCCAGCCCCGATGCCCCACCACTAAGTTAATGGAGCGCCCGCTCCCGTATGATGCGGATCTAGGGTCTTGACGTTTTTCGAAAACCTCTACGTTGTATCCTTTGGTGCCGAGTGTGTAAGCCATATATGACCCTGCTAAACCTGCACCTACAATAATGACTTTCTTCATGCTTAATGACTTTCTAAATAGGTTTTAAGAATCTGGCCAAACGACCTTATGTCCTCAAATGAATTGTACATAGGAACTGGAGCCATACGAATTACGTTGGGTTCTCTCCAGTCTACTATAACGCCTTCCGCCATCAAATGATCAAACAGAGGTTTCCCATATCCATGCACATGGACAGAAATTTGAGCACCACGGGCGCCTTCAGGAGTTATTATCTCTAAGAATTTATCGGTTTCGATGGCTACAGCCTCGATAACTTGCTGCAGATAGGCGGTTAACTTCTCGCTTTTAGCACGTAGGTTACGAACCCCTGCTTGATCTACTAGATCGAAGCTGGCGCGCACCGGAGCCATCGCCATTACTGGAGCATTTGACAGTTGCCAGGCTTCAGCTGTAGGAATAGGCTTAAAAGTTTCCGGCATTTGGAAACGTGTTTCTTTGTCGTGACCCCACCATCCTTCAAAGCGAGGTAGGTCACTTTGTCCATGATGTTTTTCGTGGACAAAGTAGCCGGCGGTAGCACCTGGACCAGCGTTCAGGTATTTATAATGGCACCAGGCTGCGAAATCCACATTCCAATCGTGGAGGTGCAATTCGATATTACCAGCACCATGAGCGAGGTCCCAGCCCACAGTAACGCCACGTTTTTGAGCATGTGCTGTAAGTTCCTCCATGGCCATTACTTGGCCGGTATAATAGTTTACGCCGCCAATCATCATCATGGCAATTTCATCACCATGTTTGTCTATGGCAGCTTTGAAATCTGCCGTATGAATATGATGTTCGCCTTCTCTTGGTGCAACTTCGATGAGATGCGTTGCAGGATCGAGTCCGTGAAACCGCAGCTGTGAGGCCAGCGCATATTGATCAGAAGGGAAGGCCTTAGCTTCACATAAAATTTTTGTTCGTTGACCTTGAGGTCTGAAAAAGCTGACCATGAGTAAGTGAAGGTTGTTTGTGAGAGATCCCATAACGACTACTTCCTCCGGCTTCGCTCCAACTATTTTAGAGAGACTTTCTGAGAAGAACTCGTGATAAGGCATCCAGGGTCTACGTGCCCGAAAATGACCTTCAACTCCCCAGTTTTTCCAGTCCTCTAATTCCTCAGAGAGGTACTCTTTGGCGTTCTTAGGCTGTAACCCCAGCGAATTCCCTGTGAAATATAATGTTTGCTTGCCGTCGATCACCGGAATGTGAAATTGATCGCGGAACGAGGCGAGTGAATCGGCTTGGTCGAGTGCCGCTGCATAACTCTGGTCTAAGACATTCATAAGCATTTATTCTGTGTACTTAAAGATAGGGTAAAAGGGCTACTAGGCCTAATAATAACCAGGGTAGACCTTCTATAAAAAAACTGTAATACAAGTCCCCGAAGCGATGGTTTGCGATAATGATAACGGTGGCGAAAAAGCAGAACAACAGGAAGGTGGCGGGTAGTGGTAATCCAAAGTAGAGTACTAAAGTTGCAAAGCTCAACCATAAAAACGCGTGTGCGATAAAGATGCTGTTTCTTGCTCCCAATAAATGAGGTAAAGTCTTGATGCTTTTGCTGTCGATACTGGAATCTCTAACGTCAAATGGAATAGTTAAAGCTGCCGTCCAAAGTATTCTTTCAAGAAAGGGAAACCAGCCATTTACACCGTTCCAAACAGCAGGAATAAATGCCGTGATGTAAGCCCAAAGGCCAGCGATCAGCAGTAGCTTTAAACCAGGTATGGAACGAAGCCCGCCTCCTGTATGCTTTAAAATAAATGGTAATGGATATAGAAATGCAACAGCTCCGCCCAATGCATAGTGAAAGAGAAGTTCCCAGGAATTTAGGTGTATTAACTCTATGATAGAGATGGCTACGCCTGCGATGATACTGAGCCAAGATATTCGGGGCATTTGTGCCCTCCATTGCGATATTTTTGAGGATAAATCAGTATCCGAAGGACCTTCAAATAGGCGAGCAAACCCATAGACGACCAGGGTACCTGAGGCATTTAATAAAGCCAGGGAATGTCCTTGGCCTTCAACGAGGTATTCGGTAAACTTGGTCAAGGCCCAAACAGCGCCTGCAACCCAAAAGTTGGCATAAACAACCAATCTTAATAGGCCTAAAAAAGTGTTAATAATTGTGTTTAAACTTCTTTCCATTCTAGGGTGTTAAAAGTAGGCAATGTTAACCACCTGTGATGTAATTTTACGTCACTAAAAAACTGAATCACAATATGAAGCGCAATTCATTTGCTTATAGACACATTGGACCAAAATCGATAGATGTAGATCAAATGCTATCTACCATCGGAGTAGATTCTATTGACACATTGATTGACCAAACCGTTCCAGCTGCTATTCGTACGGACAAGGAGTTAGATCTCGAGCCCGCGATGACAGAAGCTGAATTTGCGACGCACATTACTGCATTGGGCGAATTAAACCAGGTGTTTAAAACGTATATAGGAATGGGATACCATCCTACAGTTCTTCCAGGCGTGGTTCAGCGTAATATATTAGAGAATCCAGGTTGGTATACGGCATACACGCCCTACCAAGCTGAGATTGCACAAGGTCGTTTAGAAGCATTAATGAACTACCAAACCATGGTAGTTGATTTGACAGGAATGGAGCTTTCGAATGCTTCATTGTTGGATGAGGCGACAGCTGTTGCAGAGGCAATGAGCATGTTTTACGGTGCTATGCCTAGAGCTAAGAAAAAGTCAGGAGCGTCAAAGTTTTTTGTCGACCACAAGACTTTTCCTCAAAGTTTGGCACTATTAAAAACAAGAACTGAACCTATTGGCGTTGAAATCGTCATGGGAGATTATAGAGACTTTAATCCTTCCGACGACTTTTTTGGAGCGATAGTACAATACCCTAATGCGGATGGATCTATCGAAGATTACCGTGCATTTGCATCAAAATGTAATGCTTCGGAAATTCAGTTGGTTGTCGCAGCAGATATATTGTCTCTAGCCCTACTTACTCCACCTGGAGAATGGGGTGCGGATGCAGTTGTTGGAACAACCCAGCGTCTTGGCATTCCTCTTGGGTACGGTGGTCCGCATGCAGCGTTCTTTGCTACGAAGGAGTCTTATAAGCGTTTTATTCCAGGGCGTATTATTGGCCGTACAATTGATACAGATGGCAATCCTGCACTAAGGATGGCACTTCAAACTAGAGAGCAGCATATTAAACGCGATAAAGCGACATCAAATATTTGTACTGCGCAAGTATTACTAGCTGTAATGGCCGGAGCTTATGGTGTTTACCATGGTCCAGAGGGGTTGATAGATATCGCTGAAGGAATTCACATGAAGTCTGCAACCTTGAATGAGGCCGTGAAGGGTATGGGTCTGGTACAGCATAACGTTACGTTCTTTGACACCTTAAAAATCTCACTTAAAAATAGCGATAGTGATTCTCTAAAAAAACAAGCAGAAGACGCCCACATAAATTTCAGATACCTAGATGCAATGACTATCGGGATATCGTTGAACGAGACGACTACCGACTCAGATGTGGCTGAAATCATTGCTTTATTAGTGAAGGCAGAAGGTGTAGAGACCATTGAAATGGCGGATTTATCCATGTATTTACCCGTAGAGCTTTCCCGTACTACTGATTTCATGACACATGAAGTATTTCATAGCTATCGTAGTGAAACAGAGATGATGCGTTACTTGAAGTATTTAGAGCGTAAGGATTTAGCCCTGAATCACAGTATGATATCATTAGGGTCGTGTACCATGAAATTAAATGCTGCCTCAGAGATGATCCCATTATCAAATGGGTCTTGGAACTCATTGCATCCTTTTATACCTACGGAGCAAGCACAGGGTTACATGCATGTGATCGAAGAGTTGGAACGTGATCTTTCTGAAATCACTGGATTTGATGCAACTTCCTTGCAGCCTAATTCAGGTGCACAAGGAGAATATGCAGGTTTAATGGTCATTAGAGCGTACCATCAATCAAATGGTGATCACCACAGAAACATTGCGTTAATCCCTTCTTCTGCTCACGGAACTAATCCTGCTTCCGCTGTGATGGCAGGTATGAAAGTGGTCGTTGTGGGTTGTGATGAGAACGGAAACATAGATGTAGAAGACCTGCGTGCGAAGGCTGAATTACACAGTAATAATTTATCATCATTGATGATTACTTACCCATCAACACACGGTGTGTTTGAAGCTAGCGTAAAAGATGTGACAGCCATTATTCATCAGCATGGAGGTCAAGTTTATATGGATGGCGCTAATATGAATGCCCAAGTTGGACTTACCTCACCCGGTTTGATCGGTGCAGATGTTTGTCACTTAAACTTGCACAAAACATTCGCTATTCCTCATGGTGGTGGTGGTCCGGGTATGGGGCCAATTTGTTGTAAGGCGCACTTAGCTCCGTTCTTGCCGAAACATTCGGTCATTGATATGGGCGGATCACAAGGGATTAGTAGTATATCTGCTGCTCCATGGGGTTCTGCTTTGATTTTGTTGATTTCTTATGCCTACATAAAAATGTTAGGTGCTCAAGGACTCACCGACAGTACAAAGTATGCTATACTCAGTGCTAATTATATCAAGGAGCGTCTTGCTGGTTCTTTCGAAGTACTCTACACTGGAGAGAACGGACGTTGCGCCCATGAGATGATTTTGGATTGTCGTCCGTTTAAACAAGATGCAGGAATTGAGGTAACTGACATCGCTAAGCGCTTGATGGATTACGGATTCCATGCTCCTACGGTCAGTTTCCCCGTAGCTGGAACCGTTATGGTAGAACCCACAGAAAGCGAAGGCTTAGACGAACTAGATAAATTTTGTGATGCGATGTTGAGCATACGCAAGGAAATTAAAGAAGTCGAATCAGAGGAATCTGACGCGGTTAATAATGTCTTAAAGAACTCGCCCCATACCCAGTACATGATTTGTGCAGATCAATGGGATTTCCCTTACACCAGATCTAAAGCCGGTTTCCCGCTTCCTTTTGTGAGTGATAATAAGTTTTGGCCCACGGTGCGTCGTGTGGATGATGCGTATGGCGACCGTAACTTAAGTTGTACTTGTGCTCCAATAGAAAGTTATATGGAGACTAACGAGGCTTAGACGTACGTTGCGTTGTAAAAAAAACCACCCCTAAGGCCTTGGCCTTAGGGGTGGTTTTTTTATGTTCTTTTAATTCTAAATAGATTGTATGGAGCGAATGTCTGCACCGGTTGGCTTTTGAAACAGTGCTAAATCGAAATGTCGGGTAGCTGCATACAAATGGTCAAAGATATCGGACATAATATTCTCGTAAACGCTCCATTCTGTTGTGGTTGTAAAACAATAAACTTCAATGGGAATACCTTCCGTGGTAGGTTGAAGTTGGCGGACCATTAACGTGTAGTTTGCGTGGATATCAGGATGCCGCTGCAGGTAAAATTCTATATATTTTCGGTACAAACCAATATTTGTTTGACGCCTTCCATTAAGTAGGTTTCCGCCCTTAATATCTCTTGAAGAATTAACACTGTTAATTTCAGTTTGGCGCTCCTCCATAAAGGAACGTATGAGATCAATTTCTTTCAACGTATCCGACAATCCTTCGTCCAGATGGCGTATCGATGTGATGTCAATATTAATATTTCGCTTGATTCTACGAGCTCCGGAATCATCCATACCCCTCCAGTTCACAAAGCTTTCTGATACAAAGGCTATGGCAGGAACCGTACTGACTGTTTTGTCAAAATTCTTCACTTTGACGGTGGTGAGGTCGATACTCAGCACGTCACCATCGACTCCATATTTGGAAAAGGTTATCCAATCTCCAACTTTTACCAAGTCGTACATGTGTATTTGAAAATTGGCCAATAAGCCTTTGATACTGTCTTGAAACACAAGTATAAGAATAGCGGTCGTACCTGCAAAGGCACCTAAAATTGATCCTGCCGAAGTTCCAGTCAGTAGAGAGATTACAGCGATTCCCGCACCGAAAAAAGCAAGTAACCTCATGACCTGGGAAATCGTACGAATAGGGGTATTAGTATACTTGTCATTTTGGCTGAGCCAATTCTCAAGTGCCCTCAGCGTTCTATTGATAAGGCTAACCATAAGTACTAAGAAATAGACCACAATGATCTTCTCCAAGAAGGGAATAACTGCCGGTACATCGTTAAAAACGTAGGGAAGACTTTGATAAACGATACCTACCGGCACCAAATGCGCAAGATTCTTAAATACTCGTTGCTCGAAAAAGTAGTCGTCCCAAGTCGCTTTTGAACGCTTAACTGCAGCATGAATGGCACTTATAAGTATACGTCTGGACAGGAAGTCTGCTAATAAAGAAATAACAATTAGAATGACGAGATCGATACCAAGCGATATCCATTCGATCCATTCTGGAGCTATGTTTTTATTAGCGAGCCAATCAGTAGCCCAGTGAAGTTTTTTCATTAGTAAGGATGATACATGGTTACGCTGTCAAATCTAACGGAAGTTGCGTAGAAATAGCCAAGTCCAAATACGGTGGTGTCATCTTGTCGTCTAATATTCCCGATTTGAGGGCTGTAAGGGACACTAAATAAGCCTCCATTATTGACATTTGCACTCATGATATTCAAGAAATCAAACAGCGGAGGTGATATTGTACGAATCTCGTACACAATATCAATCAGAGTATCAGTGTAGACTGTGTAAGGACGACCTATGAAGTTAAATCTACTAATCTGAGGTCCTTCAATGAACTCTTCATCATTAAAAATGACAATGCTTGAAGCAAGACTTACTTCTGTTTCCTGCGGTTCTAAAGGCCCTAGTAGACCATTAGGTGCATATATTTTAGTGGTTGCGTAAGACTTCACCCAATATCCGTTTCCTACTCCTACTGGATCATTCCAGAATTGATATGGACTATAAAAGGCAGAGTCGGCATCCGCATAAAAAACGGTGTCATCTACTCTGTAATCGTAATACAAACTGTCACCCTCAAGTATGGAAAACATGGGTCTGATTTGAGTAAATGGAGCTTTACATTCGTCTAAAGTGCTTTCCCAGATACCGGATAATGTTCCATAGGCTTCGGGAATAACTACTTCTACGCGATAGAAGTGACCAGGCGTACTTTGAAAGTTAACCTCTTCATAGCGACCGTTAACAGTTTCTGTCAGTGCTCCAAGTAAAGAGTCACCGTCAAATAATTGAATACTAGCTCCCTCAATTCCTTGAAGGGCCCCGTTATCTAAATATGGGTTGCTTAACTTTAAATCAACGTAGGTACCCAGCGTGTCTATGTTAGTGATGGCTCCACTGATACTTAAAGATGAAGAGTTGTTGTAAACGTCAGTACGTACTTTGTCCGTAACATCTGTTTCACAAGAGGTAAAAGCGATGGCGATGGCCGTGATGGTTAATAATTTTTTCATGACGTATTAAAATTCTAAGTTGTAAGTAATGGTAGGGATAGCGGTTGCAAAAATACTCAGCTGAGTAGCCTGGGTATTGCCCGTTGGATTATTGTCAACGTCTAGTTCCTCTTCAAAGAAAATGCTGAATGCGTTTTTACGAGCATAAGCGTTGTACACGCCAAAATTCCAGCTGCCTTCCCAATCGCGATTCTTTTTATTTGGAATTTTCACGTCCATACTAAGGTCTAAACGGTGATATGCAGGAGTTCTGCTGTTGTTTCTGGTGAGTGAGTACGGATAGACAATCCCATCAAACTCACTCTTGGCTTCAGGATAGGTAAATGGTTTCCCCGTTTGAAAAATAAACGAACCTGAGAAGCTGATGTTAGGCTTCCAAGCGTAAGCAGCGACAACAGCTACATCATGAGGTTTGTCTTGGGCGGCAGCGTACCACTGACCAAAATTAATCCACTCATCTGGTGTTGATCCCAAGTCTACTTGAAGTTCTGAACGGCTAAAGGTATAGGCAACCCATCCTGTTAAGGAGCCTACTTTCTTTTCAAGTAGAACTTCGAGGCCATAACTCCTACCTTGACCCGTCATTAGATCAACTTCAATATTATCAACTCCTGTAGGTTGAGCTCCGTTTTTGTAATCCACCAGATCTCTCATGCTTTTATAGTAAGTCTCTAAACTGAGCTGCCATTCACCATTTTTGAAGTTACGATTAACCCCAGCAGCGATTTGATCTGCCGTTCCTGGATCAATATAGGTTCCTGCGGGCCTCCAAGTATCTATAGGAAGGGAAGATGTAGTGTTGGATATTAAGTGGATGTATTGGCGCATTCTGTTGTAACTCAATTTAATCGCGCTGTTTTCAGAGCTTTTATAATTGATTCCAAGGCGAGGCTCAAGACCTTGAAGTCCATCAAAGGCAGCTATAACAACTCCTTGATCGTAGCGTGTAGTATCGGTAATTCGATCATTACGATAAGTTCCTGAGCTGGTAGGGTTGTAGTTCACAACATTACGCGCACCAACATTATAGAAGCTACTGTAGCGCAATCCACCCCGAACGGTGACTCTGCTATTTACCTTCCAATTATCCTCAATGTAAAGCGATGGTTCAATACCATATTCATTTTGTAGTTCAATAGAAATATCAGCAATCGCAGTATCAACAAAATTAGCGTTGACACTGAATGGTTCAAAATCATAAATAGTGGCTTCTCCTCCAAAATTCACTTGGTGCTTTGCGCTTGGAAACCAGCTAAAACCAACTTTGTTGGATTGATTGTTGATGTAGGCGATATTGTTGATTTCGGCGGTCGGGAAATCAAAGCCAATGGAATAATCATAATCTGAATAGATCGTACTTACATTCAAGAATAGCTTATCGTTTATAAGGTAGTTCCAGCGGCCTGTTAGGCCCAGGTTCCCCCAATTAAATTTTACTAATCCAGGAACACCAAAGGCATCCTTGCCATAGTAGGCACTCAGGAATAGGCGACTCTTATCGCTAAATTTATAGTTAACCTTAGCGTTCAGGTCATAAAAATTAGCAATGATGCTATTTATGTCGTCATCTGGAGCAAGCCTCAAAAGAAGATCTTGGTAGGAACGTCTTCCAGCAATCATGAAACTCGCTTTGTCTTTAACCAAGGGACCCTCTAGCATTACCCGAGAAGAGAGTAAGCCTAAACCAACTGATCCGCCAAACTCTTTTGTATTACCTTCTTTTTGATGAACATCTAAAACGGATGATAGTCGTCCTCCAAATGGAGCTGGGATACCACCTTTGTAGAGCTTCAAGTCTTTTATGGCATCACCATTAAAAACAGAGAAGAAGCCAAATATGTGTGAGCTATTATATACAGGAGCTTGGTCTAATAGAATTAGGTTTTGATCCGTTTTTCCGCCACGTACATTAAACCCACTCGCTCCTTCACCAACTGTCGTAACACCTGGAAGCAACGTGATGGATCTAATCACATCAAATTCACCTAAAAACTGAGGAATGGTCTTAATCTGCTTCGCTGTTAACTGGGTAGTGGACATTTCCGCCGTATTGAGATTTTCGTCAAGTCTTTTGGCCGTCACTTGAACTTCCATTAACTCGTTAGTAGCCTCTTTTAACTCAAAGTTCACAGATTGACTAGCGTTGAGATTGATGGTCTTGGTAATGGTCTCGTAGCCTATATAGCTAATCGTAAAGGTTTGATTACCAGCGGGAAGAGTAAGAGAATAGAAGCCGTAGATGCTCGTTACCGTTCCTTTGCGATCTTGATTTACTATAGAAGCGCTGATAAGCTCTTCGCCGTTGCCTGCATCTCTCATGTACCCACTGATGGTTACATTTTGTGCTGCGACGCTAGCACTAAGTAATATGCCTACTAAGACAAGCCAATTTCTCATTCTATTCAAGTTTAATACTTTGTTAAGACCAATACAGCCTTTTTTGTTTTCGTGGATGAACAATTAATATGCCACAACAGGCTACTCAAGCTATTCTTTTAGGAAGAGTTTGAAACCAAGAATGGTCCCACTTAATGTGCATCCGATAATGTTGGCAAAAATTAGCGGGAGATCATTAAGGCTGAAGCCATAAATGAGCCAGCAAAACTGACCGGAAAACATCATAATGTACATGGTCAGGCTAAGGCTTTTAACTTGCTTATCCCTAATGATTTTCACTGCTTGTGGAACAAATGCTGACGTAGTCAGCACAGCAGCAGTAATGCCTATGATTGAAACTATATTCATAACGTAAAAGTACTTTTTTTGGTGTTTTGAACACGTATAAAGAGGAGATGAATAACCAGCGTTTGTCAGTAACTTGTTAATAACTAACATAGCGCCCTTCAGTTTCTGCTTCTATCAGTTGCCTAGAAC
>Ga0209816_1002310_pt1 | contig 13592 bp, 12 predicted proteins | sample CoawatmetaG01DNA_FD_187509 | JGI IMG/M metagenome (GOLD analysis project Ga0209816, IMG submission 187509) | Marine microbial communities from the West Antarctic Peninsula - Coastal water metaG017-DNA (SPAdes) (version 2) | ecosystem: Environmental > Aquatic > Marine > Coastal ... | reverse complement strand
CATTCATGAGTGGCGTCTTCTTTTCTAAGAGAAAGAGTTTTCATTTTATATATGTTTTAAGAAAAATTAGATGCGAATGTTAATGTTTAAGCGCAATTTAATCAATATTTTAATGCATTTAGTTTAATTTTTCTCTAAATCTTCAAGATATTTTTTACTAGCTATTTCATGCAATCTACTTGCAGATCTTTCCCATAAGAATTTTAGCTGCGTTCCAATATATAAATTTTGCAGGAATGCACCGTCGGCAAATAATTTCATCTTTTGTTTTTCCTGATAAGTAATATCAATATAGCTAATAAATCGTCTAATTTTATCTAGGTGCTCATCATTGCATGAATGAAATTCGCTTAGAAAAACCCATTCATAGGTTTGCGCTATCTCTATAAAGTCCATACTGCCGCAAGGTTCTGAAAAGAAGTCTTCGAACGAAAGCCATAGAAAATTTTGAGAACTCCCTTTGCATGAAAATTCTCTATTATTGACTGTAAAACTGAGGCTTGAAGACCACACCTCTTCAAATGTTTTGTGAAGAAACCCTTTTACATTTTTATCAACAGCATTAAATAATGAAATTTCTCTGAGTCTATAGTCCTCAGCTCCCTCGAGATTAAAAATAGTAAAGTGTGCTTGGATCAGATGGATTGTTGGTAAAAATTTGTTTCTTTGCAAACCCTCCTTGTATAAATCTTCTGGTGGAGCATTTGAAGAAAGCATGACTCGAACTCCGTTATTGATTAGACCTTTTATGACTAGTCCAACAATCATGGCATCAGATATATCTTCGATTTGAAACTCATCAATAAATAGCATTTCATATTGCTTTGACAGATCTTTTGCAACCAGCGGCAAAGGATCTTTGATCTTACCAATCTCTGACAAGCGGCTATGAATTAATTGCATGAACTCAATAAAATGGAATGTCCCCGAATCTTTGAAGTAACAATCATCAATTGCTTTTAGAAGTAATGTTTTACCTCTGCCAACAGGACCCCAAAGGTAAATACTTCCAGGATTGGAGTGTTTACGAAATAGAGATGGAGATTTGTATTGAGAGTCACACTCTAGAAAAGTTTCTAAAAATAATTGCTGCGACTGATCAGGCTTAATCCCCTTAGATTGGAGATTCTCAAGTACAATTCTTATATCCTTCATAATATTGATTTAATAGGTATATGAAATTTCTTAATAATAAACTTTCAAGAATAAATTTTTTAATACTTATGGTTATTCTGTCATATCTTTACGTAGATATGTCTAATAGTTCTAATTCATCAGGAATTAGTAACGGTGCTTTATCAGTAGTTAATATTGTTGCAACAAATTCAACTCCCAATAAAGTTTTTCAAACCAGAGGGAATGAGCGTGTAGTAGGTTCTGGAATTATTATTTCAGAAGACGGCTATATTGTTACCAATCTGCATATTATCAATGGGCAAAAAAAAATTAATGTTGAGCTTGATGATGGCCAAATGAAATTGGCCAATGTTATTGGTTTTGATCAAAGGTCTGATCTAGCCGTAATTAAAATTTTACATCATGAAAAGCTTTCTCCAATCAAGTTAGCGGATAGTAAAACGGTTCGCATAGGAGATAGTGTTATTGCAATTGGGAATTCTTTTGGCCTAGGAAAGACATTTACAGGCGGAATAATTAGTGCGACTGGTAGAGATTATGGGAACCCATACCTAGAACTAATTCAAACTGATGCAGCTATTAACCCCGGAAATTCAGGTGGAGCACTTTTGAATCATAGAGGCAACCTAATCGGAATGAATACGAAAATATTTTCTAAAACTGGATCTTATGCTGGTATTGGCTTTGCTCTTCCCTCAAATAAGATGATTGATGTTGCATCTGAAATTATTAAATATGGAAAAGTTCAAAGATCTTGGATCGGCGATTTTCGAGTTAAATACAAACGCTTTATTATGAATGATCAGTTAATTTATGGGTTGGAGATTTTAGAATTAAAGCTATATGGCCCTCTATTTGAGGGAGATAATGTGCAAGTAGGCTCAATTATTATTTCAATAAATAATCAAGCAGCATCATGGGAAAACCTTACTGAAGCTATTAATAATTCATTTCCTGGGGATAATATAAAATTGGAGATTTTAAATGGCAGCCAAGTTATTACAAAAGTTTTAACCACAGAGGCTCAGAGGAGCTAGTTAGGCATTCGCGTAATATTAGCTCCAAGGTATGAAAGTTTCTCCTCAATTCTTTCATAACCTCTATCTATATGATAAATCCTATCAACTATTGTTTCTCCTTGGGCGCATAGACCTGCCAAAATAAGACTAGCTGAGGCCCTAAGATCTGTTGCCATTACTGGTGCTCCATTAAGAGAATTGACTCCTTTAACAAAAGCATTACTGCCTTTTATAGTTATGTCACAACCCATTCGATTTAACTCTTGCACATGCATGAATCTATTTTCAAAAACATTCTCTGTAATTACAGCTGAGCCATTAGATAACGCATTTAAAACAGTAAATTGTGCCTGCATGTCTGTTGGGAATCCTGGAAAAGGGGCTGTTGAAATATCAACAGGTGCAATTGAACTCTCAGGCATATATAACCGAATGCTATTTTCAGTAGCTTCTATTTCTGCGCCACTCAATTTAAGCTTATCTAGGATATTATTCATCCTGCTCGAATTAATATTGTTAATTGTTATATCTCCATAGGTTACGGCTGCAGCTATAAGATAAGTTCCTGCTTCTATCCTATCTGCAGGAATAGAAAAGACAGACTCTTTAAGGTCGATAACACCATTAATAATAATTTCATCAGTTCCTGCGCCTTCAATTTTGGCGCCCATAGAATTTAAAAAATCTGCAAGATCTACAACCTCAGGTTCCTTAGCAACATTCCGAAGTATTGTTTGCCCTTCAGCTAAAACTGCTGCCATCATTATATTTTCTGTTCCGGTAACTGAAATACCAGGAAAACTGATCTCACAGCCAATTAATTTTTTGGCACTGGCCTCAATATAACCATTTTTAAGCTCAATTTTTGCACCTAATTGCTCCAAGGCAGATAAGTGAAAATCTACTGGCCTTGTTCCTATAGCGCAGCCCCCAGGTAATGCTATCTTCGCAAATCCATATCGAGCAACAAGAGAGCCGAGAACTAAAATAGATGCTCGCATAGTTTTTACTAATTCATAACGTGCCTCAAAGTCATGTAAATTAGCAGTAGATATAATAAAGTCCATATTTTCATTGAGTGTGATGTCAGCACCCATAGAACCTAAAATCTCAAACATGGTGGTAATGTCTTGGAGGTAAGGTAAGTTTTTAAAAGTTACAGGCTGATCAGATAATATCGTTGCAGCAAGCATTGGTAAGGCAGCATTTTTGGCACCAGAACATGAGATTGAACCCGATAATTTATTTCCACCAATGATTTGTAATTTTTCCACTTCTATAAAATCTCGGAAGGTGCCTTGGTTACTAGGCTTAAGGCATGCAATTCACCAGACTTGAATTGATCTTTTAAAGTCCCCATTACTAGCTTATGCCTATTTAGAGTGGAAAGCCCCTCAAAACTTGTGCTCACAATCCTTATTCTAGAAGAGCAATCTGCGCCGTCTGAGAAAATTTTTGCATCAGGAAATTGATCTTGAAGGAATTCTGTAATATTCATAAAAAATTAGGTTTGAGGTTTTAAAAGTTAGCGTCTGAAGTCCAATTATTGATAATGTCATCAATATTCTCATTATTTTTTTCAGCTAAGGCTTGAAACTGATTTCTAAATGTAAGGCCAAGATTGACGCCGTTAACAATAATATTAATTATTAGCCAGTTACCCTCTCCATCATCTCGAACCTTATATGTTATGGGGTAGATATTATTTGAAGTTATTAGATTTTGATTAACATCTTCAGTCTTACTAAAAGATAATTGATCTGGAAAGATTGTCTCAATAGTCTGATCTCCCCATTGAGCCAATGTGGACGAATAAGTATCTAACAAAGATTTTTTAAATACAGCAATAAACTTGATGCGTTGCTCTTTTGTTGCTGCTAAATAAAATTTCTTACCCATTACGCTTGCGCCAACCCTTCGAAAGTCAACCATTGGCTCGAAAATAGCATTAATCTTATCTTTAAATTGCTCAGGATCTGAGGCATATAAACTTTGATTATTTGTAATAACGCCAACCATCGCTTGAGCCCTGCTATCGATAAAATTATTAGGATCAGTACTTGCTATTGCTGCCATAGAAATAATGGAAACCATCGCTGGCACAAGAATAGATTTCATAGTTACATTCATGCAGGTATTATAACATTAGAACAAACTTATAAATTAGCTATGAAAGAGAACAATTTTATTAATAATGCTCGCAAGGTTATACAAATTGAAGGTAATGCCATTCTTGGTTTGCAGGATCAGATTTCTGAAAAATTTATAGAGCTTTGTGAGAATATTTTAATTCTTAAAGGAAAATTAATTCTCATGGGAATTGGTAAATCTGGTCACATTGCTCAAAAAATTTCTGCAACCCTATCAAGCACTGGAACACCATCCTTTTTTATCCACCCAACAGAAGCAGCACATGGCGATCTTGGAATGATAGATAAAAAAGATGCTATTTTAATTCTATCTAACTCCGGTGAAACTAAAGAAATAATTGAGATTTTACCTGCATTAAAGAGGTGCGCTGGTAACATTTTCACCCTAACAAATAATAGTGATTCCACTATTGCAAAGAGCGGAGAAATTAATATTCTAATTTCGGCAAGCGAAGAGGCTTGCCCACTTGACCTAACTCCAACCTCCTCCACAACCCTTGCCCTTGTTTTTGGTGACGCTCTTGCAGTATCTCTCCTAGAGCATAGAGGTTTTACCAGGGATGATTTTGCAAAATCACATCCAGCTGGACAGCTTGGAAAAAAGCTAACTACTTTGGTTAAAGACATGGCCATTATGGACAATAAAGCTCCAGTTGTTTTAGAGGAAGCTTCACTAAAAGATGCCTTGATTGAGATCACAGAAAAAAAACTTGGGATTACTCTAGTCTCTAATGGGCAAAAAATTACAGGTATATTTACAGATGGTGACTTGCGAAGATGCCTCAATGAAGACAAAGATCTTATGCGTACTTTAATCGGAAGTGTCATGACCACAAACTTTAAAAGTATTTCACATAATGCATTGGCCATGGATGCTGCAGAAATTATGGAAAAAAATAAAATTTTTACCTTAGCTGTTAATGATAATTCAGGAAATTCTAGCGGTGTTATTACGATGCATCAGTTGCTTGAATGTGGAATTATATAAATTTAAATGAACATAAATTTAAAATTTTTGTCTTGTATTTTATTAATTTTCTATACTTCTGATTCTTATTCAGGCGAAATGACGAAATATGGTGATATCAGAATTCAGGCTGACCTAGCTACCTTAGATAAGTTAGAAAACGAGTTACTGCTTGAGAAAAATGTAACCATTCGCTTTGGAATATTTACCATCATCGGAAATAAAGCTCTATTGAGCTATGGAAATAATAAATTAATGATTCATGGATCTCCAGCATCAATTACTTCTAAAGATGGAAATATCAATGGGGCTGCTGAACACTTTATTATTTATCCGAATCTCTCGTTAGAAATGCTCGGAGATGCCAAGCTTTTTGAGAATGATAATTCAATTTACGCAGAGAAAATTACATATCAAATCAATTCAAATGATTGAGCAGAGGCTAGCCCTGAAGGGAGTTTATAAAAGTATTTCTGGCAGAAATATTCTTTCAGATATTACCTTCTCTGTTGGAAAAAAAGAAATAGTGGGATTACTCGGTCCAAATGGTGCTGGCAAAACCACTGCATTTTATATCTCAGCAGGGCTTTTAATTCCAGAGCAAGGTACTGTATTTATAAATGGAGAAGAAGTAACGAATTTGCCAATGCATATTCGCTCTAGATTGGGTTTAAGCTATTTGCCTCAGGAGGCTTCAATATTTTCAGATTTAACAGTTGAGGAAAACTTAAATGGAATTGCGGAACTGAAAATAAAAACTGTATCTGAAAGACGTAAATTTATTGATATGGTAGTTTGTGAATTTAATCTTAATAAAATTCTTAAGCAAAAAGGTCGAATGCTTTCTGGTGGTCAAAGAAGAAAAGTTGAGATAGCTCGAACTCTGGCTTGCAACCCTTCCATACTGCTACTCGATGAACCATTTGCAGGAATTGATCCTATTGCTATAGAGGAAATAAAAGAGTTACTGAGTCAAATTATTGAAAAAGATATTTCAGTTTTAATTACAGATCATAATATTAGAGAAACATTAAATTTATGTAATCGAGCCATTATTATGGATGCAGGCAAAGTAATAGCAGAGGGCAGTTCTCAAGAGCTAATTGCCAATGATTTGGTGAAAAAAACTTATTTTGGGAATATGTACAGCTAAAAAAATGGCCATCAAGCTAGTAAGAGAATTTCAACAAAAGCAGCAACTTGCTATTACCCCTCAACTAAAAAAATCAATTGATCTGCTGCAACTGTCTAGACTAGAAATTATTAATAAAATTAATGCTGAAATAGAGCGAAATCCTTTCCTAATTATAGAAGCAGAAGAGACAGTTCCTTCTAACTATGATGATGAAGAGATTCTGGCTAATTTAGCAGAACACATTACATTGCAAAGCTCACTGAAAAATCAATTGAATGACTTAAGCCTTACAGATAAAGAAAAGAAAATTGGAATCGCTCTTATTCAATCATTGGATGATAACGGCCTACTCTCAGTAGACATTGAGCAGCTAGAGGAATTAGTGCAATATCAGAGTACAGCAGATGAAATTCAAACTATTTTGATAGATGTTATTCAAAATTTAGATCCTGCGGGAGTGGGGGCAAGAAGTTTTAAAGAACTAATATTTCTTCAGTTAACAAGAAATGATCTATCGGACTATAAGATGCTTTTAGTTAGTGAGATTCTATACAACCCTAGTTTGAATAATTTTGAGGAAGCTAAATCTGAGTTAATTAAAAAATTTCCAATAGAAGATATTGAGGCGACATTAGCTCTGATTAAAAGTTGTGACTTATCTCCTGGCTTTGACTTCGAGTCAGTTCAGTATATTCAGCCTGATATTGAGATAGTCCCCGATGATAATACGCTAAAAGTAAATTTTATTAATGAACATTTTCCTAAATTACTTTTAGATACTAGTTTAGAAAAATTAACGAAGGAGAATCCCAGCAACAATAAACTTCGTGAAAAAATTGTGGAGGCAAAATGGCTTATTAAGTCTGTAGAAAAAAGAAATGAGACTATTAAAAAAGTGGGTACTTTAATCTGTTATAAACAAAGAGAATTTTTATTAAATAAATCTATTCAACTCAACTCCCTTACCAACATAGAGCTTGCAAAAGAGTTGCAGCTTAGTCCGTCTACAATTTCAAGAATATTAAGATCAAAATACATTCAGACTCCAAAGGGAGCAATATTAATGAAATCACTATTATCAGCTTCGGTGTCAAAAACTAGAAAAGTTACTTCCCTTCAGCTTATGGAGGAGATTCAAAGAGTTATTTTAACTAGCCCTTCAAAAATTAGTGATCAAAAAATCTCTGAAAAGCTTAATCAACGTGGTTTTAGCTTGGCAAGAAGGACTATTGCGAAGTATCGGGCAAAGATGCTCATTCCTAACTCAAGAAAAAGGTAACTTCAAAGCTCCTTGGGTTAGAATTAATTCTATGATTGATCATAACTCACATCAATTCCCATCTGATGAGCTTATCGAAAGCATTCAAGGGAAAAATGTAAGCTCCTCTCTCAACCAAATAAAGAGAATGCTGGTAAATATGCATTCCTCTGAAATTGCACATAGCCTTGAATCACTTCCCCCCAAAGAAAGAAAATTACTTTGGTCAATGATCGAAATACAGGATGAGGGAGAGATTATTGCTGAATTAAATGATGAGATTCAGCAAGAATTAATTGCTGAAATTTCTACAGATGAGCTCATTAAAATAATAGAGGATTTAGAGCTAGATGAAATTGTAGATATTCTTCAAGCCCTTCCTGAGAGCAAAACTCAGAGTATTTTATCTAATATGTCAAAGAGAGATAGTAAGCGAATTAAAGAGGCTCTTATTTATCCAGAGGATTCTGCAGGCGGCCTAATGAATACAGATATTATAAGTGTTAGGCCTAAGCACAGCCTTGAAGTTGTTATTCGCTACCTCAGAGCTCAAAAGAAGCTCCCTAAGAATACTGATCAGATTTTTGTAGTCTCTAGAGAAAATAAGTATTTAGGATCATTGCCTATTTCCAGTATTCTGGTTTCTGAGCCCTCATTGAACACAAGAGAATTAATGGAAACTGCAACCCAGCCTCTAGCTGCTGATCTTGGAGATAAGGATGTTGCAAGATTATTTGAGCAGAATGATTGGGTATCCGCTCCAGTTGTTGATGAACACTCATATTTAATTGGCAGAATTACCATTGACGATGTTGTAGATGTAATTCTAGAAGATGCTGATCAAAATTTTCTTGGTATGGCTGGTATCACAGAAGATACATTTGCTGCACCTGCAAGAGCTGCTCGAGGGAGAGTATTATGGCTTGCAATCAATTTAATGACTGCTTTTATTGCCTCAATGACAATCAGTTTATTTCAAACAACAATTGATCAAATAGTTTACCTGGCAATTTTAATGCCAATAGTAGCAAGTATGGGGGGTGTAGCAGGAACCCAAACATTAACGATTATGATTAGGGGCTTAACTCTTCAGCAAATTAATTCTACAAATATAAAATGGCTTTTCAAACGAGAGTTAGCAGTATCAATCGTGAATGGACTATTGCTCTCAATATTGGTTGGAGGAATAACCTATCTTTGGTTTGAAGAAATTGTCATATCACTTCTCATCTGTGTCGCGATGGTCATTAATCTCATCAGCTCTGCAGTAGCTGGAATTTTTATCCCAATTGTCTTAAGAAAATTTAAGCAAGATCCTGCAATTGCCGGCAGCGTTGTGGTTACAACTTTTACAGATGTAATTGGCTTTTTCTCGTTCCTTGGCCTAGCAACAATCTTTCTCACCTAGTTCATTCGCTTTATTTGCGGAGCATTAAGAAGTCCGGATACCTCATATTGATAATTTGAAAGGTCATCAATATTATTTTCAAATATTTCGCTAATTATAGCGGAGCCAGCAACTGCTGGTATTCCTCCAAGCACGGCAGCATACCAAGGTATATTTTCACCAATTCGAACTCTTAAATCTAAACTTAAGTCTAAGTTGGTTAACTCGCCTCTAGCATTTTTATTGATTTGGCCAATCCATTTCATTTTTGCTGCATTGGTATCAACAAATAGTGGCGCTGCTAACCTGGCTTTTGATTTGCTAAATATGAATTCTCCTTGAACTCGATTGAGCTTTGTCGATCTGAACTCTCCTATTGTCAAATCTAAATTTGCAACCTTCCCAAGAATATTTTTTAAATTTAAAATACCCAGTAAATTAAAGGCAATAGAATTTGATGTTTTGTTCGACACAACAAAATCTTTAAGAATAAAATCTACAGTTCCTTCGATATCTTTCAATCTCTGTAAGTTTTGCCATTGCAGATTAAGATTGCCATTAAAATATGAGAAGTTTCCAAAATCTTGGATCACTGGAATCTTCAAAGAGTCTTTCATCATATAACTTCCCCTAAGTTTATAGATATCATTCTTATTATCTATCGAGAAATATGCTTTTGAGGCATCAGAAAGAGGGGAAATAGAAATTAAATTTGAATTTAAATTGATATTATCAAACGTTAATACATTTTTATTTTTCAGAAAATAAACATCTAAAAATTTAATTTGAAGTTTATTGATAGAGGAATTTTTTACTATTAGCCTCGCATTGATATTTTGAATACCAGAAGATTCTTTTTGATTCTTGAGAAAACTAATATCTTGGAGTTGAGTATCCTCCAGCTCCACCTTTAGAAAGCCAGACTCGTCACGTATAAATGTTCCGCTAAGCTTGTCAGACTGGATTTTGCCTTTAATTTTTTTACCCTTAAGGGAAAGGTAGCCATTCATTTGATGAAATTGATTAGCGCCTAGTTCAAAATTATCAATATCGAAGATAAAATTATTTAATTTGATATTTTGATCAATAGCTCGGCCTTTAGATAAACCTTTGAGCTGGTCAAAATTAAAAGTGTCTAAGCCTATATAAAAGTTTAAGCCCTCTGCTTTTCTAAGAAAATTATATTTCGCTGGAATTTCTCCACCAAAAGCTATGAAGCCCGAGGGTCTTTCAAAGGAATTAATTTTCAATTCTAATAATTTATTTCTAATATAGATATTAGGTTTTGCAAAATTAGAAATTACTATATCTGTTAATAAGATGCTATTTTTTGATTTTTGCAAAAAGGGTAATTGAGAGTTGAATGCAATCCCCTTAAGCTCTGAAAATATATTTAGGATCGGTGGAAGATTTTTATTTATGACCAATGCTAGTGAAAAACTATCAATGCCAGATAATTGAAAAAGAGATGAATCAGGAATAAACATGCTTGGCTGTAGTGAGATCTCTGAAATAAAATCTAATTTATATTTACCAAGTAAATTTTCACCCTTCAGGAAAATCATAGGATTTTGATTTAAAAATTGTGAGTGCAGTCGGCCAAAGAACTTATCAAAGTTTAAAGCATAAAATTGTCCTTTCTTAAGCAGCAATCGATGGTCTTGATAAATGGGTATCTCCAAACCTCCAGTATCAACTGAGATCGTATTAAAAGTCTTTTTTGAAGAAATATTATATATTCCCTTGCTCATTCCCGAGACATTCAATTGCTTGAAAGTTGATGTCATACCTCCCATTACTCTCAAAATTTCTTTGGTTGAGAATTCATGCTGTGAAAAGTATTGAAAATCCTGATTTGAGAATTTTAAATTTCCATGAAATGCTTCTATAGAAAACTGATTTATAAATCCTGGTGACGAGACTATATAAAGATGATCATTAGTAATCTCAATTATCCCTTTTTTCATTGTAAATTTAAGACTTGGATTAATATAAAGCATCGATTCATCAAGAGAAAATTTTAAAATTAATTTTGGGGCTAACTCAGCATTAGGACTCATATAATTAAGAAAAATATTATTTGAAGGGCTGAGTTCAATATTTTGATTAATAAACTGATGGACTTTTGTAAAATTTTTTGGAAGAGATGTTAAAATTAATTGTTTTGATAAGTTCCGCCCAGATAGCTTTAAGGTTAAGGGTGGATCTTTGTGAGAAGGAAGATCAAGCTCCAGGTTAACAAGACCTTCATGCTCTTTTATATTAGCCTCTAAATGCAAGCCTAGATTATTAACAATTCCTTTTCCATTAATCTGAATGGGGTAAGCGTCACTATCTTTTTGCTTAACAAACGAGTTACTCGGGTTAATAATAAATTTGAAATCATTGTTAAGCCCAGAAAAGGCTCCTTGGAGATTTGTTATCTCATCAAAATATACATTCAACAGATCGAGATCAGTTACTATGCCAGAATACTTTATTAAGCCACTGTTAAAGGTAGCCATAAAATTATCGACTGCTAGATTTGTAAATCTAGGTTTTAGCTGAAGTACCAATTGGTCAGAAACATATAGCTTAGGTATCAAAATAGATGTTTTTATGAGATTTAACTTAATCGGGAAACTCTCATCAACCAGAGGATGTAAAAATTGCTGCAAAGATAAACTGGCAAGTCCATCTTTTGATTGAAATAAAAAGGAGCCATGATTATTTTGAAGAGCAAAGTTGCCAAAAGTCATGTCCTCATAGCTTAAGTAACCTTTAAGCGAGGAGCCATGGGGGCTAATTGTTCCAATCATATTAATTCCAAAATTAATTGACTCTATTGGAGCCAGAAAACTCTTAGAGAATATATTTAACCAATTAAATGTATTTAGATTCAGTAAAAAGTTTGATGTCAAACCATCTGAACTTATTGAGAAATTACTTACCTTATTTGCATGAATAATTTGTAGCTCTCCATTTGCAAAGCCAAGTAATAAATTATTTAAATTTGCGTTAATTAGAAGGCTTTCATTAGCAGTCTCAAGAAATAAATCTTTAATATCCAATGAAAGATTATCGTCAATAGTTATCTTTGAAAATGAAGAAGAGCTATCTATATTTTCTCCTATCCGTAAATAGGCGTTCTTAACATGAAGGATGTTTACATCAAGATTTCCAAATACTATCCGAGGAGAGATAGTTACCCCAATACTAGATTGATCAGCTGAAAATATTTTTATACTCTGCTTCAAGATAACAAGATTCGAAAAGGTCAGAATGGGTTTAATAACTGTTCCTTCGTTTGATACCGCTGAGAATGAAATAACATATGCGGGGAGCATTGTATTGCTTATATTTTTTAAAGTTTGGCTTGGGAAAAAATACAGAGCACTTAAAGCAAAAAATAATACCCAGCTCATCACAGATATTCCAATCATGGAATTAATTAGTAGTTTTTTCATTTATTTTTTATTTAAGAAATGTTCTTCTCAGTGAGCGCATGCCAAAATATATTGGCATCCAAGCCGCGGCATTGATAAGAAAACTAAATATTAATAAAAAATAGGAATAATTTGTAGGAAAGAAAATTAGATATTTGCAGGCTAGATAAAAAACTGACGCGGTACCAAAGAAAATAATTAACTGGAGATAGGAAAATATTCTAAACCTAAAAACATATACGTGAATAATATAAGAAATAGAAACAAAAAATAACATATGAAAACCAACTGCACTGCCAAAACAAAGATCAATTATTAAACCATGCATTAATGCAGCAGAGCTGTGAAGCTTTTCTGGTATCGCATAAATCCAGTAGCAAAAAATTAAGAGCCCAATACATGTTTCTATTAGGTAGGGAATATTATCAGCAAGATAAATATAGTCTCTTACATTGAACTGAGAGATCAATTCATCCATCCAGAACCCAGCAAAGATAGTAATAAAGATAATAAAATGATGTGATAATTTCATTAATTTACCAGCACTCCAAAGTAATTACTCTCTAGGGGGTTGGCATCAAGGGTAATGGTTATCTCGCTCTCATTTACGATAGAGTTATTGATTTTGATTACTTTGCCAATTGGTATATTTCGCGGAAAGATACCCCCAAGACCTGAGGTAAAGACAGGATCATTATTCTGAATTTTTAGGAATTCTGAGCTCTTATAAACTTTGCAAGTAATTAGGAGTGGCCTGCCAGCTCCCCGAGCATTGCAAAAAAAGTTTTTTATCTTAACTGGCAAAATGTGCGCTGAATCTGAAAATAAAATAACTTTAATGAGGTTAAGATCTAAGGAGGAAGTTTGTCCTATAAAAGTATCTCCATTCGTTACAGGAAGGTTTACTGCAACTTTTAATTTTTTAGGATTTTTAAGATACAAAGAATGAGATGAGCAACATAAATAATTCTTTAAGCCAAAAGAAGCGATTTTAAATACAAGGGCTTCTTTACCTTGTGATAAATCCAAAGTTTCATCATATAAATTTATTAAATCGTTTGCTAAAACTTGTGATTCCTTTTCCAGAAATTTCTTGTTCTGGAGTATTAATAGT
>Ga0209816_1002300_pt1 | contig 13630 bp, 15 predicted proteins | sample CoawatmetaG01DNA_FD_187509 | JGI IMG/M metagenome (GOLD analysis project Ga0209816, IMG submission 187509) | Marine microbial communities from the West Antarctic Peninsula - Coastal water metaG017-DNA (SPAdes) (version 2) | ecosystem: Environmental > Aquatic > Marine > Coastal ... | reverse complement strand
CGATCCCCTCCAGTACCTCGACCCGCATCATCCTGACCCGCCGACCTTAACGCCAGCATTAAGGTCAGGCTTCAGCCGAGCGCGCGATGCCTCCGGGGGCGGCCTTCACCGGACGCGTACTGAGCAGACAGCAGGACTGCTGAACATGCTTGAGGAACGGCTTGAGGGATGCCCCTGCTCTGATTGCCAGGGAAAGCTAATGGTGGCTTAGGGGTTAACGGCTCTACAAAGGCGGCAGAGAAGACTAAATAGGACGGGATGACCCACAACGGGGATCTATGAGCGGTCCTGGCAGATTGTTTTGGTCATTCCCAACCCCACCCTCTTGATCGGCTGTGGTCCGGAACGTCTGAGCAGCCGGTCAACAACTGTTATACTACCGCTCGGCGATGTCGATTCGGATCCGTGCTATAATCAAGCTATGCACATTCAAACAGTCACTGTTCGTATCAAGGACGGTTCACCGGACCTGACTGAGGAACCAACGCATACCCTTCCTCCTGTTCTCATCCGATGCGAGAAGCTATGGCAGGAGCGCGGTCGGCGTAAATCGTGGCCGAAAGATCAGTGGGCGCTTGTTCGGAGCGCCGTTGAACCCTTGATCTACGCCAGGATTGAACCTGAGCCTGAGCATTACCAGCACGGCCTTCTAAACCCGAAGGGACCGATCCAGGCTACCGCTATCGAACTGTCGTCTGTCAGTTTCGAGAATGGCCCTCTCCCGACCATCTCAGGGTGTGCGCAGTTCCAAATGACCTTCGACCGGGCCTTCACGGATACCGGTGAGTTTTATGACTGGATGGAAGCGACCGATTGGCTGGATCACGCCTTATCCTTCGGTTTCCGCTTACAGGATGGTGGCGAATGGGATGCCACCTACGATCACGCGGGCATCGACTTCGAGATCGTCACGCCTTGATGCTTGCCTCGTATAACTGTTGTGCAGTTTCGACGATACGATCATTCCAGGCGAGGCGGTTGAACCATTCCTCAGGGATAGCCGAGACACCGTAGGCCGCTCCCGCAATCTGCCCAGTCACAGCTCCTACCGTATCGGCATCATCGCCCAGGTTCACGGCCAGAAGCACGGCATCCCTGAACGTGGTCGTCTCGGATACGCACCAAAGCGCCGCTTCAAGGGTATGGATCACGTAGCCCGAAGATCGGATCGCGGATCGTGTCTTGCCTCGATACGAACCATCCATGACCGTCCGAACCCCAGAACCGAATGGCCCATAGGATGCTGAGAGAACGTCCCTGAGAGGCTTTCCGGCAATCAGCGAGGCTAGGACCGTCGCCAGGGCATCACAGGCGTCCACGGCCTCATCAGCACCGTGGGTCGTGTAACTCTGACGCCGACTCACGTCCCTTAGGCGTTCGGGGTCGTTCCAGTAGCGCAACGCCACCGGAGCCAGGCGCATGATGGAACCATTGCCCGCGGTGCTGGCACTTGTTGGACCGGCCACGGGATCATCGGTGCACCGGAAGCGCTCCAAGGCATCGCGGGTCGTCACGCCGATATCGAAGCACCCGCCCGTGCAGGAGTTCTCGCCGGCCTGAAACCAGCGACAGAACCGTTCCATGAGATCGCGTTCGTCCAGGCCACCGCAGGCAATCAGTGAGCCGCCGAGACAGAGAGCCATGGACGTGTCATCGGTCCATTGTCCAGGCAGCAGATCGAATGGGCCGCCTCCGACCATGTCATAGACCGGTGGCTTCGCGTCCCTAGCCTCAAACTCAAGCGTGGTCCCGAGGGCATCACCGACAGCAAGGCCGATGAATGCACCTAAAGAACGATTCATTTTCTCGTTGTTGGATGAGCTTCGAACCGAATCGTAGCGCAAATTTTATCCCTCGCCATTGGTGGGATCGTATAAATTATCGTTGTATGTTGTAACTATTCTTCGCCCCACTCAACTATATATCTCACTCCTGCTAGGCTCCCGCCGGCTGTACTCCGTGGTACAAGTCTTGCTATACCGCTATTCACATACTGATCTTTCCTTCCTATACTTAGTTCCCAAGCCGTACCCTTGTTAGACAGCTTTTTAATAACATACCTATCGTCTTGTAAGGTCACATATGGCCTATACCTTCTTTGCTCTCTGATTGTACGTACGCCGTTCGAATCATCCTCATCCTCATCCTCATCCTCATCCTCATCGTCGTCGGAATCACTATTTGATCCGTTGCCGTCCGATTGAAATACTTTGAATATAAGACCAAGGACAAATGATATCAGCAGGAGTGTAATGGCGCATCCTGCCCAATATAAAGCGTGAGAAAAATATGAATCTCCGTTGATGGCATCGAGATACCAAATCCAAGCACGAGATGCGAGTGACGCAACTGCCCCGAATACGTACGCAAAAGCAATAAATACGAACTTAATAGACAATATGAAGGCAGTAAATAGCCAAACGATGGCATCTATCATCGTTGATTGCTCCACTCGACTACATAATTTAGCTGATCTGTTGTCTCTATCGCGCCGGGTCTGATGCTTCGTACCCGTTCAATCGCTTGTCTCGGATCCTCATCCAGCATCACCATCAGCATGGCAGCGATCATACCGGCACGTCCGAGGCCCCCACGACAATGAAGTACGACGGCCCCGCCCGTACGTAACTGTTCCGAGATACTAGAGCCTATGGTTCGCCAAGCTGCTTCGAACGCCGGCCCTGGAACGCTGCCATCGGGAATGGGTGCGTGATGCCAAACCATTCCGGCATCCCCGACCGCATCCGGCAAGCGTTTCACCGACAGGAGGTCAAATTCGTGGGGTTCGATCAGCGTTAGAACGGATGATGCGCCCCAGTCCCGAATCGCCCTTACGTCCACAGTCAAATCGCGATCCCGATGGGCCCCAAAAACGGATGGCCCCTTCTTGCCAGGACAAAATGTAATTCCGATCCTTCCTCCCTTCTCTCCTACGGTTACCGTTGCGATTTTTTAGGGGATGAGCAATGGAAGTTCGGGAATATCTTTGTGACATAGGGAGACTGTGTGATCGGAATACAGTTTGCTCAACGCAACAAATATCACCGCTCGCCATCGATCCTCCGATGTCATGATTATACCACATCGGAGAACCGGATGAAATGCCCAGCTAGTGTTGCTATTTTAAATTCACTCGGTTCTGGTTAGTAGGAACCCCATTGCTAATCAAACGGTAGACCGATGCCCTTCCGACGTTCAGTTCCTTAGCGATGGCCGTGGCACCCATTCCCTGTGCGGCCAGTGCCTTGATCCGTTCGGCGTCGATGGTTGGCTTCCTGCCTTTGTAGACGCCCTCGACCTTGGCTTTCGCGATGCCCTCAAGCTGGCGTTCACGGCGGATCGCGGTCTCGAACTCGGCAAAAACTCCAAGCATTTGCAGAAAACACCGCCCGGCTGCCGTGGACGTATCGACCGGTTGCTCAAGGACTCTTAGGGAAACGCCCTTCGCCTCCAACCGCTTCACGATAGAGGCGAGGTCTCCCACCGATCTGGCAAGCCGGTCAATCCGTGTAACAGTTATAGAATCTCCTGGACGCGCGAACTGGATGATCGTCTCAAGCTCGCTTCGACCGTCCAGTTTCGTGCCAGTCACCTTCTCGGATCGGATGACATTGCAACCTGAGCGTTCCAACGCCTCTTGCTGAATCGCCAAACTCTGAGATGATGCACTCACGCGAGCGTAACCGTAGATAGCCATAGGCGGAGTATCTGTCTCGGATGGTTCTAGACCCGCCCACTCTAGCGTCTCGCAATCCCGACAGCAACCCATATGAGACGCTATTCGATGGTGCGGGCTGTCTCGCGCCTTTGTCTCGCTCGGGTTTACCCTTCTGAGATGCATCATTCGCTTTGAGTTGTCAGATAATTATCAGAGTGAGTATTAGATGAGTTCCGGCAAAGCTGGCGTCTACATCAAAGAGTTGAACTTCTCTGGCGGCGCCAAGCTGAAATTGATAGACAACAGTATTGTTGTTTTGGTTGGTCCCAACAATTCTGGGAAAAGCCTCTCACTTCGCGAAATAAATCACGTACTTCGGGACGGAGACGGCGACACGAAATCTGTATCGTCGATCACGATTGAAAGAATCGGTGATGACGAGGCACTTGCTAATGCGGTTGCGCCATTCCGCAGCCCCAAAGATGGATATTATTATCTTGGTGACAGCGAATATAGCCATACCAGTAGCAGAGATGTCGCGACCGCCTGGAAGTCGGATGGCCCTAAGATATCGGACTTGGCGAAACTATTTGTTGCTCATCTGACTACCGCTACCCGACTGGAGGACTCTAATCCGGTTCCAACCTTTGACGCTTCGAAATTGCGCACAGGCATACACCCAATTCACAGCCTGTACCTAGATTTAGACAAGGAACACGAAGTAAGCAATCTATTTAGATCTTTCTTCGGCTTGGATTTGGTCATCCACAGGAGCCCGGGAAGGGAGATACCATTATACGTTGGTGTCCGGCCGCCGTTAGAAGGGAATGAGACCCTTAATTCTCGTTCTTATCTTGATAAAGTTGAAGATTTGCAACCTTTGCACTTGCAGGGCGATGGATTTCGAAGCTTTGCATCGATTGTTTTAAGGGTTTGGACCGGTGTTCATAGTGTGATACTTGTTGATGAGCCGGAAGCGTTCTTACACCCCTCTCAAGCTCGGGCAATTGGGGAAATTATATCCGCAGGCACAGAGTATCAGAAGCAGATCTTCATCGCCACGCACAGCAATGAGGTGATTCAGGGACTTCTAAGCAAGTTCCCAGATCGTGTTTCTGTCGTGAGATTGGACAAGAGCCCAGAAGGCCGTAGCGCGGTATACTTACCGAGCGAACAAGTTTCCGAACTATGGAAGGATCCAATTCTACGTTATTCTAATATATTGAGCGGCCTATTCCATGACAAGGTCATAGTCACAGAGGCTGACGGAGATTGTAGATTCTACGAGGCGATAGCCGATGCTCAAGGCTCTCCATACGGCTCAATTTTCTTTACCTATGCTGGCGGAAAAGATCGAATTGCCGTTATAGTTCGTGCGTTGCGGGCTCTTCACGTTCCAGTTCGGGTCGTTGTTGATATCGATGCCTTTGCCGACGATGCGGCGCTCAAAGGTATTATCAATGCATTCGGAGAAGATTGGGATGCGTTCAGGAGCGATATTAGTAGCGTCAGAAATGTTATTCAAAGCAGGAAATCATTACTTATTGGGCTTGGTTTCAAAGAAAGAGTTCGCAGTATAGTCGCCAACGTGAAAGATACCGAAATAGTTCCAAAAGACATAATTTCGAAACTTTCTTCTTCAATGAAGGAAACTTCGCCATGGGAGTCGATAAAAGAAGGCGGCGTTGCGGCTATTCCATCAGGTGAGCCGACAAGACAGATCAATCAGTTAATCGCGCGATTGCGGGATATCGGTATATTTGTTGTCCCGGTGGGGCAAATGGAAAGATTTTATAAGGAAGTAGGCAACCATGGCCCTCGTTGGGTGATGGAAGTATTGAAGAAGGACTTGCAGCAAGATCCGGATCTGGAAGGGGCAAGAACATTTGTTTCTAATCTTGTTACATTTGAAACCACGCCTCCTGTTTTCAAGAAAGTTGATCCCGTCGCAGTAAAGCGTCTTATGTTAAGTAGGAAGGACGAGACGAAGAAGAACTTCAAGACCTTTGTTCGAAATTTAGGAAATACCTGGCGGACAATATTTTACATTACAATGGGATCTTACTTTGGAATTCAGACGGTGATGCTAATTTACCATGGAATTATAATGAAGAAATGACATGGTGGCAGTGGCATTCGATTTTCGAACTGTCGATCAGCGAAGTTGGAAGCGCGGGAAGCGGGCCATAGCGCCCGCGAGCATCTTGAGGGTCGATGTCTCGTATCGCCGGCCCACCGACGCGATACGATGGCCGGTGATTGCGTCCCTCAACCGTTCCTCGATACCTGCCCCAAGTGCGCGCGTCTTGAACGTGTGCCGCCAGCCGTGGTTCGGATCAATGCCTGGATCAAGCTGGACGGTCTGGCGAACCCACTTGGCTGCCTTATGCCCTCTCAGTTCGGCCTGGGCGGTCACCCTGTTAGGCTTGGCAATGGGCACTAGTTGCTACCGGGAGCCGACACACCAACAAGCCGCACCCGAGCCACTGAGCCCTTATGTCCGCACTGACTGTCATGTTCATCCGTCATGCCGAGAAGCCGGGCGGTAGCTTCCCAGGGGATGGCACCACGGCAGACGGCACGGCTGACGATAAGTCGCTTGTGATCCGGGGATGGCAAAGGGCCGGAGCATGGGCGGCACTGTTCGGATCCGATCTGTCCAGCGCCGACTATCCGAGGCCGAACGTCATCTATGCGGCGAAGCCCAAGCCCGTGTTCAAGAAGGCCAAGTTCAGCCACCGACCGTTTGAGACCGCGACGCCCCTAGCCGAACGCCTGCAACTGCCCCTCAGAGCGGACTACGGGGTCTCACAGGAGCACGAACTGGCGGATGAGATACGGAGCCTAACCGGGGTGGTGATCGTCTTCTGGGAGCATAAGGCCATCGTCACGGACCTGATCCCGGCTCTCAAGGCCTCTCAGACCATCCCCGGCGTTCCGACCAAATGGGATGGGGACCGCTTCGACGTGGTTCTCCGGTTCGATAGGGCGGTCCCTGACGCTCCCTGGTCGTTCCGCCAAATGTCCCCGCGCCTAATGAGCGGTGATAGTGATGCGCCGTTCTCGGAGCTTGAAGGATAAAGCCTCGCAGAATGAGGTCGGTGCAACGTGGCTTCCGCCTGATCTGCCTGCCAGACCAATCAGTTATCCTATGCGGCGCTTCACTAGTTACATCATTGAGAGGCGTCAGATCTTAGAAATCGCAAAGCATTCAGTTTCATAAACGCTTTGGGGCGTGAGACTATTGTAGGTTAGTTGAGGGCACATTGACGGGCGGGCATACTGCCGTCTAGCAATCCGTGTAGCATTGTCTCGTGCTCGACCATTGCCTGGCCGACGAGTAGCGCAGCTCCATAGTTTCCTTCGTCCACGTGGGCATGCAGCTCCAAAACGTGTCTTCCGAAAGATTTGGTTGTCGATAGAAGCTGCTTTGAGAGCGTCATGAGATGAAGTTCGTGCGGCATTCGTGAGCCGTCTCGCGCCATCCGGCTAACCATCACGCATATACGCTTGCAACAGGTGTCAGCGCCCGACTCATCGGCGAGAGCCCGGTAACACTCGGTGACTGGATCAGAGTATGTCATTTGCAAACTCGCAACGGGCTTCTCGTGTTCAGGCCAAGTCGCGGCCGGAGTGGTCCCCGGCCGCCTTTGGTCAAAAGTCTATTGCCGCCTAGCGGAGAAGCTGCAGGACGCCCTGCTGAGCCTGATTCGCGAGCGAGAGCGCGGAGATACCGAGCGAGTTGCGGGTTGAGAGTGCCTGAGAGTTGGCCGCTTCCTCGTTCATGTCAGCGTTCACGAGATTGGCCGAACCCGTATCGAGGATGTTGATCACCTTTTTGGAAAAATCCTGCCGGTTCTGCACGACGGTGAGGTTTGAGCCAAAGGTGGACGACTGGCTGCGCAGCAGGGACGAAGCCGAATTGAGCTGAGCCATTGCTGTTTTGATGTCGTCATCACTGGCGAAGCTTCCGGTCGCCTGTGATAGGCCTAGACCAGCGGCGTCGAACTTAACACCCTTGAGGTCTAGGAAGCTCGAGTCCTTTTCGTTGAAAGAGATGTGAAGGGTGTTTTCCTTTGGATCCGAACCACCGCGGTAGAGTAGATTGACGCCGTTATAGCTTGAGTCCTGCGCTTGTTGCGTAATCTGGGTCAGCAGATCATTGAACTGCTGAGCAAGGGCCGCACGTGCATTCGCGCTATTCGCCGAAGTGGAGCCGGCCCCTGTCGCAGTAGCTTTGCCATCTGCAATGGTCTGACTAGTAGCGTTTGTGCCGAAGCCGATATCGTTGGCGCCAGCGGATGTGACTGTTACTTTCTGATCAGCACCACTTGCCGTAGTACGGATCGAGATCGCACCCGTGGTGTTATTTGCCTCTGCAATAATCTTGCCCTTCAATCCAACATCGTTGCTGATTTGAAGATTGATAGCATCGCGGACATCTTCGGCGGTCGCAGCTGCCGAGAGAGGCAAATCCGTCCCGACGCGAAGATCGATTTTCTTGGACGCTCCGTCTCCGAGCTGAATATTGATTGAGCCGTCATCCCCGTCGGCCAGGGCCGTTGTGGTTCCGGTCGCGAGGGAGGCAAGAGCCGTCCGTGGCATTTACGCCGGTGGCAGTAATAGCAGCAAAGCCATTTGCCCCAAAGCCGACGTCCTTCGTCGAGCTAGCGACAGCTTCAATCTTCACTGACGCGTCAGAGCCAGTGTCGGTTGATTGGAAGTTGAGACGCCCGTCTGTCGTCAGGCTTGCAGTGACTTGAGCGCCATTGCCTGAGGCAGAAAGCTGCTTATTGATCTCCGTCAAGATCTCGTCGCTCGTGACCTTTGAAAGGTCGGCAACTTTGCCAGCAAGATGAGATGAGTCGATTGTGACAGTGGTGGACTGACCCGTGGCATCGGTCACTTTGAAAGCGGCGTTGTCGGTCGACAACGAGAAATCCAGAGTGCCGGAGCCGTCCGTTGCTGCGGAGGAAGACGCCTTAATAGCTAAGGCAGCCGTGATGTTGGCCTGAGTCGCGCTTGCGCCAGTCGCCGTCGTCTTCGTAGCAAGCGCCTGGGTCGCGGTCGACTTCGCGCTGTCAACTAGCTTCTGAATCGAAGTGATGCCCTGGTTAGCGGCCTGAATGGTCTGAATGCCATTCGAGATGCCGTCCAAGAGGTTGCTCAGGTCGGAAGACCGATTGTTCAGCGACTGCGACGTGAAGAAGTTCACCGGATTGTCGAGGGCCGAGTTGACCTTCTTGCCGGTAGACAAGCGGTTTTGGGTCGTCGCCAGGAGGTTCGCCGTGTCCTGCAGGGAGAGCAGGTTCTGACGTGTGGCCGCAGAAAGGGTGATGTTGGAAGACATGGATGCGATCCCTTTTGGGTGAGGTGTCTTTCTCGAAGACAGGCTCAGGATCGGGATCCCAAGTTTAAACGAAGATAAATATTAGACCTCCTAAGCAGCGATGATGTCTACCAACGTCCGTATTATGTCGCCTATCGTCCTTTACTGGCTGGTAGCGTTGCGGGATCGATATTCGATTGAGCGGGGTTGACACAAATAGCCATGTGTCTACCTAGGGTGGTACCCTATGAGCACCTGATGCCCGACTTCATCGATCCAGGCTTCGATCAGATTGAGAGTGACCGCGACCGCGCCCAAGCCTGGGTGCAGGCGGTATCGACGATTGTGAGGCCGACACTGACCGCCGAGGAAGCGGTGACGCGACGCGTACGGTTCCATTCCTGGCAGCTTGGCGGACTGATTCTCAACGAGATCGACGCGCCGCCACAAGTGGTCGAGCGCACGCCGTTTCAGATCGCGAGCCAAGGCGTCGATCACGTGATGCTCAGTCTAATAACGGCCGGAAAGGTTTCTCTTATCGCGTCCGATACTGAGCAGCCTGTTCCGGTCGGCTCGCTCATTCTATTTGATCTGTCTCAGCAATCTCAGGCGAGATCACTGGGCGTGAGCGGTCTGAACGTGATAATCCCGCGTCGCTATTTGGACGCGCGGTTGGGGGAGCCGGCCGATCTTCATCACTCAATCATTTCCCCGTGCAGCCAACCGCTCGTTCGGCTTCTTGGCGACCTCATCCGGAACACCCATTCCTGCATCGAACAACTGGATGGTAAGCAGAAGAAACTTCTAGCCGACGGGATCGTTTCATCGCTCAACGCCGTTATACCTCCAGTCGAGAACAGCTCTCAAGCAGCGCCGGCTCCACGGGAAATCAAGGTTCGGCAGTTTATAGAAGCAAATCTGAGCCGCAATGATCTTAGTGTGGACGCGCTGTGCGCGGAGTTCGGGCTTTCCCGCACTCCTGTCTACGAAATATTCGAGGCAGAGGGAGGCGTGATGACATATATCCGCAACCGTCGCCTATCCTGGGCTATGCGAATGCTATCCGGCTTAGAAGGTAACTCGCAGAAGCGGATTTCCGAAGTTGCCTATGCTTGCGGGTATGACACCCTCAAGGCCTTCTCGAAGGCATTCAAAGCGCGTTATGGCGTCATTCCGCGGGAGGTCGACGCCTCATATGTAGCCGAACGGGTTCGGGGACCCGGGCAAGCTTTGCAGTCTTGGATCAAAGCTCTTTAACTTAGTTGCGTCGTCTAAGTCTCGCGTTGGATCGTTGGTTCGAAGAACTTATCATCGGTAGATCAACTTTTGGATCGTGCCTTGTGTGTCGTCCTCCGTCACAGTCCGATACTGTACCGTGGGAAGCGGCCTATAGCGTCCGCAAGCATCTTGAGGGTCGGTGTCTCGTATCGCCGACCCACTGAAGCAACGCTATGGCCCGTGACGGCATCCCTCAATCGTTCCTCAATGCCGGCTTCGAGAGCCCTCGTTTTCCAGGTGTGCCGCCAGCCGTGATTTGGATGGACGCCCTTATCGAGGCTAACCTTCTCCCGGATCCATCTTCCTAGCTTATGGCCCTGAAGTTCGCTTGGAGTAGTCGCGGTCCCCTTGCCGTGTCTGTTGGGGTCATAAAACAGCGGACCCTCCGGACGTGTTGCGACAAAGGCCAAGAACCCCTGCTCGATGAGATGCGGGTGTAGAGGGACGGTCCGTGGTTGGCCTGTCTTTGTGACCTTCAAGTCCATCACCGGAATGCTGCCCTCATCGCGTATGTCTCGACGCTCCAAACTTGTCAGCTCTCCTATCCGCGCTCCCGAGTAGGCGGCTAGCCACGGGCACCACCTTCGTGTGGCGCTGCGGGGTAGGTTTGTGGGATCGAGATAGACCGCGGAAGCCGCTGTAAGGATGGCCCGAGCCTCGTTGTCTCGGAACGTTCGTTCACGTCCCACAACGATCTTAGGCCGATCAAGCGAAATGCCCGAGGCGGGGTTGCCCGTCATCAATGAGCCGCCGGACCTTCCCGATGCCCACCGGAACACCGAACTGACGGTCGCTAGGTCATTCCGGTTGATCGCTCGGACCGAGATGCCTTCGCAGTCACGCCGCGCCTCTGCCCAGGAGTACATGTCGTCGGTTGTCAGCGTCCGAACGTCGCGCCCTTCGAAGAACCGTATGAGTGAGCGGAAGCTGCCACGGTAACGCTTGATGGTGTTCCGGGATCGTTTGTCCGCGTTGTATGCCGCCCAACCGTCGAACAGGTGGCCGACCGTCAAGGGAGAGCCGCCTGTCCCCGTTGGCGGATGGCCGGGAGAGAGCAGGTGCCTAGGTTCCGATTTGGCGGTGTCGGCGATTGGAGCTTGGTCTGTTCTCCCGACCGCGCCAAACGGGTCATTCAGGCTTTGTGTGACCATCCCGGCTTGATGCGCGTGCCAGAACCGCTTGAGCGCACCGTCGGCAATCGCATGACGGACTTTGGCTTCGCGTAGGTCTTTGGTTCGTAGCGATGCTTGGACGATAGGGCCGACAGTGAGCGAAGCCGACGCCTCTCCGATGGGAAGCGTGACCGACTGTCCCTTTAACCGTTGAAGCAGATCGGCCGGTGTCCGCTGACGAAGATGGTAGACCCCTGACCTCGGGTGCTTCCACGGACGGGCGATTCGAAGGGACAATGTGTGATACCGCTGTGTGAGAGTAGCGGTTGCCTCGCCCTTATCGTCTGCCTAACCCACTGATTTTCATAGACGGATGATGGTGCCGGCGGAGGGGATCGAACCCCCGACCTTCGGTTTACAAAACCGCTGCACTACCGCTGTGCTACACCGGCAGGCGCCCTGAAACCATTGAGGAAATTGGCGGTTTCGGTGCGTCAGGAGCGTCTTTGACTACGATTGTAGGCGTTTCGTCAAGGCACAGAACTCGGCACACTCCGTTCACTGCTCGTTCGCGTTGCCCTTCGAGCGAGCCCAACAGGCCGGCTCCCGAGGAAATCGGGGGTCGGCACAAGAGTCGGCACACTTTACGGCACAGGATCGAATGGCCAAGGACCCTGCGACCGTCTCCGAGCTGTTTGAGGCGAAGGAGATCACCGACCAGGAGTTGGGAGGCTTGCCGAAGACCCGACGGGCGTGAACGGGACCTGTTTGACGGCCCGGCCGCGTTCCACCTCCTCGGCGAGGAAGATGACGAGATCGTCGCCTACGCCAGGTTCCTGCCGACGACGAGGCCACACCTTCTCTCGCACCTGTACCCTGAGATCATGCAAGGCGGCTTCGCTCCGAAGGGACCGGCGATCTACGAATGGACACGCCAAGCGATCGTCGCGAGGAGACGTGAGATGCCGGATGCCGACCTATTCGCCGCGGCTGTTTCTGGTGCCATAGCGCTGGTGGTCCATGCTCTGAATCTCGACGGTTTGCTCATCGAGTTCCATCCCGCGCATATCCCGCGGCTGCTCGACACCGGCTGGGATGTCCGACCGCTCGCCCTTCCGACCTCCTACGAAGGCTCCAAGATCGTCCCGGTCTACGCCCGGGCGACCGGCCGCACCCTGAATGCTGCGCAGGCGGCCTTCGCGGCTTGGCCAAGCGCTCAGCTTCGCCTGCCGCACGGCCTCGTGGGGCGCGGGCAGCTCGAAGCCACAATTCAGTAACGTTCGGACCGCCGAGAGGAGCACGACCGATGTCACTCGCCGCGCAAAGCGTGCCGTTCTTCCGGGTGTATCGCGAGGTCACCTTGGCCCTTTACACCACTCTCGTGGAAGAGCTCTGCAGCTCGCCAGGCTTGCCGTATCAATTCGCCACCACGCTTGAGGATATCGGGCAGGGCTTCATGAAGCTCACCGACAGGGTCAACGGCGAACTCGAACGCCGTAGCCTCCTCGACCGCGAAGTCGAAGCCGAGCATACCGTCGAGGCCAAGATTGAAGCGTTTCTGGCCCGCACGTTCGTCACTCACCGGGATCCGTTGAGCAACATGCCAGGCGAGGCGGCGAACGCGGGGCTGGATCGGGCGCTCGTTGAGCAAGCGCTGAAGATCGCCCTCACGATGACCCACGATCTACCGGTTGTTCAGCCAAGCTGAACAGCGGATCTGTCGCCTTGCCTTCTCCGTGGGATGACACGGCGCAAGGCGGGCCGACGCCACGCCGAAGATCCTACCGCCTCAGGGCATCCGCCCGCGCTCGGATTTGCATCGGCGCTCGCTAACGCGCTGCCGACCGAGCTTCGACCACCACCACGATCGCCGAGCGTGCCGAGCTGCCCGGTCGTGACTGAGCCGCATAATCTATCTTTGGATGGCGATCTCCTCGCCAGGCGGAATCATCCTGCCCGAGGGGACCCGCGGTGCCGGCGAGCCGACCGACGACCTCGAAGGCGATGGACGAGATCGTGGCGCTGGAGCCCAGATCGAAGTCGGGCGAGGCGAGGTAGGCGGTGCCGTTGTAGGGCGGCGCGGCGGCCGGGTAGCGGGCCAGCGCCGGGCCCCAGGGCCGCTGCGGCGTGTCGCCGGGGATGAGGCTGAGGAAGTTGGTCGGGAACGGCGTGACCGACTGGCCGCTGAGGACCTCGCCGATGCCCTGGACCGGCCCCTCGGCGAGGCCGAACATGATCCAGGTCGAGTAGGTG
>Ga0209816_1002298_pt1 | contig 13640 bp, 15 predicted proteins | sample CoawatmetaG01DNA_FD_187509 | JGI IMG/M metagenome (GOLD analysis project Ga0209816, IMG submission 187509) | Marine microbial communities from the West Antarctic Peninsula - Coastal water metaG017-DNA (SPAdes) (version 2) | ecosystem: Environmental > Aquatic > Marine > Coastal ... | reverse complement strand
TGATGACGTTGAAAACAGACTAAAAACATTATCATTCTCTGATTATGTTGAAATAATGACAGCATATAAAACTAAAGATGCGGCTTTGATTAAGAAAACTATGGGGTTAGAAATTGACGAAGCATACAGCACAGGCTCACAAGGCCCAGACGCAGAGGGCGGGGACGCATACACAGATACAGATACAGAAGAAGAACCAATTGTAGCAACAGGTCCTATGAGTAGTGATACCGCGGCTAAAGTTAAATCAGCAAGAATTCAAGCAATGCAACGCCTTGGAAGAGACAACTTAGGCGGGGCAACAGCGGCAATAACAGCAGACGCAATGGACAAAGCAGAACAGGGAAAAGCATTGACTCCTATTCAGAGACAAGCAATAGCGTATCAAGCCCAGAATTTAGATGGCCTTGCAGGAAGTCCAGATACTAGAATACAGTTTAGAAATTTACTTAATAGATTAAGAAAAGCACAACAAAAGGCTCAGGAAGAGCAACAATGAAGTTAAAAGAAGTATTAGGTGGGTTATTTGTAATGATTACAGAGGAAGAGGAAGATTTGATAACCAAATACTTCTCTGAAGGAGATTACGTAAACGAATCGCAATTGTCAGGAAGAGAAGCACTCTTGGCAGAGAAATTAACATACAAAGGTGTGTTGGTTCCTACGTTGCGAGGGTATAAAACTGTTTAACAACTAGGAGTTCTAAATGTCAGTACCAACTAAACAAGATGTAGACTTTATGTCTAATCTAAGAAAAATGATGAATGGAGAAAAAGTTGAATTAAAAGAAACATCATCCCCTCAAAATAATTCATCTCATGTAGACATATCACCGGGCGTAAAACGCTCAGATATAGATGCAATGTCAAACATTATGAAAGGTTTTGCTGAAGCAACAACAAGTGTAGCACATAAAGTCAAGAAAACAATTACGGAATCTACTAAAACTGATAAAGGCGTCAAAGTTGGTGCATTTTCAGTAGAGAAAAACAAAGAAGATAGATACGATATACTTGATACCCGTAGTGATTCTCTATTATTCGAAGATATTCAATTATATGAGACAGTTTGTTGCATTGCTAATCATCTCAATGAAGGCAAAGCAATTAATTCACCAGAAATTATGGAAATAATTAAATTAAATGACTTATTTGAACGTCATTATAATGGAGCAATTCAACATAAAAATTCATATCAAGTTGCCAAACGTGCAACGAATGAAGGCAGAATGGATATCGCTCAAGCAAGATTCTCAGAATCAAAAGACAATGCCAGTCACGCAAAAAGAAAAATATCACATCTTTACGAAGATATAATTCTTTAAATATTATAGTTGTGTATTAAAAGATAAATACAAGTAATATATAGTATACTGGGATAATTAATATGAATTTACATACAACAAGTTTCTTTAATTCGACTGAAGTTAACATATCTTCACGAATGAATGAATATCTAAAGAAAAACTTTGGTTATGAAGTTGAAGGTGATTTTGATACATTACAAGAAGCAAAAACATCACTTCAGGCTGAACAACTTGAGTTGAAAGACCAATACATGAGTGCAAAGTATGTAGAAAACATGCTTATGATTGAAACAATCACTGCCTTGTTAAAAGTACACGGCGAAACTTTAAAAGAAGACGAAGAACTTCTTCCTTTTGTTGAAGGTAAACTTGCTAAACAATGGGCTTCGACTCATTCAGTAACGGTTGGAGATATTGAATTAATTCCTAATGATGAAACTGAAGTTCACGCAATTATGAAAGACGGTAATAAGATTGGTGATTTCGTTCTAGATGAAATGGGTTGGAATTGGATTGTTAATTGGACAGATAAAGAAAAAGCCGCCTCTAATGGGCAAGGTGTATTTTCTTCGATTGATGACATGATAGATTCAATAATGAATAATTCACAGTCAGAATCAATCAAAGAAGAAGATGAAGAAGAAAAGGGTAAGAAAAAATTAAATGCAGTTCAAGAGGATAAATATTCTGACCTGAATCCTACTAATAAGTTTGGTTACTTTGGTGGACCAGGATTCTATAGTAATGATGGCAGTACTTATACTGAACCACATTATGATGATTTTGATATCAGACAACACAACAAAGATAATCCCGAAGATAAAATCAAACTTAATAATTGGGATGATTTTAATCTAAAAATGCGTTATCATAAAAAGGATGGTAAAAGAGTTCAAGGATATGGCGGGATGGGATATAATGTTTCATTTCACGGCAATCCAAAAGATGTAGAAGCATTTGCAATGAAAAATCTGGATGCAGAACGTTACTCAGGTGATAATATTCCTGAAGCAGTCCAGATGAAAGCAGTTAACGAAGATGATGAAGAAAAAGGTCCTGAACATTATCGTTATGTAAACGATTCGCAATTATCTCGTGTTCAAGATAGATTAAGACTTACTATATCAGACTTAGACCATGCGATACAATATAGAGCAAAAAACAGTCATTTATTTTTTAATACCGGCGATAAAGCAGGAACTGGTGACTTATATGGAATTAAAGAAAAACTTGAAAAGATAGATGATGAATGGGATGACCAAACAGAATTATACGGAATGTAATAGATTAAACAATCGAGGAAATAAAATGAAACAAACTAAACTAGAAAAATCTTTAATGGAGCAGTTAAATGCTTTACTTGAAGTTGATGCCGCAGAGGCAGAAATCACAATGGCTGCACGTGGCATTGTTGATGAGTTACAAGACGTAATTGAAAAATTAGGTAAGATTCAAAACGACCAAATCGGTCCATTAGCAGACGAAATGGCATACTCACATGGTCCAGAACAATCAGCAACGTTCAAAGGTTCAGTTGATGACGCAATTAACGGTCTATTAGGACAAGCACGTTCGGCTAAAGATGCAGTACAAGATGCAACTCTAGTATTATCAGGCGAAAAGATGGCTGATGACATGGGTGATGTTGAACTTGGTGGCGATATGGGTGCAGACTTAGAAGATGATATCACAGCAGACTTTGGTGGTGATGAATCAGCATCTGGCGAAGAATCAAATCCATTAGGCAGAGAAGAAAGAGCATAATATGAAGATTGCTACGCTTTTACTTGAGAAGGCAAACTATGACGCCCAGTTAATGGGTGATATTAACGCTTATCTCATCTCGTTGAAAGCGAATGATATACCCTCAATTACTACAGAAATGATGGTTCGTGAGTTAAATGGAATGGGCTACACAGTAGATGAAGAATCTTTGGTTGATTTATTAGCAAATAGTAAATATATATCAAAGGTTACAACAGATTCAATAGAATTAGTTCACAGACATAATAAAAAAAGTGATGAGGCTGACAAAGATTCAGTACATAAATTAGCAGTCAAAACCGCAAAGAAAAAGGTGGAAAAATAATGGCATTTATAGTTAAAGGTGAAATGAAAACTATCTCTAAAGAAGAGATGAAAGACCACATTGAACAGGTTAAAAAAGATAAACAGGATCCTCTAGAAAAACTTTCTCCACAAAAGAGACAAATTAGAAAAGAAGTCCAAGACGCAAAAAGACATCGTGAATTCATGGGTCGTGTTGCAAAAAATGAAGAAAGAGATTTAGCGAACGCAATCGCAACAAGTGAAATCGTATCAATAGCAGTTGGCGAGACAATTAATGTAGTCGAAGATGCGCCAGTAATAGCAGAAGTAGATTTTACTTCAATGACTAAGAAGCAGATTGATATGTGGGCTGAAGAAAATCTAGGTATTCAATTAGACCGTCGCCACACTAAAGCAAAACTAATAGAAGAAATCAAAGAAAATTTGTAAAAAACACTTGATTTCTATCTCAAAGTGTAGTATAATAATACTATGCTTAAAGAAAAATTCACATACAACCCACTCGAACGAGTAACCATTAGAGGCAGTCGGCATTATCAAACGCCCGACGGACAGCCTTTACCAAGTGTTACAACAGTACTAGACGCATTAAAGGATAAGACTGCACTACACGAATGGCGCAGACGTGTCGGAAATGAAGAAGCAGAAAGAATTATACGTCTTGCTACTGGTATTGGAACACAAGTTCATTTACATTTAGAAAAATACATCTTAGAAGAAGATAGACCTGGAGGTACAAATCTCATTCATCAGATGGCAAGAGAGTTATCAGAGATTGTCATTGAAAAGGGTTTATCAAATTTAGATGAAGTATGGGGAACAGAAGTTCCTCTATATTATCCTGGTCTCTATGCTGGCACAACAGACTGCGTTGGTGTATGGAAAGGTAAACAAGCAATCATTGATTTTAAAACAAGTCGTAAACCAAAAAAACGAGAGTGGATTGATGATTACTTCCTACAAGGTGCGGCTTATGCCGAAGCCCATAATGAAATATATGGTACTGATATCAAAACAATTGTTATTATGATGATTGGTTGGGACGCAGAAGCAGATAACATGGGCAACTATCAAGAATTTGTTGTTGAAAATGACGAATATGACAAGTATTCAATAGCCTGGGCAAATAAGGTCTCCGCGTATTTTGATAAATACATGTAATTAGTTGGAGATTAAGTTATGGCAGTAACAAATGTAAAAATTTTATTAAGAAGAGGCGCTAGGTCTGAGATATCAGGAAATACTTTAGATGCTGGTGAATTAGGTTATACTACTGACACACGTCAGTTATATGTTGGTACTGGCCCCAAGGATGATGAAATTGTATTTGACCCATTTGCAAATGCACACGCAATTGTTCAAACAGAATTAGATACATACACTGCTCCATTAAACGGTTTAGAAATAGACGAAGATTTAATAATCAAAAACATACCTATCGTAAGAATTACAGCGGGTGCTTTTGTAGTTGGTTCTGTATATACAATAAAAACAGTAGGTACAACAGACTTTACATTAGTTGGCGCAACTGATAGCAATATTGACACAGTGTTCACTGCAACGGGCGTTGGCACAGGAACTGGCGATGCAGATACAAGTGGTGCTGTTATACTTATTGCACTTATGACAAGTGCTACCACATTTGATGTAAGTATATTTGGTAGCCAAAGAGAGAATGTAGAAGTTCTCACAGAGAATAGTTTCAGTCAAGCATATGCTAATATGCACTTGCAAACACATACAGCCGCAGATGGCAGACGACCAGACTTATTTAAGAAAGAACTAGCAACTACATCTGGCACATTTCTAAAATATGCTAAAACAGACTCTACTTCATTCTTTATCGATTACTCATTGAAACAAACAGATGCTACAAATACATTTATTCGTGTTGGTACAATTAGAGTTATCAACGGCGAGGCAGTAACACCTGCACTAACAAACCTGATTAAACTTACAGACGATAATACAGAAATCTGGCAAGATGCGGGTGTAATAGGAACTGTTGAATCGGGCGAATTTTCTAATATTGAATTCACATCAGTTATAGATGGCACTAATATGAAGATTAATTACACACAAGATGCTGGTTTTACAACTGAAATTAGTTATACTGTAAAACGATGGACTATGTAACGTTTCAGTTACGATTAAATCACAAATTCACAAATTCTCCATTTCAAGTAACATATGAAGATATAAGTATATCTTAAAATAATTAAGTGTGAATATAATTATATAAATAAATACATATTATAACTAAAGGTAAAAAAATGCTAAAAGAGAAAACATATGATTCAGGTGATATAGTAACGGTATACTTACAGACAGGACAAGAAATCTTGGGTAAATTTGTATCAGAAGATGATAGTTCTACTGTTCTTACGAAACCATTAACTGTAGCAATAGGACCACAAGGTGCGGCATTTCAGACATTCACTGTAACAGGTGATAGTGAAAAAAATGTATCGTTTAAGACAGGAAAGATTATTTCTGTACTAAAAACGAATGAAGCAACATCTTCGTCATATATTGAAGCAACATCTGGAATTATAGTTCCCGCAAAAGGAGGCATTGTAAAATAATGCCACAAGCCGCACGAACAACTGACCCAATATCACCACACTCACCGTGTGCGCCTGGACAATGCGGACCAGGGAGCAATAACGTGATTATTCAAGGCTTACCAGCATATCGTGTTGGCGATGATACACTACCCCATGGTGTTCCTCAACCTCTTGTTGGTTGTGTACCACATGTTACTAAATTAGTAAAAGGCTCGCACAATGTATTCATTAATAACCAACCAGCAGGAAGAGTAAGTGATAGTCATTCTTGTGGTGTGATAGTTACATCAGGTGCAAATAAGGTGATAATAAATGGCTAGTGAAGCGGAAATTGAAAGACTATATCAATTATTTGTTACGAATGGTGGCGGGTCGTTATCATTCTCTGGTACAAATTTAACTCCAAAACAATATTCTGAAGCAGTTTCAGCCTCGAACTTAACGCCACTTGAAATGGCACAGTTAGAAGCAAGACAACATCAGTATAATAGACAAGCGGCGTTAAACTCTATCGCAGATGAAATAGCGGCGAATAACTTTAGTAATCCATATGCGGCACGAGGCGCCTACGGAAATTCGTTATTTACTTCTTTGGCTTCATCAGCAGGTGCTGGTAAAATAGGAGATATAAATACCGCATTTTCTGGATTTAGTGATGTTGATAAAGCACTAATATTCGCAGGAGTTTTATCACAAACAGGGATTGATTTAGAAAAATTTCTAAAGATTGCAGGACTATCAGCATTGGGAATTGGAATGTATAATTCTCTTACTAATCATACAAATAACCAGACAGCAAACATACCATCCACGATGCAAGATGCAAGTTCACTAGCATCAATGAATGAACAGTTTGGAGAACAAGGAGATCCTTGTTCATTTTTTAATCAGTTAATGGGTTTATTAGCAGGTGTATTTGATGGTACTTTAGATTTTATTGACCAAGCAGTTGGCGACATAACCACGTTCCTAAATGATTCGGGCATAATATCTTTATTAACTAGTATCTATAACGCAATTATCGGGGCAGGTAGTGTTGTTGTAGATATAATAGCCGCAATTGTTGGTGTTGGAATAAAACTATTAGGTGGTATTATTGGAATAGTAGCACAAGTAATAAATGCAATCGCTGATATAACAACACAAATTGCAAGTGAAATATTGGCTCTAGCCGATATGGCAGCCGAACTTTTGAGAAAAGCATTAGCATTGATTCTTGGCGCCGCGGCAACAGATCCTTGTAAGAGAAACGTACTAACGAATACTGGTACTACTGTTATGAAAGATGCAGTCACTCAGTTGAATAAACCACTCGGCTCAGGACCTCCTCATATGATAGGAACAACCACAGACAATAGAGCAAACGCAGATGAAGTAAAAAGAGAAATGAAATACTCACGTGATGAAGCAAAACTTAATCCAGGAGTTCCTCAGTCTCCACTCACAGACGCGGCAAAAGAAAATATTCCTAAAGATGAAACTATACACACTAAAATTTATCAGAGTAATTATACGATTGAGGGTCAAAAAGTTACAGCAACCGAATTTAAAGATTATAAAAAATTTACAAATGGAAAAATGACTGAAAAAGAAGAGATTGCATATCGTGCCAGATTCGCTGAGTCTGACTTATCTAAGAATAGTGAAAGTTCTATAAAATTACCAGTTACTTCCCCTTTATTTTATGAAGCAAAATCTAAATGGCTTCCTAAACAAAAAGCGTATATACAATCGCAAGGTACTCTGATGACTGATTTAAATAGAAAGATACTCGTTGGAATTTTTGAAACTAAAGAACAAAAAGCAATGAAAATTAGACTACAAGCATTATATAAAGAATTAGGTCGTAATTTCAGAGTGGTGAAGAACTTTTTCGAAAATATGAGGTCTGGCTCCAAAAACAAAAATTTTGCATATTATTCTAAAGATGGTAAAGTTGATAAAAACTCAGAAGATATTATCAAGCACAATTGGAGAGTAGTTGGAGAACCAGAAATGCAAAGAAAGTATGATTCTGCACTTAAGAATCTAGCAGAAACTAAAATCGCATGGGAAAGTATAAAGACTAAGATATATGAGAGTCCTGAAAGGGTCGAGTGGTGGAATAGAACTTCAGGTATTTCAGTAGGTGTATCTTCTGATTCAGACGACTTTTAAAGAAAAGAGTATTGACAGTGGGGTGGTTTAGTGTTATACTATACTATATGTCAACTAAACAACAAAGCCAGATAAATACTATAAAATATAGCGTCATTTTACTGGGAGTGTTACCATGCAGGTAAACGAAATAATCACAGACATCGAAGAGGGACTATATGACCCTCATACTTTCAAAGCAGTATTCATGGCTGGTGGACCCGGCAGTGGTAAGTCTTATATTGCAAAATCAAGAATATTAAAAGGTGGTGGTTTAAAAATAGTAAATTCAGATGATGTATTTGAGTTTAAAATGGGCAAAGCAGGATTAGACTTTGAAGACTCAGAAGTCATATATAGTCCCCAAGGACAAGAAATTCGAAATCAAGCAAAACAAATGACTGGAACAATGGAAGATGGATATCTTGAAGGCAGACTCGGTTTAATTATTGATGGTACTGGAAGAGATGTTACCAAGATTGCAAAAGCAAAAGAAAAATTAATGAACATGGGCTATTCATGTATGATGGTTTTTGTTAATACAAGTTTAGATATCGCACAGGAAAGAAACCTATCTAGACCAGGAAGAACAATTAAACCCGAAGAAGTTGAAAAAATGTGGAATGCAGTGCAGAATAACATGATGAAATTTCAGCAGTTATTCGGTGATGGAAAGTTTCAAATCGTTGATAATAATGGCGGGCTTGAAGACCCAGATAGAGCAGAGAATTTTAGAGTAGTTGAGAAAAATATTACCGCGTTCATCAGTCGTCCACCATCAAATCGTTATGCAAAAGCGTGGATAGAAGACCAAAAGAAAAAGAAAAAGAAAAGCAATGAAAATAATCAATAGGTAGATAAATGGCAATAGTAGAAAAACTGGCTGAATATAGAAAAGAAATAGATTTAGATTTTATTAAGAAGACTCATGTTCATTATTGCACTCCCTGTTTTGCCGGTCAAATTTCAGAACCATATTTTCGCTCTTGGACTAAAGGTCACATGATGTTTACAAAATATAATATTCCATATTCGCTAACAACATCAGCAAATGAAAGTTTAATTTCACGTGCAAGATGTCATATGGTAGCCTATTTTATGGCTAATCCAGATGCAACACATATGATGTTCATTGATGCTGATATTAATTTTGATGCAACAGATATCTTACATATGTTACAGCACGACAAAGATGTCATAGTTGGTGCATATCCAAAAAAAGAATTAGACTGGGATTCTATAAAAGATGCAGTCGAAAGAGGTTTAGACGACCAATCAATCAAGGATACTGCGGCAAATTATGCCATGAATCCAGATTGGGATTATAACGAAGAAACAGATGCACGTAATTTACACATTGAAGATGGATTGGTAAGACTTAAAGATGCCGCAACAGGCTTCATGCTTATCAAACGAAGTGTTATAGAAAAAATGGTAGAGTCTTATCCTGAATTGTATTTCAATAATGATTTACGTTTTGAAAAAGAATTTACGAAGTGGACTTATCTATTTTTTGATTGTATGCACGAAGAAGATACAAAGAGATATCTCAGTGAAGACTATGCTTTTTGTCGAAGATGGCAACAACTAGGTGGAGAGATTTGGTTAGACCCGTTAGTGAAACTAGACCATGTTGGTCATTATACATTTAACGGCAATATAGGGAAAATGTTTTATTCTTCTTCCTCAAGTGGTGAAGATTTAAAAGCATAACTACAGTAGCAAGACAATATTTAATATATGGAGAATTTTTAAAGATGGGGTTATTAAAGAAATATACAGAGGTGTACGCTACAAAATCACACGATGAAATGACACTCGCAGAGTATCTTACATTGTGTAAGAAAGATAAGTCAGCCTACGCATCAGCGGCAGAGAGATTACTAAAAGCAATTGGAGAACCAGATGTAGTTGATACTAGCACTGATGCTCGATTAAGCCGAATCTTTCTAAATCGAACAATCAAAGTTTATCCAGCATTTTCGGATTTTTACGGAATGGAAGAAGCCATTGAGAGATTAGTGTCTTATTTTAGACAATCTGCTCAAGGTCTTGAAGAAAAGAAACAAGTATTATATCTGTTGGGGCCAGTTGGTGGCGGTAAGTCATCATTAGCAGAACGATTAAAAGAGTTAATGGAACTAGAGCCGTTTTACGTATTAACAGCAGGTGATGAAATTTCACCAGTATTTGAATCACCACTTGGATTGTTTGAACCTAAAGAATTTGGTAAAGATGCCAAAAAAGAATTTAAAATTCCAACACGTTACCTTACTGGATTATTGTCTCCATGGGCAGTTAAACGATTAGACGAATTTGATGGAGACATCTCAAAGTTTAATGTAGTGAAAATATATCCTTCTAAGTTAAAGCAAGAAGGCATAATGAAGACTGAACCAGGTGATGATAACAACCAAGATATTTCAGCATTAGTTGGTAAGACTGATATTCGTAAATTAGAATATTTCTCACAGAATGACCCAGATTCATATGCATTCTCTGGTGCGTTATGTCGTGGTAATCAAGGTCTCATGGAATTCGTAGAGATGTTTAAGGCACCAATTAAAGTCTTGCATCCACTATTAACAGCAACACAAGAAGGTAACTATATGGGAACTGAAGGTATTTCAGCAATTCCATTTAATGGTATCGTAGTTGCTCACTCAAATGAGAGTGAATGGGAAACATTTAGAAACAACAAGAACAATGAAGCATTCTTAGATAGAATATACATTGTTAAAGTTCCATATTGCTTACGTATAAAAGAAGAGACAGATATCTATCAGAAGATGTTAGATTCATCTGGATTAGATAACAGCAAATGTGCGCCGCATACACTAGATATGTTAGCACAATTCTCTGTTCTATCACGTTTGAAAGAGCATAAGAACTCAAATTTATCAGCGAAATTAAGAGTTTACGATGGTGAAAACTTACACGATGTAGACCCTAAAGCGAAAAGTATGCAGGAATATAAGGATGTTGCAGGGGTAGACGAGGGTATGAAAGGTATGAGTACTCGTTTCGCATTTAAGATTCTATCTCAAACATTCAACTTTGATCCAGAAGAAATCGCGGCAGATCCAGTACATCTAATGTATGTATTAGAAACTGCAATTAAACGTGAACAATTTTCGGAAGAAGTAGAAGATATTCTACTAGGATTCATTAATGACCATTTAAGTGTTAAATATAGTGAACAAGTAGGAAAAGAAATTCAAAAAGCATACTTAGAGAGTTATAACGAGTATGGTCAAAATCTATTTGACAGATACTTAGATTATGCTGACCACTGGATTCAGAACATTGATTATAAAGATGCTGACACTGGCAACTTATTTGACCGTTCTATTCTTAATGAAGAACTAGAGAAAATTGAGAAACCAGCGGGAATTGTCAATCCAAAAGACTTCAGAAATGAAGTTGTGAATTGGGTACTACGTGCAAGAAGCAAATATAAAGGAAAGAATCCACCTTGGACTGCTTACGAAAAGATGAAAGAAGTGATTGAACACAAGATGTTCGCAGGAACAGAAGAATTACTTCCAGTTATTTCATTCGGTAGTAAGAAGAACAAAGAAGACCAATCTAAACATGATGATTTCATAGATAGAATGGTAGACAAAGGATACACGCCTCGTCAAGTTAAACGATTAGTAGAATGGTATATGCGAGTACAGAAGTCTAACTAGAGGAGACTTTTATGGCAAACACAATTATAGACAGAAGAAAAAATCCAGGTTCTAAGTCTTCTGACAATCGTCAAAAGTTCATTAAGCGAACTAGAGAGGAAATTCGAAAGAGCATCCATGATACGTTAGATAAACGTAGTATTGGTGGCTCTGGTGATGCACAAAATATTGTAATCAATCGAAAGGGTATATCAGAGCCACAGTTCGGACATGATCCGAGTTCTGGTTCACGAGATATAGTTCTTCCTGGCAATAAAGATTTCGTTGAAGGAGACCAACTAGAGAAACCAAAAGGTGGCTCTGGTGGCGGCAGCGGAGAAGGAAAAGCAAGTAACGAAGGTATGGGAGAAGATGAGTTTGGTTTTGCACTAAGCAATGACGAATTTGTTAATATTTTGTTTGAAGACCTAGAATTGCCTCATATGATTTCCAAAGAAAACAAATCAGTTGAAAGATTTGAACTAACTCGTAGTGGTTACACAAACGACGGCAATCCAACACAGATGAATTTAGAGAAGAGTATGGTCAATTCTATTGGTCGTAAGATTGCTTTAAAGACTCCAAAACTAAAAAAGATACGAGAATTAGAAGAAGAACTTGATAATCTTAATAAGTTCTTTTATAAGACGACACAAAAACAGAAAGAAGCAACAGAAGAATGGGTACGATATCAAGAAATTGAAGAAGAAATTCGCAAATTACGTATTCGTGCAAACGCAGTTGCATTTGTTGACCCAGTAGATTTACGATATAACAATTTCAGCAAGAAACCAGCACCAATTTCACAAGCGGTTGTATTCTTTGTAATGGACGTTAGTGCAAGTATGTCTCAACAACATAAAGACTTAGCAAAACGCTTTTTTATGTTACTCAACTTGTTTGTATCTCGAAAATACAAAAAAGTAGAATGTATTTTTATTAGACATCATATTCAAGCAAAAGAATGTACTGAAGACGATTTCTTTAATAACAAAGAAAATGGCGGTACGATAGTTTCAAGTGCATTTAAACTTGCGAAAGAAATTATAAATGACCGTTACTCACCAAACGAATGGAACATATATGTTTCACAAGCAAGTGATGGTGATAACTGGGATAATGATAACGAAGAATTACTTAATGTTCTCTCTAAAGACATTTTACCTGTAACTCAATATTTTAGTTATATTCAAGTTGGTCCAAAACGCCACGGATACTACAATAGTGGCAATTTGTTACAAGAGTATGTGAAGTTAGAAGCAAATCACAAAAATATTATAACCAAGCATATAGAAGATACAACTGACATATATCCAGTATTTAGAGAAATATTTAAGACGAAGGGCGCAATCAAAAATGAGTGATAAGTTAATATATACGGGTTCTAGTTGGAATTACGATAAGTTATATCGTATGATGGACGAGTGTGAAGAAATCGCCATTAATGATATGGGACTGGATTGTTTTCCAAATCAAATAGAGATTATTACAGCAGAACAAATGTTGGATGCATATTCCAGTGTTGGTATGCCCCTAATGTATAATCACTGGAGTTTTGGTAAGAGTTTCATTCAGAATAAAAAAGAATACAGTAGAGGCGCAATGGGATTAGCATATGAGTTGGTTATCAACTCTAATCCTTGTATAAACTATCTCATGGAAGAGAATTCCATGACGACTCAATCTCTCGTAATTGCCCACGCGGCATTTGGACATAATCATTTCTTTAAGAACAACTATTTGTTTAAGCAATGGACATCACCAGATGCTATTGTAGACTATCTATTGTTTGCAAAGAGATATATAAGAGAATGTGAAGAGAAGTATGGAACTGATATTGTTGAAGAAACGTTAGATGCGTGTCATGCCATTCAATATCAGAGTATTAAC
>Ga0209816_1002287_pt1 | contig 13689 bp, 10 predicted proteins | sample CoawatmetaG01DNA_FD_187509 | JGI IMG/M metagenome (GOLD analysis project Ga0209816, IMG submission 187509) | Marine microbial communities from the West Antarctic Peninsula - Coastal water metaG017-DNA (SPAdes) (version 2) | ecosystem: Environmental > Aquatic > Marine > Coastal ... | reverse complement strand
CTAATTCATAAAAAGAATCTGAAACAATAGTTACTTGGAAGTTGTCTCTTGCCCAATCTAAAAATTCTCTAGCTCCATCAAAAGGCTCCATTTTATCTACCAGATAAGTAATGTCCTTCATTGAAATGCCTAATGAATTAACTAATGCCATTCTCATGTCCATAAGCTCAGAGTAATCTTTTAAATCTTGAGTTGTAAGATTAAACTGATCTTCACCGGTATGTTTAGCAACTTCTCCCCAAATTTCCGGGATCAAGACGCCTTCTAAATCTAAACACAAATATTCCATAGTTCTTATTAAGATGATTTATAAAGGAAATAAAAAGCGAATTCTATACTCTTTGACCAAAAATTAAAGCCACTCTAAATACTCACTACATGACCTGTTGTAACAGCTTTAGAAGTAGCAAGGCAATTTTCAATTTGATCATCAAAGAAAATGTCAGCTTTAAATGCCTTCAAGAACTCGGTTTTATTCAAGCCTCCTAAAAAAAGACATTCGTCTATTCTTATATTCCACTCTCTTAAAGTTCTTATAACCCTTTCGTGACTTGGTGCAGACCTTGCAGTTACAAGGGCTATTTTTAATGGACATTCTGATTGTAGAAATTGTCTTTGAATTTTATTTAATTCCAACAAAAAAGGTTTAAACGGACCCCCAGAAAGGGGTAGTCTTGCAAGATTCTTCTCATTTTCCTCAAAAGCCTCTAATCCTTTTTTATTGAATATTAATTGGGACTCATCAGAAAACAATACTGAATCTCCATCAAAAGCCACTCTAAGATTAGAATCTTCAAAGCTTACACTAGAAGAAGGCATAATCTTTGCAGAAGCAATACCATTTTCTAACGACAATCTACAATCTTCAGAATCAGTTGATAGAAACAGATGAGCACCAAAAGATTTTGCATAATTATGGGGGCTCATTCCACTACAAAAGACTGCTTTTTTTATATCCAGACCATAGTGATCAATAGAATTGAATATTCTTAGACCAGTATCTGCAGAATTTTTACTTAGAAGAATAACTTCTACTCTTCTTTTCCCAGTTTTAACAAAATTTAAGGATAATAATTTTTTTACAAGGTTAAATGCTTTCCCAGGCATAAGAGGTTGATTTTCGTTTGAAATTTGAAATTTCCTATAAGCCTCAAGTCCTTTATTTTTATAAACTTCATGACTTATTTCTAAATCGAATAAAGCTCTAGATGTAATACCAATAACCAACATATTTGAATTTTTCATTATACTGTATATAATTACAGTAATAAAGCTCTGGAGATAAAAAAATGAAAGGTTTAACAGAAAGACAGCAAGAAATTCTTGATTTAATCAAAGATCAATTAAGTAATACTGGCCTGCCACCTACGAGAGCAGATATTGCTCGAATACTAGGATTTAAATCGCCTAATGCAGCCGAACAGCATTTAAGAGCAATAGAGAAAAAAGGTTTTATTAAAATAATTGCAGGCGCTTCAAGAGGCATTGTTCTAAATTTAGAAGAAGATCTTGGAATACCGATTATTGGATTAGTTGCTGCAGGGGGCCCAATTCTAGCTCAAGAAAATATAGAAAAAAGAATTCCTCAAGCTCAAAATATTTTATCAAGCAAAGTTGATTATTATCTACGAGTTAAAGGAGATAGCATGGTAGACGTCGGAATTTACGAAGATGACCTTATTGGTGTTAACAAAAATAATCCTATAAAAGTTGGTTCAATCGTGGTTGCCAGAATTGGAGAGGAGGTGACTGTAAAGACGCTGGAATTGCTATCTTCTGCAGAGGTTATTCTAAAAGCTGAAAATACCAATTACTCAAATATTAATCTTGATCCAAAAAGAGACGAATTAGTATTTGAAGGCACATGTGTTGGACTGCTAAGAGACTTCTCTTAAATAAACTTAAAATCTTTCAGCCCTAGAGCATCTTTTACTAGATCTAGCTGTTCTGCTTCTTCTAATTTATAAAAATTATTAGGGCACTCAACTTCCTTTTCTCCACATTTAATAAATTTTACAAACTTAAAAGCTTTGCCTGGTTTCCTTATTTTAATTCCTACAGGTTGGGTTGTTTCTGGATGAAAGCCTAAAATCCTTAAAGATTTTAAAACAAATAATTGGGTAGATTTATTTTCATAGTCCATATCGTGTGGATCGTAATAAGTTACCTTTGGATTCTTGGGCTTGTTCTCAGGAGGGAGCTTCGTGGCTTTATTAAAACCATCAAATTCTGTATATTCTCCAAACCGACCATTCTTTAGTAAGATTGGTATCCCGCTATTACTTTCGGTAAATAATATATTCTCACCTGAATCTCTTTCAATTAATTCTACTGCCCTATTCAGTCCAACATCCAATATGAATTCATCTTCATCTGGAGCACCATAAATCTTTTTTTCTTCTCTTATTGTCCAAACACAAGGTCCATTTACGCTCATATCAGCGAAGATAGGTTCATTAAGGTCCGGATGATTTCCAAGATTCTTTGGCAGCTCTTGATAAGTTTCCCAATCGGTGGAGAAGTCAAATGGCTTCTTTGTCCACTTGCAGTCAGAGCATCCTACAAAATAACCCCAAGCACCGGATTTAAGACTAACCTGCTCTGAACATTTAGGACATTCTCTTGTTATTTTTCCTTCTTTAGTTTTTGGAAAAATTACGTCATAGAGTTCATCATTAAGTAAATCTAATACTTGCCTGGTTTTAAATTCATCCTTGTTGCTTATCTCTACATCATTTATTGTTTTATTGAGATAGTCTTGCAATTCGCCCCAAAACTTATCCAAAACGTCTTGCCAAGATCTGTTACCTGAAGCTATTTCGTCTAAATCACTTTCCATTTCAGCTGTAAATTTAGTCTCAATAAAGAAGTCTCTAAAAATTGTCTTTAAATAAGACGTTAAAACCCTTCCAAGATCTGAAGGTGCAATAGATTTAGCTCCGTAAGCATACTTTTTTGTTCTCAATCCTTTAACAATTGTTGCGTAAGTTGAAGGTCTTCCTATGCCTTCTTCCTCCATTTTTTTAATTAATGAAGCTTCGGAATATCTGTTTGGAGGCAAAGTGAATTTTTGCTCTAGATTTTTTTCAGCCAATTCTAGTTGAATTCCTTCTACTAAATTTTCTGGAAACTGGAAACTTGATCCTTGATCTTCTTTTGTAAGAACTTGAAAACCTAAAAAAAGATTTTTTCTAGAAGTAGCTTTAAATGTGTACTTTTCATCTTCAGATTTGATAGTCAAAACTTTTCTTTCATAGCTAGAATTAACCATTTGACTCGCTACGGTTCTATTCCAAATTAGCTCATATAACTTTTCTTCATCTGCTGATAAGCTTACTTTGCCTGGAATTGTAGAAATTTCTGTTGGCCTTATGGCTTCATGTGCTTCTTGAGAGTTTTTTACTTTAGACTTATAAACTCTTGTTTGTTCTGATAAATAACTCTTATCAAACTCACTTACTATTACATTCCTTATCTCCTGCAAAGGCGGAGGACCAGGGTTTTCTTCTGAATATGGTTCGCCTGTATTTGGAGAAGTACTTATGGATATTCCATCTGTTCTTAGATAGGTGATAAAGCCTCCTTCATAAAGCTTCTGTGCACTGCTCATGGTTCTATCTGCTGTGAAACCTAAAGAACTAGCTGCTGCCATTTGCAGTGTAGAAGTCCTAAAAGGAGGCTTTGGTGAACTAGATTGAGGCTTGGTTTCAACTCCAGAAAGTATAAAACTTAATTTATCTAAATCTTGAGAAGTTTTTTTGGCCTGAGCTTCATTTTTAATAGGAGTTTGAGTTAATCTATTGCCATTAATTTCTGCAAGATCAGCATCAAATTCTGCACCATCAAATGTAAATTTTGCACTAACTGGCCAGTATTCTTCGGGTAGATGTGAGTCGCGCTCGTCCTCTCGTTCACAAATTATTCTAAGTGATGGTGATTGCACTCTTCCAGCAGATTTAGCTCTTGATACATGCCTCCAAAGCAAAGGTGAAACCTTAAAACCAATCAAGTGATCTAAGATTCTTCTAGTCAAGTAAGCATCTACAAGATCTTGATCGATTAACCTTGGATTTTCTACAGCTTTTTTAATGGCAGAAGACGTAATTTCAGTAAAAGCAATTCTTTTAACTTCTACATTTTCTAGTAATTTTTTATTCGTAAAATCAGCATTCAAATGCCAAGCAATTGCCTCACCTTCTCTATCTGGGTCAGTAGCTAAATAAATTGTATTTACTTCTTTACACAATTTTCTAAGTTCTTTAATAGTTTTTTTACCTTTAGGAGTTCCTTCCCATTTAAGATCTGTCCAGTCACTTGGATTTACAGCATTCTCATTATCAGGGAGGTCTCTTATATGGCCAAGACAAGCAGCAACTTGCCAACCTTCATCTTTAAAGTTAGCTTCTAGATAACCTTTTATTTTGGTAGCTTTAGCTCCAGATTCAACAATTACTAGTGATTCCATAAATAGATTTTTTTAAATTATTTCTTTTATAGTATAAAGTTCAGAATGGGTACTTCTGTCAAGCACTAAAGTTTAAATTTATAAAAATATTTATTTAAGAATATGTTTTATTAAGGCTGGACCTTCATAAATAAAACCCGTATATATTTGTACAAGGGATGCTCCTGCGTTTAGTTTCTCCTCGTAATTATCTTTATTCATTACTCCGCCTGAAGCAATAATAGGAAACTCTTTTCCTAAAGAATTCCTTGCCAACTTTAGAATCTCAGTTGATTTATTAAAAAGAGGAGCTCCACTCAAACCTCCCTTTCCACTTTTATAATTATGTTCAATAGTTGTATTGGAGCATATAAGGCCATCAATTTTATTATCGATAATAGCCTCAAAGATTCTTAACAGATCGTCAGTATTATTATCTGGAGAAATTTTTATAAATATTGGTTTGTAGCCATAGATTTTAGAAAGTATATTTTGTTCTTGTTTCAAGGAGGACAGTAAAATATCTAAGCTTTTACCTAGTTGAAGTTCTCTTAAATTCTTAGTATTGGGAGAAGAGATATTTACAGCTATGTAGGAAGCGTATTCATAAGTTCTCTTTAAGCAGAATAAATAATCTTCGTGTGCTTTTTCATTTGGAGTGTCAAAATTCTTACCTATACTTATACCTATAGGTATAACAGACTTTCTAATTTTCATTCTTCTGACTAAATGATCAACACCTTTATTATTAAAACCCATAGAGTTTATTAATGCCTTTTTAGAAGTTAATCTAAACAATCTAGGTTTAGGATTTCCTGCTTGAGGTCGAGGAGTGACCGTGCCTATCTCTAAGAAACCAAAACCTAAACAAGCAAGAGCATCTATATAATCGCCATTTTTATCTAATCCTGCAGCAACACCTAGTTTATTTTTAAAAATTATATTCAGAACTTCTGTACTGGATGAAGAACCTAATGTCATTCTGAAACCTAATTTGTAAATGAACTTAAGTGATAATAATGCTAAATAATGGGAAAATTCACTAGGAAGATAGCGAATTAATTTGGTTGATATTGTTAAGAGTTTTAAAATATGCTTATTGGTAAAGAATTTAGTGAATATTATCAGAAATCTCTAAAAATGAAATAAAGATAAAATAACTAGACAATCAGCTAGGATTTGACTTTAATACACATTCTTATAGCTAATCTTACTTTATTGAGACAGCTATAAAAAAGTTTAAAAAAAATTAAATATAGATAGGAAGGATTATGAAAAATTTAATGAACAAGTTTCTTGCAGTAGTTTCCACGGGTGTGCTTATAGTACTTCCTCAGGTGGTTAATAGTGCAGAAAACACTAACGATACACCTAAACCAACAGAAGGTTCAGCTGCAGGTTCTTCTGCGGGTTCGGCTGCGGTTGGTGGTGTTGGTGCTGGAACAATAGCGGCTGTCGTAGCAATAGCAGCAGCAGCGGCGGCACTTTCGGACAGTGGGTCTGGTGGTGGTGCTCTTACTCCTACTCCTACTCCTACTCCTACTCCTACTCCTACTCCTACACCTACACCTACTCCTGACGTAATTGAAGAATATAACAAAATTATAGTTGTTGATGTTCCTGGAGTTGCTGCATATTCAACGGGAGGACCGACGTCAACTAGAACAACTGGTGCTACGGCAACTAGAACAACTGGTGCTACGTCAACTAGAGCAACTGGTGCTACGGCAACTAGAGCAACTGGTGCTACGGCAACTAGAACAACTGGTGCTACGGCAACTAGAACAACTGGTGCTACGGCAACTAGAACAACTGGTGCTACTGCAACTAGAACAACAAATGCAACTACCACTAACTCTAATGGCGGACAAGCAGGTCAAACAGTTGGTACAAACAGTACTAATTGGTTATATAACGTTGTTGAGACGTACGAACTTCCTGCAACAGTAGCTGGCGGCGGAGCTGAAAACTACGATCTTCCTGCAACAGTAGCTGGCGGCGGAGCTGAAGTCTACGAACTTCCTGCAACAGTAGCTGGCGGCGGAGCTGAAGTCTACGATCTTCCTGCAACAGTAGCTGGCGGCGGAGCTGAGACTTATGATGTGGTCGAAGAATTCGATGTTGAAGAAACTTATGATGTTGAAGAAACTTACACAACTACTGTAACAGTTCCTGCAGTTGCAGCTTCCACAACAACTTCCTCAGTCGTAGCAACAAGAGTTCAACAGTAAATTTTACTCAGCTTAAAAAAACCCGCTAATTAGCGGGTTTTTTTGTGACTTCTATAATAAATTTGGGTAGTTTTGGTGAGATATATTGTTCACTTTTCCATACATAGGAATTATCATCCATCCAGTATTTATTAGTGACATTCCAACCAATAAAATTATTTTTAATGTCTTCTTCTATAAGGTGAAGCTCAGACTCTCCATTCAGCAGATTAACCTTCTCCAATCCTTTATACTCCCTTTGAACTTCAACTTTCATGTCTATTAACTCAGGTTTATCGTATGAATAATAGTAAATAGGCTTTTCTATGGTTTTTGCGATCGATAATTTTTCTAGATCGATATCAATAAATCTTAAATCAGTTATATTATTGAACAATCCTTTTGTCTTGATTATCCTACCTTTATTAATAACTATATAAATACCATCTGAGCTGACCCAAGTTTCTTTATCTTCATCCTTGCTTTCTAATATAACAAGACCAGGAGAACCTTTTCCTATTGTTAGCATAGAGGATGCATAGGGTATTGTATTAACAAGCTCCTTTGTAATTAATTTATTTTTATACCCGAAGACAGCTCCTTTTATTGTCAAAAGTGCTTCACTATATCCTGGAGCTACTCTATTAAAATCTATAGACGTACAAGAATTTAAAAAAAGGATAGAAGTTCCTATTAATGTTATTTTATTTATATTCATTAGTTAAGTAAGTCCTTCCAATCTCTCAAAATTGAGTTTTTACTAGAGTCTCCTAATATACTAAATAATGAATTGTGTTGAATTAAGAATGCACCGCCATCTTTCGTTAGAGGATGCAGACCAAATGAAATATTTCCTGTTCTAAAATCTGAGTAAAACAAGCTTGTGGGTATTGAAAAATAAAACCCTTTATCAAATGAACCTTCTCCAAATTCCTCTTCAGAGAGCTCTGTTTTTGTAGCAAAGATTCCAAGAACGAAACCAGAAGTAAATCTTCTTGAGAGGTCTATTGTAGCTCCTTTATCTCCAGCTAAATACCTTCCAATAGAGAGTGTAGAAGAAATACCCATTGGGAAATCATAATACAATGAGGCGTGGCCTGTAGTAGTTTCATATTCCTTAAAAGAAAATCTCTGCTTATATCCTCTTTGTTTAACCCTATGAACAGATAAACCTAAAGAATAATCATGATCAATAGGTCTATATAGAATCTCGGCTCCAAAACCACCAAACATTTCTTCTAGTAAACCTAAATCTGCTCTCATATAAATATCCTTGAAAGGCGAAAACATGTATTCCAATTTCATTCTCTGGAGGTTATTTTTTCCTTCTGAAAGATAATCTTGTATATCACTTCTTACATGAGGGATGTTACTTTGACTAGAATTATTAAGATCATTAAAAGTATCATATAAATTGATTCCAAATGAAGTGTATAGGCTTAAATTTCTTCTGAATTTTATTGTAGTATCTGTTTTCCAAAATATCTGTCCCAAATAAAACCCTTCTGGACCACCAATCTGATGTTTAAGAGCGGGGGACATTGTCCAAGAGAACTCAGGGAAATCTATCCTAGGATTAAATTCTGAATCTGATATGAGAGGATTGTTGGAATTTGACTCTATCAATGATACTTTGAGTACCTCTTGTGGGCTCCCCTTAAACCCCTTAGCTGCATCAAATTTATTACGATTTATTTTTAAAGTCGTAATTTCTAAATCACCATTCATTACATGAATATTGATCTTGCCAACATCTTCTGGAGCTAAGGCAGAAATTATTGCTGCTGATCTACCAGCCATCCTAGGTATATTTCTAAATCTAGAAGAAGCTAAAGCCACAGAAACCTCTGTATTCTTTAATGTAGCAGATTGTATAAATATTTTTTCATCTCTTAGGCTCTTATTTAACGATCTATAAAAAATATCAGGATTCTCAGAAGATTTCTTTTTTTGTTCTTTACTAAGGGCAATAATATTTTTTGGAGGTGGTTTAGAAATAGTATCTTCAAGAAAGTTTCCTTTAAGAGAGAAAGATATTCTAAAATTAGTACCTCTTTCAAAAGATAAACCTAACTGTAAATTATTAGAAACATGATAGTTTAGTCCTAAATTAAAATTACTCTTCACTTCAATCGGACTGATAGTGCTCATGTCAGGACTGGAACTATCATATTCAGCTATCAGCTTTAAACCATACTTTCTAAGATGATATTCAACTCCTCCAAATAAAGCTGTAGTTCCAGAAAACCAATCTGTATATTTAAATTCTCCTCCTTCTTTAATAGAACCTGTCCTTATTTGAAATGATTTGCTTAAAGAAAGTAAGGGATTTCTTATAGAATCATCACTTCCAAGTTTGCCCCAACCTAAACCTGCAGTTACATCAAAATTACCTAAAGACTTAGTAGCTACAAGATATTCCGAAGAAAAAATACCAGTTCCAGCTATATCTCTAAGTCCTAAAGCAACTGCCGGCCTGTAGTATCCCTCTCCGATTAATTTCATCTTTAAATCAAACCCTTTATCTTTTAAAGATTGATTGCCACTATATGACGATGGTCCATAAAGTTCATTTTTAATTTCGGTATATCTGTAAGACGCCTCTACCCATTTAAAGGGGGAAGCAGTTATTGTTGTAAATTCATTGGGATAAGAACTGGAAAAATTAAATCGTAAAGAAGCCTCTTTCATAAACCTGGCATTAGGAATTTCTAATAACCCTGTATCTCCATAGTTAGAAGGAGAGCTGAGATCTGAAAAAGGAAAATAATCCTCTATAGAAGATTGAGCTGGGCTTGAAGCCAACACAGCAAAAGAAGCTGCAAAAATCGCTAGCTTGTTACTCATCCCTTAGGCTATTAGTCGCTTATTGCTGCAATTGCAGCAGCGGAAGTAGCTAAATCAGCTAATATAGGTGTAATGATTTGTGTAAGCTTGACTGCGTCCCAAGGTCTTGAATTTCTAGAAACAACTACAGTACTTCCTGGCATAATATCAGCACCATTTCTCAAAAATTTTCTCTTATGTATCCTGGACTCTCCATTTGGAGCAATGACATATATTCTATCTTTGTCAGCTTGAAAATTTAGTCCTCCAGCAGAATTTAGATAGTTATTAATACTGTAGCTTGGATCGAATTTTATGGACGTAGGGTTCAGCACCTCTCCAACAATAGAGACAGCATTTGGTCTTTTAGGGATAATTATTTTATCTCCATCTCTAACTTCAAAATTTGCATATGGATTTGTCTTTAATTCAAGTAAATCAAAGGACGACACCATTCTCCCTACCGGTTCAATATTTCTTAACCTCGCGACCAAGTTTAAAAAAGGAGCCAGAGAGAACTCCGTAATTTGAGGTGCGCTCTGGGTAGAAGATGTATCTGAAACAACTTGAACAATAAGTTCTTCAAGATTGTCTGCTGATCTCATAAAAGCCTGTTTCTCTTGCTTAGCTACGCTCTTCCTCAAAAATACAGCTCCTTGTGTATACGCGCTACTTGTGTAACCTCCAGCTTTATTAATAACGTCTAAAATAGTATCTCCTGCAGTAATGGAATGGACTCCTGGATTTTTAAATTCGCCTACCACCTCAATACTTAGAGGCTTTAATCCAGATATCTCTGAAACATTAACCACATCCCCATTCTGGATAGCCTTATTACGATTTTTTTCATCTAATAAGAAAGATATTATCTCTCTCTTGTTGTTTACTCTGTCTATTGTGCTGTACTCTATTCTAGGTTGAAAACTTACTTCTGACTTAAAACCGCCTGCAAAAGAGATGACATCATTCAGCGTATCTCCTTTTTTTATTTCGTATATGAATGGTCTTTTAAAGGAACCCCCTAAAGTTGCTCTGTCTTGTAGGAATGGAATAAAAACGGTATCGCCATCTTCCAATCTTAAATCTGAAGTTGTATCTCCGTTTATTAAAAGATCATAAAGGTCGTATGTCTCAACAATTTTATTGCCTCTTTTAATTTGTATATTTCTAAGAGAACCTTTTTTATTTACGCCTCCGCTAACAAATAAAGCATTAGTAATTGTGCTGAGAGCACTTAAGGTATAAGACCCAGGTTGATAAGCCTCACCTAGAACATAAACAGTTATTGATCGTAATTCAGTCAAAGAGACTGAGATTGAAGTACCAATAAGTTCATTGCTTACTCTGTCTTTTAATAATTCTTTAGCTTCAGAAAAGGTTAAACCTGCAAGGCTTACTCTACCTAATATCGGCAATTCAAAAGTTCCTTCTCTGGAAATAAGGCCTTTCTTAGTTCCTTGTTCGGAACCATATAAATTTATCTCCAACCCATCACCTGGACCCAAAGCATAAGTAGAAGAAACTGGAATAATATTTGCAGGAGCAAAGGTAGAAGGAGAGAATCTAAATAAATCATAACCGTAAACGCAATCATCACAAGATTCTATTTGCAGGTCTTCTTCCTTGTTGGGCCTTTTAATTAGATAGCCTTCTTTGCTAAAAGATTTTTCAATATCTTCCTTCAAATCATTTGATTTTTCCATCTTTCCCATAATTGCGCTTCTTTGATCAGGGGGTAAACTTTCTAAAAGAGCCTCTTGCTCCTCATTTATTTCTGACATCAAAGGAAATCCGAGACCGAGTGTAAGGAAGAAAAGGGAGATCAAATTTTTGTATAAATGCATAAGTTTATTTTAACCTTAAAACAAGAATATCTATATCTACTTTTTAGAAATACTTGTGCTCCATCCGAGCTTATTTCGACATGCTGAGTAGAAATTATGTTCTTGAGGATGAATTAGAGTGAGGACAGATTTAGTCTTTTGTATTTTAATGGTATCCCCTTTTTTTAAGATTAAGGAGTGATGACTGTCCATACTTAAAGTAGCCTTATGCTTTGTTCCTGTCATCACTATCTCTATAATACTCTCATCACTAACCACTAGAGGACTGCTACTTAAGCTATGAGGGAACATTGGCAATAAAGTAATGGCTTTAACTGCAGGATGAACAATAGGCCCTCCTCCTGATAAGGAATAGGCAGTTGAACCAGTGGGAGAATTAATAATGATTCCATCTGCTCTTTGTCGGTAAACAAAAGAGTTATCTATAAATAGCTCATATTCTATCATTTGAGCTAAGGCTCCAGAATGGATCACTATCTCATTAAGAGCAGTATTAGCCTTCTTATCTTGATTAATTTTGGCCATCAAGAAAGATCTCTGTTCTTTAATATATTTTCCACTAATAATATCGGTCATTGTAGAAGTTATATTTTCAGGCGCTATGTCGGCTAAAAAACCCAAGTTGCCTAAGTTTATTCCTAGAATGGGTATTCCTGAAGCGCTAAATTTTCTGGCAAAACCAAGCATGGTGCCGTCTCCGCCAATTACTATCATTAAATTAGCCTTCTTAAGCGTACCTTCAGAAACTACTTTAGAATTTGATTCGCCTTGAATGCCTGAAAGATTATGATGAAGATAGGTCTTTATTTTAAGACTTGTTAGGACTTCGCAACATTGCTTTGCTATCTCAAGAATTTGTTTATTCTTCTGAGAAGAGCAAATTGCTATCGCTTTAAAATTATTTTGATCTGAAGTTACCATTTTTTTACCCAGTAAATAAAGATTGTATCAATAGCTGCAATAAAAACTTTAAATATATATTTGGTTGCAGCCAGCATGAATGCATTCTCCCAAGACATTCCTGTAGCAAATACCCAAGTAAATTGATAAATAAGTGTATCTATTAATTGCGAGACCATGGTTGAAAGGTTATTTCTAAGCCATAACTTAGATTCTCCTGTATAACTTTTAATTTTATGAAAGAACCAAACATCAAATGTCTGACTTACTAAATAAGCTCCTAAAGAACCTATAACAAATGCTGGAGAGTAATAAGCCAATGTACTTATAGCATTATGAACCTCCAAGGCTGATCCAGTTATATTTGATGGTTTAAACTGAACACTGAGCACTAAGGTTACCATCACGGCTATATTTGCAACAAACCCTAACATTACTGCTCGATTGGCTTCTTTTCTACCGTATTTCTCATTCAAGACGTCAGTAGCGAAGTAAATTCCTGAATACAAGATAGCTCCCATGCTAACTTTAAAAGTAGATCCAAATAAAATTAACTCGCTTACCTTTCCGCCTTGTAAATTACCTAACACTATTCCAAGTACAACTGCTACATAAAGCCCATACTTTCCAAAGAACCTATAGAGAAGAAGGGCCAGACCTAAATCGTATATAACTGTTATCAGCCAAAGAGCTTCTTGGTTTGCTAATAGATCTTGCATTTTATGTAGATATAATTTGTTTTGTGATTTACTGATTACAGTTTAATAAAAATAGAGCTTTAAAAGAATAGATGAATCAAGAATTATTAAAATATATCAACGAAGCAAGATTAATTGTCTTTTTTACAGGAGCTGGGATAAGCACCGAATCAGGTATACCTGACTTCAGAGGCCCAAAAGGATTTTGGAAAACCAATACACCAATTTACTTTCAAGATTTCATAGCTTCAGAAGAAGTCAGAAGGGAGTCGTGGAACAAAAAATTTTCTAATCAAGACATAATTAGAAAGGCAAAACCTAACATAGGTCACAGAACTTTGGCTCAGATAATTAATAACAAACCCGGCTCGTATTTAATAACCCAAAATGTTGATAATTTGCACCAAGATGCAGGCTTGTCTGAAAGTAACATTACAGAAATACATGGCAATGCCACTTATGCCTCTTGTTTAGACTGTAATAAGAGATACGAACTAGAACCAATAAAAAAAGCTTTTTTAAATAATGGAACCATTCCTTATTGTGAAACATGTAAGGGCATAATCAAACAGTCTACGATCTCTTTTGGCCAATCAATGCCTGAGGAAGGCATGCGGGTTGCTCAAGAAAAAATACTTGGGTGTGATCTCTTCATTACCGCAGGAACTTCCTTGGTTGTCTATCCAGCTGCAGGATTTCCTCAGTTAGCAAAAGAAGCAGGTGCTAAACTGATTATCATTAACAACGAACCGACGAATTACGATCAT